>VOFK01000340.1_pt1 | contig 14001 bp, 13 predicted proteins | sample 5384121 | NCBI WGS metagenome assembly VOFK01 (sample SAMN12384730, study PRJNA508395) | human gut metagenome | isolation source: healthy gut J | host: Homo sapiens | reverse complement strand
TAAGACCGACATCGGTGGCGGTTTCTCCAAGGCGGAAACGGATGAAGTCCGTAAGCTGTACTCCTCCGTGGCTCAGAAGATCATGTGGAACTTCACGAACGCCACGAAAGTCACCATTCGTGGCGGTGCGGCCAATGAAAGCAGCGGCGAGAAGGACGGCAATTACCAGTCCAAGAACACCACTGACGATCCTGCCGCCGCAATGCTTGGCAGCATCCTCGTGCCGAACGGCAGCTTCGAATCCCATGTGAGCACCAACGGCCGTGTGTACGTCGGCCGGGACTTCATGATGTACAACCCGACCGCAATCGCATATGAGAACACTCAAGCAGGCTGGGAAGGCAAAACCGCCTCAGTGCTTAACATGGACCAGGAGCGTCACAACCTCCCGTGGAACGGCCAGATGACCGCCAACTGCCCGGCCATCCAGTGGAACAAGGCGAATTCCGCCGGCGAATCGCTGAAAGGCACCACTTGGAAGGTATACGGCACCCTTTTGAGGACGCGGAGGCTGGAACATCTTCCTTGGGCACCATCACTGATGGCGAGTTCACCGATGGCGACGATGGCGACAACGGTACCATCAAGTTCGAAGGTGTCGCCAAGAACGCCAAGTATTTCGTGAAAGAGTTCGCCACCAATAGCACCGAATACACGAAGATTAATCCGTATATCTACCAGATCAACACTGGCGACGATGAAGACACTCATACGGATATCGCGCACGTGTATGACGCCAATGGTAATGAAAATCACTGGCACCAATGCGGACAAGAAGCTGACCAATTCCAACGCGATCATCAACGAGAAGGAAGGCGCCGCACTGGAATGGTCTAAGGTCGACGGCACTGATGGCAGCACGGCGCTCGCCGGTTCGGAATGGCAGTTGCAGAAAAAAACTCCAATGAAGCCTACGAAATTACGGATTCTACCAAAGCCGTTAATACCGTAGCGATTCAGTACAACGGCAATCCTGCGCCGACCAACGGTATTTCCTTGACTTACAACATTGCTGTCGATTTGACTGCGGTCGTCACCGATGCGGATGGCAGTTCGGATGGCGTCCCGCAGGCCGTGAAAATGGAGCAGCAGCGAGCCGACCACCGTGTCGGTGAGCGACGGCAAGATCCTCGGCTTGAAGAACGGTACCGCCACAATCACTGCATGTTCCGTTGCGGATAGCACAAAGTGCACGAAGATAAGCGTCACCGTTACTGGCGCGCCCGCCGATACAAAGAACACCACCACGTTCTATCTCAACGCGGATGGCTACACCGCGAGCAACAAAGCGAAGCTGTATTACACATTCGATGGTTCAACCTGGACCAGCGCTGCAATGGAAAGCACTGAGAATTGCAGCGGATGGGTAAGCGTCACCATTGACAATGCTGGTCTTAAGGCTGCAACGTATCTGTTCTACAAGGGCGACAGTCCTAGTAGTGCTACCGGTTGGTACCACAGTGGCAGCGCAAATGCCCAGACGAACTTTAGTCTTCCGGCGGGGCAATCGGCAGTACGCGTACAGAACTATGCGGCTGTCAATGGAGCCCCTACCGGTTGCAGCACGGGCGGAGGAAGCTCTACTACCGGTTCGGTCACCATTAGTGGAAGCACGTATGAGGTCGGACTTAACAAGACCATTACGTTGACTGCAACGCCGACGCCGAGTTCTGACACCGTCACGTGGTACAGCGGCAACACCAGTGTTGCTGGTGTCACGGCCGGTCCCAGTACCACAACCACGGTTACGGGTCTGAAGACTGGCACGACCACCATCACGGCGAAGACCTCCTCCGGTGCGACCGCTTCCGTCACCATCACAGTGAGGGATGACTCCACCATCAACGTGTACTTCCAGAAGTCCACGGTCAATTGGAAAGAGTACTACCTGCATTATCAGCCAAAGACCGGCACGAACTGGCCTGCGGTCAAGATGACGGATGCGGGCGATTGCAGTGGCTACGTGGTTGCGAGCATCCCGAAGGCGAACGTTGCAGCGAATCACGGCTATTACTTCCGCAATGGTAATAGTCCGAACAGCGATGGTTGGTACAACAGCAACGGTCAAAACGCGGAAGGTGATCCGTTCAAATTCTGGAGTGGCACCTACACCGACATGTACGTGAACACCAATTCCGACAAGCAGCCAACGAAGCCGAAGAGTTGTCAGTTCGCCTCTTCTGCCGCCAAGGTGAGGGCTCGCGTGTCCACTGCGGTGCTGAAGTCCAGCAAGACAGATGTGATCGCCGTCAACGATGCCGAGGGTTCCGGCACGAGTGCGGCTCCCATCGTCTACTCCTGCGGCGACGCCAAGGGCAAGTGCGATATGGACACTAGGGCTGGCTATTTCAAGGTGGTCGACCTTGAAGACGGTACGTATACGCTCACCGAAATGGTTGCGCCGAACGGCTACAGCATCGCCGGTCCGTATACGGTGACGATTACGACCACGAATGGCGTTACATCGGTTTCGATTAAGAATGCTAATGGCGGTTCGATTGCCAATAGCAAGATTCCGAACACCCGTAACACCGGCACGATTTCGTGGAACAAGGTTTCCTCGATTCCAACAATGGCAAGAAGCTTTCCGGCTCGGAGTGGAAGCTGACGAAGACGAAGAACTTCGGCTGGAATGCGACTACTGGCAAGGCTGAGTACGCCGACATCGCTTCTGATCAGCAGAAGCCGATTGCGATCACCGACTGTGTGCCTGCCGAAAACAAGGCTGCGGCGGGAAGACCACTTGTTCCGCGCCGGCAGGCGCTGCGGAAGGCCGGCCGTACGACGTCGACCCTGCTGCCGGCCAGTTCAAGCTAAAAGGCTTGGAGTGGGGTACGTACACGCTCGTCGAGTCCAAGGCGCCTGACGGTTACGATGTCCTGATTCCACCGTCCGCAAGTTCACGTTCGGTCCGGCCAGTGGCCCTGCTGGCACTGGCCAGTGGAACTCGAACGGTGTTGCGTCGGCCGCTGGCGATGCTACCGGCAATTTCACGACTTCCCCTGCGAATTACGACTCCTCAGTGTTCAACTTCTCGGTTGGCGACATCAAGAATCAGCCGGGGGTGGTGTTGCCGGCGACTGGTGGAACTGGCAACTCTTGGATTTACGCGACGGCGATGGCCGTGGCGTTGATAGGTGTTGTTGCGGCTGGAATGGCCCTCAAGGTCAGGAGGCGGCAATGATGAACTCGTCTAGGAGAAGGGGGACTGGACCGTAGCGTAGCGACCCAATGCCCACTAGGCAATAACTGAATACACATAACTGAAGATTTCCAAGATTTCAAACAAATAAGAAAGGGAGAACAATGAACAAGGTTCTCAAAGGCCTCGTAGCCGTGGCAGCCACCGCGGCAATGGCCGTCGCCGGTTTCGCCGGCGCCTCCACCGCCATGGCGGATGACCCAACTGGTGGTATCGCGGTTGAAGCCAACGATACCCACACCTATTCCGTCTACCAGATTTTTACTGGTACGTACGGTAGTGATGGTTCTCTTGGCAACGTTGCAGCTGGCCAGAACTTCAAGACCGCGAATGGAGCTGGTGATGGCGGCACTAATCTGTCAGCCGCTGATGCTGCCAAGAAGGTGGCTGGGCTTGAGAGCAGTGCCTCCGATTCGATGAAGCTTGAAACTATCAACAAGTTCGTTGATTTGACTGGCGATGCATACGGCACAGTATCGGCCGCAGCTCAGCTGAGCAAGGTCCCGGCTGGTTATTACCTCGCCAAGGACAAGGACACTGTGACCGGTAATGATGCAGCTACTTTGTACATTGTCAAGGTTGTTGGCAATGAAGTCGTGACCATCGCCCGCAAGGCCGATAAGCCGACCTTCGAGAAGAAGGTCCAGGATGCCAACGACTCCGAAGGCACTACCACTGGGTGGCAGGATTCTGCTGACTACGACGTGAACGATACGGTTCCATTTAAGCTGACCGCCACCTTGCCGACGGACAAGGACGATTTCGCGGCGTACAAGACCTGGCAAAGCTGGTCTTTAAGGATACGCAGTCGGCTGGTTTGACTTATCCGGAGGCTTCTGGCTTCATTGTTAAGTATGAGGAAACCGTCGTTCCGGAGAGCCAGTACACCCCTGACTCTGAACCCGACTACTACCACTGCTGATAGCGTTCACCCTCACCATCAACGATGTCAAGTCTCTTACTGATTCCGAGGGTCAAGCCATTGCTTTGTTGCTAAAGGTGGCAAGTTCACTGTCGAATATGCATCCACGCTGAACAAGAATGCTGTGATTGGTTCTGCGGGTAACCCGAACGAGGCTAAGCTCGAATACTCCAACAATCCGAACTACACTGGCGATGGTGCAGGCTCTCCGACTGGTGAGACTCGAAAGATAAGGTCATCGTCTTCACCTACCAGCTGAACGTCAACAAGACCTTCGATCAGGGGTGACCCGGCGGAAAGTGATATGCCGAAGTTCACGCTGTACAAGAAGTACAAGAATGGCGAGAGCGAGGAGTGGAATAAGGTCGGTAAAGAGATCGCTCTGACGAGGGGCGGCACCGAGGGGCATTTCACCTACACTGGATCTTTCTCCCGCATTGATGATGGCGAGTACAAGCTCGTGGAGACCCCACACTCCGGCAGGCTATAACACTGCTGCTGACACGCTCTTCACCATCACTGCTGACCACGATGTATTGTCTGACAATCCGGCGCTGACTTCTCTGAAGATTAATCAGACTGACGGTGATAAGACGAATGGTACCGTTCAGGCCGACGTCGTGAACAAGAAGGGCTCCAACCTCCCGTCCACCGGTGGCATGGGCACCGTGCTGCTGTACGTGGCTGGCATCGCCGTGTTCGTGCTTGCTGGCGCGACCCTGGTGATGGCTCTGCGTCGTCGCAATGCCTGATCCTCCGGATTCCATAAGAATCTGAAGTAACCATGCGAAACCCGTGAGCCGCGTTGACGCAAGTCAGCAGCGGCTTACGGAATCGCAATACATAATTTAAAAACTAAAAATTAAATAATAACTGAACCCACATATGCTGGGCTGGACCACCTCAATCCCTTTGTACACTGCCTAATTTTCTTGAGTATCCAGCCTGGCTCCATATATTTTCCGGTTTGCCGTTGGGGGCGAATCGAACATGCTTACTTTCCAATCCACAGAAGAGGGGTCGGCAATGAAGGAACGCACGATCGCAAGCCGCGTCATCGCCGCATGCTGCGCAATCGCCGCCACATTCGCCGCGGCAGCCTGCGCACTCCATACTCGCGATGCCGTCGCGGCTCCAACAACAGACTCTGCCAGCGGCAGCATCGCCATTTCTTACCAACACAAAAGCTCGGACTCCGAAACGGGTAGCGATTCCACCGACTTCGCCATTTCGGACGCCAGCTTCAACCTCTACAAAGTCGGACAGATCCCGGCAAGCGGCGGCGCCACCTTCGAACCCGTCGCACCATTCACCGACTCCACCGCGTACCCCGTCGACTGGTCGAAGATGACCGGCAAGGACGCGCAGGTGTGGCGAGACATGGCCAACACGCTCGCCGGACTCATCGCAGTGAACAAACCCGACGCCACGGCAACCGGTGTCACCAACGCTTCCGGACACCTGACCTTCACCGGACTGTCCGACGGCTTGTACCTGGCCGTGTCCGACAGCGTTGACGTGAAGGTCACCAACGCTTCCGGAAAGAACCAGACATGGACGTGCTCTTCCGGCAGCATGCTCGTCGCAGTGCCCGAAGACGGCGTCTCCGGCGGGTCGCGTGTGCTGAGTATCGAACCGAAAACCGAATGTGTGGCGCAACCGCCGAAAACCGTGGAACGCACCGTGCGCAAAATCTGGAATGACCGGAACAATTCCGACGGCAAGCGCCCCGAATCCATCACCGTGAAACTCCTGCGCGACGGCGAGCCCGTGGAAAACGTGAAGCTGAACGAGTCCAACAAGTGGACGCATTCGTGGACGGATCTCGACGCGGACCACGAATGGACCGTGGTCGAAGCGGCGGTGCCCGACGGCTACACCACCATCTCCGATGTGGAAGGCGACTCCACTGAAATCACCAACACGCACACGCCACCCACCACGCCGGACCAGCCGCACACCGGCGCCGACGTGCAGCAGGCCGCTTGGATTGCCGTGGCCATCTTGGGCGCTGGTTTGGTGCTGCTGATCGTTGCCAAGACGGCTTTGCGGAAGCGGGCGTAGCATAAATAACGTGACGGATGAATCGGACGCCAAGCCAGCTGCGCAAGTCGAATTGGATGCGCAGGTTAAACCGGGTGCGCAGGTTAAACCGGCTGCCAAGCATAAGAAATCGAATGCGCTGCTCAATGTGATGATTGCCATTTCCGCAATCGCCATGATCGGCGCGCTGGGCCTCATCGCGTATCCGACATTCAGCGACTGGTGGAACCGCATGCACCAGTCATACGCCGTAGCAGGCTACGTGGAACAAACCAAAGACATGTCCGGCGCCGAACGCAAGGCCATGCTGAAAGCGGCGCACGAATACAATGAACGGCTCGCCGCGAACGGCGATCGGTGGCACATGACCGACGCGCAGAAGCGCGAATATGATGAAACGCTCGACGTGACCGGGCACCGGCATCATGGGATACGTGACCATCCCGCGCATCAAAGTGAAACTGCCCGTCTACCACGGCACCAGCGACGGCGTACTGCAGATCGCCGCCGGACACCTGGCCGGAACCTCGCTGCCAGTAGGCGGAGCGACCACGCACGCGGTGGTCTCCGGACACACCGGCCTGCCGTCCGCCCGGTTGCTGACCGGCTTGGACGAGCTGCAAAAAGGCGATACCTTCGCATTCCACGTGCTCGACGAAACCTACACGTACCAAGTGGACCAGATCTCAGTGGTGCTGCCGAGCGAAATCAGCAAGCTGAATATTGAGTCCGGGGCCGATTACGCGACGCTGATCACCTGCACGCCGTACGGTGTCAACTCACACAGGCTGCTCGTGCGCGGGCACCGGATTCCGAATCCGAAAGTGCCAGACAAGACGCAATACGACGAGCCGGGCGAAATGACAGCCGTGGCGGCTGCGGTGATCGGACTGCTCGTGTTTGTGGCTGGCTGCGCTTTTGTGGGGCTCGCGCGGCTATGGCGACGCTCCTGGATTGTGCGGCACGGGTTGTGCGCCGGGGCCGGCGCGCGCCATTCGTCTGGTGTTCGGGGGTAGTGTCTAGCCTAGCGCCGCCGCAGGCCGGTGACATCGCTTCTCCGGTGTGCGGGGTGTGCGTCTGGTCGTGCTCGGTATGTGGTGCGTGGTGTTTGTGTGCTTGTGGTACGTGTTGCGTTTCAGTGTGTGTACTTGTGTTTGCGTGCGTGTGCATGTCTGATGTTGCGCAGGGGTGTTGTTGCGGTGCGCATATGGCCTGAATCGTGCTGAAGCATGGGTTGTGAGCGGATGGGGGTATTATTCGGCCTGTTTCGGACGCTTTTGATGCCCCTTTTGCTCATGACTTGCGGTTTTGACGGTTTTGGCGCGGTTGTGAGCGGATGGGGGTACGATTCTGGATGTTTCGGGCTGTTTTGATGTTGGGTGGCCTCCCCTTTGCTCACGACTTGTGAGTTGGGCTGGTTTTGCTTGTCTGTGAGCGGATGGGGGTGTGATTCGGCCTGTTTCGGACGCTTTTGATGCCCCTTTTCGCTCATGACTTGCGATTTTGCCGGTCCGCGCGCGGTCGTGTGCGTACGGGGGTGTGTGCAATGGGTCTTGCGTGGGTGTAGGCGCGCGGGTGTGCCGGTGTAGGCGTGCGGTCGTGGTTTTGGCTGGATATCTGGCTTATAGATGGCGGATTTGGCCGGGCGTCCGGTGGTATCTCGCTTATAGGTGGCGGGTCGGTTTGGGCAATAGGTCGTTAGGGGGTAGCATGCATACCCCCTAGATGTCTTGTTTCCGCAAGGGGCCGCCATCTATAAGCGAGATACCATCCGTCGATCCCGCGAATCCGCCATCTATAAGCGAGAAAGCGCGTGAACCGGGCGCTGCGGCGGCGAAATCGCAAAATTATGGAATCGGCTGATTACTGCGCGCGGCAGGTGGGTAGTATCGGGCGCGGAAGACGTGGAAGGAGCTGCCATGTGTGATGAAGGGGAAACTGCGGATCGGGCGGATGCCGTACGGACGGAATCGCAAAAGATGGAATCGCGAGCGGGGGAGACGGCGCTTGATGGGTCGGCGCGCAGCATCATCGTGCTGATTGTGGTCGGCATGTTGGTGGGGGTGCTGTCGGGCATGTTCGGCATCGGCGGCGGCACGGTGATCGTGCCCGCGCTCGTCTGGCTCGGCCTGTCGCAACGCAACGCGGCCGCCACGTCCACGCTGGCGATCGTGCCGACCTCCATTTCCGGTGTTGTTTCGTACGCGACCGGCGGACATGTCGACTGGCTCGCCGCGGTCCTGCTGTTCTGCGGTATGTTCGTCGGCGGGCAGATCGGCAGCTGGCTGCTGTCGCGGCTGCCGGAACTGGTGCTGCGGTGGATTTTCGTGGCGTTTCTCGTGTTCGTGGTGATCAATCAGGTGAGTTTTGTGCCGTCACGCGACCACCAGATCGTCATGACGGTGGTGACCGGCATTGGCTTGGCGTTGCTGGGTGTGGTCATCGGCACGCTGGCGGGGCTGCTGGGCATTGGGGGTGGTGCGCTTGCGGTGCCGTCGCTGTCGATGCTGTTTGGCGCGTCCGACCTGGTTGCGCGCGGCACTTCGCTGTTGGCAATGTTTCCGAATTCGATCACGACCAGCGCGGCGAACTTGAAGCGCAGGCTAGCGCATGTGAAAACCGCGCTGATTATTGGTGTGACGGCGGCTGTGACCGCGCCGCTCGGCACGTGGATTGCGGGGGAGGTTTCGCCACGAGTTGGGGCGATTATGTTCGCCTGCTATCTGTGCGTGCTGCTGGTGCGGTCCGTGTTCGTGGCCGTAAAGGCCACGCGCGCGGCGCGGGTTGCGCGGGGCTGAGTGGCGCGGGCATTTTTCCCAGTGGCTGGATGATTTAGTCGCGTGAGTGGTGCGTCAGAGGTGGTTTTTATCCAGCCACTGGGATTTTTGGCGTGTGAGTGGGGGCTGAGAGGTTGGATTTATCCAGCCAGTGGGGGATTTTGGCTTGTGGGGTGCGGTGGGGGTGTTGTTTGACGGAATATGGCGATTTTATTGGCCGTATTCCCCCTGTTCATGCGGTGGATATGTTGCGGTCATCATATGGCGATGAGTGTTCATCTGTCGTTCTTCTGTAGTGCGGTGTGCGTTGGCTTGCGGCGCATAGCGTGGGCGGTGGCATCGAAAGATCCAAGCAATGCAGCCGCGGAAAGGGTTCCGCGCAGCCGGAAAACATGGTCGAAACGGGCGTTACCTAACGGGCGCAACCGAAACGGCAGGTTGGACGGCACGGAAGAAACTGCATGGAAGAAAGAAGAAACATGAGCAAGCACAAAGCTTTGAAGGGCGCGATCGCAGCGGTCGCATCCGTAGCGACGCTCGGCGCGCTCGCCGCACCGGCGCTCGCGGCCGACACCACCTACAGCCCCAACGGCAAGTCCGTTGCGGAACTGGCGCAACACGGCGGCGCGCAGCGCATCGCAGCTATCGGCAACAAAAAAGCCAAGAATGTGGTGCTGTTCATCGGCGACGGCATGGGCGATTCGGAAATCACCGTCGCCCGTGACTATCTGAAGGGCGCCAACGGCCACTTCGACGGACTTGACGCGGTCGGCCAGCCGAGCGCGCTTGGTGACGTGCAGGCTGGTACTGGCCAGTACACCACCTTCTCGGTCGGCAACGGCAGCAAGGACAGCGCTGTCGGCAAGCGATGGCGACGGCAAGCTGGTCGCCAACCCCAATCCGGGCAAGCTTACCCCCGTAACCGATTCCTCCGCATCCGGTTCCGCATGGGCCACCGGCACCAAGACCTACAACAACGCCGTTGACGTTGATATTTACGGCAATCCGCAGCTGAACCTCTTCGAGCTGGCCAAGGCGGCCGGCAAAGCCACCGGCAATGTGACCACCGCCGAAATCCAGGATGCTACCCCGGCCGTGCTGGAATCGCATTCGTCCGAACGTGCCTGCTATGGCCCACAGGGCAAGACCGACGGCACGTCCAACAATGCCTCAAGCAGTGCCTCATCAACCAGCTTAAGGAAAACGGCGGCATCGGCTCCATCTCCGAGCAGCTGCTCGACACCCGCGCTGACGTAACCATCGGCGGTGGTTCCAAGTACTTCCGTCAGACCGTGCAGGGTGGTGAATACAAGGGCAAGACCGTGTGGGAACAGGCCAAGGAAATGGGCTTCCAGACCGTCGAGAACGATCCGGCCGCGATGAACGCCCTGCAGTACAAGGACGGCCAGCCAGTGCTCGCCCTGATGAGTGACGGCAACATGCCGACCAAGTTCAACCCGTCCAAGGCCACCGCCAAGGATCCAGCTAAGGACGCCAGCCCGACCGTGTGCACCCCGAACGCCGACTGGCTCGGCAATCAGGGCTCCTCGCTCAAGGACATGACCAAGAAGGCGCTCGATTTGCTGAATGACAACCCGAACGGCCAGAAGAACGGCTTCTTCCTGCAGGTCGAGGGCGCCTCGATCGATAAGCAGGACCACGCAGGCAATGCCTGCGGCCAGATTGGCGAGACCGACGACTTCGACCAGGCCATTGCCTACGCCATGCAGAACGTGGACCTCACGAACACGCTGGTGATCGTCACCGCCGACCACGCGCACACCTCCCAGATCCTCAACGCCCAGCCGGCTTACGCACTGTCCACCGTGCTGAAGACCGCTGATGGCAACAACATGGTCGTCTCCTACGGCACCGCCCAGGACGATTCTCGCGATGCAGACGGCGGCTACAACGGCGGCGACATGGAGCACACCGGCACCCAGCTGCGTATCGCGGCTTCCGGCCCTGGCGCACAGCGCGTCATCGGCCTGACCGACCAGACCGACAACTTCTACACCATCGCTGGCGCTCTGGGACTGGCCACTTCCACCGAATCGCAGAAGGCACTGTCTGACAACGGCACTGTGAAGGTCTCTGCTGCCGACGGTAAGTTCACCGCGGACGTTCGATGGCTTCAACGGCGACGCTGTGCTCAGCTACGAGCTGAAGGACAAGAACGACAAGACCGTGGCCGCGTCCGATTCCTCCACTCCGCTCTCCGGCGTGCGCGTCAAGACCGCACAGACCACCCGATCGCGCTGGACGGCGTCACCGAAGGTTCCGAATACAAGCTCACCGTCACCGGCCGCCAGTCCGGCAAGGCCGTGACCGTCGGCTTCCAGGCTCCGGCCGCCAACTCCGCCGATAAGAACAACGGCAAGCCGGGCGCTGGCAACGCTGACAAGAACGGCGTGATCGCTTCCGGCAAGGTCAACAACGATACGAAGGCCGGCCCGTTTGGCGCCGCACTGCTCGGCAAGACCGGCACCGCTGTGCTGGCTGCGGCTGTTGCGATCGCCATGCTGGTTGCCGTCGCGATGCTCATCAAGACCGCGAAGGCCGCCAAGAACGACCGCTGATTGGCTGAATAACCTCCGATAATCCCCGAAACCGCCGCCGCTGAAGATGCTCCCCAGCGCCGGCGGTTTTGGGTTTTGCGCAAAGTTGAGTGAGGTGTGCTCAAGAATTTTTGCGATTTCGGGAATAATAACTTGCGATTCAAAGTTGAGTGGTGTAGGCTCAAGTTTTGGAAAGCATGAGAGACGGCAATCCGGAAACGGCGATCCGAAACTCGAGCGAAGAACGAAAAGAACGTATAGCGAACCTATTGCAAAGGAGACCAAATATGGGACGCGCAGTTGGCATCGATCTGGGTACCACCAATTCCTGCATCGCAACTCTTGAAGGTGGCCAGCCCACCGTTATCGTGAACGCCGAAGGCGCTCGCACCACACCGTCGGTCGTGGCTTTCAGCAAGTCCGGCGAAATCCTGGTCGGCGAAGTCGCCAAGCGCCAGGCCGTCACCAACGTCGACCGCACCATCAGCTCCGTCAAGCGCCACATGGGCACCGACTGGACCGTTGAGATCGACGGCAAGAAGTGGACCCCGCAGGAGATTTCCGCCCAGGTCCTGATGAAGCTGAAGCGCGACGCCGAAGCCTACCTTGGCGAACCGGTCACCGACGCCGTCATCACCTGCCCGGCATACTTCAACGATGCCCAGCGTCAGGCCACCAAGGACGCCGGCAAGATCGCCGGCCTGAACGTCCTGCGTATCATCAACGAGCCGACCGCAGCCGCTCTGGCCTACGGCCTTGAGAAGGGCAAGGAAGACGAGCGCATCCTGGTCTTCGACCTCGGTGGCGGCACCTTCGATGTGTCCCTGCTGGAAATCGGCAAGGACGACGACGGCTTCTCCACCATCCAGGTGCAGGCCACCAACGGCGACAACCACCTCGGTGGTGACGACTGGGATCAGAAGATCATCGATTGGCTGGTTTCCGAAGTCAAGAACAAGTACGGCGTCGACCTGTCCAAGGACAAGATCGCGCTGCAGCGTCTGAAGGAAGCCGCTGAGCAGGCCAAGAAGGAACTGTCCAGCTCCACCAGCACCTCCATATCTCCATGCAGTACCTGGCCATGACCCCTGACGGCACCCCGGTGCATCTGGACGAGACCCTGACCCGTGCGCACTTCGAGGAAATGACCTCCGACCTGCTGGGCCGCTGCCGCACCCCGTTCAACAACGTGCTGCGCGACGCTGGCATCGGCGTCTCCGACATCGACCACGTGGTCCTCGTCGGTGGCTCCACCCGTATGCCGGCTGTCAAGGAGCTCGTCAAGGAGCTCACCGGCGGTAAGGAAGCCAACCAGTCCGTGAACCCGGATGAAGTCGTGGCTGTCGGTGCCGCCGTGCAGTCCGGCGTCATCAAGGGCGACCGTAAGGACGTCCTGCTTATCGATGTGACCCCGCTGTCCCTCGGTATCGAGACCAAGGGTGGCATCATGACCAAGCTGATCGAGCGCAACACCGCCATCCCGACCAAGCGTTCCGAAGTCTTCTCCACCGCTGAAGACAACCAGCCGTCCGTGCTCATCCAGGTCTACCAGGGCGAGCGTGAGTTCGCTCGTGACAACAAGCCGCTGGGCACCTTCGAGCTGACCGGCATCGCTCCGGCTCCGCGTGGCGTCCCGCAGATCGAGGTCACCTTCGACATCGACGCCAACGGCATCGTGCACGTGTCCGCCAAGGACAAGGGCACCGGCAAGGAACAGTCCATGACCATCACCGGTGGTTCCGGCCTGCCGAAGGACGAGATCGACCGCATGGTCAAGGAAGCCGAAGCCCACGAGGCCGAGGACAAGAAGCGTAAGGAAGACGCCGAGACCCGCAACCAGGCCGAGTCCTTCGCCTATCAGACCGAGAAGCTCGTCAATGACAACAAGGACAAGCTCTCCGACGACATCGTCAAGGAAGTCGCCGACAAGGTCAACGAGCTCAAGGAAGCCCTGAAGGGTGAGGACATTGAGAAGATCAAGTCCGCCCAGACCGAGCTGATGACCTCCGCCCAGAAGATCGGCCAGGCCCTCTACGCACAGCAGGGTGCCGCCGACGCCGCCGGTGCGGCCGGCGCTGCTGGCGCAGGCGCTGCTGGCTCCGCTTCCAACGGCTCCGACGACGACGTGGTTGACGCCGAAGTCGTGGACGATGACGACAAGGACAACAAGTAATCATGTCCGATTTCAACAAGGACGAGTACCTGAACGACCTGCCCGACATGGATGACCTGTCCGGGCAGGCCGCCCCGGCCGCCGCTTCCGCTGCTGACGGCGCTTCCGCCGATTCCGCCGCTGGCGCAACGCAGGAAGGTGCAGCTCAGCCGGCTGCCGCGCAATCGCAAGAAAATGGCGATTCCGCTGCCGCTGACGGTGCTGACAAGGCGGCGCTGCCGACGGCAAGGCCGACGATACGCTGACCCCCCTTGGCCAGGCCAAGAAGGAAGCCGCCGAATACTTGGAGGCACTGCAGCGCGAACGCGCGGAGTTCATCAACTTCC
>VOFK01000175.1_pt1 | contig 14001 bp, 26 predicted proteins | sample 5384121 | NCBI WGS metagenome assembly VOFK01 (sample SAMN12384730, study PRJNA508395) | human gut metagenome | isolation source: healthy gut J | host: Homo sapiens | reverse complement strand
TGTCTTTTTGGAGATGCTGGTGACGCTGAAGGCCGAAATCGAGGCCGCAGCCCCGGCGCAGAGCGTGTGTGTGGGCTCTGCGCCGGCTTTTTTATCGGCAGTTGCCGGGCAGCAGAGCCCTGCTCCCTACGGCCATACCACACATTTCAAACGGCATTTTCGGCAGAACCGGTCGAACTCTGTTGAAACCATTCCTCTGGTGTGGTATAATAAGATGCTTAACTATACAGCTTTACGCGCAGTGTCCGCCTGCGGAGCCTGCCGAATAATAAAGATTGAGAGGAAACCGGATTTGCACGTAACATCAAAGCGCGAAAAAGCCAATACGCCGCCTATGTATTTATAACGATTTGCTGACGCTGACCGTCAGCATTATTGTGCTGGCATGGCTTATCACCGATGGCCTGCTGAACGTCATCGTCCCCTACGAACCGCGGGACTGGATGCAAACCATCAGTCTTGTGTTTTTGTCCTTCGTGGCCACCTTCTTCTGCTTCGATCAGGACAAAATATTGCCACCCGCAGCCTTTTTGTAGGAATTTCGCCTGTCCGTCAAGTTCAACATCCTGCTTGGGCTGATCTACTCGGCCTTTATGCTGCTGACCAAGGCCACGATGCTGGACTCCCGCTATTTTTTGCCGTCATGGTGCCCACCGTGAATATGCTGCTGCTGCCGCTGGCCCACACCGCGCTGAAAAAGCTGCTGCTGCATTTTCAGCGCAGCTGGGGCATGGAAAGCCTCGTCGGCATTGTCACCACCGGTGACCGGGCCGAGCAGCTGATTGCCGAAATCAGCCGCGACTGGTCCCGCCGCATTGTCGGCATTGCCCTGCTGGAGGGCACGCCCGAGGTTGTGGGCAGCCAGCTTTACGGCGTGGATGTAAAGGCCACCTTCACCGATTTTATGGACTGGATCCGGCGCGAGGCGCTGGACGAGGTCTATGTGGACGTTCCGATGGACAGCAGCGAGAGCTTCATCCCCTATCTGGAGGAGATGGAGTCGATGGGCCTGACCGTGCATTTTCACCTGCCGCTGCTCGACCGCATCGAGGAAGCCTGCTGCGACGAGACGAGCGCCGCCCGGATGAGCCGCAGTCTGGGCCGCAGTGCCGGAGGCAACATTGTCACGATGGGCACGGTGGAGCTGAAGCTCCATGACCAGCTTGCCAAGCGCTGCATGGACATTGTGGGCGCGCTGGTGGGCTGCATCATCAGCATCCCCATCATTGCCATTGTGGCCATTCCGCTGAAGCTCGAAAGCCCGGGCCCGCTGTTCTTCAAGCAGAAGCGCGTGGGACGCAACGGCCGTTACTTCTATATCCACAAGCTGCGCAGTATGTATATTGACGCTGAGGAGCGCAAGAAGGAGCTGATGGCCCAGAACGAGATGAACGGCCTGATGTTCAAGATGGAGGATGACCCCCGCGTGACCAAGGTGGGCAAGTTCATCCGCAAGACCAGCATCGACGAGCTGCCGCAGTTCTTTGACGTGCTGCGCGGCGATATGAGCCTTGTGGGTACCCGCCCGCCGACAGTGGACGAGTACAAGCAGTACGAGAGCCACCACAAGCGCCGCCTGTCCATGAAGCCGGGCATCACCGGCCTATGGCAGGTCAGCGGCCGCAGCAATATCGAGGATTTTGAGGAAGTTGTCAAGCTGGATGTGACCTACATTGACAACTGGTCCCTCTGGAATGATGTCAAGATTCTGTTCAAGACCGTCTACGTGGTATTTGCCGGCCGCGGCGCGAAGTAACCGTACCACAGTGCCAGCGCGTATCCGCCTTGCATCGGCCCGCGGGGTTTCCCGCAAGCGGTATTTCCCGGGGAGTTTCCCCTCATCCGGCCCTGACGGGCCAGCCTCCCGCAAGGCTGCCTTTTCCGGGCAGCCACAAAACCAAATCAAAAAACGCCAAAACGGGGTCTGCATTGTGCAGGCCCCGTTTTGGTTGGTATAGGAAAATAAGAGAATGGCTTTGTATTCCCGCGTTACACGATTTTGCGGGATTTGTGGACGCCGGTCTTTAAGAACTCCACCCACTCCGCAATATTCACGGCGTGGTCGCCCAGGCGCTCCAGATACTTGTCAATCATAAACAAATCCAGCGCAGTGCCGGCGTCATCCGGGTGGGCGGCAATGTAGACGGCAATTTCCTTGGAAATACGGCTGAACATGGCATCGCACTCATCATCGCGGGCGATGACCTGCGCAGCGGTGGACAGATCCACCTGCACATAGGCGGCAATGGCGTCCTTGACCATACGCAGGGCAATGTCACCCATCACGTACAAATCATCCAGCACGCCCACCGTGTGCGCACCGTCCGGGTGCAGATGCAGGGTGATTTCGGCAATATCGCTGGCCTGGTCGGCAATGCGCTCAATGTCGGTGACCATCTTCAGCGCGGTGGACACCTTGCGCAAATCGCCTGCCACAGGCTGCTGGCGCAGGAAAAGCGTCAGGCAGCGGTGCTCAATCTCATGCTCGGCGGAATCTATCTCGCTGTCCCGGGCAATCACGCTGCGGGCCAGCTCCACATCGCCGGTGCGCAGTGCGGTCATGGCGCTTTCAATCGCGCCACCCGCCGCGTGGCCCATCCGGGCCAGCATGGTGTCCAGCTGCATCAGCTCGGCATCGTACAGCTTGCGTACACTTGTACCCATTTTGTCCCCCTCCTTATCAACCGAAGCGGCCCGAGATGTAATCCTCGGTGCGCTTGTCCACCGGCGTGGCAAAGACGCGCTCGGTGGGGCCCATCTCGACCAGCTCACCCAGCAGGAAGAACGCCGTTTTATCGCTGATACGCGCAGCCTGCTGCATATTGTGGGTGACCATAACGATGGTGTAGTTTTCCTTCAGCTCGGTGGCCAGCTCCTCCACCTTGGAGGTGGAAATGGGGTCCAGTGCGCTGGTGGGCTCGTCCATCAGCAGCACCTCGGGCTCCACAGCCAGCGCGCGCGGGCAATGCACAGGCGCTGCTGCTGGCCACCGGACATTCCCAGCGCGCTCTTGTTCAGGCGGTCCTTGACTTCGTCCCAGATGGCGGCGTCCCGCAGGATTTTTCCACAATCTCATCCAGCCGGGCCTTGCTGCGCACACCATGGGTGCGGGGGCCGTAGGCGATATTATCATAGATGGACATCGGGAAGGGGTTGGGCTTCTGGAACACCATGCCGACCCGCTTGCGCAGGACGTTGACGTCCATCCTGTCCTTGTAGATGTCCACGCCGTCCAGCCGGATATCGCCGGAGATGCGGCAGCCCTCGACCAAATCATTCATCCGGTTCAGGCTTTTCAGAAAGGTGGATTTACCGCAGCCGGAGGGGCCGATGAAGGCGGTGATTTCCTTTTCCGGGATATTGATGTTGACATTTTTCAGCGCATGGAAGCTGCCGTAATACAGGTCCATGCCCTTGACCTCAAATTTGTTCATAAAATGACCTCGTTCTTCTTTGATGCTGCACGTCGGACGCGGGCGGCGCAAAGGCGTCCCCCCTCGGGGAAAGGCTTTTTACTTCTTCGTCAGCTTCTTGGCTACCAGCCCGGACAGGGCGTTGATGGCCAGCACCAGCACCAGCAGGACTACGGCGGTACCGTAGGTCTGGCCGATGTAGAGTCCCTCGTTCGAGAGCAGGTACATATGCACGGCCAGCGTGCGGGCGGAGCTGAACACACTGCCTGCAATCTTCGGCACCGAGCTTGCGGTGTAAATCAGCGCAGCGGTCTCGCCCACGATGCGGCCCGTGGCCAGAATGACGCCGGACAGAATACCGGGCATGGCTGACGGCAGCACAATCGTGAACACCGTGCGCAGCTTGCCTGCACCCAGACCAAAGCTGCCCCTCGCGGTAGTCCGGCACGGCAATCAGCGCTTCCTCGGTGGTGCGCATAATGACCGGAAGCACCATAATCGCCAGCGTGAACGCACCGGCAATCAGGCTGTAGCCCCAGTGCAGCTGCTGCAAAAGAACAGCATACCAAACAGGCCGTAGACGATGGACGGAATGCCCTGCAGGGTCTCGGTGGTGACACGCACGACCTGACCAGCTTGCCGCCGCGGTGGGCATACCCACCAGCCAGATGGCCGCAAAGATGCCCAGCGGCGTGGCAATCAACAGTGCAAACCCGGTCATAAGCACCGTGTTGCTGAGCGCAGGCGTCAGGGACACGTTGTCGGAGTTATACTCCCACGCGAACAGCTCGGGCTTCAGGTTGGGGATGCCCATAACCAGAATGTAGCCGATGAGGAAAAACCAGCACGGCGGCGGTCAGCAGGGCCGCCAGACGCACAAGCCAGCGCAGGGCGGCTGCCTGCACCCGGGCGGCGCGGCGGTTCTGCCCGCCGTGCGGCATAATGGCATGGGGTGCGGCTTGGGTCATGGACGCAGTATCCTTTGTTGCGGCAATCTCAGGCATGGTCGCTGCCCCCTTTCACCAGACTGAAGCAGAGGTTGATGAGCAGGATAAAGACGAAGAGCACCACACCGGTGGCAATCAGCGCTTCACGGTGGAGGTCTGCGGCATAGCCCATCTCGATGACGATGTTGGAGGTCATCGTGCGCAGTGGCCCTGGAACAGCCCCCCAGGGCATCCACGTCTGGTTGCCGGCCACCATAACCACGGCCATTGTCTCGCCGATAGCGCGGCCGATGCCGAGAACCACCGCCGACATCACGCCGGACTTGGCGGTAAAGCACCGGAGGGAACACGCTGCGCTCATGGGTTGCACCCAGTGCCAGGCTGCCCTCGTAGTAGCTGTCCGGCACGGCGTCCAGACTTGTCTTGCTGACCGTGATGATGGTGGGCAGAATCATAATGCCCAGCAGCACCGCGGCGGTGAAAGGCTCATACCCTTGCCGCTTTTTGACGCCCAGCACATCCTGAAGAAGGGCGTCCTGACCATGGCCTGCACGGCAGGCACCAGCACAATCATACCGAAGAAGCCGTACACAACCGCGGGGATACCCGCCAGCAGCTGCACCGCCGGGAGCATAATACGGTTGATGCGGGGCGAAGCGAACTTGGACATATAGATGGCCGTCAGCACACCGATGGGCACGCCCACGATAATGGCGCCCGCCGTGACGTAGAGGCTGCCGAGGATCATCGGCAGAATGCCGTATATGTCATTGCCGGGCTTCCATGGCTGGTGCCCAGCAGGAATTTCAGCGGCCCGATTTTTGAACAGCGTCGGTACACCGTTTGCAAACAGGAAGATACAGATGAGCGCCACCGCCAGAATTGACACACAGGCACACAGCGTGAACACAACCTGCATCACGCCCTCTTTCAGCTTGGAGGTCATTTTTCCTATACTCCTTTAAATCAATGGGAATCGCACGGTAGGGGCGGGTTCTGCCGCCCGCGGGCCGATGCGAGCATCGGCCCCTACTCCTTTGGTTATATACCATGTAGGGGCCGGACATATCCGGCCCCCTCAGCTTTCCCACAGCCGCACGGTCATGGGTACGCTGAGGGGCGGGGCATGCCCCCGCCCCTACGGCGTTACTGTGTTTTTACTGCACGTCAGCCCAGGTGGTCAGCTCGCCGGTGTAGATGCCCTTTGATCTGGTCAACAGTCAGGTCCTCGGTGGTGTTGGCGGGGGGTTGACAACCACGGCGATACCGTCCAGAGCCAGCACGGTAGCCTGCGCGCCACCCTCAACCTCGGAGTCCTTCAGCTCACGGCTGGCCATGCCGATGGTGTAGGTGCCGTCCAGCGCGCCGGAAACACCGGTGGTGGAGTCGGTGGTGAGCAGCTCAAGCTCAGCGTTGGGGTTGACGGTCTTGTAGGCCTCGATGAGCTTCTCCATCAGCGGAGAGACGGAGGTGGAGCCGCCGACGGTGATCTTGCCGGCAGGCTGGGCGGAGGTGAAGTCCGCGCCGTCCTCGCCGATGAAGCCCTTTATCTGTGGCGAGTGCCTGGCCGTCCTTGCTCAGGCAGTAGGCGATGAAGTCGACGGCCACAGGGTCGGTGGCCTCGCCATTGGTGACGATGTTGAAGGGGACGGGCCAGCACATAGCTGCCGTCCTGACGGTCTCGGCAGAAGCGGCCACACCGCCGACCGTGACGGCCTTGACGGTGTCATTCAGAGAGCCAAGGCTGATGTAGCCGATGGCGGTCTCATCGTTGGCAACGGCAGTCATAACGCCGTTGGTGCTGGACTGGATGGCGGCAGCCTCGGTGGTGTTGTCCACCTTCTGGCCGTCAGCATTCTTTTCCTCAACACCGGTCAGCTCGATGAAAGCGCCTCGGGTGCCGGAGCCGTCCTCGCGGGAGATGACGGTGATATCCTGCTCGACATCGAAGTCAGCGGCGGCAGCCTCGGCAGGGGCGGCCTCGCTGGAGGCAGCGATGCTCTCTGCAGGAGCAGAAGAAGCGGCGGCGGAATCAGAGGAGCCGCAAGCGGCCAAGCTCATAGCCATAGCGGCGGCAGTCACGGCGGCAATAACAGAAGTACGTTTCATTGTGTTGTATTCTCCCTTTTACCCATATGTTTTGGTATAGCGTCCGGATGTGTCTTTCTCGGAACAATGCTATTGTACCGCGCTTTTTTGCCGGTTTCGACCATGCTTGGGTACAATCGCGGTAAATCTTTTGCAAAGCCGCGCCCCATTTTGTGTAGTGCGGGTAAAGTTTGTAAAGAAATGGAAAAATCCACATACGCAGCGTATAATAAGCACACAGTAGGGGCGGGGCTCCCGCCCGCGGGCCGATGCGAGCATCGGCCCCATAACGCGGCTCATCGTAGAGGCGGGCATTGCCCGCCCGCAAGACTCGCCACTTTACACAAATTTTACATAACATTTACTTTCCCGTGGTGGTGCAGGGGCGCGGCATACATTATAATAGAAGACGGTATAGTGTAAATAAGCGGTGCTGCGCCGGTATCTGTGCGGCCTGCGCCAAAGAATGGATGTGTAACACCGGATGACCATTTTTAATGTGTTCACCCTGATGGGCGGCATTGCCATGTTCCTGTATGGCATGGACCTGATGGGGAAAGCGCTGGAACAGACTGCCGGCAGCAAGCTGCAGGGTATCCTGTCCACCATGACCAGCAGCCCCATCCGCGGGCTTCTGCTGGGTATGGCCGTCACGGCGGTCATTCAGTCCAGCGGTGCCACCACCGTTATGGCCGTCGGCTTCGTCAACTCGGGCCTTATGGAGCTCCATCAGGCCATCAGCGTCATTATGGGCGCGAACGTCGGCACCACCGTGACCGGCTGGCTGCTGTCCCTGTCGGGTCTGAGGGTGACAGCTTCATCACCCGGATGATGAACCCCAAACGCGTGGAGCCATTCTGGGCTTCATCGGCATCTGGATGTATATGATTGGCAAGGACCGCAAACGCGGGTCGGCAAGATTCTGCTGGGCTTTGCCATCCTGATGGCCGGTATGAACACCATGTCCGGCGCTATGTCCCCTTTGGCGGACGAGCCGTGGTTCATGGATTTGTTCCCAGCTTCTCCAACCCCATCTTCGGCGTTATCGCGGGCGCTGTGCTCACGGCTGTGCTGCAGTCCTCGTCGGCGTCTGTCGGTATTCTGCAGGCGCGCTGACCAGCACCGGCGCGGTCACCTACTCGGCCGCTGTGCCCATCATCATGGGCCAGAACATCGGCACCACCGTCACCGCGCTGATTTCCTCCGCGGGCGCCAACAAAAACGCCAAGCGCACCGCCTTTGTTCATCTCTACTTCAACCTGATTGGCACCGTTATCTTCCTGTGCGGCTTCTACGGCCTGAACGCTTTGATTGGCTTTGCCTTCTTCAATGAGACAGCCAACACCTTCGGCATTGCGATTGTGCACACGGTTTTCAACGTGGTAACAACCGCCATTCTGCTGCCCTTCAACCGTCTGCTTGAGAAGCTGGCCATCCTGACCGTGCCCGACTCCCCCGCCGACAAAAAGCAGGAGAACACCCTGCTGGACGAGCGTCTGCTCACCACCCTTCCGTGGCTGTGGGCCGCGCCATGCTGACCGGCAGCGATATGGCGGAAATCTGCCGTACCGCCCTTTTGCAGGCTATGTCCACCACCCGCGCCTGGAACGACGCCATTGCGGATGAAGTCCTGCGCAAAGAGGACGCTGTTGACCATTATGAGGACGTGCTGGGCACCTACCTGGTCAAGCTGAGCGCCAAGCATCTTTCGGGCGAGGATAACCGCACGGTGAACACCCTGCTGCACACCATCGGCGACTTTGAGCGTATCTCCGACCACGCGGTCAACATCATCAAGACCGCCGAGGAAATCCGCACCAAGGACATCCAGTTCAGCGAGGAAGCCCTCAATGATCTGTCCGTGCTGGAGGCCGCCGTGCAGGATATTCTGAACCGCACAGTGGACGCCTTCCAGAAGGGCGACACCTACGCCGCCGCCAAGATCGAGCCGCTGGAGCAGGTTGTGGACGGCCTTGTGCGTGAGGTCAAGACCCGCCACATTGCCCGCCTGCAGGCCGGGGTCTGCACGATTGAGTACGGCTTTGTGCTGGATGATTTGCTGACCAACTACGAGCGCATCGCCGACCACTGCTCGAACATTGCGGTCGCGATGATCGAGGTTGCGGCGGACAAGTTCGACACCCACGAGTATCTTGCCAACGTCAAGCACGGCGGCAGCGTAAAATTTGAGCGCCGCTACGAGAAATACCGCGGCCGCTACACCTTCCCGCCGGAGGCGTACAGTGAATCGAGCGCCGAAGCGCCCGATTCAAAATAAAAGATAATAGATAAAAGATAAAAAATATGGATGCGCGTCAAGCGCGCAAATTCAGAAATACAAAGGCAACCCCTTTTTCGGTTGTTGATAAGCGGGGGTTCGTCCCCCGCTCTTTTTGTTTTTGCCGTCAGGCATAAATTCCACATTTTTTATTATCTATTATCTTTTATCTATTATCTAAAAAGAGGTACTTTATGATTTACATTGTAGAGGACGATTCCAGCATCCGTGAGCTGGAGCAATACGCGCTGGCCTCCAACGGCTACGAAACCAAGGGCTGCGAGGATGCGGCCAGCTTCTGGGCCGCGCTGCAGAATGACCAGCCGGCAGCTTGTCATTCTGGACGTGATGCTGCCCGACGAGGACGGCTACCAGATTCTGGCCAAGCTGCGCGCCAACGCGGCCACCGCCGCCACACCGGTGATTATGGTCACGGCCAAAACCAGCGAGATTGACGTTGTCAAGGGGCTTGACCACGGCGCGGATGACTACGTCTGCAAGCCGTTCGGCATTATGGAGTTCATCTCCCGCGTGCGGGCCGTGCTGCGCCGCGCAGCAGCCGCCGCCCCTGCGCCCGCCGCTTCCACCCTGCATTTCGGTGACATCGTTCTGGACGATGTCGCCCGCACCGTCCGCGTGGGCGGCACGCAGGTGGAGCTGACCTTCAAGGAATACTCGCTGCTGCATCTTTTTCTGGAGCACCCCCGGAGGTCCTCGCCCGCGAGCGCATTATGAAGGAGGTCTGGGACACCGATGACCTGCTGGAATCCCGCACGATTGATATGCACGTGCGCACCCTGCGCCAGAAGCTGGGCGCGGCGGGGACGCTATCCGCACCGTGCGCAAGGTGGGCTACAAGCTGAGCACGGAGGGCAGTGATGACTGAGGAAGAACGCCGCACCGCCAAAACGCAGAGCATGACCCGCCGCTATCGGCGCGGCCTGATCCTGACCGGCGTGCTCTGCGTACTGGCCATGCTGGCCGCCGCCACCGTGCTGTTTCAGCGCAGCTACACCGAGCGCATTGACACCTATCTGGCCGACATCTGTGACGGCTACGCCGCCGCCTACAAAGCGCAGGACACCCACGATGCCACCACCCTGGTAAAGCTGCTGCCCGGCCGCAGCACCCGCGCTTTACCCTGATTGACGCGGACGGTACAGTGCTGTTTGACAGCAAAAAATACTCCGTGATTTACGATGCCGCGGGCGAGGTATACGGCGTGATGAAGGCTGACCTGCCCAGCCACGCCGACCGGCCGGAGTTCCAGGCAGGCCCTGGCGGACGGTTCCGCCAGCATCACCCGCGAGAGCGAGACCCCTGCAGCAGGAGACCCACTACTACGCCGTGCGCATCGACACGCCGGAGGGCGCGCAGGTGCTGCGCGTGAGCGAGGATGTGGCCAACATCTGGGGGCTGAGCGCTGACACCCTGCCGCTGCTTTTCGGTGCGGTGGTGCTGATTCTGGCCGCGGCTACCCTGTTCAGCTGGTGGCTGACCCACCGCATGGTGCAGCCCATCAACCATCTGGCCGAGCATCTGACACCATCGAGGCCGACGTGCCCTATGAAGAACTGATTCCGCTGGCGCGGACCATCCAGACCGACCGCAAGCTGCGCGGACAACGAGACCCTGCGCCGGGAGTTTACCGCCAACGTCAGCCACGAGCTGAAAACCCCGCTGACGAGCATCTCCGGCTATGCTGAGCTGATTGAAACCGGCATGGCCAAGCCCGCCGACGTGCCGACCTTTGCCGCCCGCATCCACAAGGAGGCGCAGCGGATGATTGCGCTGGTCAGGGATATTCTGCAGCTGAGCGAAGCTGGACAGCACGCAGGCCAACCACAGCCGCGAGCCGGTGGCTGAAATGGAGCCGGTGGATCTGGCCGCGCTGGTCAAGGAGACCGCCCAGAATATGACGATGAATGCCCGCCGGGCCTATAAACGCTGCAATATGACGCCAAGCCCGCCACCGTGCGCGGCAGCCGCGACCAGCTGAGCGAGCTTGCCCAGAACCTGTGCGACAACGCCATCCGCTACAACCGCCCGGGCGGCCATGTGGAGCTGCGCTGCGGCACCGGCAGTGACGGCTGCCCCTTCTTTGAGGTCGAGGACAACGGCATCGGCATCCCGCAGGACAGCCAGACCCGCGTGTTTGAACGCTTCTACCGCGTGGACAAGAGCCGTTCCAAAGCCACCGGCGGCACCGGTCTGGGGCTGGCCATCGTCAAGCAACATTGCCCTGCTGCACGATGCCCGCATTGACCTGCAAAGTCAGGTCGGCACCGGCACGACGATACGGGTGACGTTCCCGAAAAAGTAAAAAAATCGGCGCTTCCGACAAAACGGAAGCGCCGATTTTGGTTAAGCTGTCAGAGTTGGGCGGGCAATGCCCGCCCGCAAGCACTGCTTTACGCCAGCACAAACGTCTGACCGCCCAGATGCCCAGCACCAGGATGCCGAGGGCAATGCGGTACCAGCCAAAGACCGTGAAGGTGTGCTTCTTGACGTAGTCCATCAGGAAGCGGATGGCCAGAATCGAAACCACAAATGCCACGATGCAGCCCAACAGCAGGACACTGACCTCGCCGACGGTGAACACGCCGCCGCCCGCCAGGAACTTGACCAGCTTCAAGCCGGAAGCGCCCGCCATAACCGGGATGGCGAGGAAGAAGGTGAACTGGGACGCACAGGCGCGGCTCATACCACAGAGCAGGCCGCCGATGATGGTGGCACCGCTGCCAGACGTGCCGGGAATCAGCGCCAGCACCTGCCACAGGCCCACGATGATTGCCTGCTTGTAGGTAATGCGGCTCAGCTTGGTGGTGGTGGGGCACGCGGGGACGGCGCTCAATCAGAATGAACGCAATACCGTAGACAATCAGCATAATGGCCACCACCACGCTGTTGTACAGGGGTGGGCGTCCATCCAATCGTCCAGCAGCGGGCCCAGCACGGCGGCGGGCAGGCAGGCCACAATAATCTTGAACCACAGCCGCATAACCGGCCAGCGGATGAATTTGGCCAGCCCGGAGTCACGGCCGTTGTCCATGCAGAAGGGCCACAGCTTCTGAAGTAGAGCACCACAACCGCCAGAATGGCACCCAGCTGGATGACCACGCGGAACATCTCCATAAATTCGGCGCTCAAGCTGAATTTCAGCACCTGTTCGGCCAGAATCATATGGCCTGTGCTGGAGATGGGCAGCCATTCGGTAATACCCTCGATAACGCCGTAGATTACCGAGCGCAGTAAGTCTAAAAACAGTTCCATTGACAGGACGCCTCCTTGCTTTGCTATTATCTTATTGTATCATAAATTTGGAAAATGGGAAACGCTTTTGCAAGAATTTACATCTTTTTACGGTAATTGGGCGCGGCGGCTTGCTGTTTTCGTCAAATGCCACTATAATAGGAGTGATTTCTTGTACAAAGAGGTAAGGAGTTATGTATAAAACCGTACTGTTTGATCTGGCTGGAACCCTGCTGAACACGATTGACGATTTGGCGGATTCCGCCAACCGCGTCTGTGCGGCACACGGCTGGCCCCAGCACACAGCGGCGCAGTACTGCTACTTTGTGGGCAACGGCATCCCCAAGCTGGTGGAGCGCTTCAGCCCTGGCGGACTGCCGCAGCCCGGCACAGCTGGCCGCAACGCTGGCGGAGTTTGATGCGGTCTACGGCGCGCATATGCACGATAAGACCGCGCCTTACCCCGGTATGCCCGCTATGCTGGCCCGGCTGAAGGCGGCCGCGTGCGCAGATGGCCGTCTTTTTCCAACAAGGCGGACGAGTTTGCCCGGGCCGTGGTGGCGCGGTATTTTGACGCCGACCGCTGTTTACGGTTGTGCGCGGTGCCCTGCCCGATGTACCCACCAAACCCGCCCCCCGAGGGCACGCGGGCGCTGATGGCGCGCTCGGCGTGGAGCCGGACGGCAGCGTCCTGTATGTGGGCGACAGCAACGTGGATGTGGAGACCGCTCACAATGCCGGGCTGCCCTGCTGCGGCGTGCTGTGGGGCTTCCGCACGCGGGAGGAGCTGCAGACGGCCGGGGCCGAGTATCTGGCCGCAGACACCGCCGCGCTGGAAAAAATTGTGCTGGGCTGAACGGCCCGCGCCAATGTGACAAACATTTTAGAAAGGAGCTGTTACTATGATTGCACAGCACTATAAAGATATGCTGGGTGCCAAGTCGGTGATTCGCCAGCTGTCCGAGTGGAGCACCGCACGCGGCAAGCCGAAATTGGCTACGAAAATGTTTTTGACTACTGCTGGGCAATCCGTCCGTGCCCTGCCCGCCGCAGTTCACCGCCGCGTGTGAGGACCTGCTGGCCCACACCGAGTAGGTGGCACTGCACGGCTACACACCGACGCTGACGCTGCCCTCCACCCGAAAGGCCGTGGCCGAGAGCCTGAACCGCCGGTTCGGCATGGACTACACCGCCGACCATATCTTTATGACCACCGGCGCAGCGGGCGCGCTGGCCCACGCCGTGCGCTGCGTGGCCGTGCCCGGGCAGAACATCGTGACCTTTTGCGCCCTTTTTCCCCGGAGTACAAGCCCTATGTGGAGGGCGCGGGCCTGACCCTGCGCGTTACGCCGCCGCGCTGCGCCGACTTCCAGATTGACTTTGACGCCTTTGCGCAGCTGGTGGACGAGAACACCGCCGCCGTGCTCATCAACAGCCCCAACAACCCCAGCGGCGCGGCCTACAGCGCCGAGACGCTGCAGCAGCTGGCCTGCTTCCTGACCGAGGCCAGCGCCAAATACGGCCACCACATCTTCCTGATTTCGGACGAGCCCTACCGTGAGATTGCCTTTGGCGGCGCGGTCACCCCCTACCCCGCCAAATTCTACGATGACACGCTGACCTGCTATTCCTTCTCCAAGAGTCTGAGCGTGCCGGGCGAGCGCATCGGCTATGTGGCGGCCAACCCCCCGGTGCGAGGGCGCGGAGTATATTGTGCCGATGTGCGGTCAGATTTCCCGCGGGACCGGCCACAACTGCCCGTCCTCCCTGATTCAGATGGCCGTGGGCGCTGCCTGGACGTGACGAGCGATTTGTCCGTCTACGAGACGAATATGAACCTGATTTATGACGAGCTGAAGTCACTGGGCTTTACCGTTGTCAAGCCGGACGGCACCTTTTACATCTTCCCCAAAGGCACTGGAGGAGGATGCCAAAGGCGTTCTGCCGAAAGGCGCAGAAATACGATTTGGCGCTGGTTCCCGGCGACAGCTTCGGCTGTCCCGGCTACTTCCAGATGGCCTAT
>VOFK01002201.1_pt1 | contig 14005 bp, 26 predicted proteins | sample 5384121 | NCBI WGS metagenome assembly VOFK01 (sample SAMN12384730, study PRJNA508395) | human gut metagenome | isolation source: healthy gut J | host: Homo sapiens | reverse complement strand
ACAAAGGCCAGAAAATGCTTGTTTAAAATGATACCAAGAGGGGAAATCATCATTACAGAATAGTGATTCTTCCGATCTCGACTATCTGCCGGACCCCATTTCGTATGGAAGGGAGATGGAAAGTGCCATGCAGGTAAATATTGATCTTTTAGATAATCCGGAAGCTGCACAGGACATTTTACAGCAGCTTAGATATCGCAGGAGCCAAGACAGCTTATGCCTATCTGGTCGGATTTGACGGAACGATGCTGTATCATCCTACCGCTGAGAAAATCGGGCAGCCGGTAGAAAACGATGCTGTCAAAAAGATGCTCAAAGAGATACAGGGGAAGTATCCCAAAACCGGAGACTGTGCAGTATGTATTTCAGGGGAGAAAAAATTTGCCGCATGTTATACCAGCAAAAAACAGTTTATCCTTGTAGTCACGGCGGATGATGCAGATCTTCTTGCACCGGCATTAATGCTGGAGCAAAGGGGAATCCTGATTTCAGGTGTGCTGCTGTTGCTCGGGGCTTTGGCAGCGTTTGTTTTTGCAACACGGATTACACGTCCGTTATCAAAGATTACAGATTCCGTGAACCGGATTGCACAGCTGGATCTGCGAAACGATCAGGTACTGGAACAATGTGCCGCACATCGTGGGGAAGTCGGAAGCATTGCAAATGCCGTGCTTCGGATGAAAGAGGCTCTGACGGAAATTGTACAGAAGATACGGCAGCAGAGTGGACAGTTGTTTGATGCGTCGGAAACGTTAAACAATAACGCGGTAAAGACAGCAGGAAACGTAAATAATGTGGAGACCGCAGTAAATGAGATCGCAACCAGTGCAACCAGTCAGGCACAGGAGACACAGGGGGCAACCGAGTCCATTATTTCCATGGGTACGATGATTGAGGATTCTACAAGCCAGGTAAAATCCATGAACGAGACGGCAGATGTGATGAATGAGTCCGGACAGATAGCCAAAAAAGGCACTGGAAGAACTGGGAGAAATCAATGAGAGGGCAACCGAGTCCATCAATGTGATTTATGAACAGACCAATACAACGAATGATTCTGCCTTGAAGATCAAGGATGCAACATCGCTGATTGCTTCCATTGCAGATGAAACCAATCTGCTGTCACTCAATGCTTCCATTGAGGCTGCCCGGGCAGGAGAGGCAGGAAAAGGTTTTTGCGGTGGTGGCAGCACAGATCCAGAAGCTGGCAGAACAGTCCAACGAATCTGCCAAGCGGATTGAGGATATTATCCGTGAACTGCTGAAAGATTCCGAAACTGCAGTACATACGATGGAAGATGTGAAGAAAATCATGCAGGAGCAGAACGAAAAAGTGAAAAAGACGGCAGAAGTTTTTTGAACAAATGCATGAAGGTGTCAATTTGTCCATCCATGGAATGGTATCCATAGAAGAACAGACACAAAAAGATTGAGGATGCAAGAAATAAGATCGTAGATACGGTACAGAGTCTGTCGGCAATCGCAGAGGAAAATGCGGCAAGCACACAGGAGACTTCCCGGCTTCCATGATGGAAATTGGTTCGGTTATCAATGATATCAGTCAGAATGCAGAGAACCTTAAAAAATATTGCAGAGGTTCTGGAAAGAAATATGCAGCTGTTTCAGATGGAAGAATCATGATTTGTGGAACAACGGTATAGAATCTGCATGAAAAAAAGGCTTATCTTCCCGGTGGGGAAGATAAAGCCTTTTTCCTGTTTTTCCTGTAAACACATTATTTCTTTTGCTGCTGGAACCGGATTTGGATTCTTTCAACTTGGCATTGGCTTCATTGTACTTTTCCTGAAGCTTTGCACGGAATCCTTTTTTCTTTTTGACCGGTTTTTCCAGCGGTCCACGGAGTCCGCGTACGCCTGTGATATAAAGACCACTGACGGTTGCCTTGACTTCTTTCTTGACCGGAATCTCATCGTAGATCTGCTCGTCTGCGATCAGTGTCATGACTCTTGTCCGACTTTGGCTTTTACGATTGGAAGTTTGGCGCGCTGCATGAGTTTGTTTGCCTGTTCCATTACCTGTGAAGGAAGGCCGGCATCTTTCATTTTCATTCGTTTTTTGTCGATGATCAGCATCGTCACTGTCTGCGCAGCGGCTTTCATCTGCTCATCCTGTTCTTCTTTTTTTCTTCTGCGCTTTCTTTCCGAGAAAGTACAGGACAATCATAGCGGCTACCAGAATAATGGCAATCACTAATAATACGATTCCTATTGGTTTCATCGTGGATTTCCTCCTCTATATACTAAAATTTATTGTAGCAAAGATTTCTGTAAAAATCAACGTTTACTGTTTGTATTTTCTATGGATTTATGGTATGTTTAATTAGTTGTAAAAAGGAAAGAAAGAAAAGGATTTGGGACATTATGAAGAAAAGAGTGGTTATACTTTTTTGTGCATGACGATGGTATTATCCATGGGGGCATGTGGTACAGACAGTGATAAAAAAAGCAAGTACCCAGCAGGGAACACAGGAGACGGCAAGTGAAGTGTTTGACGGACCGCACAGCGCACAGATGAAGCTGGATCTGTCAAAACTTGTGACGAAACTTGCAGATTATAAAGGGATTGATGTTACAATCTCCGGAAATTATGATGTGACAGATGATCAGGTGGAGCAGAATCTGATGTCACTGCTTTCATATTACGGAATCACCGGAGTTGAGGTAAAAAGACCGTGATACGGTTCAAAAAGAATGATTATGTCAAGGTGGATTATACCGGATATCTCGACGGGGATGCATTTGATGGCGGTTCTGCGACAGACACAATGATTGATGTGGCGAACAACTGTGATGCCACACAGAAGACAAATTATATTGATGGATTCAGTGATGGGCTTGTCGGCGCAAAAGTCGGGGATGAAGTAAGTTCGATGATGACATTCCCGGAGAATTACCAGTCTTCGGATCTGGCGGGAAAGAAAACAACGTTTAAATTCAAAATCAAGGGAATTTATAAGCCGGTTACCATGGACACGCTGACCGATGACATGGTAGCAGATGCATTTACCGAGCAGAAGATCACCACGAAAAAAGGATCTGGTTGCATATGTACGGCAGGTACTCGAAAAGCAGGCCGCAAATTCCAAGTCTCAGGCAAGTATCAGCGCAGTTGAAGATGATCTGCTGAATAAATGTAAAGTGACAATTCCGGATGAGTATCTGGATGCGCGTCTGCAGGAATATCAGCATGAATTTGAAGCAGACAACTGCAATGATACACAGACTCTGGAACAGTATGCAAAGAATAACAATACCACCGTGGATGATATGAAAAAACAGTGGAAAGAACTGATGATCAAGCAGATCAAAATTGAATTTATCTTTGGACGGATTGCGGAAAAAGAAAATATTACAATCAGTGATGATGATTTTAAGTCATTTGTAGATTATCTGGTAAGTTCAGGCAACAGCCAGATGGCAGATGAAAATGCGGTATATAAATATTATGGTGGTGGAAATAAAGAGGATGGAAAGAAAACACTTCGTCAGCTGTATGTGGTCAATCAGGCGATTTCGTATGTTGTGGAGAAAGCCAATATTACCGTAGAACCGGATACACAGACGACAGAGTCATCCGAAAACTAAAGGGTTCAATAAAAACAACTAAGGGGATAGATTAGATTTTTTAACGGAGGGACAGTATGGAATTAGTAAATGTCAGAGATTTTCAAAAATACGATCAGATATGAAAATCAGCAGGTAACGATCGGCGGATGGGTAAGTAACCGTAATTCCAAAAATTTTGGATTCCTGGTTGTAAATGACGGTACCTTTTTTGAGCCGCTGCAGGTTGTATATGGAGATGGTCTGGAGAATTATGAGGAAGTCTGCAAGATTAATGTCGGAGCAGCAGTCATTGTAAAAGGACAGCTGGTGCCTACGCCGGAAGCAAAACAGCCGTATGAGATCCAGGCAGCAGAGGTAACCGTGGAAGGTGCTTCCGCACCGGATTACCCGCTGCAGAAGAAGCGTCACAGTTTTGAATATCTGCGTACCATTGCACATCTGCGTCCCAGAACCAATACGTTTGAGGCGGTGTTCCGTGTACGTTCCCTGTGTGCATATGCGATTCACAAATTTTTCCAGGAGAGAGATTTCGTCTATGTGCATACACCACTGATTACCGGAAGTGACTGCGAAGGTGCCGGAGAGATGTTCCAGGTAACAACGCTTGATTTAAAAGATGTGCCGAAAAAACAGGATAAAACCGTGGATTATACTAAGGATTTCTTTGGAAAACCTACCAATCTTACCGTATCCGGTCAGTTAAACGGAGAAACCTATGCGATGGCGTTTAAAAAATATTTATACGTTTGGACGACTTTCCGTGCGGAAAATTCAAACACAACAAGACATGCGGCAGAGTTCTGGATGATCGAGCCGGAGATCGCATTTGCAGATCTTGAGGATAATATGATGCTTGCGGAAAGCATGTTAAAGTATGTGATCAATTATGTGATTGAACATGCACCGGAAGAAATGGCATTTTTCAAATAATTTTGTGGACAAAGGTCTGCTGGATCGTTTGGAGAACGTAGTAAACAATGATTTTGCACGGGTGACCTACACAGAAGCAATTAAGATATTGTCAAAACACAATGACAAGTTGGAATATAAAGTTTCCTGGAGCACTGATCTTCAGACGGAGCATGAGCGTTACCTGACCGAACAGATTTATAAGAGACCGGTATTTGTAACCGATTATCCAAAGGAAATCAAGGCATTCTACATGAAGCTTAATGAAGACGGAAAGACCGTAGCAGCAATGGACTGCCTTGTTCCGGGAATCGGAGAGATCATCGGCGGAAGCCAGAGAGGACGATTATGATAAACTTCTGGCACGTATTCAGGACATGGGGCTGAAAGAGGAAGATTACAAGTTTTATCTGGATCTGCGCAAATACGGATCAGCCAGACATGCCGGATTCGGTCTTGGATTTGAGCGCTGCGTTATGTATCTGACGGGTATGGCAAATATCCGCGATGTCATTCCGTTCCCTAGAACCGTAAATAACTGCGAACTGTAAAATGGAATAAAAGAGCCGTATTTCCCATAAACTCTAAGGAGGACAATTTCCGGAGAAGTATGTGTGGAGAATGGGCAGGAACAAATAAATAATAAAACAGGAAGAAACGTCGCAAAGTTTGCAGGCTGCTTTATAGGCACATGTCTGCTCTCCGCGGCGCTTTTTCTGTTATGGTGCGGGATTTCCTATTCCATGAGATTGTCGGTGGAACTGATCCGGGCGGGAATTACGGCATGGTATGCGCTTTCCGGTCTCATCGGTGGAAAAAAATCCTGCGCGCATGTAAAAAATGGTGCCATACCTTTTGCGCAGTTATGCTGGGAGGCTTTTTTTCGGGATTCTGTATGTCTGTTCCTGCATACGGGAACAGCACTGGATTGCGCTGGAGGGAGAAAACCTGACGATTCTGATTTTGTGTACGGCAGCGGCACTGCTGGGAAGCGTGCGGTGGAAAAAAAAGAAGTAGGCTGGGTGTGACTGTAAAAAAGACTTTCCTTATGGTGACCACTGTGCTATAATAATACAGATAGACGGGAAATCCAAAAAACAGACAAAGGAGAGATTCTCATGAAGCATGTAAAGACATTAAATACAAGAAAGTTACAGAACACAATCAAGACAGGTGGATGTGGCGAGTGCCAGACATCATGCCAGTCTGCATGTAAGACATCCTGTACAGTAGGAAACCAGACCTGCGAGAAGTGTAAAGTAATCACGGGTGATTACTTACACACCAGCCCGAAGGCATAATAAAGCCGCGTGCGTAGCGCGCGGTTTTGTTTATATGTTTAGAAAAAAAGGAAATATTATAGTGGTTCATCAGTTTAAGAACAATGGCTATGATATTGTATTAGACGTAAACTCCGGTGCCATTCATGTGGTGGATGATGTGACTTATGATGTGATCGCATTATTTGAAGATCACTCAGGGAAGAGATCATTGCCCAATTACAATCCCGGTATCCGAACAGGAGATTGCAGAAGCAATCGAAGAAACAGAGCAGTTAAAGGAGCAGGGGAGACCTGTTTACGGAAGATGCTTACGAACAGAAGATTTTTGATTTTAAGAAGCGCCCGACGGTAGTAAAGGCATTGTGTTTTACATATTGCACATGACTGCAATCTGGCATGCCGCTATTGCTTTGCGGAAGAGGGCGAATATCATGGAAGAAGAGCCCTGATGTCTTATGAGACAGGAAAACAGGCACTGATTTCCTGATTGCAAACTCCGGAAACCGGAAAAATCTTGAAGTGGATTTCTTCGGAGGAGAGCCACTCATGAATTTTGATGTGGTAAAACAGTTGGTTGCCTATGGACGGGAACAGGAAAAGCTGCATGACAAACATTTCCGTTTTTACGCTGACAACGAACGGGGTGTTGTTAAACGACGATATCATGGAATTTTGCAAATAAGGAAATGGACAATGTCGTTTTAAGTATCGATGGAAGAAAAGAAGTGAATGACCGTATGCGTCCGTTCCGGAAGGGGGCGGGGAAGCTATGACCTGATCGTTCGAAGTTCCAGAAACTTGCAGAAAGCCGGAATCAGGAGCGTTATTATGTCCGCGGCGGTACCTATACCCATTTAACACCGATTTTTCCAAGGGATGTACTGCATCTGGCCGATCTGGGATTCAAGCAGATTTTCTGTGGAGCCGGTTGTCGCACAGCCGACCGATGAATATGCACTGCAGGAAGAGGATCTTCCGGTTCTCTTTGAAGAATATGATAAACTGGCAGCGGAGATGGTCACGCCGTAACAGAGAAGGAAATTCTTTCAACTTCTTCCATTTTATGATCGATCTGGAGGGTGGACCTTGTGTGTACAAGCGTCTGTCCGGATGTGGTTCCGGAACCGAATACATGGCGGTCACGCCGTGGGGAGATCTGTATCCCTGCCACCAGTTCGTCGGAAATGAAGATTTTCTGATGGGAAATGTCTGGGATGGCGTGAAAAACACGAATCTGCAGGACGAGTTTAAATGCTGCAATGTCTATGCAAAAGAAAAAGTGCCGTAAATGCTTTGCCAGATTTTACTGTAGTGGGGGATGTGCTGCAAATTCGTACAATTTCCACGGAACCATCACAGATGCTTATGATCTGGGATGAACTCCAGAAGAAACGTATTGAATGCGCAATCATGATAAAAAGCTGCGGAAGCGGAAAATTAAAGGAATAGGAAGGAAGCAAACATGAAAAAAAAAGCAAGGGCGTCGCTATAATCGCGATTATCCTGGCCTGTCTGATCGGACTGGGATATTACACGAGCACGATTATGTCTGCGACAAGCACAAAGTCAGAAAAAAAAACGACAACAAGACGGAAGCCGAAGGTATTAAACTTGGTCTTGATCTTTCCGGTGGTGTGTCCATTACTTACCGGATCAAGGATAAGAATCCATCCAAAGAAAGATATCAATGATACGGTAGCAAAGCTTGAAGAGCGTGCCGAGAGTTACAGTACCGAATATGCGGTATATCCGGTCGGCGATGACCGTATTACGGTAGAAATTCCTGGTGTCTATGATGCAAATGCCGTACTTGAGGATCTGGGAAGCCCGGGATCGCTGTATTTTTATCGTACAGAAAGATTCGGACGGTAATGAAAACTACAGTTATGACAGTTCCACAGGGGAATACAAACTGAATTATGACATTCAGAATCTGGTTGACAATGGTTCTGTAATCATGGACGGTAATGATGTAAAAGTCTGCCAATGCAGCGTATAACCAGTCTTCCTCTACCAGTACCAAGGAGCCGGTTGTTCAGCTGACATTAAAGAAAAAAAGCAGCAGATGTTTTGGAGAGGCAACCACAAAGGCAGCTTCTTCCGGAGAATCTATCGGTATTTACTATGATGATCATTTCATCAGTGTACCGAAAGTAGAGAGCGCAATCAAAGACGGAAGCTGTGTCATCAACGGTATGTCTGATTATGATGAAGCGGAACAGCTTGCAACATTTATCCGTGTAGGTGCGATCAACTTAAAGCTCGAAGAGATGGAATCTTCCGTAGCAGGGGCACAGCTGGGTGGAAAAGCACTTTCTTCCAGTGTCAAGGCAGCCATCATCGGTCTGATCCTTGTGATGCTTTTCATGATCTTAAATTACAGCTTATCTGGTGTGGTTGCATCCATTGGTCTTGCCATTTATACAACCGTAACGGTAGCTCTGATTTATCTGTTTGAAATTACGCTGACACTTCCGGGTATCGCGGGTGTTATCCTCGGTATCGGTATGGCGGTGGATGCGAACGTTATTATTATCTCACGTATCCGTGAAGAGATTGCAGCCGGCAAGTCTGTACTGACTTCCATCAAAACAGGTTACAAAAAGGCAATGTCAGCCATCATTGACGGTAACGTGACCACCTTTTATTGCAGCGCTGGTACTGATGTGGCTTGGTTCCGAACTGTTAAGGGATTTGCATATACACTGATTATCTCCCCTGATTGTTTCCATGTTCACTGCACTTGTCATTTCGAGACTGTTAAATCTGGCATTTTATGCGGTTGGATGCAGAAACGAGAAATTATACGGACGTGCAAAAGAACATAAGACCATCGATTTCATGAAGCATCGCTGGGTATGTTTTATCCTTTCCCTCGTTGTGATCGTAGCCGGATTTGTTGGAATGATCGGTTACGGAGCAGCCGGAAAGGGCGCTTTGAATTTCAGTCTGGAGTTTAAGGGTGGTACATCCATCTCCGCAGATTTTGGGTAAAGATTATACCGTTGAGCAGGTAGAGGACAAGATTGTACCGGAAGTCGCAAAGGTTATCAATGATAATGCCATCCAGGCAAGTACCGTATCCGGCAGCAATGTTGTGACAATTAAGACAAAGACACTGAGCCTGAGCGAACGTGAAGAAGTAAATCAGATGCTGGTGGACAAGTTTGGTGTTGATGAAGCCACAATCGAGAGCCAGAGTATTGGTTCTACCATCAGTAATGAGATGCGTTCCAATGCGGTCAAGGCACTGATCGTTGCATGTATTTTCATGCTGTTTTATATCTGGTTCCGTTTCAAGGACATCCGTTTCGCCGGAAGTGCGATTATTGCACTGGTACACGATGTACTTGTTATGCTGACAGGTTATGCATTGATCCGTATTTCTGTAGGTAATACATTTATTGCCTGCATACTTACGATTGTCGGATATTCCATCAATGATACCATTGTTATCTTTGACCGTATCCGTGAGAACATGCAGGGAATGAAGAAACAGACACCGGAAACACTGGCAGAGGTGGCAAACCGGTCTCTGACACAGAACACTTTCCCGTTCACTGAATACCTCCATTACAACCATCATCATGGTATTGCTGCTGTTTATCCTCGGAGTATCTTCCATCCGTGAGTTTGCATTACCGCTTATGATTGGACTGATCAGTGGTACGTATTCTTCCATCTTTATTGCAGCTGCATTATGGTATGTCATGAAACTGCATCTTGGCAAGGACAAATTGATGAAAACTGCTGCTGCAAAGACAAAAAAAGAAATAATTCTGTATCAAGACAGGGAGCTGCATGGCAGCCCCATTTGTTTTATATGGAAGCGGAACGGTTGCATTGCACCGAAGAATTCGGTATAATGGGAAAAAAGAGTTGAAAAGGAGAATATTATGTATACACTGGAAGATATACAGGCAGTAGATCCTGAAATTGCAGCAGCGATCACTGCAGAGTTTGACAGACAAAACAGCCACATTGAGCTGATCGCATCGGAAAACTGGGTGAGCCCGGCGGTTATGTCTGCAATGGGAAGTATTCTGACCAACAAATATGCAGAAGGGTATCCGGGAAAGCGTTATTACGGCGGATGTGAGTGCGTGGATGTAGTTGAGGAACTGGCAAGAGAGCGCGCAAAGAAACTGTTTGGCTGTGAGTACGTCAATGTACAGCCGCATTCCGGTGCACAGGCAAATATGGCGGTACAGTTTGCAATTTTAAAGCCGGGTGATACCATTATGGGTAATGAATCTGGATCACGGCGGACATCTGACCCATGGTTCACCCGTCAATATGTCCGGTAAATATTTCCATGTAGTACCTTATGGAGTCAACGATGAGGGATTTATTGACTATGATAAAGTAAGAGAGATTGCACTTGAGTGTAAGCCAAAGATGATCATTGCAGGTGCTTCTGCATATGCACGTACCATTGATTTCAAAAAATTCCGTGAGATCGCAGACGAAGTGAATGCGGTGCTTATGGTAGATATGGCGCACATCGCAGGACTGGTAGCCGCAGGGCTGCATCCAAGCCCGATTCCATACGCAGATGTGGTAACCACTACAACACACAAGACACTGCGCGGACCTCGTGGAGGAATGATCCTCTGCAGTGATGAGGTAAACAAAAAGTATAATTTCAATAAAGCTATCTTCCCGGGAACACAGGGAGGACCGCTGATGCATGTGATTGCTGCAAAAAGCAGTCTGCTTTGAGGAGGCATTAAAAAGCCTGAGTTTAAAGAATATCAGACACAGATCGTTAAGAATGCACAGGCACTCTGCAAGGGATTACAGGCGCGTGACATTAAGATCGTATCCGGTGGAACAGACAATCATCTGATGCTGGTTGACCTGACTCCATATGAGCTGACCGGAAAAGTTGTGGAGAAACTTCTTGACAGTGCGCATATCACTGCCAATAAGAATACGATTCCAAACGATCCGCAGAAACCATTTGTTACAAGTGGAATCCGTCTTGGAACACCGGCAGCTACATCCAGAGGATTAAAAGAGACGATTTTGATCAGGTAGCTGAGGCAATTGCCATGCTCATCAAAGAGGGTGAGCCGGCTGTTGAGAAGGCAAAAGCCATCATTAAAACACTGACCGATAAATATCCGCTGCAGCCGATGCATTAATAGGAGGAACCATGATAGATTTAAAATTTTTAAGAGAAAATCCGGATGTTGTAAAAGAAAACATCAAAAAAGAAATTCCAGGATCATAAGCTTCCGCTTGTGGACGAGGTAATTGAACTCGATGCAAAGGCCCCGGGCTGCGCAGTCTGAGGCAGATGAGCTGCGTGCCAGCCGTAATAAACTTTCAAGCAGATTGGTGCCTTAATGGGACAGGGAAAGAAAGACGAAGCAGAAGAAGTCAAAGCACAGGTAGCTGCAAATGCTGCCCGTTTGTCTGAGTTAGAGGCACAGGAGAAGGAACTTTCCGAAAAGTGACAAAGATCATGATGACGATTCCAAATATCATTGATCCATCTGTACCGATTGGAAAGGATGACAGCTGCAACGTGGAGATCGAAAAATTTGGTGATCCATATGTTCCGGATTTCGAAATCCCATATCATACGGATATTATGGAACGTTTTGACGGAATTGATCTCGATGCTGCCGGAAAGGTTGCCGGAAACGGATTTTATTACCTGATGGGGGATATCGCAAGAATTCATTCTTCGGTAATCGCTTATGCAAGGGATTTCATGATCAACCCGCGGATTTACTTACTGTGTTCCGCCATTTATGATCCGTTCCAACGTTGTGACCGGTGTTATGAGTTTTGACGAGATGGATGCCATGATGTACAAGATTGAGGGCGGAGGATCTCTATCTGATCGGTACCTCCGAGCATTCCATGATCGGTAAGTTCATCGATACAATCAACGATGAGGAGAAGCTGCCATATACACTGACCAGTTATTCCCCATGTTTCCGTAAAGAAAAAGGGAGCACACGGCATCGAGGAGCGTGGTGTTTATCGTATCCATCAGTTCGAAAAGCAGGAGATGATTGTGGTATGTAAGCCGGAAGAATCCAAAAGCATGGTATGACAAGCTCTGGAAGAATACGGTGGATCTGTTCCGCAGCCTGGATATCCCGGTTCGTACGCTGGAATGCTGCTCCGGTGACCTGGCGGACCTGAAAGTAAAATCCGTCGATGTAGAAGCATGGTCACCAAGACAGAAGAAATATTTTGAGGTAGGAAGCTGCTCCAATCTGGGAGATGCCCAGGCCAGACGATTGAAGATCCGCATAAAGGGGAAAAGATGGCAGGAAGTATTTTGCACATACCTTAAACAATACTGTTGTTGCTCCACCGCGTATGCTGATTGCATTTCTGGAGAATAATCTGAACGCAGACGGAACCGTAAACATTCCAAAGGCGTTACAGCCATATATGGGAGGAATTGAGAAAATCGTTCCAAAACATGAATAGGAGGCAGTCCTATGGGAGATATAAATAAGATGGAAGAAGAATGTACCCATAATTGCATGACCTGTGGGCATGGCTGTGCAGAAGGCAGTGATGGCGTGGGGAAATTCGAAAAAGCCCTGAATAAACTCAGTGATATTGATGCTGGGGAGCTGTTGAAAGGATTACAGTCGCTGGGAGAATCGGACAATCAATAATTGAAAATGATAAAAAAGCACCGTATGAAATTACCTAAAAAGTCTTTTCATAGGGTGTTTTTTTTTGTTGAAATTGTACATTTCCGTTGCTTTTCGTCAGAAAGTGAGCGATAATAAAAGGAAAAAAACAAGAAGAATCAATTTGGGTAGAGAGGGTATGAAAGAAGTATTAAAAAAGAGGAATGCTGAAATGTGAGAACAGCTTTTTTTCGCATGTCGTCCGATGTGCATTGGGAATGATAATCCCACTTGTTCTGACTGGGGGATTGCCTGTGCTGTCCGTGATTTTCCGGTCGCCTCGTACCAGACGTTTCTGACGCAGGGGGTGGGAGATGGTTTTATGATTTCCTTACAATGGTTTATGAGGGAACATACGGTATTTTTCTGTAGCATTGGTAATACCATTGCGTACAGTTATGCAATGGAGAAAAATAATAGGTATCTGCATTTTCGAAGCCAAGCTTTGTATCCATTAAGCAGGTCACATTTCACGTAATTTACATTTTCAAGTATGAAACAAAAGTAAAATTAAGCGGTAGAAGTTTTATCATGATAAATACCAACAATAGTATAATTCTTCAAAGTACCATCCAGATTCAACTGAACTATGGCGTTGATTTCCGGAGACTTATTTTCACTGGCAAAAAAGGCATCTGTAACAGCAATTTCACTTGCTTTCTCTGGATATTTTCCGTCAAAGGCAGGAATCAAACTAAGCATGTCATCATCATAATAAATCAGAGACAGTTCTTTAGAATTTTCTTTCACTGTTTTGATATTACAGGAAAGTCCTACACTTTTTACTTCTTCGTTTGCTAACAACTTTTCTTTACTGTCCTGCGTAATGTCAAAGAAAATTCCTTGATGTAATCCTTCGATTTCTTTCTGATTTTGATAAATGATATTTTGCACTGTGAGCAACGACATCATTATCATAGCAACGGCTACAATAATTGCCGAAAGGCAAAATAAGTTTTTCTTCTTATCAAAACGCACACTTTTTCGTGCTAATTTTTTAATTACTGCACTGGTATCATTTTCAAAAGGATAATTCATAATTCCCACCTCCTTTAGCCAACAATTTTACCATCTTCAATCCGTACAATGCGGTCTGCGAGTTGAGCGATCTCGTTGTTGTGAGTAATCATTACAATGGTCTGATTAAATTCTCCGCTGGTACGCTTCAAAAGCCCTAACACATCTGCACTGGTCTTGCTGTCGAGATTTCCGGTCGGTTCATCAGCAAGGATAATCGCAGGCTTCGTAATTAAAGCTCGTGCAATCGCTACACGTTGCTGTTGACCGCCTGAAAGATTGTTCGGCATATTTTCCAGTTTATCTTCTAAAGCCAACATATACACAACTTCGTCCATAAATTTCTGGTCTACTGTATCGCCATCCAGTTCCACAGGCAGGACGATATTTTCATATACATTCAAAATCGGAACCAGATTATAATTTTGGAAGATAAATCCGATGTTACGACGGCGGAAAATTGTCAATTCATCATCATTTCTTTTTTTGCGGGATTCTTTACTCCACATGCAACCACGCTGCTCCCATGCCTCTTTTGAGA
>VOFK01004295.1_pt1 | contig 14009 bp, 11 predicted proteins | sample 5384121 | NCBI WGS metagenome assembly VOFK01 (sample SAMN12384730, study PRJNA508395) | human gut metagenome | isolation source: healthy gut J | host: Homo sapiens | reverse complement strand
ATGATAATTTTACAGGCTTTATCGGTCCGATGGCGGAGTTTTAATATTCCGGTGGTAGGACTGGGAGTACGCGTCTCTCGTTTTGCTCAGAGGTGGGTATAAGTTTTTGATCTCTGACGGGGCGAAGCAGTTACCGTTAAGCAGAACGGTCTTGATATTCCCGAATAATTTGGAAACAGAGCTGGTTTAAAGCCTGTTGTGGCCTTATGTGCCGCTGGTCCTGATTTTATTTCGACTTTGAAAACATACCAAAGGTTGATAAGAAGAAAGCAGGCATTAATGCCTGGTGCAGGTGTGAAGTTGCTGAATCTCATTTACAGGTACAGGTGCCAACTATAACATTCCGTTGGGTAAAGACTGTTTGCTTTTGTAGGATGTTGAAGAAGTTTCGCCTAGCGAACCCCAAGACTTGGCGATAGTATCCGCTGCTTATGTTTTCCTGAAGCAATCTGTTTACTTTATATTACTATCAAAAAGAAAAGAGCTCTCTGGATCTAAGAGAGCTCTGTTCAGAGGATTTTGTGCAAAAGTGTCAGCCGGTGAATCTGGTGTTTTCTCAGATTCTTTGTTTCTCCAGGCGGTACTTTTCTTTTCAGTGTTCTTCTTTCCTCTTTTTAAGTACATTTTTTATTGTACTTTTATTGCTTGCAATGAAAAAAGTATGTAGATGTCATAATACCATTACCGCTTCCAGAAATATTTCACCATTTCTGCCGGATGAATGTGCGGAAGAGGTCGAGATCGGTTGTCGCATGTCCTTTCGACGGAAGAAGTTTTATACAAAGCATCGTCCGTAATAAAACACACAGTTCGGACGGGAGTATGAGGTGAAGGAAATATTCAGCATTGCCGGATGCTTTCCCGCCTTTGTTGCCCAACAGCCAAATTTTGGGAGTTGGCTGGCGGATTATCTCTGTACGCAAGTGAGATGTTTATAGAAACTGGCACTTCGCCACTCCGGCTTGAAGTTGGAGAGTGAAACGATCGTGGAATATAATCCTGACTTTGAAGCGGATACACCATTGTCGAAAAGAGAACAGCGTATTTCCCTTGATTTGCTTTCGGTAGACTCCCAGCAGTGTGTCACTAAACTGGAGAAGGAGAGTGATATGAAAAATATCCTTACCGTCATTACCTGCTGGATAAAGAAGCTTTCAGCTGTGAGAAAGAAGAATTGCGTCAGTGCCCACAAGCCAAAACAGAGCCGCGAAGGGTACGATTAGCGGGCTCTGCTGATGAAAAGAGGAAAACTTCATATCTTGTTTGATATCTGTCCCGTGCTCAGAAGCAGTTGGCGTTGCTGATGAAATATGTAGAGTGTTCAGGAATATTAGGAAGAGAAACGCCAAAGAAGTTTCGAAAAAAAAGAACTTTACAACGTGCGGGTGTATCTCCTTCTATTCACAGATAGTGCAGTGGAAAAAAAGGTATTTAGAGATTTACTTTCATGAAAGTCGGTCGGTTGAATCAGCAAGTGAAAGATGGTTGAGTTGAATGCCTTGAACGAGTTTCAGCTTGGCTTGGGCACCGCGATGAGATCATACAATCCTCAGGAGAAAAATGTCTGTCTGCTTTATGGAGTTACATCAAATTAGTAAAACAAGTATTCATCTGATAGAGAGAAACGGAATCCGTCAGGAAAACAAGTGGTATCTCTTGCCTGAAGCCGCGTTAAACAACTCAAATCACAAACGTTACAACAGGTATTCGGTTCTCGTTTGAGGGATTTATCATTCCAAGTTTCCGGATGCCGAGCGAGTAGAGATTTGGCGCAAACAACTGGGGAGAAAAGGGCATGATATTATTCTGGGGGGTCCGTTCTTCCGTATTTTTGCCCTTTCCGTGTGATCTGGGGGGGATTTGAAGTCATTGTGGACGAGGAGCATGAGAATACATATAAGCAACAAGATCCGGCTCCCTCGTTATCATGCACGCAACAGTATCGTACTGGCTGCCATGTGGAGCTAAACACTATAGAACACCACTCCCTCTATAGAAAACATGGCAGAACGCTACCAGTGGAAATGTGGATTTGTACAGCTGAAAGAACGATATAAAAGTTCCAGTTACCGGAAGCAAATCGGTAGATATCAAAGAACTTCATGCAGAGAGGCGGATGGTAGGACAGTTCCACCGCTGCTGATACAATACATGAAAGAGGCGCGGAGCAGAAAGAACAAGTCATTCTCTTTCAAAATCGCCGCGGATTTGCACCGATGGTAGAATGTCGTACTTGCGGCTGGAGTGCCGAAATGTAAGAACTTTGCGATGTGAGCCTGACTTATCATGAGGGAATCAACCAACTGACATGCCATTATTGCGGCTATACCTATCAACTGCCGGGAATCCTGTCCCGCCTGCGAAGGTACAGAACTGGTCAGTGGTTTGGAACGGAAAAAGATTGAAGATGATGATAAGGTTCTTTTCCCGGAAGCGGCTGTGGCCACATGGATCTGGATACTACCGTACCCATTGCCTATGAAAAGATTATCGCCGATTTTGGGGAACAAGGAAAACAGATATACTGATTGAGGTACGCAGATGGTGTCGAAAGGGCTGGACTTTGACCATGTAAGTATAGTAGGTATTCTGAATGCCGACACCATGTTGAACTATCCGGATTTCCGTTCTTACGAACGTGCCTTTCAACTGATGGCACAAGTGGCGGGACGAGCCGGGCTGGGGCGTGGGCGGGTAGTGCTGCAAACGAAGAGTATTGAACACTCCTATTATCCACCAGGTGATTGCCAATGACTATGAAGATATAGTAGGCGGGCAACTGGCGGAACGTCAGATGTTCCTATCCTCACATATCGCCTTGCATATGTTTCTATCTGAAAAATCATATTGACGTTGCTGGATCAAATGGCGGCGTAATGGCCGGGCAAGTTGAGGGCAGTATTCGGCAACCGGGTGCTGGGGACCGATAAACCTCCTGTTGCCGTATCCAGACACTGTTCATCAAAAGATCGTTGTGAAGATAGAACAGAATGTCTATCGGGGCGTGCCGGGAACTGCTTTTGCGCATCAACGGAGATGATAAGGATGAGCGTTATAAGTCCCCTGATAGTCTATGATGTAGACCCTATGTGATAAAAGAAATTATTCCCCCTGATTAATAAACCTTGTATTAATTTAATTAATGCTCAACCATGAAACGATTTACAATTTTTTTCTCTGACTTGTTTCCTTAGCATGGGTTCTGTGTTTGCCCAGCAAGGGAGTAACCCAGTGCGGCGTTCCGACAGACAACCGAAGTTCCTTTACAGGCTTATCAGGAATTGCCCGACCCTGCGGCACCTTCCGAAAAGAATGGGCGGCAGTCACGGCACCGCAAGTGTCGTGGGGAACAATTGATGTCCGCTACATGCGAAACATCAGCTTCCGGCTTTGAAGAAAACCACGAACACCTCTCTGAAAGGCTGGCGCGGCGAACGTGTGAATGCTCAAGCGGTCGTGTGGACAGGCACGGAAACGGACTGAATTTCAGCTTTACCGATTTTAAGGATAAGAAGGGGAACTCTCTTTCGGGAGATGCGTTGACAGCCGGCTTTGTCCGCTACGTCATGACGGACGAACTGAACAAAGACGGAAGAGGTGCGTGCGGCTATCGGAAGTCGGTGGACTTTTGACTCTATTGGTAGCCGATCCGATTGACTCGGAACTGAAAACGATGGCTTTGCCTGCTCGTACTGTTCAGCCTATCTGGGTACAATGCTGGATTCCCCAGTCTGCGGTTCCCGGAACTTATAAAGGACAGTTATTGGTTAACGACGGCTCGAATCTGTTACAGCGCCTCAATCTTGAGATTACGGTTTCTTCCCCGCGTACTTCCCCAACCCTCGGAATGGGCTTTTCATCTGGATTTGTGGCAAAGCCCGTATGCCGTAGCCCGTTATTATCAGGTGCCTTTATGGAGCCAGGAGCATCTGGACGCTATGCGTCCTCTGATGAAAATGCTGGCAAATGCCGGGCAGAAGATTATTACGGCTACTTTGACTCATAAACCCTGGAATGGGCAGACGGAAGATTATTTCGACACAATGGTGACTTGGATAAAACGTGCAGACGGTACGTGGACGTTTGACTATACCATTTTTGACCGTTGGGTGGAATTTATGATGAGTGTCGGCATTGACAAGCAGATAAACTGTTATTCAATGGTTCCCTGGAAACTGTCTTTCCAGTATTACGACCAGGCTACGAACTCGTTGAAATTTGTGAAGACCGCACCGGGCGAACAGGCTTATGAAGAAATGTGGGTGGCAATGCTTGCTTCTTTTGCAAAACATCTCAAAGAAAAAGGCTGGTTTGATATTTGTACGATTGCTATGGATGAGCGCCCAATGGATGTAATGCAGAAGACTCTGAAAGTGATTCGTAAGGCTGATCCGGATTTTAAAGTTTCACTGGCTGGAAATTATCATGCGGAAATTGAGCCGGATTTGTATGATTATTGCATTGTGATCGGTCAGAACTATCCCGAAGATGTACGTCTCCGCCGTAAAGCCGAGAATAAGCGCACTACCTATTATACTTGCTGCACGGAAGCACACCCCAATACGTTTACTTTCTCCGACCCGGCCGAAGCTGCCTGGATGAGTTTCTATTCTTCAAAGAAGCATCTGGACGGTTATCTGCGTTGGGCGTACAACAGTTGGCCGTTGGAGCCGTTGCTCGATTCCCGTTTCCGTACTTGGGCAGCCGGAGATACTTATCTGGTATACCCCGGAGCACGTAGCTGTATCCGTTTCGAACGTTTGATCGAAGGAGTACAAGCACATGAGAAAATAAATATTCTTCGTCAGGAATTTGAGAAGAACGGAAATAAAGCCGGACTGAAGAAGATTGAGAAAATGCTGGCTCCGTTCAACTTGGGGATATGCCGGAGATCCCGGCAGCTGTCACCGTGAACCGGGCGAATCAGATCTTAAACTCATTCTAACCGGCGTAACACCGGAGCAAGGTTTCCTTGTGGCATATTGTCAAGTATTAAAAGTTTATTATGAAGAAAATATTATTTGTTTGCTTGGGAAATATCTGCCGTAGTTCTACGGCAGAGGGTGTAATGCTTCATTTAATAGAGGAGGCGGGACTGGAGAAAGAGTTTGTGATAGACTCCGCCGGAATCCTGTCTTACCATCAGGGAGAGTTGCCGGACAGCCGGATGCGTGCCCACGCTGCCCGTCGGGGGTATCAACTGGTGCATCGTTCACGCCCGGTACGAACAGAGGACTTTTATAATTTTGATCTGATTATCGGTATGGATGACCGTAATATTGAGGACCTGAAAGATAAAGCTCCCTCTCCCGAAGAATGGAAGAAGATTCACCGCATGACGGAATATTGCAACCGTATCCCCGCAGATCATGTCCCCGACCCCTACTATGGTGGGGCCGAAGGTTTCGAGTATGTGCTGGATATTTTGGAAGATGCCTGTTCCGGCCTGCTTATTTCTTTAACTCAGGATAACTGATCCGGGTATGATAAGCAATCTTTAGTTTTTCTTTGAATACAGTTTTTATTGTGGCAATATCTTTGAAAGTAATAGGGCATTCCTTGAAGTAGCCCTCTGTAACCTGGGAGTCAATAATCTTGTCGACCAGGTTACTTATACTTTCTTCCGTATATTCCGGCAGACTGCGTGAAGCTGCTTCTACGGCATCCGCCATCATCAGGATGGCCTGTTCTTTAGTAAACGGGTTCGGACCGGGATAAGTGAATAATTCTTCGTTCGGCTCCTCGTCCGGATGTTCGTTTTTCCACGAGATATAGAAATATTTTGTTTTCCCCCGTCCATGATGCGTACTGATAAAGTCTTTGACGGCTTTAGGCAGATTGTGTTTGTCGGCTAGTTTTAATCCGTCCGTGACATGACTGATCACGACCTGTGCACTCTGTTCGTAGCTCAGGTTCTTGTGCGGATTGACCCCTCCCGACTGGTTCTCGGTGAAGAAAGCCGGATTCTCCATTTTTCCGATATCGTGATACAAAGCTCCCGTACGTACGAGCGGCTTTTCGCACCGACGCGGATAGCTGCTTCTGCCGCAAGATTGGCTACCTGCATGGAGTGCTGGAAAGTTCCCGGTACCGTCTCGGACATCTGGCGCAGTAAGTCATTATTGATATTCGATAGTTCCACCAAAGTGACATTGGAGGTAAATCCGAATGTTTTTTCCAACAGGAACAACAGCGGATAAGCGAATAATAGCAGAACTCCATTTATTATAAAATAGGTGTACATCCGCAAATTCAGTTTCGAGAAGTCATTGGAAAGCCCGTTCTCCGTCATTAACTCGAAGGCAAAGTAAATGGCGGCATAAGTCAATATGACTAATAGCGCCGTCCGGAAAAGCTGGGATCTTTGGGATAATTCCCTTAAACTGAATATCGCAACCAGTCCCGCCGCCAACTGGGTCAGGATAAATTCATGCGGGGAGCGTAGGGATATGGAGCATATTAATATCGTGATGACGTGTGTCAGGAAAGCGGTCCTTGAATCGAGGAAACACACGAATAATGATCGGCAACATCGCATAGGGGATGATATACACATTGAATATATTGTGTGTGACCATGAAAGCCGTGACTATACTGTAAAAATACAATCAAAGTGAACAGCAGCGACAAACTGCCCTTCCGTTGATAATAGTCTTTCCGGAATAAATCAAGATAAAGCATGAAACACAACATCAGCATACCCACAAACACAATCTGCCCTCCGAGAATCAGGCGGCTTTGCCCCATTGACTCATTCCGCTTAATGGATTCTTTCCGCAGTGATTCCAGAATATTATAAGTTTCCGGGCTGATGATCTCTCCCCGGTCGATAATCTTTTGTCCGCTGACTACCAGCCCGTTCGCCCAGGAATAGTTGTTCAGCATTTCTTCTTTGGCAGTCAGGGTGCGTTGTTCGTCAAAAGTGAGGTTGGGAGTGATGTATTCGTTCAACGAACATTGTCTTAGAATATCCCGGTTGAAATGGGTAGAGTCAGCCGAAAGCAGGTACATTCGTAAGCCTTCTTCACCGTGTAAATCTCCTCGGTGGGATGCGGGTTGGCTAGCTTGTCGTCTATAACCATGATAGACGAAGTGCTGTCTTTTGCAGTTGCTGTATGTCTTCTGTCGATACAATCCCTGCTTGATAGATTTCTTTTTGAGCGTGCGTTCGATATACCGCAGGTAATCTATGGATGGAAGGATCCCTTTCAGGTTCGTATGATAGTTCTCCTTCAATTTGCTGATGGCGTCCTTTTCTATCTTCTTGTCGAGCTCGTAGTAAGGTTGGAAAAGAACTAACAGACTGTCTTGTTCGCGCTTCCCCACCGCCTCGTCTTTATAGATAGGAAAATCGAAAGTAGCTATCAACTGCCCGTACTTCCAGGGTTTGTTTATATCAAACTGGTAGTTGAACTTCCCGTCGCGCGGTAAGAAATAAACAATCAGTGCCACAGTAGCCACAAATAGCAGTGATTTATATAGCAAATCTCTCCATGAGAAACTCTTTTTCTTCTTCAAATGTTCCATACGCATTGAAATTTTTTGCGAAAAGTACAAAAAAAAACAATAGTGTGGAAAAAAAGGTTTAATTTTGCCACGATTTACCTATACTAACCCAAATTATGGCAGAAAGAAAAGTAAGAGTTCGTTTTGCTCCGAGTCCTACGGGAGCACTGCACATCGGTGGTGTGCGTACAGCTTTGTATAATTATCTATTTGCGCGTCAACACGACGGAGACCTGATATTTCGTATAGAAGATACTGACTCTCACCGGTTTGTTCCGGGAGCGGAAGAGTATATACTCGAATCTTTCAAGTGGTTGGGTATCCACTTTTGACGAAGGTGTGAGCTTTCGGTGGGGAACATGGCCCGTACCGTCAGTCGGAACGCCGCGAAATCTATAAGAAATATGTAGAGGTTTTGCTGGAGAATGGAAAAGCATACATCGCCTTTGATACCCCGGAGGAACTGGACGCCAAGCGTGCGGAAATTGCTAACTTCAATATGACGCATCTACCCGAGGGATGATGCGTAATTCACTGACTATGCCGAAGGAAGAAGTGGATGCACTGATTGCGGAAGGCAAGCAATATGTAGTCCGTTTCAAGATTGAACCGAACGAAGATGTTCGTGTGAACGACTTGATCCGTGGTGAAGTGATTATCAACTCATCTATTCTGGATGATAAGGTGCTTTATAAATCGGCCGATGAACTGCCTACCTACCACCTTGCTAACATCGTGGACGATCATTTAATGGAGGTTTCCCATGTGATCCGTGGGGAAGAATGGTTGCCTTCCGCTCCGCTGCACGTACTGTTGTACCGTGCTTTCGGCTGGGAAGATACCATGCCGGAATTTGCTCACCTGCCTCTGCTCTTGAAGCCGGAAGGCAACGGCAAACTGAGCAAGCGTGACGGTGACCGTCTGGGATTCCCCGTATTCCCGTTGGAATGGCATGATCCGAAATCGGGAGAGGTTTCTTCCGGTTATCGTGAATCCGGTTATTATTTGCCTGAAGCTGTCATCAATTTCCTTTGCTTTGCTTGGCTGGAATCCGGGTACCGATCAGGAAGTGATGTCAATGGACGAACTTATAAAGTTATTCGACTTGCACCGTTGCAGTAAGTCGGGTGCTAAATTTGATTATAAGAAAGGTATTTGGTTCAACCACCAGTATATCCAGCAGAAACCGAATGAAGAGATTGCCGAACTGTTTGTGCCTGTATTGAAAGAACACGGTGTGGAGGCTCCTTTCGAGAAGGTTGTTACTGTGGTCGGGATGATGAAAGACCGCGTAAGTTTCGTAAAGGAACTGTGGGGAGACATGCAGCTTCTTCTTTGTGGCTCCTACCGAATATGATGAAAAGACAGTAAAGAAACGTTGGAAAGAAGATTCGGCTAAGTGTATGACCGAATTGGCGGAAGTAATTGCCGGCATTGAAGATTTTAGTATTGAAGGACAGGAAAAGGTCGTAATGGACTGGATTGCGGAAAAAGGTTATTCATACAGGTAATATCATGAATGCTTTCCGTCTGACTCTGGTAGGCGAAGGCAAAAGGCCCGCACATGTTCGACATTTCCTGGGTATTGGGTAAGGAAGAGACTGTGGCTCGTATGAAACGGGCGGTAGAGGTTTTGAAGTAATCGACATACATAGTACTATGCTTTACAACCTGGCAATAGTCATTTATGACTTTTTCGTCCATTTGGCTGCTCCGTTTAGCCGCAAGCCCCGGAAGATGATGAAAGGGCATTGGGTGGTATATGAACTTCTACGCCAACAGGTGGAGAAAGGGGAGAACAGTATATCTGGTTTCATGCTGCTTCGCTCGGTGAGTTTGAACAGGGGCGTCCATTAATAGAAATGATTCGGGAAAAAATATCCCAATTATAAGATATTGCTTACTTTTTTCTCTCCGTCCGGTTATGAAGTGCGCAAGCCCTACCGGGAGCAGATATTGTCTGCTATCTGCCGTTTGACAAACCGCGGAATGTGAAGAAGAAGTTCCCTGGATATCGCAAACCCTTGCATGGCGTTCTTCATCAAGTACGAATTCTTGGAAGAATTATCTGGATGAACTTCATAAACGTCGTATTCCAGTATATAGCGTATCTTCCATTTTCCGTCGTGATCAGATATTCTTTTAAATGGTATGGAGGGACATATCGGAATGTGTTGAAGGATTTCGACCACCTGTTTGTGCAGAATGAGACTTCCAAACGCTATTTGTCAAAGATATGGTATTAACCGTGTGACAGTGGTGGGTGATACCCGTTTTGACCGGGTATTGCAGATTCGCGAGGAAGCCAAAGATCTTCCGTTAGTGAAACTGTTCAAAAGGAGACAATACCTTTACTTTTGTGGCGGGTGCTTGGGGGACCGGATGAAGATTTATTCCTTGAGTATTTCAACAATCACCCGGAAATGAAGCTGGATTATAGCTCCCCATGTAATTGATGAAAATCACCTGGTAGAGATATCAGCAAACTGAAACGTCCTTACGTACGTTATACCCGTGCCGACGAAAAGAATGTGTTGAAAGTTCGATTGTCTTGATTATCGACTGCTTCGGACTGCTATCTTCTATTTATCGTTATGGCGAAATAGCTTATATCGGTGGTGGTTTTGGTGTCGGCATTCATAATACGCTGGAAGCGGCTGTATATGGTATTCCTGTCATATTCGGACCGAAATATCAAAAGTTTATGGAAGCCGTTCAATTGCTGGAAGCAAAGGCGCTTATTCCATCAAAGATTATGATGAACTGAAAACTTTGCTGGATCGTTTCCAGGATGAATTGTTCTTGCGCGAAACCGGAACAAATGACAGGTTATTAATGACTAGTAATGCCGGAGCTACAGAAAAGATTATGCACATGATTAATTTCTAAAATATATATTGTGAATCAATGTGAATTCGATATAAGAGGGCAATACAAAACCTTAATAAACAAAGAAGTCACCTTTGCCACAGAATGGTGGCGATAAAGGTGATTTCTTTGTTAGAAACTTTAACTACACTTCTCATTGCTTTCGGCTCTTTTGTCAAATTAGTGGTAAATCCTTTAGAAAAACAGGCATCTACTGGAATTATATAAATGAATAGAGGACAACTTTTCACCAGATTTGACGAAAGAACCTGATTCCTGCATTTGTAGCTAGGTACCTTATCTGTTGACTTCTAACTCATCAACTTTTTCAACTCTTTGGCTGTTACGTGGGTGAATTGTTTTTGCGATATTTCCTTTTTATCTATTATCAGGTACATCAGTAATCCGTCATCTGAAAAAGTGTTCCAAAAAGAATAACCCACTGTTCTTTGTTCAGCCAGTAATGTTCTCCGGCAATGTCTTGTATTAGTATATCCCAAGTCTTTTTATAGAACTGGGGCCTGTGAGGGTAAATGAAAGACAACTTTGTCTTCCACCTATTTTTTTTCTTTAAGTGGTTCATATTCCTTGATGATTTGCCGGCAGCCGCCGCGTAACCCAGAGGTCCGATAAACTGTGCCTTTCCCGCTTTGTGGCGAGGCAATGAGAGCAGTCAGCAGTTCCTTTTCCGGAACTTGTGGTGCTTCGCAAATGAAAGTGAATTTCTTTGTTATCGTTTGCTGTCGGGGTTTGCATCTGGCGGTTCATGTCTTGATACAAGGAATAGATTAGTAATTTCCGACCATGAGCTCTTGTCGGTGTAAGAGGTTGTAAAATTGTAAACTGGAACGCATATAGATTGCTCGTATGTAGTCAACTATTAAACTTATTACATGTCTTGTATCATATTACTAAGACGTTCTTTGCTTTGGAGAATGAATTTATTTTCTTTAATATTTTTCAGTGCCATATAGCTCGCTTTCTTGCTGAAAGAGATACACTGCTTTGAAAGCCATTTCATATTGATGGATAAGTAATAATTTCCTCTTTAGTAGTGGTGCTTTTTCAATTTTTCGTAAGCGAGTGGTCTTTATTGGGTACTCATATAAATCCATGACATTGCAGCTAATAACAATAGAGTGCTAAAAAGGGTGATTGACAGGAAATCAACTGAAAATAATTGTCAAAATAATAAAATATACATCAAAAGAAAACTTCTTCCAAAGCTTTGTTCACTTGTAATGTTTTCTTCTTTTGATAAGCAGTTTGCAGGCAATAGTGGGTGCTTTGGGTTTTTCGAGCAATCAAATGCGCATGAGATTGGCGAGGGGTGTGCGAGTGTCTTCAGCTGAGTGCAACTGTGCGCTGTTGTGCGTTACATATCGTTTGTATTGGTTGATACATCGTGAATTCATTGGCACTATGCCTACAATGGAATCAATAGGTCGCCATCACTATAAACAGGTGGTATCTTTTGTTTGTATCCAGTTCCGGCTGGCACCATTCATTGTTAATAGCCGCATGACGGCGCTAAATACAAACTGTTTTCTGGTGATTGCAGATTGATAACTGCATTTTGTTTCTTTTTCGGGACTTAGAATGACTAAATCGGCATTTCTATCATCATCCGTACTTGTGTATATGATGGTGAGAGAGGAACAATAGTAAAGCTTCAGGCTTCAGCAGTCCGGATAAAGAGTTTCGGCTACAATTTTACATCACGATGTGGGAGCTCCGATGTCTTGAATATCAGATTGTCATTCGGATGGTAGTGGCGATTGGCACACACTTAAATAAGCTGATTCAGGGGATGGGTAATTAGCATGCCAGGGTTGAATAACAAGGACAAGAAGCAAAGACAAGTAAATAGTCTGTTCATGTTCATGGTAGTTCTTTTATTGGTATTTCTTTATCTGTATTCTCATTACTACATAACACTCTGATTACTTTTCATTATATTTCATTTCAGTCTATGAAAAAGTAAGACATAAGTCTGATATTGTTTGATAACCTCATTTGTTGCATTCAGAATGAGCATAATTCAATTCCTTTCACTTTGTTCGGATAGCAGATACTTTGCAGCTCTAAGGATTCTATTGCAATCAAGCTCAAACTCTTCACTGGTGAATGAATCTTTTAGCTGTTTCAAGAAGGATGGCTGCCTGACAGGCGCCACAACCAATGCCTGTAGAAGTTAAGTTAGTATGATTTTTGCTTTTTGTAGTCGGCTAGCTAATTACCGGCTGTGCTTCTATATTTTTCTAATATCCAGCCAGGGCTTTTTCTATAAGACTGGATGCTGTTAGTTTCTTTTTTTCTTGTAGAGGTCGCTTGTATTTACTATCTCCATAATCTTTGGGGAATAATCGGCGCGTTAAAGTCGTAAATTGTGGTAATCTATTGATTTGCAAGATTTGAGCAAGTTGAGCAAATATCTGACATCTCTCTTTCTAGATTTTTATAAAGGCAGGTCATTCGACTTGATGATCCATAACTCATAAATAGAGGTTGTACTGCCATTATCGAATGGAGGAAGTGGCATGCTTGATAAGCACACCAAGGGAACTCAACCTGGTAGTTTCTCATCAATGACTAATTTAAAATAATAATTATCACCTCATCTTTCAACTCTATTACAATACCTGATCCTTAGTGGTAAGTGCATATCAGATGATATTCTTTGCGTGATTGAAGAATGGAGACTTACTAGCCTGAAAGGAAGTGGTCACAATGTGAAATCATCAATTGCTAATTCTTATTTTTCATGGATAAGGTAATGCTCTTTTATGTTGCCGTCATAACAAAATTCCAAAGTTTTTGTATCATTGGCATCTAATTGAAACATAACTTGCTCCTATGGTTGAGTCCATTGGATTATCGGCTTTTACTCTTTAATGAGCTGGCCAAGGAGTAGATAATGCAGTTGAATCACCAGGTTGCCAGCTTTCGTTGGTGACATAGTGGAGTTCAGATTCAATCTTTTCTAAATTGGTAAAGTACTTTCTTTAAAATATTCTTTTCTGCGTTTTGTTGAAACAGTTATTGTTTCTGCCAATAAAAAATTATAAGTAGTAGTTTAATTTCATAATGAATAAGTGTTTGTTGGTTTTCACTGGCTGGATTTAATGTCTTACAAATCTACGAATGAATTCGTAATATATCAGATGGTTAAATAATATGAATATAGATTCTAGAGAATCAGCTGATGATTAGTTTTAGTAGTATGAATCTTATGGTAAGTGTTTGTAAATGGTTTGTTTTATTAATGTGGCTATTGAAGTGTCAATGGAGATCTGAAAACGTTCTCCTTTTTCTTAAAAACATAAGAGAAAGGAGGAACGAAGCTTAGTTTTCGGTTTTACTTAATGTTATTCTTATACCATTGTGAGTACCATCAAATAATTGTGAGCAATCTTCTGATTCAGTTCTTGGCTTGTTCAGGATTCACCTTTTTAATGAATTTCGCGGGTACCTCTCCCCAAATGCTTCCCGGCCTGGCCGATGGTATTGCTTAATACCAGCGAACCGGCGGCAACATTCTTCGCCAACTACGACGTGATCCGCGACGGTTGACATCCCTACCAATGCATAATCTTTGATGGTCGCCCCATGTAATGGTAACATTATGCCCTACA
>VOFK01000688.1_pt1 | contig 14010 bp, 30 predicted proteins | sample 5384121 | NCBI WGS metagenome assembly VOFK01 (sample SAMN12384730, study PRJNA508395) | human gut metagenome | isolation source: healthy gut J | host: Homo sapiens | reverse complement strand
ATTACGTACGTTAAATCAGAAAAGATGGTACGAAAGCAAAAAGTCAGTCGGTGAAAACGAAAACGTAAAAAGAGATAAACAATTTCCGGCAAAGCGGGGAAAAAGATTCTGTAGATTGCATCCTGCCAGAAGGAGCTTGAACAGGCAAAGCGGTAGAGGCACAGAAACAAAAGACCAGATCGCAAAACTGATCGGAAAAGCAGAAAATTATATCTCAAAAAATAAACTTGACACAAGTATTATAAAGCAACCAAGCAAAAGTTTTTCGTAAGCGAAAAGGAACAGGCACCTCATGACACATCAGCAGAAACTTAAAAAGATCGAAAAAAGAAACACAAAAGAAAACTCTGGCAAAAGACTCGCCCAGGCCGAGGCCACACAAGAAGAAAATTATGTATATAAGAGACAAACCGTGTTTCCACAATGAAAAGACAGAACTGGAAAAAGAGTATCAGAGGATTAAAGACCGGGAAGCATGATGCGCACAGTTACATATCATCTGATTGATCTGTCTATTGTCCAAATTCTCATATGTTCAGGTAGAAAATCAGGTCAAAACAAAATTATAAGCATACATTTAACCGAATATCTCTACTGCGATCATTCTGACAACCGCTTTCTTTCTGTTAACAATATTTCCAAAGCAGGCACGCTCTGATCGTTTTTAGCACTTGGAGTTGCAGGCAGGTCTGATCCTTCTATAGGGAATCTTTCATAAAAGACGAGAATGGTTGGTGCGAACGACAACCGCAAACCATCACCATAAAATTGGGACATCTTTTGATTTTTAATGAAAACACAAGAGTCATTCCAAAACAATAGTTGGCATTATGCAATGCTCCTTGCTGATTTCATAAGATGGTATCGATCATCACAGGCAAATATGTTTGTTTTAACCAGAACAATAAAGGCAGCCTCGGGAGAATATCTGGTATGGTAGTTCCAAAAGTCAATGGATTCCGCATCATCATTCTTCGGTAGTTGCAGCAATTCAGTTATTCAGAAACAACTTTAGTAAAAAATCTATGCAGTCGGAAGAAACCCGGTAAGCTCGAAAATTGTATTTGTATATTGTAGGCGCGGCCGGCATCCGCTCTTGATTCGGTTCCCGGCTCTGAATGTACCCGAACGGTTTCATGGACATGGAAAAGCGCAGAAGTTTTGTGGTGTATCATTTACCGGTGGTATTGTAAAGAAGGTGTTAATATAATTCTCATTGGCCATCAGGCAGTCGAGGCAACCTCCGTTCATCCTTTCTTGTTGCAGTAACATCAAGAAAAATACTTCCTCCTCTTATAAAAGCAGGGATGCCGGTGATGCATGAAACAGGGGCATTCTTGTTTTATGTCGGGAAAGTTGTTTTTATTTCTTATTCGAAATTGCTATAATAAATAAAATAACATGGGGGAAGAGGCATGTATACATTATTGCTGGTGGATGATGAAGAAGAAGTCATTGAAGCCATCGTTAAAAAGTCAAATGGGAGGGAACCCGGCTTTCAGGTTACCGGGCATGCAAACAACGGATTTAAAGCAATGGACATGCTTGAAGAAATGCAGCCGGATGTTGTTATGACGGACATCCGGATGCCGTATATGGACGGGCTGGAATTGTGCGCATATAAAAGCAAAAAGTATCCGGCAACAAAAATTTGCTTTTTACCGGATTTGATGATTTTGAATATGCAAAAAGAAGCCGTGCATCTTGAAATCGAGGAATATATTTTTTAAAGCCGCTCAATGCTGTTGAAATAACAGAAGTGTTTAAGCGTCTGAAAAAGAGAAACTGGACTATGAGATCAGTGAAAAAGAAATACGGATCTTTTGAAAAAATATTATGCGGATTCCTTCCGATGCTGCAGGCGAATTTGTATACAACGCTTATTGAAGGACGTATTCCGGAAGAGGAGATGCCGCATTATTTTAAGGATTACCAGATTGCTTTTGGGCTACGTGGTATTGCTGCCTGATCATACACACATCGGCAAGTCAGGTTCCGGAGGGCATGGGATATACGGCTGCTTTCGGTATCGGTAGACCGGCAGGCAGGGGAGAACCTCGGGGGAAAAATGGAACGCGAAGCGTTTTCGCTATCTTGGGGATACCATTATGATTATGCAGTTAAAAAGTGAGGAAGAAATTTCAGAACTGACGGATGCCTGTGACCGTTTCTGTAAATATATCCATCATATTATGGGGGCAAAAGTAACCATAGGGATCGGTCAGGTATGTGGGCACATTGCAAAGATTGCAGCATCGTATCAAAGCGCCAGGGAAGCGGTTTCCTATCGTGTTTTATATGGAAGCAACCGGGCGATAAATTTAAAAAGAGATTGTTCCACAGAGAAAAATCCAAAGGGATGCCGGAGAGAAAAACAGAACTGTCCAATGTGTTCAAAAAAGATCTGCCTTGGAGAAAATGAAGATATTGCAAATGCCATAGAAGTTTACATGCAGCATAAATTCCTTTGACCTGAAATCATTGGAAAAATATCATGTGGCAGTTATGGAAACTCATTGGCGAACTGTATCATTTTATGGTCAACAATGAAATGGATACCACAAAAAAATACCGGGAGGTATCGGTTCTTTTTGTATAATGAACTGTGTAATTTAGAACCGCAGGTTTTTGCAGAAATGGCTTTTAAAATTCTGCTGTATGCTGCATGATGACATGGCAGATGCCCGGTATCATTCCAAGAAATCCCTGATCGGGAGGGCAAAAGAATATGTGCACGACAATTATCAGCAGGAAGATTTAGGGCTTGACGATATCTGTAAAGAACTGGGCGTGTCAAATTCTTATTTTTCAAGCATGTTCAAAAAAAAGAAACAGGGAATTCTTTTGTCGGATACCTGACGGAATACCGTATGGATAAGGCGGCACGCATGCTTGTGGAAACCGCGGAAAAAAAAGTTATATGATTGCAAAGAGTGGATATTCCGATCCAAATTACTTCAGTTATGTGTTTAAAAGACAGTTTGGGGGTATCCCCTTCAAAAATACAGGACAGCATATGAAAAAAAATGAAAAATAAACCGGGAGATATCCAGTCAACCATCATGGTTGCATTTTCTGTAATATCAACCTTAATTATGATTTGTATGGGCATGATGGTATATTGGAGATTTTCGGGGATCACACAGCAGAATATTGTGGATAATAACCGAAAGATGATGGATCAGACGGTGGATTCCATAGAAAATTATCTTGTGAATATGAGGCAGATATCGGATGCCGCATATTATGATGTTATAAAGGAAAACGATATCCGGGAACAGAACGAATCCATCCACAAAGGGTTAAATCTTTTATATGAGGCAAATAAAGAGAACTTAAGGAGCATTGCTATATATAATGGATACGGAAGCCTTATGGCAGCAGAGCCGGTTGTTGCCCAGAAAGAAGAACCGGATGTGACCAGACAGGGATGGTTTATGGAGGCAAAAAACACGTATGGAGAATATCCATTTTTCCACACCCCATGTCCAGAATTTATTTGATGACGGTACCTGTCGGTATTACTGGGTGATTTCTTCCAGCCGTGTCGTGGAACTTACGAATGGGACAGATACACAGTTGGGAGTGCTGCTTGTGGATATGGACTATTCCGGGATTTCACGTATGATGGAACGGATCAATACGTCAGGAAAAGGACAGTATTTTTTATCTGTGTGATGGTGAGGGAAATATTATTTATCATCCGCATCAGGCAAGAATTGACAATGGCATGAATACAGAAAGCAGCGTAAAGGCAGCTTCGTCCAAAGAAAAAAATTTACGATGAATATTTGGGAAAAAACCACAGAAAAGTTATGGTGGGTGCAATCAGTTATACAGGATGGCGCCTGGTCTGTGTTATGCCGTATGAAATATTCCCAAATAAGATGGCCGATGTAAAAAGCAGTTTGTCCTGCTTATTTTACTGCTTATGGCAATGATGCTTTGTATTTGTAAAAACCGCATCATTTCCGTGCGGATATCGCGGCCGATTATGAAACTGGATCACTCGGTGCGTGAATATCAGGAAGGAAAAGAAGAAAAGATTGCAATCGGAGGCTCAACAGAGATCCGGCATCTGGGACAATCCATTCAGGAATCCTACCGGCAGAATTCCGAACTGATGAAAAAGTCATATGGGAACAGAATGAAAGAAGAAAAAGCGAATTTGATGTGCTGCAAAGCCAGATCAACCCGCATTTTTTATACAATACATTAGACTCCATCACCTGGATGATAGAGAGCGGTAAAATGAGAAGCTGCCTTTATGATCACGCAGCTGGCAAAGCTTTTCCGGATCAGCCTTTCAAAAGGACATACGGTTATCCGCATAAGGGATGAACTGCAGCACGCGCAAAGTTATGTTAATATACAAAAAGTGCGGTATAAAAATAAGTTTGAAGTTGTATTTGATATCCGTCCGGATATTCTGGATGATTGTATCGTGAAACTTGTGCTGCAGCCGATCCTGAAAGTGCGATCAATTACGGCGTAAGGGAGATGGATGACTGCGGAAAAAATCCTCATTCGCGGATGGAAAGAACAAGAAAATATCTTTATGCAGGTATCGGATAACGGAATGGGGATTCCGGAAGAGGAGATTGACCTGTTATTAAAGGATACAAAACCGTGTACATAAAAAGGGCTCGAGTCGGGCTTGTAAATGTAAATAACCGGCTCCGGTTATTGTTTGGAGAACCATACGGACTTCAGATAGAAAGTGAACTGGATGAGGGAACGACAGTGACAGTTATCATCCCAGAGATTGTTTACAGTGAGGAAAACTGCAGGAAATTTGAGGAACACCATATGCCGGAGGATTCTTAAAATGAAACATGGGAAAAAAACATTTGTGATAATAGAGGCAGTTCTGGGAATTCTCGTGATTCTGGTTCTCGGCTTTATCATCTATAAGCAAAACGGCCATGATCCAGAAACAATTGCGGTGATCATACCGGATGTGGATGAGAGCGAGTGGTCAGCGTTTCAATACGGACTGAAAATGGCAGCACACGGGAATATGATCCAGATGTTGTGATCATCAGTAAGGACAATATGGAAACCGCCAATGATGAGATTGAGATTATGAATCAGGAAATTGCAAAAAGGAGCAGATGCGGTGATCGTAAAACCGATTGCAAACCGGGATGGGCAGCAAAAAGCTAAAACAGCTGGAAAAAAGTGTTCCTATAATGGCCGTGGGAGATACATTTCCCGAAGAACCGTCCGATTGCATACAATAGAACCTGATCATTACCATATGGGTGCGGATCTTGCCCAAAAAGCTTCTGGAAAATTACCGTGGAAATCTGATCGGGAAGAAGATTGGGATCTATTCGCAGCATGCCACTTCAGAAGCAGTGATAAAAAGAATGAAGGGGATTTGCGATACATTAAAGGGGAGTGGCGCAGAAATTTTATGGTCTGTATCAAAAAGAAAATGATTCGAAAGAGAAAAATCAATTTACAGACACAAAGAAGGGTGGATATCGTGATGGCTTTGGATAATGCAAGCTTTGTGGAAGCCGGGGGAGGCGGCAAAGGATAATGACCTGTATGGGGCGGTACTCTATGGAATTGGAAATTCAACGGAGGCAGTTTATTATCTGGATGCAGGATGGGCACAATGTCTGGTTGCTCCGGATGAGTTTGACGCAGGCTATGAAAGCGTTGCAGAACTTATTAAAAAACGACATAATTTTTTCTATAAAATGAAAGACCGGCAGATTACATATACCGTTCTCACGCGGGAGAATCTTTTTCGGAGGAGAACCGGAATCTGCTGTTTACAATCAGCCGGTAAAATCAGAGGTTATCATGGATAAAAGAAAAATAAAAAAACGCTATGGCATTAATTGGTCTGATGGGAATTCTTTTGTATGGTGCATGTGGAAGCGAAAAAAAGGAAATACCGAAACAGATTTATATTGGTGTCGCATGTTATGACCAGAGAGATACCTTTCTGGGGAACTTCTGGAAAATTTTAAAAAATGCAGGACACTGGAAAAAAAGGGGATATGATATCAGTCTGACCATTATGGATGCTGCAAATTCGCAGAGAACGCAGGACGATCAGGTGCAGGAAATGATCGGCAATGGCTGTGATATTCTGTGCGTCAATCTGGCAGACCGGACGGATCCGTCGCAGATCATTACAGCCGCGCAGGAACACGATATTCCCATTATATTTTTTAACAGGGAACCTGTGGAAGAAGACCTGATGCAGTGGGATCAGTTATATTATGTCGGAGCAGAAGCAAAACAATCCGGACAGATGCAGGGACAGCTTGCAGCAGATTATATCAAAAGAACATCCGGATGTGGACCGTAATCATGATGGAAAGATCCCAGTATGTGATACTTGAGGGGGAAATGGGGCATCAGGATGCCATTATTAGAACGGAAAGCGTTGCGGAGAGCCTGAAAAAAGAACAGGGGGATTGCATTGGAAAAACTAAGCTATTAGATTGCAAACTGGAATCGTGCCCAGGCACAGACGAGAATGATGCAGCTGATTGGAGAATATAACAACCGGATGGAAGTTGTTCTTGCCAATAATGATGCAATGGCACTCGGTGCTATGGATGCTTATGAAAAAGCTCGGGTATACGGAAACAACCCCGCCGGTATTTTTGGAATAGATGGGACACAAGAAGGGCTTGACGCGGTAAAAGACGGAACACTTGCAGCAACCGTATATAACGATAAAGAAGGGCAGGCAGCAGCAATGGCAAATCTTGCATTTTCGATTGCTACAGAGGATGAAAATAATCCAAATCCGTTTAAAAATTATAAATATATATATCGCGCATATCAGAAAGTTACAAAAGAAAATGTGCAGACATTTCTGGAGAAAGAAGAATAAGGTACGCGATCCCAAAAAAAAGAAGAAACAGACATGAATAACTGGGAAAAGAATGAAAGCCGGCAGACTCTACAATGCCGACAGCAAAGATCTGGAAAAATATCATTCGTTTGGGATGGAAACCTGTGATAAATTCAACCGCACACCGCTTTGTGGATGAAGAAAAAGAAAGCAGCGTCTGCTGGAAAAATGATTCCATCCGTTCCTCCCGGATGAGCGCCTGCCGCAGCAGTATCCGGATGGTTTCCATGACCTTGAGTATGCAAAGCCGATCCACATCGGAAGCGGAAGCTGGATCTGTTCGAGCGCGACGATCTGTGGCGGAGTGACCATCGGGAAAAACTGTATCGTTGCGGCAGGAGCGGTCGTAAACCGTGATGTTCCGGATGACTGCATCGTGGCGGGGGTTCCGGCAAAGGTACTGCGGAAACTGGATGAGCAGGACCGGATACATGTGTGGGATACTTACATGAAAAACGAAGTGCCGTTGTCGGAGCGGGAAAGCGGGAGAAGTAGATCATGAATTCGTGGATGGATCTTGCAATGCGCGTACAAGTATTGCGCAGGCAGGGATTGATGACCACACCTAATTCTCAGTGTGCATTAAATGCTCTTGCCATTGACAACCCTATTGAGTATGCCAGGTTGGCTTTGACGGGTGAGATGCAAGATTGGGTGAATGCGGAAGATAATCTAGAAGTATGGTAATTTTATGGGTGGATTGCTATGTATGGCAGTCCACCCATAAAATCTTTAGAAAAACATAAGTGGAATATAAGAATTGTGCGTGCTAAAATAAACAGTGAGAAAATTGAATTGGAGGTAATTATGGCTTTTTGATTTTAAAAAAGAATACAAAGAGCCAGAAAATATAACCTGTTAGTCGTATAGATTCATAGCTTTAGGTGCATATAAAATTGTAAAAAAGTATTGACTCCGACGTTACGTAATAGTTTATGCTTAGAACACCAAGTTAAAGATAGGAGGAAATATTAATGATGACAGTGCATGAAGTGAGCAAGCTTGCCGGAGTGAGTATACGCACTCTACAATATTATGACAAGATTGGTCTTTTACATCCGACGGGATACACCGATGCAGGCTACAGACTGTATGACGATGCAGATTTGGAACGCCTTCAACACATACTACTGTTTCGTGAATTAGAGTTTCCACTTAAGGACATCAAGGCAATTATAAATAGTCCGGATTTTGATAGAAGCAAAGCCTTGGAGCAACAGATAGAGCTGCTTAGGCTTAAAAAGGAACATATTGAGAACTTGATGAACTTTGCACTTGGAATAAAATTATTAGGAGTGAAACATATGGACTTTAAAGCTTTTGACAGAAGTAAGTTGGATGAATATTCAAGACAGGCAAAGGAATTATACGGTAGCACACCGGAATACAAAGAATTGGAAGAAAAAGCAGAAGAATCGTACCGAGGAAGATGAGAAAATCTTAGCAGATAGATTCATGCTTTTATTTAAGGAGGCTGGAAAAATAAAAAATAGTGACCCGGCATCCGATGACGCACAGAATCTTGTAAAAAGAATACAGGATTATATTACGGAAAACTTATATACTTGCACAAATAAGATTCTGCGTGGACTAGGAAAAAATGTATTCAGGTGGCGGAGACATTACAACAAAATATTGATGTTTATGGTGGAAAGGGTACAGCAAATTTTGTATCAGATGCAATAGAGATATATTGTGATAATGCAGAAAAAATAGAGGCTTTTATCTATGTAGAACTCATGGCATTTGGCGGTATTGCACCAACATATCACATAGAGCTGCTTGAACGTCCTACCATTGTCTGGAATTTCCATTCTCTGCTATTGGGTGTGCAGATGATGTTTTCTTTTATGCTTACAGATGAAAAGTCCTCACTGAAGGTATGTAAACACTGCGGAAAAGCCTTTGTTGCCAGCAGACCCAACAGCGTATTTTGCAGTGGTAAATGTAAAAACCGGTATAATGTGTATAAGAGCCGTGCTAAGGATAAAGACAACACTAACTAATTCACCTGCTATAAGAAAGAAGGCTGATTATGAATACAGATATTACAAAAACAAATGGAAATGGTGCTGTACAGAACCGAAGATGACGACGTAACGAAAGTTAGTGCCTTGATAAAAGATGAAACGATATGGCTGACACAAAAAGCCATGGCTGAATTGTTTGGTATTGACAAGTCTGGCATCAGCCGCCATTTAGCAAAGATTTTTGAATCCGGTGAACTGGATGAGGAAGTGGTTGTTGCAAAAATTGCAACAACCACTCAGCACGGAGCAATGCAGGATAAAACGCAGACTATTCCTACCAATTATTACAATCTGGACGCCATTATTTCCGTTGGTTACAGAGTAAACTCCATTCAGGCAACCAGGTTCCGTATATGGGCAACCGGTATTTTGAAGGAATATATGATAAAGGGGCTTTGCTATGGATGATGAACGTCTGAAACAGGGTAAAACAGCTTTTGGAAAAGACTATTTCCGTGAATTGCTGGAAAGAGTTCGCTCCATCCGTGCCAGCGAACGCAGAATATGGCAACAGATAACCGATATCTTTGCAGAGTGCAGCATTGATTACAATAGAGATTCTGATACTGCATATCATTTTTACGCAACCATACAGAATAACAAATTTCATTATGCCATTACCGGTAAAACAGCGGCTGAAATCGTCTATAATCAGGCTGACCACACCAAGGAAAATATGGGATTGACCACATGGAAAAATGCTCCCGATGGTCGTATTCTCAAATCTGATACACCGATTGCCAAAAACTATTTGGACGAAAAACAGATGTCTTCATCAAAGGCAATCAGTATGAGAACTACGATGATCTCTATGAAGACAGAGGCGAAGCAGACACACTCAGATGACTGAGGCAGAAACCGGGCTTCCAGAAGAAAATGAGAAACCATGTAAATCTGACTCTGAAGAGGATTCTGACGGAAAAATGCACAATCGAGATACGCACCGGCAATTTTATCCACATATGCAGGGATGGAACTTCGCCTGAAAATGTATGAAATTATGAAAAAGCAGGGACATGAAGAAGAAACCGGAAAGGCAAAGATTACGTCCGGTTATAATCTTCCGGCAAAATATATTCTTCACACCGTAGGACCAGATCATACAGTGGGAGGTTACAGGAAAAGAGGAAGAATTGCTGGCAAGCTGCTACAGAGAATGTCTCAAGCTGGCGGCGGACACGGGAGCAGAGTCCGTAGCTTTTTGTTGTCTGTCAACGGGGGTGTTTCGTTTTCCACAGCAAAGGGCGGCAGAAATCGCTACCGAGACGGTAAAGAATTATATCAATGAGGACAGCAGAATAAAAAAAGTCATATTTAACGTATTCAAGGACGATGATCTGAGAATCTATCATGCACTAATTGGATAAATCGTGTTAGAATAAAATTGTCACGTAAGACAGAAAGGAAATTATTCTATGGAAAAGAAAACGGTTACGATGCAGTTGTATTTGATATGGACGGTGTGATTTTTGATTCTGAGCGGGCTGTGATGCAGTGCTGGAAGGAGCTTGCAGATAAATACCAGATTCCAGATATTGAGAAAGCGGTGCTTTCCTGTACGGGGACGACGATGAAACGGACGCGGGAGATTATGCTGGAAATTTATGGGGAGGATTTTCCGTATGATATTTATGCGAAAGAGTCCTCTGCTATCTATCACAGCAGATACGATGGCGGCAGGCTTCCGATGAAGCCGGGGGTTGTGGAACTGCTCACCTTTTTAAAAAGAAGATGGAAAGAAAATTGCGCTGGCATCTTCGACACGCAGACAGACCGTGACAAACCAGTTAAAGGATGCTGGAATTTTTGAATTTTTTTGACAATGTGATCTGCGGGGATATGGTGGAGCACAGCAAACCGGCACCGGACATTTTTCTTAAAGGCCTGTGCAGAACTTGGGGTTGCACCGGAGCGCGCGTATGCGATTGAGGATTCCTACAATGGGATTCGTGCGGCACATGCAGGACATTTGCTTCCGATCATGGTTCCGGATCTGCTGCCTGCAAATGAAGAAATGCAGGAAAAAAGCAGAGGTGGTGTTACCGGATCTATTCGAAGTGATCGCCTATTTGAAGGGAGAGGGAGCATGTTAACTCCGAGCAGTTTGATACATTTTTTAGCCAGTCAATCATCATTTCCTCGCGCATAATAGCACCTAAGAGAACCAGATAGTCACCAAATTCATCGGAGGAACTGTCCGGTATCGCAGTAAATTTGGTCTGGTTGTTCTGCAAATGCTTTAAACGGGAAGTATGCCGGTGCAGCTGTTCTTCAGTTTCCTGTATTGCAAAAAAGTTTGTTATACTAAAGGAAATAAAAAAGAGGGAGATAAACATGAATAACTGGGAACGAATGAAAGCCGGCAGACTTTACAATGCCGACAGCAAAGATCTGGAACAATATCATAAATTTGGCATGGAAACCTGTGATAAATTCAACCGCACTCCGCTGTGGAGGAAAAAAAAAAAACAGCGTTTGTTAGAAAAAACTGATTCCATCTGCAAAGGATGGAGGAGCAGCCATTTTTGCCCCATTTTACTGTGAATATGGTGTCAATATCCATTTTGGAAAAGGCTGTTTTGTCAACTATAAATGTTACATTTCTGGACTGTGCGCCGATTACGCTGGAGGATGGTGTGTGGGTAGGCGCAAACGTGACGATTGCAACCCCGTGTCATCCGTTTCTTTCCGATGAGCGGCTGCCGCAGCAGTATCCGGATGGTTTTCATGACCTGGGTATGCAAAGCCCATCCATATCGGAAGCGGAAGCTGGATTTGTTCGAGTGCGACGATCTGTGGCGGAGTGACCATCGGAAAGAACTGTATTGTGGCAGCAGGGGCAGTCGTAACCCGCGATGTTCCGGATAACTGTATTGTGGCAGGTGTTCCGGCAAAAAGTTTTGCGCAAACTGGATGAGCAGGATCGGATGCAGGTGTGGGATACTTACATGAAAAATGAAGTCCCGATGTCGGAGAGGGAAAGAGGGAGAAAGTAATTGCAAGTGTGCATAAAGAATGCTACACTGATATCTATGAGGTGATGAAGGTATGGATATCGCAACAACAATGGCAGCAGTCAATTATTTCAATATGGTAAAATACATGGAATATGCTGGCAATGCAGGATACTGAGCTGTTTACAGTGACAGAAAATGGGAAGGAAGACGAAATGATGAGTGGTTCAATTTTTAGATACTTATATAGGAAAAGATTGTGCGGTAAGTTTATTTAATGATATGGGTGGTATCAAAGGAAAACTGATGGACGTGGATGCGCAGTGGGTGAAGATCGAGACACCGAAAAAGGGAACACAGTTTATCAACCGTAACATGATCCGCAGTGTTAATTTTGAAAATAAGTAGTAGTATTTCAGAAGCCATTTTCGCAGGAGAGAATGGCTTTTTTTAAAGAGAAGGAGGACGGAAATGAAGAAAATCCAAGAGCATTTGGGACTTGTTTTTTTGATTATAATTGCCATTTTTGCAGTTGCAATCGGTGGATATTTTACGCTGCGAAAAAAGGCGTTTTTATTGGGGATGATTTTTATTACAAAGTCCGTGCAGATAAGTTTGTGCACAACACAGTCAACTATGTTGAACGAACAAAAGATGATACTTTTTACTTGTGGCAGATGGAAAAAAACAGAATGTTTCCTATACCATGAAAGGGGATCAGGTCACGTTTTCATTTGCGGATGATACGATAAACGGCACATGGACGGGGGATCAGTTGCTCGCGGCAGATGGAAGCCCTGTGGGCTGGGATGAAATGCAGAGTTTTGCATCAGATGACAAACATACGGTCAGTGATGCGGCATACAGCAATGTGCTGGGACGTATTCTTTACGGCAATCTGGAGTCGATTTCATTTTGGGGATTTACGGTATTGGGAGTCCTTATTTATGTGCTTGGAATCGTACAGATTTATTATCCGGATAAGGTATACTTTTTTCTGCGCAGATGGCAGTTTCAGAATGCGGAATTATCGGATGAAGGAAGAACTGTGACGGTCATTGGAGGTATGATTATCTGTATTATTGGAATCGGGGTGATGTCCGGGTTGATTTTGTATTTAATAAAGTAACTATTCTGAGGGCTGGTCTGAACCGTTATGATAAAAAATGAGAGGAATGTACAGAATGGTAAAAGCGTATTATCACCTTCCGGGCTTGTTTGAATTTTTTATGAACTATACCGCGTGTTTCTTCCGTTATATCGGGAGCACAGGGACTGGTTTTTATGACTGGTGTGAAATCGGTTCGATCTATGGAGCTCCGGCAGATTGTATCTGGGGCGGCGGACGCCGGTTTTGGAGAGAATGATCCGAAAGAAGTTCTGGCACTGATGCAGGAGTATGGAATATCCGCGCGGCTGACCTTCAGCAACTCTCTTTTAAAAGAGAAGCATCTTTTCTGACCGGAAATGCAATGCGCTCTGTGCTTTACTGGAAGAAAAATAAAGATGTGCAAAACGGTGTGATTGTCCATTCGGATCTGCTGTTGGAATATCTGAAAAAACATTATCCGCACCTTTATTTTGTTTCGTCCACCACAAAAAGTAATCACGGATTTTAAGCAGCTGGTAGAGGAAATACCGACGTGAAGATTTCCGGTATGTTGTTCCTGATTTTCGCTTAAATAAAGCCTATGACCGATGGAAGACACTGTCTTGGCAAGAAAAAAAAGGCAAGGTGGAGTTTTTGTGCAATGAATGCTGCTGGTTTGGCTGTAAGGACAGGAAAGCCTGCTATGAAGCGGTCAGCCGCAAGAATCTTGGAGAAAAATAGGGAACATCACTGTACGGCACCGGAATCTGAGCAGGGATATTGCTTTTCCAAAGCCATGCAAAATCCGGGATTTATTGGAATAGAGGCAATCCAAAATGTTTACTTTCCAATGGGATTTTCTAATTTTAAGATCGAGGGACGGGACTTGGAAGTGCACTGATTTTAGAGTTTCTGCTATATTACATGACAAAAGCCACAATATCAGCTGCATGTCCGGGAAGAAATTTATCTGGATAACATGCTGGATTTGTTTTGAAAAATGTGCTAAAATTACTTGTTATCTGGAACAAAGGGAGATACAGGAGAATG
>VOFK01001637.1_pt1 | contig 14020 bp, 14 predicted proteins | sample 5384121 | NCBI WGS metagenome assembly VOFK01 (sample SAMN12384730, study PRJNA508395) | human gut metagenome | isolation source: healthy gut J | host: Homo sapiens | reverse complement strand
TTCGCTGCATATTGCTACGCGGCCGGAAAAGAGCGAAGGGAGTGGTGGGTCGTGAACTGGACCTTCGCTCTACGACTTCACGAAGTACTTCGACGCCCAGCCAGCCCAACGAATGCCTCATTCAACGATACGACGATCATCAACCTAGGTTGGTCGATGAGTGGTCGAACTCGCCACTGCGGGAGGCGACCTCACGGAGTGCCGCCGCTTCGACGAGTTCGGGCAAAGCTCGTGCCGCCTCAGGTGACGTTGCAGATCGGCGGCGGGGCGACGCTCAGCGGGAAGCTGCAGGCGGCGCTCGTCGGTTGCCGCGAAAAGGATAAACAAACTCTACACATGACTTATAACGGCTTACGGGAGTAAAGCTTCATCATGGGATTTACTTAATCAAGCAGCAAGCAAGCTTTTCTTGCACGTGAAACAAAAATTAGAAATAGGTGAACAACAACAGTATTATAAGCTTTCTTTCGAAAGATATGGGCGGCTGCGGTCTGCCTCCTCGTTTTTTCGCGTCGTGTGCCAAGGACACGAAGCGAGGTCTCTATGTAGGATCGAGCAGCGCTCGCTCGATGCGTGGATGAATTAATCGTCCGGGAACCGCTCGGCAACAGGCGGGAGGCGCGCGGATTCTCCTTTACGTCGATGCTCGACGCGGGTTCACCGACAAAGGCCGATACGCTGATCGCCGAGACCGACTTTGCTGGGTGCAGTACGAGTTCACGGCCCGCGACCCGGAACGGCAGCGTCTGCATGACGCGCAACGCCGTGCAGGCCAAGCAGCAGGGACCTTCACCCGCTACACCTACTATTCGCCCTATTTCCAAGAACACAGCGGATCGGACATACGACGCCGCTCGAAGGCAGTTATTATGCGCTGCGCGAGCCGCTGACGCTCAGCGAGGATATCGCCGAGCATCCGGATCGCAGGTTGAAAACGGATGCAGGCGCGGGCGCGGTACGGAGTTGATGCTCCCATCTCTGCCTTCGTCGCTAGCCTATTCGTCGTTTCGGCGCCAGCAGCGACGCAGGTTACGGCGGGCGAGCGCGAACTCGACGCCAACCGTCCCGCGATTCTTCACATCAAGGTGACGGGCCGCGTCCCCAATCTCGCTGGCATACGAGGAGAACCCGGTCGATGCCTTTGTCGGACAACGGTACGGTCTGTCCGGTCGAGGAGGAGGAAGCAAGGACGATTCGAAACTTCGCTTCCCCGCCCCTGCCGGTCGCTGCGCGATGCCGACCGACGAGCCGGAGCGTGGACACGAGCGTCGATCCCTCGTAAAATATACGTGGTACCAGGCCGGGATACGGTTCCAGCTCTATATCTCGCATGTCTTTTCACCCGCCGCGAACCGGCGACTACCTACAACTGGAAGAATACCTGTTCGGTGCCCTATTCCCCCCAACGAATCGATGGCCGCACTCGACAAAAGAAGATCAACGACGTGTTCCGTGGAGCCTGGCGTTTCGGCGGGGACCCGCCAAGGCGATTCGATCAAGAGCTATGAGACGGCTTCGATCTGGTACATCGGCCCGGTTTCTGGACGGATTCATCTTCGGACACCTAGTCATCATCGACGAGGTGAAGAGGCTCATCTACGGCGCAGGTGCAGAGCGAAGCGCAGCGCCTACCAGTAGCGAAGTTCTAGTTATACGTCGACGTTGAGTACGATCTATGCGTGTGGTATTGCTGAAAGGCCTCGCAAAGTTGCGCGGGCAGTGGGCGACGATCGTCACCACGTGTCGAGTTTCTTCGGCTACGCGGCGCTTTCAGCGCAGAGTGGCATCGTCGACCTCGGGCGGACTGCCCAGCCTCGATTTCGCTAACTACAATTATTACAACTTACTATAATAATTATTACGGCGGTCTGCGGCCGGCAACCTACGACAGCGGCTTATGTAACAATTATTACGGCGGTCTGTAAAAATAACAAAGTTATTACAACAAACTACCATTACGATGACTATCTGTCGAAGCGGCAGCACGACGACGACCGGTATACGACGGAGACCGGCCTTATTCGCCGCTGTTCGGAGATCTATGTCGGGCCCCAAGGGAGTGGTCGTCCGGCATCGGGGGAAGAGGATCGGGCTCTTCCTTTTTTTGTCCGGTGCCGCGGCGGGCCGGTATTCGTCCGATGCGCTCCGACGGCATCGTCGCACGCACCGCCGTATGCCGGAAATCCGTAGGAAGGCAGGCGGGCGGCAAGCGGCTCGACGCGCCGGAAACCGGAAGCCGCCGTGTTTTCTGTGCGTGCGAACGATATGCCGGATCGACGGAGGTCTTCTATCCGGCTTTGATCCGTCGCCGTGTGGATCGCTTCGGCGGGCGATGCAGGCCGCCGGCCGTCAAAGTCCGGATGGAGACAAAGAACTCCTCTTTTTTTCTTGGCTGACCTGCCGTTTTGTCGCCTGCAGGCGGGATCACCCGGCTCAAAGTGACCGGATGAAGAAGTCCTCCCGCGCGGGACGGCGGATTGCCGGAAATGCGGCGCGATACGCCGATGCCGGACGGACGTTAAAAACGACCCGCGAGTGGAGCCGTTAAATCTCGATGCCGGTCGTATTATTGTTGGTTGAAATGCGCATCGCCGCATCCCAGGATGCGTGGTGTCGTCCAGCGTCACGACCCGCCGTCAGGGACCCTGTTCCACATGGATGCCGACATTTCCTTTGCATCCGTGGCTTCCCGCCGGAAATAGTTGCGGACGGTGTCCACGTCGATTCCCCAGTTCGTCCGCTATCCGCCGCGAGCTGCCGCTGGGCGGTTTATCCTGATACGGCGCAACTCATTAAATGTGATAACCATAGCTTTTATAAGTTTTTTGTGAGTTGATATTTCACCTACTAATTACGGTATTAATTTTTGAATTTTTACAAATTCCGAGGCAATATCCGTGCATACCCTCGAAAACGACCACTTTTTTGGAATTCCGCCGCTCCTGCTTTTGCAGGCGCCGACGCCGGCGGAGCGCGGGAGGACGGAGCGATATCCGTCGGCGGAAGGATCGGTGTCCGGCGTGCGGCCTCCGGAGCTTTTCGCGGTTTTTCGGCCGGTGCGGATTTGGCGTGCGGACTGTCATTCCGGCGGTCGGAAGACGACCTCTCGACCGTCATTTTGTCGTCGGAGGTGCGTTTTTGGCAGGCTGCGGGGGGCCGGGCCGGATATTTCGTCCGAAAATCCGTTTGGTATAACCTTTGCTCGTTTCGGGGGCACGTGACGGCTCCGTCTGGAGACCGGACAGAAAGAATAAATAATAAATTGAAAACGAAATAATAATTTAAGATTATGGGAAAGATTATCGGTATTGATTTGGGTACTACGAACTCTTGCGTAAAGCGGTTATGGAGGGTAACGAACCTGTCGTTATCCCCAATTCGGAAGGTCACCGCACCACTCCCTTCGGTGGTCGCATTCACCGAGGGCGGCGAACGGAAGGTGGGCGATCCGGCCAAGCGTCAGGCCATTACCAACCCCATGCGCACGATCTTCTCGATCAAGCGTTTCATGGGCGAGACATACGATCAGGTGCGCTCGGAGATCGAGCGCGCGCCCTACAAGGTCGTCAAGGGCCCGAACGACACGCCGCGCGTGGAGATCGACGGACGTCAGTACAGTCCGCAGAGATTTCGGCCATCATTCTCCAAAAGATGAAGAAGACGGCCGAAGACTATCTGGGGGCAGACCGTCGACGAAGCGGTCATCACCGTGCCGGCCTACTTCTCCGACTCGCAGCGTCAGGCGACGAAGGAGGCGGGCGAAATCGCAGGGGTTGAAAGTGCGCCGTATCATCAACGAGCCTACGGCGGCGGCACCGGCCTACGGCCTGGACAAGAAGAGCGCCGACATGAAGATCGCCGTTTACGACCTGGGCGGCGGTACGTTCGATATTTCGATTCTGGAACTGGGCGACGGCGTCTTCGAGGTGAAGTCGACCAACGGCGACACGCATCTGGGCGGCGACGACTTCGACCACGTGCTGATCGACTACATGGCCGAGGCGTTCAAGGCCGAGCACGGCGTCGACCTGCGTCAGGACCCGATGGCGATGCAGCGTTTGAAGGAGGCGGCCGAGAAGGCCAAGATCGAGCTGTCGTCGTCGACTTCGACCGAGATCAACCTGCCCTACATCATGCCGGTGAACGGGATTCCGCAACACTTGGTGATGACGCTCACGCGCGCCAAGTTCGAGCAGCTGTGCGACCATCTGATCCACAAGACGATCGAGCCTTGCAAGCAGGCGTTGCGCGACGCGGGGCTCGAAGCGGGCCAGATCGACGAGGTGATCCTCGTGGGCGGTTCGACGCGTATCCCCGCAATCCAGCAGATCGTCAAGGAGTTCTTCGGTAAGGAGCCCAACAAGAGCGTCAATCCCGACGAGGTGGTCGCTATCGGTGCAGCCATTCAGGGCGGCGTGCTTACGGGCGAGGTGAAGGACGTGCTCCTGCTCGACGTGACCCCGCTGTCGCTGGGTATCGAGACGCTGGGAGGCGTGATGACCAAGCTCATCGAGGCCAATACGACGATCCCGACCCGCAAGAGCGAGGTCTTCTCGACGGCGGCCGACAACCAGCCTTCGGTGGAGATCAACGTCTGCCAGGGCGAACGTCCGCTGGCGCGCGACAACAAGTCGATCGGCCGCTTCCACCTCGACGGCATACCTGCCGCACCGCGCGGCGTGCCGCAGATCGAAGTTACGTTCGATATCGATGCCAACGGTATCCTGAACGTATCGGCCAAGGACAAGGGTACGGGCAAGGAGCAGAAGATCCGTATCGAGGCGTCGAGCGGTCTGACCGAGGAGGAGATCCAGCGTATGCGCGACGAGGCCAAGGCCAACGAGGCGAAGGATAAGGAGGAGAAGGAGCGCATCGACAAGATCAACGCCGCCGACTCGAATATCTTCGCTACCGAGAAGCAGCTCAAAGAGTACGGCGACAAGCTGCCCGCCGACAAGAAGTCGGCCATCGAGGCTGCGCTCGGCAAGTTGAAGGAGGCGCACAAGAACGCCGACGTCATGGCGATCGACACCGCCATTACGGAGCTCAACGCCGCATGGCAGGCCGCTTCGCAGGACATCTATGCCCAGCAGCAGGCGCAGGGCGGTGCGAATGCCAACGCCAACGCCGGAGCGGGTGCTTCCGGAGCAGGGGCGGGCGCCGGTGCGGGTTCCGCCGCCGGCGACTCTTCGCAGCCCGAAGACGTCGAGTTCGAGGAGGTCAAGTAACCGGCCGCCGACAGAGAGCCGCAGGGTTCGGACACCAGTCCGAACCCTGCGTTTTTATGCCCCTTGCGAACCGGCCTCTTTGCCTGCGGCGGTCTGCCCCCTCGTAGGCTGTTTCTGGATAGTGCGGTTAAAGTGTCGTTCCGGAGGCCAGACGCAATCTCGTTCGCCTTTGTCGCCGCGCAGCGTGTCCGAGCGGGAGGGGAGTGGAAACCTGCGGCGTTTTGCGCCGTGCGGGCCGCATCCTCCGCCGGCCGCGGACTGCCGAACGACGATACGGCGAAGTCCTTCCGACAAGCTGCGGCCGATTCTCGCGTCGGATGCCTTTCGGGCTTCCTCCTCGGGATGGCGATGCCGTAATTGGTATTCCGGAGGCCCTGCGACGGAGTGTTGTTAATTATTAATTGTCAATCGTTAATTGGATTTTATTGTTGTTTTTTCGGAAAAAAATGTCTATTTTTGCGAGCTATCGGCGCGCTATGTTGCGCCGGGAAGGTGTTGCGACGGACTAACGACCGAAGAAACAACAAGATAACAACAATAATTTTTAACTCAAATGCAAAGCAAAGGTGCTATTAAATTACTGGCGATTCTACTTGCGATTGCCTGTATCTACCAGCTCTCGTTCTCGTTCAAGACGCGGAGCGTAGAGAAGAAGGCGGCGGCGTATGCGGCCGCTTACGACGGGGATGAGCGTTCCGAACGGGAGCAGTACTACCTCGATTCGGTTCAGAATCAGCCCGTCTACAACCTGGGTTTCCGCAAGTTCACCTACAAGGAGATCAAGGAGAAGGAGCTGAACCTCGGCCTGGACCTGAAAGGCGGTATGAACGTCATGCTCGAGATTCAGGTGGAGGACGTCGTGAAGTCGCTGGCCGGCGACAGCAAGAACGATCCCGCCTTCATCGAAGCGATGGCGCAGGCCAAGGAGGGACTCCGCACGGGCAAGGACTTCATCGGCGAGTTCGTCCGCAGCTACCGTACCGCTACGAACGGTGCGCCGCTGGCTGCGATTTTCGTCAGCCCCGACCGTAAGGACATCACGCCCAACAGCACCGACGCCGAGGTCGAGAAGATCCTGCGCAAGGAGACCGACGATGCGATCGACGCGTCGTTCAACATCCTGCGCAGCCGTATCGACCACTTCGGCGTAACGCAGCCTAATATCCAGCGCTTGCCCAACTCGAACCGTATTCTGGTCGAGCTGCCGGGCGTGAAGGAGCCGGAGCGCGTGCGCAAGTTGCTCCAAGGTTCGGCTTCGCTCGAATTCTGGACGACCTACAACGCCGGCGAGATCGTGCCGACGCTGATGCGTGCCGACCAGGTGGTAAAACAATATCTCGCGGACACGAAGCCTGCCGTCGAGGGAGACGGTCGCTGTCGCTGAGGCTGCCGATTCGACCGCGGACGGCGGCCTGATCGCCGAAGTGGCTACCGCCGAAACGGAAACGGCGGCCGAGGCCACGGGTTCCTACTACGACCGCGACCAGAACCCGCTGCTGGCGCTGTTGAACCCGCAGTTCGCAGGCGGCGCTGCCGTAGGTGCCGTCATGGCTGCCGATACGGCTGCGGTGAACGACTACCTGGCGCTGCCCGCCGTGAAGGAGATGCTTCCGGCCGACCTGCGTTTCAAGAAGTGGGCGATCAAGGGCGAGACGCAGCAGCCGGTCGACGGCCGTTTCTACCTTTATGCGATCAAGGTCGAGCGTCCCGACGGCCGCGCTCCGCTGGACGGTTCGGTCATCACCGACGCCCGCGAAGCCTATGCGCAGCGCGGTGCCGAGGCCGAGGTCTCGATGTCGATGAACTCCAACGGCATCTCCGAATGGGCGCGTCTGACGGCCGACAACGTGGGCCGTTGCGTAGCCATCGTGCTCGACGGTTACGTCTACTCGGCGCCTGTGGTGCGCCAGAAGATCGAGGGCGGCAATTCGTCGATTTCGGGTAATTTCACCATTCAGGAGGCCAAAGACCTGGCCAACGTGCTCAAATCGGGTAAGGTTCCCGCACCGGCGCACATCATTCAGGATACGGTCGTAGGTCCTTCGCTGGGTCAGGAGTCGATCAACGCCGGTATGGTCTCGTTCGTCATCGCCTTCCTGCTGGTACTGCTCTACATGGGCGCCTTCTACAAGACGGCGGGCTGGATGGCCGACCTCGCACTGCTGTTCAACGTCTTCCTGCTCATGGGCGTGCTCGTTTCGTTCGGCGCCGTGCTGACGCTGCCCGGTATCGCGGGTATTGTCCTCACGATGGGTATGGCCGTCGACTCCAACGTGATCATCTACGAACGCATCAAAGGGAGGAGCTGCGTGCGGGCAAGGGGCTGTCGCTGGCGATCAAGGACGGTTTTTCGAACGCCTACTCCGCCATCATCGACGGTCAGCTGACGACGATCATCACGGGTATCGTCCTCTTCGTCTTCGGTAACGGCCCGTACAGGGCTTCGCCACGACGCTGATTATCGGTATCCTCACTTCGCTGTTCAGTTCGATCTTCATCACGCGTCTGCTCATCGAGGCGATCGTGGCGAAGTTCGGCCATATCTCCTTCTTCGCGCAAGTGGTCGGAGAACTGGCTCAACAACATCCATTTCGACTTCGTGGGCAAGCGCAAGTATTCCTACGCCATTTCGGGTACGGTCATCGTGCTGTCGTTCATCTCGTTCGCCGTCTTCGGCCTGAACCGCGGCGTGGAGTTCACGGGCGGCCGTTCGTACGTCGTGCTCTTCGACCAGCCGGTTTCGGTGGAGCAGGTGCGTGCATCCGTCGAGGATCAGTTCGCGCAGATCGAAAACGCCGACAACGCCAACGTCAGCCTCGAAATCAAGCAGTACGGCGGCGACGGCGACCAGGTGCGTATCGTGACGCAGTACAAGTACGACGACGCTTCGGACGAGGCGACCGACGAAATCAACCGGCTGCTCTACGACGCCGTGAAGAAGTACTACAAGACGGCCGTCACCTTCGCCGATTTCCGCAATACGCAGCTCAGCCCCTACGGTATCGTTTCGGCCGACAAGATCGGCCCGTCGATCGCCAAGGACATGACCTACAACGCAATTTATGCCGTCTTCTTCTCGCTGATCGCCATCGGGCTCTATATCACCCTGCGGTTCAAGAAATGGCAGTGGGCGACGGGCGCCACGCTTTCGCTGGCGCACGACGCGCTGATCGTCATCGGTCTCTTCTCGATGCTGTATGCCGTCATGCCGTTCAACTTGGAGATCAACCAGGCTTTCATCGCTGCGATCCTGACCGTGATCGGTTATTCGATCAACAACACGGTGGTGATCTTCGACCGCATCCGCGAGTACATCGCGCTCTATCCGAAACGGAGCCTGCGCGACAATATCAACAACGCCACCAGCTCGACGATGGCGCGTACCTTCAACTCGTCGGGTACGACGCTCGTCACGCTGCTTGCGATCTTCCTCTTCGGCGGCGAGACCATCCGAGGTTTCATCTTCGCTCTGCTGTGCGGCGTAGCGATCGGTACCTACTCGTCGTGGTTCATCGCCACTCCGCTCTCGTTCGATCTGATGCCCGGGTCGATCAAGAACAAGGGTAAGGAGTAGGGTGCCGACATCCCCGCGGAAGCGGACTTTCGATTGAAAACGGACTGCATAGATTGCAGTCCGTTTTTTTGTCGTTATCGAAGGCTGCGTCTCGGAATAATCGAACTTACGCTTGCTTCTGCGCCCGACTTTTCGTATCTTTAACTCCGTTTTAGATACTTCCGCTCGGCAATGTTCAAATAAATTTGACATTGCCCTCGCTTATTCGTATCTTTGCCCATAAGTAAGTTCCCGCTCGGCGGGTTCGCTTCGGCAGGAGAGGATATCCCTGATTTCCTTCCCGACGCGCGCTTCGTCCGAGCCAAGATAAAGAGTTATGTTCGATAATCTGAGGCAGTGGTTGCGGAAGTATATCTCGCCGGTTTTCGTCGCGATGCTCGTGGCGTCGTTCGTGTTGTGGTATATCGCCAAGTTGAACTATACCTATACTACCGATAAAACGGTTCAGGTGAATGTCGACGGCGAGGAGTTCGAGGTCGTCTGCGTGATCGAGGGACTGGGGACGAACCTTTTCAGCCGCATGGTCTACATGCGCAATTCGCTGCGCATTCCGCTCTCGGAACTCGATTACGCCCCTTCGCCCGACGAGGAGGGGTACATCGTCATCGACCCGCAGTCGTTGCAAAATGCCATTTCGGTGCATTACAGCGACGTGAAGGTCGTCGCCGTGCGCAATATCCCGCCCATTAAACTGCCTGTCGAGGAATGATCCGGGTAGGCGTTACGGGGGGGATCGGGAGCGGCAAGTCGACGGTCTGCCGGCTCTTCGCCGAACGGGGCGTGCCGGTCTACGACAGCGACAGCGAGGCCAAGCGCCTGATGGGCGAAGATCCTTCGCTGCGTGCTGCGCTCGTCGAGGCGTTCGGCGACGAGACGTTCCGGGACGGCGTGCTGAACCGTCGTTACCTGGCCGCGACCGTCTTCGGCGACCGGCGCGCCCTGGCTCGGCTCGAAGCGTTGGTGCACCCCTGCGTGAAGCGCGATTTCGAGCGGTGGGTCGCCGAACGGACTGCCGAGCCCTACGTGGTGCTCGAATGTGCGATTCTCTACGAGTCGGGCATGGACGCTGCGGTGGATCGTGTGGTGGCCGTCGTCGCGCCGGAGGAGCTGCGGCTCGTGCGTGTGAACGCCCGCGACGGCGCTTCGGCTGCGGAGATTCGCCGCCGCATGGCTGCGCAGCTTCCGACGACGTGCTGAGCGCACGGGCCGATTATACCATTTGTCAATATCAACAGGGAGGATTTGGCCGCCGATGTGGCCGAGTGCGACCGTCGATTCCGTTATGAAGCAGCAGGAAATTAATCTCGATTTTTCACGTCGTCAGGTGATGACCATCGTCAACGTCACTCCCGACTCTTTTTTTTCGCCGGCAGCCGCACGCCTGACTGGCTCGATGTCGAACGCCGTGTGCGCGAAGCCGTCGAGGCGGGCGCTTCGGTGATCGACGTGGGCGGTTATTCATCGCGCCCGGGTGCCGACGAGGTGTCGCCCGAGGAGGAGTGGCGGCGCGTCGATCTGGGTGTCGGGGCCGTGCGTTCGCTCTCGCCCGATCTGCCGGTTTCGATCGATACGTTTCGTTCGAGCGTGGCCGCGCGGACGATCCATAAATACGGCAAGGTGATCATCAACGATATTTCGGCCGGCGAGCTGGATCCGCTCATTGTCGACGTGGCGGCCGAGCACGACGTGCCCTACGTGGCCATGCACATGAAGGGCGACCCCCGCACGATGCAGTCGATGACCGACTACCGCGACATCGTGGCGGAGGTGGTGGACTATTTCCGCGAACGGACGGCACAGTTGCGCGAGCGGGGGGTTCGCCGCATCGTCGTCGATCCCGGTTTCGGTTTCGCCAAGACGCTCGAACAGAACTACGAACTGCTGCGCGGCCTGCACCGCCTCGCGGAGCTGGCTATCCCGTGCTGGCGGGCGTGTCGCGCAAGTCGATGATCTACAAGTTGCTCGGTACGACGCCCGCCGAGGCGCTCAACGGTACGACGGCGCTCCACTGGGAGTGCCTGCGGCAGGGGGCCGTGATTCTGCGGGCGCACGATACGCGCGAAGCCGTCGAGGTGGTACGGATGTTCGATCAATTCATGCAGGCATGACGGAGCGCGAGGTGATGATCCGGGCCGAAGGGCTCCGCAAACGCTACGGTGCGTTGGAGGTGTTGCGCGGCGTGTCGTTCGAAGTGGCGCGCGGCGAGGTGGTATCGATCGTCGGCGCCAGCGGCGCGGGCAAGACGACGCTGTTGCAGATCATCGGGTCGCTCACGCGCCCCGACGGCGGGCGCGTCACGCTCGGCGGCATCGATCCGTTTGCTTTGTCGGACAGGGAGTTGTCGCGTTTCCGCAACCGTCGTGTCGGCTTCGTCTTCCAGTTCCATCACCTGCTGCCCGAGTTCACCGCTTTCGAAAACGTCTGCCTGCCGGGGCTGATCGGCGGGCGCGACCGGCGCGAAGTCGGGGCGCGGGCGGCGGAGCTGCTCGATTTGATGGGTCTCGCGGCACGCCGCGACCACAAACCCGCCGCGTTGTCGGGCGGGCAGCAGCGCGCGGCCATTGCCCGTGCGCTGATCAATCTCGCCTTCGGTGCTGCGCTGGCCGACGAACCTTCCCCGGGTAACTCTCGATACGCACAACCGCGGGAGATCCACCGGCTTCTTCGAGCTGCGCGAGCGGCTGGGACAGACCGTCGTCATCGTCACGCACGACGACGGTCCGGCGGCGCGCCGACCGACGATCACGATGAGCGACGGCCGGATCGTAGGATGACGATGGAACGCGCGAAGAGTTGCACGATCTGCCTGAACGGTTCTTTGGGACCGGTACGACCGCGAGGAGTTCATCTCGGCCGACCTGATCGCCGTGCCGCACCGCTTCGCGTCGACGACCGCGAGATCGCGGGATTCCTCGCGGCGACGATCGCGTGGGGCAGCCGTCCCATGATCGTGCGCAATGGTTTGCGCATGATGCCGCACCTTTTCGACGATGCGCCGCACGATTTTCGTCCGCAACGCCTCCGAGCGCGAGTTGGCGAAGCTTTGGGGTTCGGCTCCACCGCACTTTTCAACGGGCGGCGATCTTTATCCAGTTCGTCTGTTCCGATCCAGCGATCGGCGAACGGTACGGCGGTTCGGGGCTGCTTCTGTCGGAGGCGAGCTGGCGCCTCCACGGGCGACATGCGCCGCGTGCTGGCGGCCTTCCGCGAGAGTTTTTTCCGCACGGAACACCGAACGGTGTCGCAAAACACGTTTCGTCGATCGAGCGGGCGCCTCCCGCAAACGTTTTCAGCATGGCGCTGGATGGTGGCACGACGACCGGGGGCGTGGATTTCGGTCTGTGGCGCACGATTCCGCCCCTCGGCGCTCATCTGCCGCTCGACCTGCATACCGGCAACATGGCCGTGCGCTGGGCTGCTCGCGCGGCGGCAGAACGACTGGCGGGCCGGAGGAGATCACCGCGGCCGCACGTTCGAGCTGACGCCGACGACCCCGTGTGGCAATGACTTCGCGCTGTTCGGCGCGGGATCGACGGATTTCTGAAATGAGTGATATGTTTCGTTTCAAACGATTTACGATAGAACAGGACGTCTGCCCGATGAAGGTAGGCACCGACGGCGTGCTGCTGGGGCGTGGGCGCGCCGGCGCCGCCGACCGGCTGCTGCCGGACGGGGGTACGGGTACGGGCGTGACGTTCCCTGATGCTGGCGCAGCGGTCGCCTGCGTCACGGCGCCGACATCGATGCGGCTGCGCGGAGGCAGGCGCGGGCGAATGCCGACCTCGTTCGCCGTGGGGCGGGCGTGTTTGCGCGCCGTGCAGGAGTACCGGCCGAGGAGCCGTTCGATCTGGTGGCTCCCCAATCCAATGACATGACCGCCCGACGTGCCGCACCACGGCACGCCATACCGTCGCGCTCACGCACGGCGAGATATCGCCGCCGCCTGCCGGCTGCTTGCGCCCGAGGGGCGTTCTGGGCGGTCATCCTGCCGGCGGTCGAGGCACAGCGGTTCCCCGTGAGCAGGCGCGCGCGGCTGGCGGCGCGGCGCGACCGAAAATCGACACCCCGCAGCGGGTGAAGCGCTGCCTGATGGAGTTCGTCCGCGGCGATGCGGCGGAGTTCCGCACCGACCGATCGGTGATCGAGGAGGCGCCCGCCGCTTCACGGAGGAGTACCCGCGGCTGACGGGGGATTTCTACCTCAAATTTGATCGCGGGAAAATGGTTATTTGTGAACGGACAAATTGAATTGGTGAAAACACTTTGTTTCGGGTTGCTGTGCCGCACCGCGCCGCTCACCGTGGGAAGCGCCTCGGCGCAGAACGCGCCCGTGCGGGGCTTTCGAGGAGAACGGCCGTGGGGTATTCCGACCTCGCCGCTGGCGGTCGATCTGACCGTCGAGAAGCGAGGTCGTCACCGTGGGGCCCCACGCCCGTTACGCACAGTAGCTCTGGGTGTGCGGGCGCGCTGAGCGACAAGACGCCTTATCGGTCATTTGGCGCGGACCGACCGCGACGCGACGACGGCCTCTGAAGTCCCCGCCGGCGAGGTGCGCGTTACCCCATTCGGGCGATGCCGAGACCTTCTCGCGGGTTCCCTTTCGATGTTGCCCGTCGTGACGAGTCGCCGAAACGGCGGCACGTAATGCCAACACGCTACCGCCGTCACCGCATGGAGTTGATTACCAGCGAGGCGGGAGAGCATGTTCGGCGCCGGCCTGCAAGCCGCATTGGCGGAGCTGACCGGCAGGAGCAGGCCTCATACCGAATTGTCTCGGCAAACGGGTGACGACGACCTCCGTCGAACGGATCACCGTCGTCCGATGCCGGCAAGCAGAAATACATCCTCTGCCGCTTTCGCCCCGATCGGGGCTGCCCGGCAACGACCCGACGGCGACGTGGGCTGTTGCAGCTCGACAAGGAGAGCGACGGCACCCTTACGCCCGCTTTCGCCCGCGCGCGCGCACGGCGACCTACCGCGCTCGACGGCCGCCGAGTGGTCAATTTGCGGGATCTGGACGGAGATCGACGCTACGCTGCCGTCTTCGAATGCCGACGGAACTGGCGCTTCCCGTCCAAGAAATGACGAAACCATACGGCACGCATGGCGCGCTACTGGCGCTGCGCCGCGAGATGAACGGCGCGGTGGCCGAGTCGATGCAGCGCGGCGAGGGCGGCTACGGTCTCAACTACGGCGTCAGTATCCCTACGATCCGCGCG
>VOFK01001362.1_pt1 | contig 14025 bp, 17 predicted proteins | sample 5384121 | NCBI WGS metagenome assembly VOFK01 (sample SAMN12384730, study PRJNA508395) | human gut metagenome | isolation source: healthy gut J | host: Homo sapiens | reverse complement strand
TCAGTATGCTGGATTTCAGTTGCGTATTAATATGGGGCATATTTTTTAATACTAATAATAAAAGTTGGTGCATTTAGTAGTTTGCTAGAATTTGTACCAGTAACTTGGTCTCAAGGAACACCTTTAATAACTTTCAACAGAACTATTGAGAGGAGTTGATGAAGCGCAGGCAGGCCGAGGCAAGAAAAACGGCTGATGCATGGATTTCGAAGAACAGGAACCGATATTTATGAAAAAGGATGATCGAGTTTCAAATGAAGCAATTGAGGGGAGACACACTTTGCCGATAAGCTGGCAAAATTATTAAGGGGTGCTTGGGTTCAGAGCTTACTTTTTGATACGACTTATTGACACACTTTATCAGGGGTTCACTGTGGATTTCAGATGATTTGATGTAAAACTTTCGGGTTGGATTATTTTGATAACAAGTGATATGATGACTTAAAGGTGAGTTTACACAGGGCTATTGGTACACTTTTTAGGCCTGGCTGGAACTTTGGTTCAAATTAAAGTTTGGGAAATGAGTCAATTTTCGGAAATGCAGTTAATTATGATTCTTGGCTTTTTGGACTCATTGAACATGGTGGTTTTGGTTCGGAAAGGGATGAAAGAGGTAATGACTTGCCTAAGACTGTTATTTCAAGAGAGTACAGTTCCGAATGGAAGCCGGGAGATGAGCCTTATCCTGTGAACGACGAAAAGAATGGCGCTCTGTATGAGCAGTATAAAGAGTTAGCACAGAAGGAAGATAATATTATTTTTGGTGGCCGACTTGGTGAATATAAGTATTATGATATGGATGCAGTTATTGGTGTCCGCACTTTTGAAATGAGTGAGAAGGAATTTTTTCAGCCAGAAATTCCTAAAGAAAGTTAAATTTTTGAATTGCAATATTTTTTGAATTACAATATTTTTGAATATAATATCTTTGGGAATTAAACATCTTTGAACGACGTTAATGGGTTTACGAGGCTGACCAACAAATATCATTTATTATCTTTCATAATAAGGTGGCTTTTATGGTAAAAAGCTATTATATTACAGAAGAATTTTTACTTATGAGGAACATGATTTAAGGCCATATAGATGAACGGAGTGATAGCGCTATGAGGCCAAAGCTTTATTGCAGAGCAATTCTTTTTATCATCTACCAAGCATGTCACCCCCAAAGAACAGGCAGGGGTATTACAGGTTATACAAGGATTTAGCCAGCAGAGTGGGTTAATATTAGGCATTTATAAACGAGGTTAATCGGGACAGAAGAAGTTAATGTTAGTAGATAGCATGTTTTTTAAAGGAGACTTATGCAATGCTGAGGTGTTTAAACTTTGGGAAAGCGATCACTTCATTGAAGCTTCAGACATTCGGAGGAAGCGAAGACGCAGATGAGCAAATTAAACATCTGTGAACATGAGAGGAATTTCACTTTCTGGGAAAGAATAGGAATTTAGTATATTTTTATAAATTAATTTGTTTTTTATAATAGAAGTTGTAAAAAAGGAGCTGTGTGCTAATGATTTTTAGCAATCGTTAGAACAACAGCTCCTTTTAGTGTGCCAATTATAAGTATATAGAAAGTATTAAGAATATATGTGACATTAGAAGGAAAGATACCACAACAATAGTGGAATACATAAAATGTTGTGGTGCATTTGAGAAGAAATGCAATTTAAAAAGCAAATTTGATCTACACAACCTTTATTTATCGCATGTTTTTTGAACATTTCACTATATTGAGTGAAAAAATGTTGTGGGAATAGAAATAAAATTTGTTGAAAAGTTTTTCTCAAACGTGGTAAGGTATTGAATACGTAACTGCTTGTTATTTATTTAACAATTAAGAAGATGATTAATATTGAAAGCATTTGCTATAAAAATAATTTGAACGCTTAAGGGGAATTCAATTAAATGAAAAGATTTGGTTGTTTAGAATGTATTCAAAGTATTGATACCTCTTAATTGTTTGGAAGTACTCAAGTTTGATAATAATGAAGATATAATTGTTACTTTAACACATAATGGTTATATAAAGCGTTTAAAATCTGATACTTATAAAACTCAAAATCGTGGTGGAGTAGGTATAAAGGGAATGACAACTAATGAAGAGGATTTTGTGGAACAACTAGTTTCTATGAAAACTCATGATTATATATTATTTTTCTCTAACAAAGGTAGAGTCTATAGAATGAAGGGCTATGAAGTTCCTGAATATAGTAGACAGTCAAAAAGGATTACCTATTATTAATTTATTAGAATTAGATAAAGATGAGAACATTAGTTCGATTGTAAGTGTTGATTCTGATAGTGATGAGTATAAATACTTGTTATTTGTTACAAGAAATGGTCTTGTTAAAAGAACTGAATTAACTGAATTTGATAATATTCGAAAGAGTGGAAAGATTGCAATTGTACTTAAAGATAATGATGAATTAATTAGTGTTAGGAAAACGACAGGTAATAATGAGGTTGCTATTGGTGCTAGTAATGGCAAAATGGTTAGATTTGTTGAAGATGAAATTAGATCAATGGGTAGAACAGCAGCTGGAGTTAAAGGAATGGATCTTGATGGTAGCTTAGTTGTTGGTGCTGAAGTTGTGACACCTGGACAATTAATATTGATTGTTACTGAAAGTGGATATGGTAAAAAGACTAGTATTGATGAATATAGATTAACTCATCGTGGCAGCAAAGGTGTAAAGGCTCTTAATGTTACTGATAAGAATGGTATGATGGTTGCTCTTTTGTACTGTTGATGATTCTAAAAACAAGATGTAATGATTATTACGGATAGTGGTATGGTTATAAAAAATGCCATTAAATCAGATTTCTACGTTAAAGAGAGCTACACAAGGCGTTCGTTTAATAAATCTAAAGGATGAAAATAAAGTTGCTACAATAGCTGTAGTTGATAGCGATGATGAAAATTTGAATTCTAATGAAATTACAGAAGAGAATAGTTAATAACTATTCTTTTTTTTACATTAATTTAGTTTTTTATTATGGTAAATGTTATTTTATTTCCTGGGAAATATTCTTTTTAATTATTTCCCGGGAAATAATTTGATGTTCCACGTGGAACATTATGTTTATAGGCTTGAATTTTATTTGTTTTAGTCAATAATATGAATTTAGTTACTTATAATGTAATAAAATATGAGTTTGTATTATATTTTGCGAAAATAATCTTATTTAAAATTAAGAAATTGGATTGATGATGTATCATACTCAGTTTAATTAGATATATTTGAAATAATATGTGAAGTTTATAAACAATTTACTATTAATATTATTTAATGTATATGTTCTAATATATATTATTTTTTATTGGTTCAAATTAATCTATTAGATAGAAAAATATCTATTTAGAAAGTTATAATATGTAATTTAAAAATATTTTTATTTTATACTGATATTATAATGATGTTCCACGTGGAACATATAAGAATTAATAAATAATATTTCTGCTTTAACAACTTAATACTCTGAATGTTGTTAATTTTTTTGTAAAAAAGAAGTGTTTAGTCTAATTAATATAGTTTTATTAATAATTATACTTAAATAAATTATGTAAACAATAATTATGATTTTATACAATGTTTCACGTGGAACATAAAAAAAGAAATGTGAAATAAAAAAATAAGAAAATAAAAAGCGGAGAAAAATGATTATTTAGTCATAAAACTGTTGAAAAAAATTTTTTTCTATATTACAATGATTGTGATGCAATAAGTGTATTTGGAACCAGGTCAGAATCGGAAGATAGCAGCCTTAACAGATTTCATTTATGTGCATCTTTTTTTTGGAGGAAAATTAATGGAAAGCAAATATATGAAAATGGCTATTAACGAGGCTAGAAAAGCATATAAAATGGGTGAAGTTCCTGTTGGTGCTGTTATAGTTAAAGATGATGTAGTGATAGCAAAAGCTTATAATAAAAAGGAAAAATATGGTTGTGTAACAGGTCATGCAGAAATATTAGCAGTGAAAAAAGCTTCAAAGAAATTAAATAATTGGCGATTAAATGGATGCGATATTTATATTACTTTGGAACCTTGTCCTATGTGTGCTAGTGCCATAAAGCAGAGTCGTATTAAAAGTGTTTATTATGGGTTGAGTAATTCTGATAAAAACAATTGTAAGCTAATAAATGCTATATTTAGTAAAGACAAAGTCAATTCTAGCTGTAATGTGTATTGTGGATATTTTTCTTCTGAAATAGAGTACTTGATGAAAAAATTTTTTGAAACTAGGCGTTTAAATCAAAAATAATTAGCTTTTATGTTATAATGTTATAGGAATGAGGTGATATATGTGTATCAGTCTTTATATAGAAAATACAGACCAAAACGATTTGCTGATGTTGTTGGTCAAGATATAGTTGTAAAAACTTTAAGAAACTCTATAAAAAATGATAAAGTTAGTCATGCTTATATGTTTGTTGGACCGAGAGGAGTTGGAAAAACTTCTATTGCAAAAATTTTTGCTCGAGCTATTAACTGTGAAAAAAAAGATGAAGGTGATGTTTGCGGTAATTGCCCAAGTTGTAATGTATCAGGAGAAAAGGAATGTCTTGATATTATAGAAATAGATGCTGCTTCTAATAATGGTGTAGATGAAATCAGAGAATTACGTGATAAGGTGAATTTAGTACCTAGTGAACTAAAATATAAAATTTATATTATAGATGAAGTTCATATGTTAACAATTCAGGCCTTTAATGCTTTATTAAAGACTTTAGAAGAGCCACCTTCTCACATTATATTTATTTTAGCTACAACGGATCCTCAAAAGGTTCCAGAAACAATTGTTTCTAGATGTCAATGTTTTAATTTTAATAGAATTTCAATCAATAATATAGTTAATAGATTATTGTATATATGTAAAGAGGAAAATATTTCCTGTGACGATGATGTGCTTAATCAAATTGCCTTGTATTCTGATGGTGGTATGAGGGATTCATTGGGAATGCTTGATAAATTGGTTGTTTATGGTAATGGCAAGATAACAATTAATGATTTTTTTGATTTAAATGGTCTTGTTTCTGATGATGAAATTAAGTCTTTTATTACCAATGTTATTAAAAATGATGTTGACAGTGTTATAAGTAGTATTGATACATGGAATAATAATGGTATAAATATAATCAACGTTACTAATCAAATTATTAGTCATTTAAAATCTTTAATAGTAGATTATTATAGCGATAAAAAAATTCCTTTTGAAAATATAGATATTTTGGTTTCTTTAATTAGTAAAATTAACGAAAAGATGTTCGATATAAAGAAAAGTGGTAATCCTAAAATTTATTTTGAAATCGTAATTATTGAATTTATGAGCAATAATTGTAGACAAAATATTTCCCGGGAAATAAATTTAGAGAAGAAAGTATTAGTTAATGAGTCTAATAATAAGGTTGTAAAAAATACTTCAGATAATATTGATTCTGGTATTTCTAAAGATATATTATCTACAAATAATAATACAAATGTACTACAAAAAGAGAGTGAATATGATATAGATAATAGCAATATTCAAGAAATAATTGATATTAGGATAAATAATACTTTTTGCTCAGGCTGATAAGGCAGAATTAATTAGTGATAAGATAAATTTTGAAAGATTGAATGAATATACTTTTGATCAAAATATTGGTTACTTAGTATGTGCTTTGTTAGATGGTGTTATTAGAGTTTCTAGCAAAAATTCTATGGTAATTAGTTATGAATATGATTCAGTAGTAAATGAAAATATAGGCAGACTAACTGAATTTGAAAAAAACATTAAAGGATATTGCTAATATTGATAAGAAAATAGCAATAATTACTAATAAAAAGTGGGATGAAGTAAAAAGCAAGAATATATTAAAAACTTAAAGAATGGACATAAATATCAATATATTGAAGAACCTATTTTTGTCTCAAATATTGTGGAAAAAGAAAAAAAAAAAAAAATGTAAATAATGATAGTGCTTTTTTGCTGATTTTGGTGATATAGTAGAAGTTGAATAGTGGAGGAGATAATATTATGAATATGCAAGCAATGTTAAAACAGGCTCAAAATATGCAAAAAGAAATGATGAAAATTAAGTCTGAAATAGATAGTAGTGAATTTGTTGGAGAAAGTTCATTTGTTAAGGTAACAGTTAATGGTAAAAAAGAGGTAGTAAATGTTGTTATAGGTGAAAATCAATTGGATCCTGATGATATGGAAATGCTATCTGAATTATTTATGGTAGCAACAAATAATGCTATGAAGCAAGTTGATGAGGTTACTGAGAAGAAGATGTCTAAGTTTGGAAATATTCCTGGTTTATTTTTTAGGTGATATAATATGCCAGACAGTATTAAGAAATTAATAGAATCATTTAAAATGCTTCCTGGAATAGGCGAGAAAACTGCTGAACGTTTGGCTTTTTCTGTTCTTGATTTTGATGAAGATCAAATTAAATTATTTTCTGATAGTATTTCTTTAGTAAATAAGAATATACATAAATGTAGTATCTGTAATACTTTAACAGAAAATGATGTCTGTTTTGTCTGCAATGATGATAGTAGAAATGACAGTGTTTTATGTGTTGTTGATGATGTTAAAAATGTTTTTCTATTTGAAAAAATGGGAATGTTTAATGGCTATTATCATGTTTTAGATGGATTAATATCTCCTCTTGAAGGAATAAATCCCGAGGATATTGGACTTGAAAAATTACTTAACAGATTAAAAAATAATAATTTTAAGGAAATAATATTTGCGTTTAATCCAAGTATTGAATCTGAAAACTACTGCCATGTATATAAAAGCGAATTTTGGAGGGCACTGACATTAAAATAACACGACTAGCTAGTGGCGTTCCAATGGGAGCAAATATGGAATACATAGATAAGTTGACTTTAGAGAGAGCTATGATGGATAGAAAAAGTTATTGAATAATTATATAGTGTCTTTCATATTATGTTTTAGGTGAAATAATGTGAATAAAATTATTATATTAGTAAAGCGTATAATATTTAGTACTTTTTTGATTTACGGTTATAATATGATTGCGGTTAATTTTCAATTAGTTGTACCTATTAATGCAATAACAATTTCTCTTGTAACTTTTTTAGGAGCACCAGGTTTATTAGCTTTAGTTTTATTTAAATTAATAATTATGTGAGGTATTTATGGAAGATATTTTTAATCAACAATTAAACTTTTTTTAATTTTATTGAAAAAAGAAATAGATAATAATAGAATTTCACATGCATATTTGATAGAAACAAATAATTATGCTGGTACTGATATGTTGATTAAAGAGTTTTTAAAGTATTTGCTTTGTAAGGATAAACGAACAAATCGGTCTTGTAATTGTAAGATATGTAATTTAATAGACAATAATAGTTATCCAGATATTGAAAATATATATGCAGATGGTAGTTATATAAAAAAGGAACAATTAATTAAAGTTCAGGATAACTTTAGAAATAAATCTAATTACGATAATAAGCAAATATATATTATATGGGACGCTGAAAGACTTAATAGTAGTTCAGCCAATACTATTTTAAAGTTTTTAGAGGAACCTGAGGATGGAATCGTGGCTATTCTTGTTGCTACTAATAGATATAAAGTTATTGAGACGATAGTCTCTAGATGCCAAGTATTAAGTTTGAATGCTACAGCTGATAATAAATTGTCGGATAATGAACAAAGTGTTTGTGATATTCTTTTTTCATTTAATAATTTATTTTTTGTAATTATGATAATCTTTTGTCCTTAATTCCTGATAGAGTTATTGCTAAAGATTGTTTAAAAAGTATTGAAAGTGCAGTATTTGATTGGGTTAAGGCTAAAAAAAACTCTTATGATCTTTCTCTTAATCAGCTAATTAATATAATTGATATACTAGAAAAAAACATTAAATAAGTTAGAGTATAATGTTAATTATAAATTGGCTATAGATAATTTGTTGACTGATATGATGGAGGTAAAAAATGAAAAAGTTGGAAATTTATGTTAATTCATTTTTTGACAGTGTAATAATTGAGTCTAGTAATGATGATGTTAATGTTGGTCAATATGTAGTTATAGAGTCTGATAAAGGTAATTTTGTGGGACAAGTTATTCGTGTAGATAGTGAAAAAAATTTGAATTTTGATTGTAAAATCTTAAACTTAGCTACTGATAAGGATATAAATAAATCACGTTCAAATGAACTTAAGGCAGCTGAGGCCTTGGTTGAAATAAGAAAAATAGCCTGTAAATTGGAACTAGACATGTCTTTTTGTAGATGCATCTTTTTCTTTAGATAAAAAGAGATTATATATATCATTTGTTTCTGATAATAGAGTTGATTTTAGGGAACTTGCGAAGAGATTAGCACAGAAGTATCATACGCGTATTGAATTGAGACAAATTGGTGTAAGGGATAAGGCTAAAAAAGTAGGTGGAATAGGACCTTGTGGCTTACTTTTATGTTGTAATAGATTTTTAAATGATTTTAGTAGTGTCTCTATTAATATGGCAAAAAATCAGTTATTAGCGTTAAATCCTACTAAAATAAATGGTGTTTGTGGGAGATTGATGTGTTGTTTAAATTATGAAAATGATATATATAAAGAGGCTAGAAAAAATATGCCAAAAATTGGAAATTTGGTAGAAACTGATGCTGGTACTGGAAAAGTTATCGATATAGATGTTTTTAAGAAAACTTGTAAGGTAGAATTACCAAATAAATCAGTTATTGTAATTAATGTTGAGGATAATAATGGAAAAGCTAAATGATGTTTTAGGATATGATTTAAAAAATATATCAGAATGATGAATGGTTTTGTTTTTCCTTTTAGATAGTGTATTGTTAGCTAATTTTCCTAAAATAAAAAGTAAAACAAAAAAAAATATTAGATCTGGGTACCGGTAATGCTGTAATTCCACTTGTGTTATCTTTAAGAACAAAGGCTTCGATTTACGGTGTTGATATTCAATCTGATATAATAGAAATGGCTAATAAATCAATTGAATATAACAATTTACAAAGTCAAGTAAAATTAGAAGCTTGTGATATGAAATCCTTGTTGTTAAGAAAAAATGAATATAATACTTATGATTTAATTTTGTCAAATCCTCCGTACTTTAATAATTTAGAGTTGAGCACAAAAAAATGATGACATTCATAAAACTATAGCTAGGCATGAGGTTATGATAAAATTAAGTGATATAATTAATGTTGCTAGTAAGTTGTTAAAAGAGGGAGGCACATTTGCTTTAATTCATAGAACCGATAGATTAGTAGAAATAATTAATTGTATGCAAGAATATAATATAGAACCTAAATTAATAAAATTTGTGTATAAGAATATGAATTCTTGTTCTGAGATGTTTTATATAGAGGGAATTAAAAATGGAAGTAAAGGGTTGAAAATTGCTAAACCATTTGTTTTATATGAAGTAGATGGAACTAAGACTTTTGATTATGAACAATTATGTAAAGAGGTGTATTTATGATACAAAAAAGTTATGAAGGTAATGACGGGATATTATATTTGATTCCAACACCAATTGGTAATTTGGATGATATAACTGTTAGGGCACTAAAAATATTAAAACAATCAGATTTTATTTTATGTGAGGATACAAGGGTTACTGGTTTATTGCTAAAAAAATATGAAATTAGTAAAAAGCTTGTTCGTTGTGATGAATATAGCCAAGAAAAGGTTAAAAATGTTGTTTTAAATGCTTTAGCTGATAAAAAAACAGTTGGACTTGTAAGTGATGCTGGTAGTCCTATTATTAGTGATCCAGGTTACATTGTTTCTAAGTATGTTATTGAAAATGGTTATAAAGTAGTAGCGTTACCAGGTGCTACCGCTTTTGTGCCTGCATTATCTGTTTCTGGAGTATCTCCATCACCTTTTACCTTTATAGGTTTTTTAAATGCTAAGGATGGAAAACGAAAGAAGGAACTTGAAAATCTTAAATTAAAGTCAGAAACATTAATTTTTTATGAATCACCACATAGACTTCTTAACACTTTACAAGATATGTTAGAAATATTTGGTGATAGAAAAATAGCTATATGCCGTGAGTTATCTAAAAAGTTTGAAGAAATTATTAGAGGAAATATTTCAGAATGTTTATCAGATATTGTAAATGTTAAAGGTGAAATAGTAATTATTGTTAGTGGTAATTCAAGTAGTGTTGATTTTGAAAGTATTGATTTAATTAGTCATGTACAATTATATATTAATGATGGACTTAGCGAAATGGATTCTATTAAGCGAGTAGCTAAGGATAGAGGTCTTGCGAAATCAATTGTTTATAAGGAATATATTGCAAATAAAAATAATTTGGAGTGATGAGTATGAAATTAGTTGTTGGTTTAGGTAATCCTGGTAAGGAGTATGAAAAAAAACAAGACATAACATAGGCTTTTATATGCTAGATAAGTATTTAGGTAATAATGATGCTTGGAAAGATAAGTTTAATGGTTTGTATAAAGAAAAAGTTATAAATGGTGAAAAGGTTATTTTTTTGAAACCACAGTCATATATGAATTTATCTGGTGGGGTTGTTAGAAAATATGTTGATTTTTTCAAGATACCAATAGACAATATATTAATTATAAGTGATGATTTGGACTTACCAGTTGGTACCTATCGATTAAAACCTAGTGGTAGCAGTGGTGGCCATAATGGTTTAAAAGATATAGAGCAAAACCTAGGAACAAAAAATTATAAAAGATTGAAAATTGGTATATCAAATAACAAATTGATTGATACTAAGAATTATGTACTTGGTAAATTTTCTAAAGAGGAGTTAGATACATATCAAAGTTTAAGTTCTATAGTTGTTAATATTATTAACGATTATTTTACTTTAGAATTTTCGGTTTTAATGAATAAATATAATCATAAAAATAAGTAGGTGATAACTTGAACATTTTTGAAAACCTAATTAATATTAATTATCAAAATAATTCTGGAATAACAGGTATTACAGACGAGTTTTTTTTGTGTATATTTATATGAATTATTAAAAAACAAAATAAAAAAATATTTTGGTTGTAGTAAATTCTTTGTATGAGGCAAATAAAATATACAGTTCTCTTAATAATTATACTGATGATGTGTTTTTTATTTCCTATGGATGATTTTTTAACTAGCGAAGCAATAGCTATTAGTCCTGATTTATTAATAAGCAGAATGGAAACTATAAAGAATATTAATAGTTCTGTACCTAAAATTATAATTACCAATTTAATGGGTTATTTGCGTTTTTTACCAACGCCAGAATTTTATCGTGATAGTATTATAAATATTAGTGTTAGAATGTCCATTGAGCCTAAAAAATTATATCAAAAATTAGTTAATATAGGTTATAACAGTGAAACTTTAGTTACAAAGACTGGAGATGTTGGGTTAAGAGGTTTTGTGATTGATGTTTTTCCTTTGGGCGAAGATAATCCATATCGTATTGAATTTTTTGGTGATGAAATAGAGTCTATAAGATTATTTGATACAGATACGCAAAAGTCATTAAAAAACATTAAAGATTTAATGGTGTATCCTTTTTTTCAGAGTTTTTGATTGATGAAAATAAGAATATTGATGATGATTATCGAAAACAAAAATATTTACCTAAATATAACAAAGTTTGTTCTATAGGAAAATATTTAGAAGAACCTAGTGTGGTTTATAAAGATTTTTCACAACTTAAAACTTCATTTTCACATTTACAGGAAGAAATAGAAACATATCGAAGTGATACTGATCCATCTTTTTCAGAAAAATATATGTTTGATTTTTCAGATATTTACTTTGAAAACAACTTATATTATATGAGTATAAATAATATTTCTTCAGATAATAAAATTAAAGTTTTTAATTATGATGTTCAGAAATTGGATTTGTTTGATGAAAATGCTAGTTTAATAAATGATTATATAAGGAAATGTTTAAATGAGAATAAGACTGTAATTATTTGTTTAAAAGAATATCAAATTAAAAATATTATAAAAATTTTAAATATGAAGTTTGTTGAAACTACTATTGATAATATCTTCTTAAATAAAGTTAATATTGTAAATTTTGATATGACTGAGGGATTTATATATAGTGATTATGTTTTTTTTTATCCCAAAGAGAGATATTTAAGGAGAAAGTATCACGAAAAAAATATAAAACAAAGTTTAAATATGCTTCAAAGATTAATGATATAAACAAATTGAATGTGGGAGATTATGTTGTTCATAATGTTCATGGTATAGGAATATATAATGGAATAAAAAACTCACTGTTAATGGTCTTGATAAAGATTATATAGAGGTTTTTTATCAAGGAAAAGATAAACTATATATTCCAGTTGAAAAAATAGATAATTTAAGTAAGTTTTCTGGTAAAGAAGGTACAGTACCAAAAATTAATAAATTAGGTGGTACGGAATGGCAAAGAACTAAATCTAGAGTTAATAAAAGAGTAGCTGACATGGCAGAAGAGTTAATAAAATTGTACTCTGAACGTGAAAGTAGCAAGGGATTTAGTTTCTCTAAAGATACTGATTTACAACGTAGTTTTGAAAAGGACTTTCCATATGAACTTACTAAAGATCAGAGTCTAGCAATTAAACAAATTAAGATGGATATGGAGTCATCTAAGCCAATGGATAGACTATTGTGTGGTGATGTTGGATTTGGAAAAACAGAAGTTGCTTTTGAAGCTGCATTCAAAGCAATTATGGATTCAAAACAAGTTTTATTGTTATGTCCTACCACGATTTTATCATCTCAACATTTTGAAAATGCTAAAGAACGCTTTAAGAATTTCCCTGTGTCGATTGCTTTGTTGAATAGATTTACTTCTACCAAAGAGACACATCGTATTATATCAGGACTTAAGGATGGTACTATTGACTTTGTTATTGGTACGCATAGACTTTTTAAGTGACGATGTTGTTCCTTGTAATTTGGGACTTTTAATAATTGATGAGGAACAACGTTTTGGTGTAAAAACATAAAGAAAAAATAAAGCAATATAAGACAAATATAGATGTACTTACTTTGACAGCGACACCCATTCCTAGAACATTACAGATGTCTATGGTTGGAATACGCAGTCTTTCTTTAATTGAAACTCCACCAGTTGATAGATATCCTATTCAGACTTATGTCATTGAAGAAAATAATCAAATTATGCGTGATGCCATATACAAGGAGTTATCTCGTGATGGTCAAGTGTTTATTTTGTGTAATCGAATTGATAAGATAGATAGTCTAGTTGAAAAAATTAAGAGACTTGTTCCTGAGGCAAAGATTAATTTCGCTCATGGTCAAATGAATAAGAGTGAATTAGAAGATAGAATGATTAGTTTTATAAATAGAGAATATGATATCTTAATTTGTACTACTATAATTGAAACAGGAATAGATATACCAAATGTTAACACACTTATTATTTTAAATGCTGATCATTTTGGCCTTAGTCAATTGTATCAAATTCGTGGTCGTGTTGGTAGAAGTAATAAATTTGCATATGCGTATTTGATGTATGCTCCTTTTTAAATCTTTGACCGAAACTGCTGTTAAAAGGCTTAACGTAATAAAAGATTTTTACAGAATTAGGTAGTGGATTTTCTATTGCTACAAGGGATTTATCTATTCGTGGGGCAGGAGATATTTTAGGTAGTGAGCAAGCTGGTTTTATAGATACTGTTGGAATAGATTTATATTTAAAAATGCTTAATGTAGAAGTAGCAAGACGCCGAGGAGAAATCATTGAAGAAGAGGATGATGATACTAAGCCATTAATTAATGTAGCTACACATATTAAAGATAGTTATGTTGCAAATGAAGATTTAAAAATAGAGATACATAGAAAAATCAATACTATTGTTTCAAGAGAAAGTTTTGAAAGTGTTAAAAAGCTGAGTTAGAGGATAGATTTGGCGCTCTTGATAATGATATGTTGGTATATATGTATGAGGAATGGTTTGAAAAATTGGCAAAAAAAAGGTGCCATTAGTTAATGTTTGGCAAACTAAAAAAATAGTATAGAA
>VOFK01004256.1_pt1 | contig 14028 bp, 21 predicted proteins | sample 5384121 | NCBI WGS metagenome assembly VOFK01 (sample SAMN12384730, study PRJNA508395) | human gut metagenome | isolation source: healthy gut J | host: Homo sapiens | reverse complement strand
GTCTCTCATGATCTTTTCTTTATGATGGGGCGCGAATCTTTATGAAAGCATGAAGAGTTCATAAGGTTGAAGGAGTAAAGTTCTGGGGCCAGTGCGCAAAGGACTGGGCCCATGGGTCTTGGTGTTGTTCGGGTTTTGGTAGAACTTTGAGGCAGGGGAGCGGACGTCGTATTCTACAAAAGCAGAAATGCCACTCAGAAAGATGTCAAAATCATTTGAGCTTTTTTAACATTTTCAACAACCTTATGAGATTGTTGGCTTTTTAAACAACAATAAGTTAGTTAGACCTAACTTTATGAAGCAAACAGGGGTATTGTGAAAGAAAGAGAAAAGTTCCTTTTGCAGTTCTTATGCACTATGCAGGCGGACATAAGTATTCACTGCGCTTCTGCTGTTCTTGCTTTAATAAGTGCATGGATAGCACTGATACAATTTATGATGTTTAAAGCATCATAAAGATACTCAGGGTAAGACCTGTTTTTTCAAAGGCGGAGAACATAAGCCGATGATACGGCTGGGGGAGGCTGTGGGCTTTGCACTTCTTGGAATGGTTATATATATATCGCTGCGCTAATGTGTTCTCACAAGGCAGCGTTCAGGGTGCAGGCTAACATGAGAGTGGTATGATGAAGCATATTATGGAAGCTTCCAGTTGGATGTTGAAGCTGAGGGAACAGGAAAGATACGAAAAGATAGTTATGGATTTAAGTGCGTCAACGGAAACCTATCTTGCCCACAATTTTCCTGACAAGGCTGTTTCAATGGCGACCCCTGTGGGTCTACTTTGTTATGATGTTCATATTCGACTGGCGGCTTGGATTTATTAGCCTTATCCCTGCGTTCATCGCATTTGTGCTTATGGGCACGCTTATGATGGAATCCCTAAAATGGCGGAGGATATGAAGCAGTATCAGAATGCGCGAAAAAAAAATGTCCTCTGAGGCGGTGGAGTATGTTCGTGGAATACCTGTTGTAAAGACCTTTGGTCAGACGGTATTTTCTTTCAAGCGTTTCAAGCTTGCTATTGACGAATATGAAAGTGGACTCTTGGATACACAAGAACATGATGCTTCCGATGATGATATGCTTCACCACTGCGGCGAACGGCATTTTTGCGGCGCTTATAAATTGCGGCTTTCAAACTCACTTCCCATGGAGTTACGGACGAGTTTGTTCTTAATCTTTCTTTTATGTGATAATAACTTCTATTCTTACTGTAACGCTTATGAAGATAGCATGCAGGAGAGTCACAGATGTTGGTGGACGACGCTGTGAACAGAATGTATTCTATTCTTGAAAACTGAGCCGCTTGCTGGAGAACAAAGAGCGGTGAAAACTCAAAAGGACTCATCTATCCAGCTTGACAATGCGGTGTTTGCTTATGACAATGCAGAGAGCGCAACGCTGTTGACGGAATAACGATGAATATAAAGGCAGGGAGAGCATATTGCGGTGTGGGTCCTTCAGGGGAGGAAAGACCACCCTTTGTTCCCTTATCGCACGTTTCTGGGACGTAAAGAGCGGCTCTATAAAAGATAGGAGGGGGCAGACGTGAGAAACATTCAAATCAGAGGAGCTTATGAAGTATGTTTCATATGTTTTCCAGGACAGCAAGCTTCTTAAAATGAGTATTCTTCGACAACGTGCGAATGGGCGGACCTGACGCCACGGACGATGCGGTTATGCAGGCGCTTCGTGACGCACAGTGCATGGATATAATCGAGAAGTTCCCTGAGGGTGTTGATACTATGATAGCTCAAAGGGGCATATACGTTTCGGGGGGCAGTGTCAGAGGCTTTCTATTGCAAAGGGCGTTTTTTGAAAAAATGCGCCTGTGTTATATTTCGACGAGGCGACGGCTTTTGCCGACCCCGAACAGCAACAGGTCTGTTCAGCAGGCTTTTGAGGAGGCTTTCAAAAAGACAAGACAGTTATAATGATAAAGCACACAGGCTTTCAACGGTAACAAATGCAGACCGCATTTACGTTCTTTCTGAGGGCAGGATAGCAGAGAGCGGAAAGCATGAGGAACTTATAGAGCAGGGGCGGGATCTACAGCCGTATGTGGAACAGAAATACAACAGGTCTCTGTAAGCTGGCAGGTCAGAAAGGCAGGTGTTTGATTATGAAGCTTCACGGAAAAATTAAAAACACAAATATGCCCCTTTCGAACAAGGGTGCAAAAAATGATAAAGAGGCGTTTATTGCTGTTACGCTTGCTAACCTTGTGCTTATGCTCCCTGTGGGGCTTTTATATGCTTTCCTCATATATCTTCTTGAGGAGAGCTTCCAAGAGATAAGTTCTGGCTTTTGTCGGGGCGATGGTGGGAGTGCTTTTGCTTGTTGCCCTTACAACGTTGTTTCAGTATAAGTCCACGTTTTACTCTACATATGTTGAAAGCGATTGTAAGACGAAGGACGCTTTTTACGGAAAAGCTCAGGAAGATACCCTTTCATGCTTTGGCAGAAAGATCTTGCCGACCTTACGTGAACACTATCATGACGGACTGTGCAATGATAGAAACAGGCTCTTCGCATTGGATACCTGAGCTTGTGGGCGGTATCGTCTCCACTACTATCATTGTTATAAGCTTGTTTTTCTTTGACTGGAGAAATGGCTCTTGCTTCAGTTTGGGTAATGCCGGTAGCATTTATGATAGTTATTTCTTCAAAGAAGGTTATGTCAAGGATACACGAAAAGACGATGAAATATCGTATAGATTGCATTGACGGCATTCAGGAGGGGCTTGAAACTCTCCGTGACCTGCGTTCATAACATGACAGAGAAATACTCTGAGGGGCTTGAAAAGATAAAGGCTGTGGAAAAGCACGCTATCGTGGCGGAGTTGCAAATGCGGTATTTGTATGCTCAGCGCAGATGATACTAAAAGCTCGGTATTGGAACTGTGGCTGTTGTGGGAAGCTCGCTTCTTGTAAAGGGTGAGATAACGGTGCTGTTACGTTCTTTATGTTCCTGCTGGTGGTAACAAGAATGTATGAAAGCCGCTTCAGATAGCGCTTCAGAATTTGGCTGCTATAATAAGCCTTGACGCAAACTGCAATCGTATGGACGAGATACTTTCGCACGAGGAGCAGTCGGGCAGTGATAAGCTTGACAACAAGGGTTTATGATATCACATTCGACCATGTTGCTTTCTCATACAAGAGTGAAGAGCAGGTGCTTTCTGATGTAAAAGCTTCACTGCAAAGCAGGGGGAGATAACAGCGCTTATCGGTCCGTCTGGCGGAGGAAAGACCACTGTTGCAAGGCTTTGCGGCAAGATTTTTGGGATAATGACAAGGGCAAGATAACTGTTGGCGGAATGAATGTTGCAGACGTTGACCCTGAGAAGCTTTTTGTCACTTTACTCTATCGTTTTCAAGATGTAACGCTGTTTAACAACACTGTTATGGAGAATATCAGGATAGGTAGAAAGGACGCAACGGACGAGGAGGTTATGGCGGCGGCAAGGCTTGCACACTGCGAGGATTTTGTTGAGAAGATGCCTGACAAGTGGAACAGCATGATAGGCGAGAACGGCTCGGGCTTTCGGGCGGTGAAAAGACAGCGTATATCCATAGCGAGGGGCATTTCTAAAGGACGCTCCTATCATTCTTATGGACGAGGCTACGGCTTCTCTGGACGTTGACAACGAGTCGCTTATACAGGAGTCTATTGCAAAGCTTATACAGAACAAGACTGTGCTTATAATAGCACACAGAATGAGAACTGTTGACGGTGTGGACAAGATAGTTGTGCTTAAAGACGGCAAGGTGGCTGAGACAGGCTCGCCTGAGGCGCTTAAAAGACTAACGGTATCTACAAGCACATGGTTGAGATGCAGCTTTGCTCGGAGAAATGGAAATACTGATATGAATAGAAACCACCGCTGGGAGGAAAGCTCTCGGCGGTGGTTTTGGTTTGTTTGCGTATTATTTTTGCGGAGATGTTTCCGCTTTCTTATTTTTTGATAAGACCTGCGGTGAGAGCTTTTTCAGGGTGTAGCTTATTACGCTCTCCGTTATGCCCACAGCTCTTGTGTAGCCGAATTTCTTGGCTGTTTCTCTTACGAGGTCGGTTTCTGAAAGGCTTTATCTGCTGGCAAAAGCACTTCTTTCACGGCGTTTATTATCTCCTCGGAGGGGATATCCTCCATGCTTCGCTTGTTGGTATCGTCGCTTGTGCGATAGATAGAATAGCTTTCAGGGGATTGCCCCTCTTTCCAAAGGAAAACTCTGTTTTCATCGGCTGTGGCGAATGGTGAAACGCCTTGTGCGGCATCGGCAAAGATGCTTTCCACTCTTGAGCCGCTTCGTGTTATGCCCCATGCGGTGAAAACTTTTCTCATGAAAAGCTTCTCACTTATTGGTGCTTCGACAGCGATCATCTTTTTCGGCTGTTTCCACTTATTTTCTGCTTGTTTTCGGGCTTATAAAAAGTCATCAGATGTACCCATTATGCCAATATCTGCGGTCACATAGGGCTGTGCAAAGGCTGATGTGAGGGCGGGAAGCTTCTTTTTTTCAAACTGCGATGTGGAATAGACGGCAGGCTTTGAGGGGGAGCGGTTTCGGCTTCATGCTTTGGTGCGCTGTCTATGGCGGCTTTTATGCTTCTCAGAACTCGGTCCTTATCATCAAACCAATCGAGCGTCCACACTCTCAGGATATTCCAGCCAAGACCGTTAAGCACGCTTGGCTGTAGGATAAATCTATCCTGTGCGGTTGAGCTGTGGAGAGTGTTTTCACCATCAAGGAGTATGCCCAAGAGACTCCCTTTTCGTTGTCAGGGTCGATTATGCCGATATCAACTTTGAACTCGGAGCTTCCGATGTTGCATTTCACCCCATAGCCAAGCTCTTTTATGGCTTTTTGCGATACACTCTGTTACAGTGCTGTCACTTGTGCTTTTTGTGGTGCTGTGGGCTGTTACGGCAAGCTTTCCACGCTCGGCAAACTCCAGGAAGCCTTTAAGTCCTGCAACGCCCTCGGAACGTGTTCTTGAAAGTTGGTCTATCTGCTCAGGGCGGAGGACAGAGTAGACTATCATGGCTTTTCTTGCACGGGATATTGCTACATTAAGTCTTCGCCAGCCACCGTCACGGTTGAGAGGGCCGAAGTTCATTGAAACTTGTCCCTTTTCGTCAGGACCATAGCCGACGGAGAAGAGTATAACGTCACGCTCGTCGCCCTGAACGTTTTCAAAGGTTTTTGATGAAGACCGGCTCTGGTGACTTTCTGTCAAGCTCTTCAAGTTCAGGGTGGTTTGCCCACTCTTCGCAGAGCATATCGTCAATGAGATTTTTTTGCTGAACGGAGCTGAATGTTACAACACCTATGCTGTCATTGCGGAGCGTTTCGTCGCTCATGCGTCTTATTATCTCGTCAACAACGGCTCTTGCTTCCGCCTTGTTCTGCTTTGTTCTGCCCCTTGTCATAGTGACCCTCGGGGTGGATAATGCTCACCTTTGAAATGAGGTCGTTATGGGACGGGAATGTGAGAAGCTTATTGTCATAGTATTTCATGTTGCTGTAGGCAATAAGGCTCTCATGGCGTGAACGATAATGCCATTTGAGATACTGCTGCGGCATGGAGATAGCAAGGCAATCGTCAAGGAGGCTTTCAAGGTCTTCTTTTTCGCTGTTTTCTTCGTCTATCCGATTTGAGGAGAAGAAGTTTGTTGGTGGAAGCTGTTTAGGGTCGCCCACAATAACAACGTTCTCGCCCCTTGCGATAGTGCCTGCGGCTTCGGCTGTTGGCAGCTGTGAAGCTTCGTCAAAGATAACAAGGTCGAATTTCGGGAATGACGGGTCTATATACTGTGCAACTGATATGGGGCTCATGAGCATACAAGGGCAGAGCTTGCGGAGAAGATTTGGTATCTTATCGAAAAAAGGCTTCTAAAGTGACATCATTCTGCCGTTGCTCTTTATGGCACGTTTGGTATGCCCATTTCAGAGGTGGAAGCACAGGCTGAGCCTTGGGCAGGTATTTTTTGCGGAAAAAGACGAGCCAAAAGCTCCTGTATAGTCAGGCGTGAGAATTTATCGAGTGTCTTTTGAACTGTGTGATAAGGTCGTTTGCACTGTTACTGCTGAACTGGCTAAGACGTTTATCGCTGTTTATTATCATAAGTGCAAGCTGATAGTTTAGCGTGCAGGAGAATGCTTTTCTACGTTTTCGCTGTCAACATTGCCTGTGCGGTAGCTTTCGCTGACACCTGAAAGTCCGTTGTCTGAAAGCTCTTTGTCAACACTGTTGAACTGGGCAGCGTATCTAAGCTTATCTGCGTTTTCGGCATAGGTATTAAGCTTTTTTCTGCAGATAAGCCAAGCCAATCTGCACTTGCTTCTATGGCGGTCATGTTGGCTGAGAGCTGTCCTCAAAGGCTGAAAGCTTTTCAAGGAATGAGGAGAGAGCCTGTCCTTCAAGTGCAGTTTGCTTTTTCCGATAGTCTGAGCCATTTGTGCAGGGTCAGCACCCGCTTTCTGCTTAATGGCATTCATAATGCTGTCGGTTTTTGAAACGGCTTTTTTCAAGGACATTCAATCGGTCTGCTCGTTCGTGTAAATACCTGTGAGAAGCGCTGTTACATCTGACGGCGGCTTCGCAGGAAGTCTTTCTTTTTCGCTTATGGTGCAAAAAGCTTATCGAGAATTTCACCAAGGTTTGCTTTTGTAACAGGAAGGGGTCTTTGGCGTGGAGCTTTAGGCTTTTACAAGCTTGCCAAGTTTCATGGCTTTTTTGGCAAAAAGCCAGCTTTGCTCTGCCTGCTTATAGAGCATTTTCGATTCTGACGCAGGAAAGTCAAAAATGCTTTTTTCAAAATGGCTGAGGATATCGGTGCAGAGAGCGGTATACTCTTTTCCTACGGCAAGAGTATCTTTGATCTTTACAGGGTGATATCATAGTGAGGTGCGCAGAGGAAGTCCGTCAAAAGTTCACCATCAGCGGTGGAAGCTTTGTATATGTCAGAAAGCATTTTTTTACTGCTGTCTTGTCAAGGTCACCGCTGGCAACTATAAGCCTGTGCGAGTTTGTGCGCACTGAGAGGAAGCGGTGGCTTTTTGGGCAAGGTCGGCGGCTTCAGTGTGGAACTTGTCACGCTGTTCCATAGAATATGATGTAATGCCGATATCTTTTAAGTGGGAAGTCGGCAAAGTCGCCTGTTTCGGCTATGGCTATTGAATATCTATGCACAAGGTCGCTGAAGCGGTCGAGAGTTTCTTTTGCCACGTTAGCGAAGATGTCTTTTGAAACTGATAATTTGTCTTTTTCGGATATACTGCGCTCATAGGCTGATATAGCTTCATAAAGGGTCACACCACAGTTACGCTTTTTCGTGAAGTGCGGTTATGGTATCGTTGAGCTGGGCTTTCTGAGCTTTGAGCCTTGCGGCTTCGGCTGAATACTCCTCGGGAGATTTTATTTTGCCCACTTCAAGGGCTTTGTCAAGCTCTGCAAGGACAGTGGTCTTGTTTGTTTTATTGGAGTGGAGTTCAAAGGCAGAACGGGTCAAGCCCCTAGGTTTGCAAGACGTTTCTGCACCACGTTGAGGGCTGCCATTTTTTCGGCAACGAACAGCACGCTTTTATCATTATAGAGGGCGTTTGCTATCATATTTGTGATAGTCTGAGATTTTCCTGTTCCCGGAGGACCGTGGAGGACAAAGCTTTGTCCGCTTCCTGCTGCGGCAATGGCGGCAAGCTGTGAGGAGTCTGCACTCATCGGCACTGCCATGTTTTCAAGGTCAAGGTCGGAATCTATATTCTCAGGGGTTATGCTTATATCCTCGGGGGGCATAGGTGAGAGAGCCAGCCATAAGGCTGGACACCACCTTTGTTTTGGCTTATCTCCTCTGAGCGGTTGCGAAGGTCGTTCCACATTACGAACTGGCTGAACGAGAACAGACCGATAAAGGCATATTCCTCGATGTTCCAACGCTTTTTGCCCATGACCGCCTGACGGATAGTATTGAAAACAAGGGGCAGGTCAATGCCGTGTTCGTCAAGTGGGAGAGGGTCAAGACCTGTGATACTGATGCCATGGTCTTGGCGGAGATATTCAAGAAGCGTGACGTTTATCTGAGTTTCTTCCTGTCTGCTCCTTATATATATAGCCCTTATTGCGTGTGTTGCGGACGATATCTATAGGGATAAGCACCAAAGGGGCATAGCGTGGCTTTTTCGGAAAGGTCGCTTTCATACCAGCGGAGAAGTCCCAGAGCGAGGAAAAGGGTGTTGCTGCCGTTTTCCTCCATGCTCACTTTGGCGGAGCGGTAGAGGCTTTTAAGGGCAGTGTCAAGGTCGGCTTCATTAAGGAACGTTCTTATGCGGTTGTTTTTGAACTCGTTCTCGGCGATATTTGTCACAAGGTCCTTTTCGTTCTCAATAGCGAATATTTTTTGCGTCACGAGTGGAAACTGTCCACTCGGTAGGTATTTCCATGATACGGAAGTCACTTCCGCTTGCAAGCTCGTCCTCAAGCTTTCCAAGGTCTGCGGTCATAAGCTGCATGGTGTTCTTTTGTAACACGGAAGTTCAAAAGAGAATTTCGCAGGCTGAAATCAAGGAGCTTTCTTTCCCATATACGCATTTTTGTGACGGGCTTATCGTTGCCCTCTGCCACTTTGCCAAGAAGAGAGCTGTTAAGCTCGGAGGGGGGCGAGAATCTCTTTTTTGGCTTGTCGGATTCTTCTGCAAGCTGCATACCTGAAAAGGTTTGCTCGGGACGCAGTGGGATAGGTCTTATACGCCACTTCCACGGGTGCGGATAATGTCTATGACGCATTGAAATTCCATGTTGCTTATATGGTCTTTGCCGTGTTTCATGGCATGGTCGAAACGCGCTCGATATCGTGAACGTTGCTGTCAACAAAGTCTGTACACTCCACAAGGAGCATTTCTTCGGCATTTTCTGCAATGCGCTTTTCAATAGCGAAACATCGTCAACGCAACAATCTGCGAAAGTTTCGTTTTCAAACCAACAACCGCAAAATGCGTGACCTGGTCATGAAAACAGCAGAGGGTGAAGTCCCACCGCTTCAAAGGCAGGCGGCATAAAAGCACCGCAAGGTCAAGACAAGTGCCCATTTTTTGCTCCAAGACCTTATGCGGCAGGCATATCCCCTCCTGACTTCACATAGCTTGCAGGGGGGGGATCGTTGTAGACTTTTTGCTGGACAAGGGCGGCAAAAAATTGCTGCCATTTGAAGCTTCACGTTGTTGTTTGGGTTGTTGGTCTGATAGCCTGTGAAAAGGGGGTCGCCTTTTCCACTTTTCCGGGAACGTGGAAGCGTCATGTGGATAACTGGGAGAGCGCAGGGTGATTTGGCGTAACAAATGCGGCTATCATCTCAGGCATTATGTTCAAACTGCTCCACTGATCGCAGGCGAAGCTCTATAGTGTTCTGATAGGTGAAGATATTTCGCCATTTTGAAGCACCTCAATGAGGTGATATTAGCACCATTATTTTTGTAAAGAGAAGATCTGTGTTGAAATTAGATATCCTCACGGGGGGATATTTCCGGCAAGAACTTTTGCGGGGATAGAGCCGATATAATATGTAAAATTCCTTTAAACTCAGGCTCAAAAGTTATTTTTTAAGGCTGATATTCTCAAGGACTTCCTGAGTTGTTGTTATTTACTACAAGGCTTCTTATGACAGGGACATAGTTTTGCTGCATGGCAAAGGATTAGATACGTTTATTTGTCCGCCGACAGTGACGATATTATCCGCTTTTCCGACAATAATTTTTTTTAATAAGGGAACACCGAACAAGAAGCGTGCGGTGCAGTCATATATACTCATTATAGCACAAACAAACACATTGTGCAATATTTTTCCTGAGGACAGGATATGCTATATAAAAAGTAAACCAATTTGTTCATAGTATCTTTATTGAATAGGTGGGGAGGGTTGTGCTATAATACACTTTTGAAATTCAATAGAAAATTTGGAAAATTGAAAGCTATGGAAAAGAATACTTGATTGGAACAAATATCTTTGATACTGCGGCGAAATGGTTTCTGAGGGAATCGTTATGCTCAAAAATGAAAATGCTCTGCCATGATACGAACAAAGAGGTGGCTGTTTTCCGGACGCATACAGTTTCATTATTAAAAGCAGGGAACAGGCTCGGGAGGAATGGTGAACGTTACTAAGGTCGTGAGAACATTCTGGACGGAGAAGACTTATTGACTACGGCGTAAGGTCAATGAGAAGCTTCTTGACATACGAAAATGGGACAAGGAAAACCCATTCGACTTAGGCGAGGGCTGGGGCGGAAGGCAGCGGTCGCAGAAAGAGATGCCGCGGCAGGGGCTTGTTGAAACTGCAAAAAGCTGCAAGAGAGCACCATTGTCGAGTAATAGGCAGGACGGCAGGCGAGGAGCAGGACAACAGGCTGGAGGCAGAGGCTCTTATTTGCTAAGCGATGACGAGATAGCTATGCTCACCCGGTGGTGAGGAGAATTTCAAAAAAGTTGTTTTGCTTCTCAACGTGGGAAATATCATCGATATGACCGACATAAGCAAATTGCCCCTGACGCGCTGTGCTTTTTATGTTTGGCAGGGGAATGACCGGCCGGAAAGAGGGTACGACAGACGTTTTTGACTGGAAGGTCAGCCCAAGCGGAAGGAAAGCTTCCTGACACTATTGCATCTGCAAAGTTCATTGTGAAAACCCTTTGGACGCTAATTTGAGCAGGGAGAAAACAGGGATATTTGAGGATATTTCATAAGTGGGGAGGTGTCTCAAATGAAGTGAGCTGACAGCTTGTCAAAGACTTGATATAATCAGACACAAGGGCAACCGACTGCCAGGACTATATCCCTCTTATATTCGACGATTTCTTTGAGATGCACGGAGACAGACTTTTGGCGACGACGGTGCTGTTATGGGCGGCATAGCCTATTTTAAGGGCATACCTGTTACAGTTATCACGCAGAGGTAAAGGGGCAGAGATCTTGCAGAAAATCAGAAGTGCAATTTCGGTATGCCCACCCGGAGGGCTATAGAAAGGCTCTCTCCAGGGAGGCTTGCAAGGCAGGCTGAGAAGTTCCATAGACCTGTTATATGCCTTGTTGATACAGCAGGCGCATTCTGCGGCGTAGAAGCTGAGAAGCGTGGTCAGGGCGAAGCGATAGCCAAAAACATCATGGAGTTCATGACCCTCAAGACTCCTGTTATCGCCATAATACTCGGAGAAGGCGGCTCGGGAGGAGCGCTGGCTCTTGCAGTGTGCGATGAGCTTGCAATGCTTGAAAACGCTATCTATTCGGTAATATCACCGAGAGGCTTTGCAAGTATCCTGTGGAAGGATTCCACAAAAGAGCGTGAAGCCTGCGATATAATGAAGATAACCGCTGAGGATCTTACAAGACTTGGCGTGTGCGACCATATAATTCCGAAGCCGACGGCGGCGCACATAACGACCCACAGCTCACTGCGGAGAATATCTCTGACTATATCGAGGGAGCTTTGAAAAGAAAAATTGCAAAAAAAAGGTCTTGACGAATTGCTTGAGGGGCGGTATAATAAGTTTAGAACTGTGGGCGAGTTTGAGGAAAGTTCGCAGGAATGAGTTTTTTTGATGATCATGCCGAATGATTTGCCGACTTATGAGCGGCGGCGGCTGACATAAATGCTGCGCTGAGCGGCAGACCCAGTAAAGTACAGAATGGAGGTAAAGTAATGGTATTTGATAAGATCAAGGACATTATCGTAGAGCAGCTCGACGTTGAAGAGACGCAGTAACTATGGAGGCTTCTATCACAGAGGATCTCGGCGCTGACCACTGGACGTAGTTGACCTTGTAATGAGCATCGAGGAGAGCTTTGATGTAGAGATCCCTGATGAAGAGGTCGAGAACATCAAGACTGTTGGCGATATCGTTAAGTATATCGAGAACAAGGTCGAGGAATAATCTTTGACTGTTTCAAAAAGCTGTGCTTTTGCACGGCTTTTTTTATTTTACCTGATTTGTGGAATATGCACAAAATGGGAGTATATTTATTAAAGGGTATAGACAAATGAGGGCTGTTGTGATATAATTAAATCAATGAGTAAATATTGGGGCTAAGCTCCGAAAGGAAAAATGATGCTGCATGAAAAAATCCTGCGGTGCTATCGTTTACAGAAAGTATCACGGCAACACCGAGATACTGCTGATAAAAGCATATCAACAGCGGTCATTGGTCATTCCCAAAGGGTCACGTTGAGGGCGATGAAACAGAGGAAGAAACTGCCAAGCGTGAGATCATGGAGGAAACGGGGATAGACGTAAATCTTGATACCACGTTTCGGGAGATAGTGTCCTATTCACCAAGGAAGGACACGCAGAAGATTGTTGTCTACTTTATCGGCAAAGCAAAGAACACCGACTACACTCCTCAGGAAGAGGAGATCGCAGACATACGCTGGGTCGAGATCGGCAGGGCAGGACAGGTCCTGTCTTATGAAAACGACCGCAGTATTGTAAACAAGGCGAAGAAATTTATAATCTGAAAAGAGTTCCGTAAAATGCGTTCAGGTATTGAACGGTGTTTTATGGAACTTTTTATTTGCATAAAAAAGAGCCGATGAAATGCTTCGTTCTGCCGGGCTACAATTGCCCCTAGAGAACACATTCATCAACTCTGATAACAGTATAGCCTATTCGGCGGAAAATGTCAAAGACCTATGGCGGAAACCTTGACAATTTTGCAAAAAATCGAATATAATAATACCAGCAGCAGAAAAAGTTGAGCAGACAGCGAGAGCTGTCGAACGATCTGACGAAACTTGATAGTCGTGGCAGATCGTCAAGATGAAGTGGCTGTTTATTCGAGTGAGCACGCCATGGAGCTTAACGGAAGGTTGCATATCAGCCTTGACTCGAATAGACTAACAAGTTGAAAGAAAAATGTGAAAAGGGCGCTGTAAAAAGCTGCAACAAAGCCCGTGGATTCCCTCGATATGGAAGCTCACGGGCTTTAATATATCACACAGCAAAAAAGAACTATCTAATCTTGAAAAAAAATACAGCAAACACAGCGGCACAAAAAACTGCGTTTTTGCCGATTTGAAAATGTGGAAAATATTTTTAAATTTATGCCGCTTTTTTTATTGCAGGCTTTTTCAAGTGGAATTTATGCAGATTAAAACCACAGCAAATCATCGCAATTTCTAAATTCATGGCATTTAAGCCACGTCTTCTGGCTCTTGTGTATGACCGATTCCACTTGATGATACCATTTTTGCACCTTCAGATTGAATGCTTCTGTTCATTCTGGAGAAGCGCTCCATGAATACAATTAAGATTGTTTAAAACCTCTTTGTGAAATGCTGTCAATTCTTCATTTATGCGAACTATGCGATTTCCCTTGCATTTGCAGCACTTTTCTTTATGAGAACAGTTTGCACATTCTTTTCACACTGATAGAATTCTTCTGTTCTCCCATATTTGTTTCCCTTTATGGGTCTGCTGTAAACGTAATGGAATTTTTTTGTTGTTAGGTGGAGAAATCTTGACGTTCATGACCAAATCATCAGCATTCCGGAGGTTATCTCGGCGGACGTTACCTGTCATCCAAGTGGGATGGTATGTTTGCCGAGTCATTTGGCCTCCCCGATGTTGACCTTAATGTGGCAAAGATCCCGACGGTGTTGTTTCTCTTTGAGGCCGCCGCTCTTGTCGGCGATATGGTAACCACAGGCTTTCACGGAGTCGAGCTTGCTGATGTGAAGTTCGGAGACCGTGTGTGCGTTATCGGTATCGGCCCTGTCGGCCTTATGAGCGTTGCCAACTGGCGCGTTCTGCGGCGCGGCAAATATATGCAGTCGGTCACCGTCCGGTCACCCGTGAGCTTGCAATGCAGTACGGTTGCAACAGCAACTATTGATTACCAAGACGGCCCGATCGTCGGAACAGGTCATGAAGCTTACCGGTGGGCAGCAAATGAAAAGGTCATCATAGCCGGCGGTGAACCTACCGTCTTCAATGACGTACTTCGCCTTGTGAAATATACCGGTACGGTTGCCAAT
>VOFK01000826.1_pt1 | contig 14038 bp, 27 predicted proteins | sample 5384121 | NCBI WGS metagenome assembly VOFK01 (sample SAMN12384730, study PRJNA508395) | human gut metagenome | isolation source: healthy gut J | host: Homo sapiens | reverse complement strand
AATGCCGGCGTATTGCCGAAATTTGTCTGGAGTAGAATTCCGCGTCGATGTAGGCCGAACGGTTTTATCATGTACTTCATGCCGGCGCCATAAGTATAGGTCTCGTGTTTCAGATTGTAGGTATAGGCGTCTTTCTGCACGAACTGGCGCTGCTTTTTGGCATAGTAGGTGTCCTGCGGACGGCGGGGTTTTGTTATCATAATAAGTACCGCGCGCGTAGAACGAGCACGTTTGTCTGTGGCAGAACACGAAACGCTGGTTTACGGTGTTGGTAGAAGCCACGGAAGTAGAGGCGTCCCGTTTCGTAGCCGTTCTCGTCAATGTTGTTGTTCTGCCAGCTTCCTGCCTGACGGCGCTGGTAGGAAGTATAAGAGGCGAACTTTGCCTGTATTGACATCGGCATTGACGCTCTCCGTCAGTCGTCCCTCACCGGAGTAGTGAGTATAGCTGGATACGTTCACGGTGTTCCGGGCATCGTCCGTGATGATGTTGATAACACCGCCTATGGCATCGCTTTTCCGTACAGGGGGCGGATGCCGCGCCGTTCAGTATCTCTCGATGCGCTTGATGTTGGCCACGTTGATGCGCGTGTAGCGGTCTTCACCAGCCAGACGTCTGCCGTTTTTCCAATATCAGTATGTAGTCCTCGTTGATGCCGTTCGGAGGCTCATGGTAGTGCCATGCCGTTGGTGTAGGAAGAGATATGTCAGCTTCACCAGCGCTTCTTCCAGCGTAGATACCGTTGGCGCTGCCTATTTCTTTGGCCGTGATTACGGATACGGGAACGGGGGCTGTCTGTCATGCGGCGGTGCGTACCGGTTCCGGTCACTACCACCTGGCTGAGGTTGCTGTAACTCTCCTCCAGCTTTACAAGGATGTTTTCTTCTTGTCCGTCCGCGGTGTATTTTTTGGGGGTGAAGCCGATGTAGAGAAGCGCAGCGTGTGTTGTCCGTCGGGCAGATTGTCGATGATAAATTCTCCTTTTCCGTTGGTGGTGCATCCCGTCAGACTGTTGTCTACGCGGATATTTACCCCTGCAAGAGGCTCGTTCGTGTCGGCGCTCACCACCTTTCCGCTCAATGCGGTTTGGGCATGGAGCAGGGGTGTCAGGCAGCCAGTATGGCTGCCAATAAATAGTTGGTTTTCATTTATTGAAAAATGTAAGATTAATACTTGTCTTCCTGACCCCGGAAGGCGTTGACTGTGTAATTGCCCAGGCAGGTTTCCCTGACTCAGCCCTGCGGAAAACCACACCTTCCGTCCCCGGTCTGCGATGGCTCAAACTGATGTTCGCTCTCACCAACAGCCGTCTGTAAGACAGTGGCATTGTTTTGAAGAATAAAGTTTTCCGTATGCTCCGTTGCTGCAACAAGCAGGCGGAGCAAAGTGGCTTTACAGTAGCGGGCACTGTTCCGGTTTCGCACCGGATTCCCTTTTTATACAACTCGTTGGAATAACGGAGTGTATCACCCAAGCGGTGACAAATATAAGTATTATCTCTGGAAAAATCAATTAGGAATGAATAAATGATGATGGCGTAACTAGTGGCCAATGACTTATGAGGATGGATTGTACCTTGTCTGAAAAAAATAAAATTCTTACACTGTTTTTGTTGTGTAATAGAGTAGTTTCTTTTTTTTTTACGAAGAATAGTAGGTTATGATTAAAATGAGTTAATAAAAACCAATTTTTGGATTCTACGGCAGAATTTTTAGTATATTTATTAACAATTTTCAGTTGTGATATAAATGACCTTGACTATTTTTTTCAATGGTGCTGATTTATATGTGGAAGAATTGTTGAATGACAACGGCTGTACTACCTAGTACTGTGGCATTGTTTGCATTATTTAATGCTGGCTTAAAACCAATATTAAAGACTATAAAGATAACAGGACCGGATGCCCTTTTATTGTGATAGATGCTTACAATGAGGAAAGGGTGTTGAAATACAATGAGAGACAATTTAAAAAAAATAGCAAAAATTATGATATACATGAAGCTTGTTAAATATCTGTTTTATATACTTATGCTATTGGGAGTAACGGGTGTATGGGGCAACAAAAAGAGCGACATACGCTTGGGAAAAATTACTCAATAATGGCGATTGGTTTACGCTGGAAGAGGAATATCCTATGATTAAAGATAGCGTGCAAACTCCTATGCTCAGATTAATGTCTGAAGCCTTATTGGGATATTATTTCAATCGCCCGGACGAAACGATAACGTGTGTAGACTCGTTGTTGCAACATTATCAAGCTGAACTCGACTTGGAAATATAGCCTCTATGTTGCTTGTAAAATCTATTGTAGAGGCAAATAGGGGTAATTATGCCGTGGCTGCCGATATATTGAAGGATTTTACATCGCAGCTAAGGGAACAAGGTGTGGCAATGGATTACACTCAAATAGATGAAGCAGTCCAGTTTTTACGACCGCTTCTGTAATTGCCCACCAATGAGCATAGAACTCCCTCAAAAAAAAAAAAATACTGTGATAGCAATGAGTAACGACAGCATCAGACTGAATATAAAAACGATACAGTACAGAGGGGAAACTAGCATGTATGTGTCGATAACAGTGAACAGTAAACAGTATAAAGCAATATTTGGACATAGGTGCAAGTACCACTTTCATGTCGGAAGCATTTGCTAAAAAGACAGGTGTGAGATTGATTGCAGATTCTTTACAGATACATGGTGGTATAACGGTTTACGGACAATCGGGTATCTTGGACAGCATGCAGATAGGTGATATCATAGTAAGGGAATATTCCTATAACGATAAATAAGGACACAACACTGAACAAGGTAGAAGATATTGACTTTCTTATTGGGGCAGATGTAATGGCATTGCTGGGAGAGATACAAATATTTCCCTCACAATGGGAAAAATAGTAATTCCCATTGTTGACGGAAAACCTGCAAGTGGCAGCAATATATACATGGACAATCGCTCTCTTATACTAAAAGGGGAAAGCTGTGGAAAATCATACAATTTCTTCTTCGATACAGGTAATGGCCTTGCCGCTCTATCTCATAATTTTTACGAAAGTAATAAAACAGAAATTGATGCAAAAAGTAAACGTGTTAGGAGACTTACGGGCGGAATTGGTGTTGTAGAGAACGCGACATGTTAATTTTGCCCGAATGGTCGTTTCAATTTGGTGGAAGAAATGTAGTGCTCAAGAATATTGCAGTGGGGCTTGAAAATAACAGACTTGTGCCCTACGCAGGTAATATTGGAATGGCACTTATCAACCAATTTGACAAGGTGACTATTAATTTTGATAAGTGTTTTGTGATTTTTGAGTAAGATGTACTTATCTTGTTTGGCTTGTGGAAAAATGTTGTCTTTTAGCGTTTGGGTAATTTCTTTTATGTAGCCAAAGAGGAGCAATATTCTTTAAGGCTTTGATTTAATAGTTTGATTATTAATATAATATGCGGGTGCTCCTCTGTAGATGAGAAATACCCGCATATTTTTTTTCTGTCTCAGCCTTTCCTCTCCTTTTTTCCCTTATTGAATTAAGAAAAATGGAGGACAAATGTTATGCTTCCGGCTGATACCCTTCACCGTTTTCCCAGGCATCGGCATCCCATTGCTCTTTTCAGGTGATTCACCCAGATTGTGCGGATTTCGGGATAGCTGCCCAGAGCCTTGATACCGCAGCCGTCTTTGATACCGTGATCGGCATCGGCTTGGCCTACGGGATGGGCTTCAAATGTTCTGTCTACCTTGAAAACCTGCTTTCTCCAGACGTTCGCGCCAACTGTACTCGTTGGTATTGAGTTCCACTTTATCCAAGCCTTTTGTTTTCGGCTATCGCTTCGATGCCCCATAGGTCGTTGTGGGCATGGTCGCCGGCGATGGACATGAAAGGAGAGCGAGGTGTACGTTTACTTCATTTGGCTCCAGGTTATTGTCCTGGCAGTACTTCATCACTTGCGAATAGATGCAGCCGGGATAGTTGGCTATCATTTGGGCGGCAGGTACTACCGGGATGCGATCTGCAGCTTTCTCTTCCTCTTCTTTTTTCGGCCAGAAAAGCATTTCTCCATAGTCTACAGTACCTACGAAGATATTTTTGTTTGTGGCAAGAGTATGCAAGGCGGTTTTGGACTTCGGAGTATTTGGTGTTGGCATTGTAGTTCACATCAGGGTTACCGTGTCCCATCAGGAGAACGATGTTTTTCTTTTTCGGCCAGTTTGTCTTTGTAGTGGTTGTAAAGACACCTGTGCCACTTCGTCCGTATCATCATCGGTAGAGAGCAGGTTGGCGCCTTTCAGGACGTCGATGTGCGGATACCAGTCAATCATAAAGTTTTTCTTGATATCGGTATTCATTAGAGAGAGGTATTCCTCGCCGGGAATGACGTGAAGCGACTGTACGGCTACGCGTGTATATCCTGCATCGCCGATGGCTTTCAGCCATTGGTCCAGTTTGTAGCGCGCTTCGCCGGTAGAAGCCTCTGCACGGCCGATGCAGGTACGTGAGGTGAAAGACATATAGATGTCTGTTTGAGGGAACTGCTTCCGGAAGTCGGCGATGATTTCGTTGTAAACGTCCAATGACTCATTATAAGTGCTTCCGAAAGTACAGAGTAGGATGGCGGTGTCATACTTCTTGGTTTCGGCTACTACCCTGGTTGCAGGGTTTACGGTACTTTCTGCATCGTCGTCATCGCTACAGGAGGTGAATCCTGTGCAAGTTGTGGCTGCTACGAGAGCCGCCATCAGATAAAACTTGAAAATTTTTCATACTTTGTTTGTAAATTGATTAATAAAAAGATGTTTTTTTCTCTATTTTGCTCCGCCCCCCTGTTCTTGAACTTTATAAGCGCCGATGCGTAGAAATTCCTTCCCGGCGTGCTGGTAGCCCGGTTACGTCCGAAAGGAGTGCGGTCTACGTAGTTGAAGAGGTTGTCTACACCTATGTTCATTGTCAGCGTCCAGTGCCGCATCTTCATTAGGTATGGGCGGTGTTGATGCGCCATGTCTGGAAGCCGTCGGCATCGTTGTCGTTGACGTAGTGGCGGGTCGACTGGTATCGGCCGTACACTCCCAAGCCGAGGCGGTAACAGCGCCCCGTGTGCTGCCAGGTGGCGTTGAGCGTGGCATTATGGTTGGATGTGGCGTCGATGTAGAGGTACTTCATGTAGTTATCGCCCGTATCGGCGGCATACTGCGCTTTCGGATCGGCATAGCTGTACCCACCGCCCAGCATGATGTCTTTCGTGGGGCGGTAGTTGAAGGTGAAGTCTATGCCATAGATGCGGGCTTTCGTGAGGTTGGTGTATTTCTTGCTTTTCTCTATTTCGAGGAGCTTTTCTTCGGGGTGACTTTTTATCTCTACCAGCTCTATCATGTTGCGGATGAAGTTGGCATATCCGGTCAGGCTCGCCTGGAACTTGTTTCCTGCATACTCCACGCTGATGGAAGTGTATTGTGAGGTTTTGTGCCTTGAGGTCTGTATTGCCATGATAGGCGGTGAGGGAGCTGCCGCCTATGCTGCCTGTGTGTTCATAATAGAGCTCTTTGATGGTAGGCGCCTTGAAGCCCATGGCATAGGAAGCGCGCAGGTTGAAGTTACCGGCTTTGTAGAGTGCGGATACTTTGGGGCTGAGGTTCAGTCCGGTTTCCTTGTGTTGCGTGCCGCGTACGCCGGCAGTCAGTATAAGGTTGCTTGTGGCAGTCCACTCTTCCTGCGCATAGGCGGCGAGCGTATAGACGGAAGCGATGTCGCCTGCTATGTGGTGAGGCGATTCCAGACGGTTGTACTGGTACTCTATGCCGGTATTGAGGATGTGCCGGTCGCCGAAGTAAAAGATACCTTTTAACCCTGTGCCAGCACTTGTTGCTGTATGCTCTGCTTGATACGCTGGCCGGGGGTAGGTGATGCGGTCGCCGTCTTTGAAGTAGTCGGTGATGTCTTTCAGCTTATAGTCGTAAAGTAACCGTAGCGACCGTAAGAGAGGCGGTGAGGTAGTTGCGCCCGTTCAGCTTGTACCTGCTTTCCCGGCGGCAAAAGTATAGTTGCGGTAGTAGAAGTCGTTGGGCGGAGGTACTTCCACGGGCCGTGCGCATCACCCAACGTTCGTAGTACGTTCCTTCGGCGGTGAGGTTCAGTTTTCTGCTTTACCTGCCATTCCAGATTCTCGGAAAAGAGTGTAGTGCTGGAACGGTTTACGGTAAGCATGGTGGAACCGGGCTTCAGTTGGTTCTGATCCCATTGCATATCCGTATTGCGCCAGCCGTCGGTGTGCCGAAGTTGATACCGGTCACCGATTTCAGTTTGCCGTTTGAAGCCAAGCTGGCGCTTTGCCGTACATCGCCATGCTCGCCCACACGGGTGGTGCTGGGAGTTCCATTTTTCTCTCTGCCCGTTTGGTAATGATATTGATGACTCCGGCAATGGCATCGCTGCCGTAAAGGAAGAAGCGGCGCCTTCACGATTTCGATGCGCTCTATGTTGGCGGGATTCAGTTGGTTGAGGTCGTTTTGTCCGCCGATGTCCCCGTTCATGCGCTTCTGCTTTATCATGATGAGAGATATAGTCGCTTGTTCCAGCCCGTTGAGCTGGATATGGCTGCCCATGTCGCCGCCCGCGGAAGGTGAGGGAAGGGCTGAGCCCGCTGAGAAGGCGTCGTCTGCTGCGCGCCTCGATATTGATCCACAGCGTTTTCCCGTGAGCACCTCTGTCTGCACGGGGCGTCTTTTCAGGTAGTGCTCTCGGTTCCCGTACCTGTTACCACTACTTCGTTGAGCAGTAACGAGAGTTCTTTCTCATCTTTGTTTTTAAGGATACTTTGTGCCGGGGCGGATTGCATCACACCGCACAGCAGTACCGCTTCAAGCCAATACTTGTGCTTCATCGTTACCGATTTTTTCGTTGATAAACAAAACGGCACTTCGCTTCTGTGTGCGAAAGGTAATGGCCCGAAAGAGTAAAATAGGAATCCTATCGTATCAGTATAGGGGACATCGCTTCAATCCTGGAAGCTCAGTGCTCAAGTTACGGAAGTTGGTAGGTATTCTGGCTCCCTCTGCTTGTATTACCTTCCCATCGCGTTGCCGCGACAGTGGCTTTTGCGGATACAAACATCTTTTATTGAGGATTACAGCTGCAGGTACAGCTCCGGTTTTGCACCGGATTCCCGCATCGGCAGGCGGATATGCCTTCCCCGATTGCCAATTCCGGGGGTAAAGATAAAAGACTTTTTATATATTATTCAGCTTTTTCTTCCTGATTATTTTCTTTTTCTTCATTTTGTCTTTCTATCGGTAGTATTCCTCTGCTTTTGCAAGTGTTCCGGCTTGCCGATGTCGAACCAACGGCGGTCCTGAAGCGGATAACCCTAGTATGCAGGCTGTTTCTGCACACGGATAGATAAAAAAGGAATAATGGAGAACTTCCCTTCCCATTGTCTGCTTTCCATATAGCGGAAAAGGGAAGGGGATATGACATGAATGCCGCCAAAAGCCATTTCCCTATATTCTCCTTCTTGGAAAACGAAGTCTCCGGGCTTGGTTTCGCCTGTGGATTTGTTTATCCAGCCATGCAGGCGGTTGGCATCGTCCAGCAGCAGGTAGCGTGATGTCTGTCGTTGACTGACGAGCAGTGTAGCCTTCTGCATTGCTTTCCCGTGATGCCGGTAAAGCTCTGCAAGATTGATGTCGGAAAGGATGTCGGCATTGTGCACCAGGAACGGGTTCGTTGCCGTCCAGAAACGGACGCGCTTTCTTTATCCCGCCGCCGTGTCGAGCAGCATATCCCTGTTCGTCACTGAGGTGGATAGTGATGCCGAAATCGTTATTGGCGCGGAGAAACTCGATAATTTGTTCTCCAAAGTGGTGGATGTTGATCGTAATATCATTGAATCCGGCATCTTTCAGCCGTAGGATCACACGTTCCAACATCGTTTTCCCGGCTATGGGAACAAGGGCTTTGGGGGTGTGGTCTGTCAGCGGACGAAGACGGGTTCCCAGTCCGGCGGCAAATATCATTGCTTTCATTATCTCATTGCTTTTTAGCGTTTTGCGTTGAAAGTCAAATGTTCAATATTCTGTTCTCTGTGTATCAGGTTCACTTGTACGCCGAACTTCTTGTTGAGGTGTTCGGCAAGGTGTTGGGCCGAATATACGGAGCGATGCTGCCCGCCTGTGCAGCCGAAGCATACGGAGAGACTGGTGAAGCCGCGTTCCATGTATCGCTTTACGGAAGCATCTACCAAAGCGTATACGTGTTCGAGGAATACGGCTATTTCCCCGTCTTCTTCGAGGAAACGGATAACGGGTTCGTCAAGTCCGGTGAAAGGCTTGTAGCGTTCGTATTTGCCAGGGTTGTTTACGGCACGGCAGTCGAATACGAAACCGCCGCCGTTGCCGGAGGAGTCTTCGGGGATACCTTTCTTTATAGGCGAAGCTGGTGACTTTCACTACCAGGCGCCGCTTTTGCAGGTCGTCGGTGAATTGTTTCAGTTCGGTCAGTTCGTGCAGGACTTTGCAGAGGTAGGGGTATTCGGGGTAAGGCTCCTGCAACAGTGGCGCAGGTTTTCAATGGCGAAAGGCACGCTTTGGATGAAGTGGGGCTTCTTCTCGAAGTAACCGCGGAAACCGTATGCGCCCAATACCTGCATGGTGCGGAACAGTACGAAGTGACGAAGCTGGGCATAGAAATAGCTCTCATCCACCGGCTGGTATTTGCGCAGGGCTTCGATGTATTCTTTCAGAAGCTCCTGGCGCAAGCTGTCGGGATAATTGGCTTTGGCTTGCCATAGGAATGAAGCCACGTCGTAGTAGACAGGCCCTTTACGCCCGCCCTGAAAGTCGATGAGCCAGGGTTCGCCATCCTTGATCATTACGTTGCGGCTTTGGAAGTCGCGGTACATGAAAGTAGCGGAACTGCTGCGGAGCAATACATCCGCCATTTTCTGAAAATCATCCTCCAGACGGTCTTCCTGAAAGTCCATGCCGGTTGCCTTTGAGGAAACAGTATTTGAAGTAGTTCAAGTCCCACAGAATGCTACGGCTGTTGAACTCCGCCTGCGGGTAGCAGTAGGAGAAGTCCATGCCGTCGGCTCCGGCAAATTGTATGGCAGGCAGCAGGCGCATGGTCTTACGAAGCAGTTGCTTCTCCTTCTTCATCGAATACGCTTGTCTTGCGTCCTTTTTCGATGGCGTTGAACAGAAGCGTATCTCCTAAATCTTCCTGCAAATAGTAAATATTGTCTTCGGAACGGATGAACACTTCGGGTACGGGCAGGCCTTTTCCGCCGGAAATGCTCTGCCATATAGAGAAAGGCTCGGTTTTCCTCAACGGATTCGCCGCTTACCCCTATCAGCGTAGGCGTACCTTTGAGGCGGAAATAGCGGCGGTTTGAGCCGGAAGAGGGAAGTTCGTCAATGGTTTCGGGTTCGTGTCCAGTATGTACTGTAGAGTTTCTTAAGTTCTTCGGTTATCATAGCGTTTTTTATATTTGGCAGCTAAGATAAGACTTTTACCGGATATATTATTACCTTTGTCCGACAAAATCCATAACAGCCCCTTTTATACTTCATACCTTATACCTAAATAACATGCGTCGCGTTTCTCAGTTTCTCATAGCAGCCCCCACATCGGGTAGCGGAAAGACCACCGTAAGCCGCGGACTAATGGCTTTGCTGACACAAAAAGGATTGGCGGTACAGCCTTTTTAAATGCGGTCCGGATTATATCGATACCAAATATCATACGGCTGTATGCGGACGTGCATCCATTAATCTGGATACGTTTATGGCTTCCGGTGAACATGTGCGAACTCTATGCACGTCATGCCGTTTCTGCGGATGTCTGCATTGTGGAAGGGATGATGGGAATGTTTGACGGATATGATCGCGACCGGGGCTCTTCGGCGGAGATAGCTCAGTTGTTGCAACTTCCAGTCGTGCTGGTGGTGGATGCCAAGTCTGCCGCTTATTCAATGGCTCCTTTGCTGTCGGGATTCATCCATTTTCGTCCGGATATACGGATTGCGGGGGTGATATTCAATCGTGTAGGGTCGTCCCGGCCATTATGAAATGCTCAGGGAAGTGTGTGCCGAGGTAGGCATAACCTGTCTGGGGTATCTTCCAAAGGAGAAAGTGCTGGAGCAGGAATCACGTTATTTGGGACTTGATTTCAGTCGATCCAAAGGCACGGATGCCATCGGTACTCTGACAAGGTTATTGGAGCAATGCGTGGATTGGAAACTGCTGCTGGCGAAGACAGCGGTTCCGTTGCGGGAAACGCGGGAAAGGGATAAGGAGTTTGTCGGCGGTAGGAAAACCGGGCAACCTGCGTATCTTGGTGGCACGTAACGAGGAGTCTTTCTCTTTCATTTATGAAGAACATCTGGAGATGTTGCGCGGAATGGGCAATGTCTCTTTCTTCGATCCGGAAAAAGGATGTCCCCATAGCGCAGGACACCGATTTGTTGTACTTGCCGGGCGGGTATCCAGAAAAACATTCTATGGCGCTTGCCGGGGCCGTCAGGTGAAAGAATCCGTTCGGGAGTATATAGAACGCGGCGGAAAGACGCTGGCGGAGTGTGGCGGAATGATTTACCTTTCGTATGCCATAGGTTATGATAAACGGGAGCATGAGAGCGGTGGCAGCGGGTTCGACAGAATGGCGGGTGTGTTTCCTTTTTATATCTCAATGAGAGTGAATATCGGAAACTGACGTTGGGGGTATCGCAGCTTCGACTATAAGGGGCAGCGTTTGCGGGGGCACGAGTTTCATTATACGCAGTTCGGCAAGTTGGGGACGGCTCCCGATGACAGTAAGAAAGAGTTGTATATGCCGCCTACCGTCGTGCAGGTGTATAATGCCAAAGGGCAACCGGTGAACACGCCCGTATTCCGCTACAAGAATACGATAGCAAGTTACACGCATCTTTATTGGGGTGAAACGGATATAATGAGGTTATTTGAATAAGCATACGCTGAAAGATGAAAAAAGTATATACCCGTACGGGAGATAAAGGAACCACCGGCATTCATGGCGGAGCGCGTGTTCCCAAAGATGATATTCGCATCGAGGCAAACGGCTGTCTGGACGAACTGAATGCCGTAATAGGAATCGTACGTTCCATGCTTCCTGCCGAAGACAATTGGCAGGAACTGCTGCATACCATTCAAAGAGAACTGATGGTAGTGATGAGCCATGTAGCTACGCCCGATGGCGTGTTGAACCCCAATCTTCTTTCTGCCGCCGAACTGACCGTACGCTGCGAACAGGAAATGGATGCCATGACTGCCGTACTGAAGGAGAATGGCTATTTTCTTCTGCCGGGTGGTACGCCTGTTTCTGCGCAACTACATTTTTGCCCGCACAGTGGCAAGGCGTGCCGAGCGACGCCTTTTATGGACACTGCATCGCCAAGCTCCGCTGAATGAGGATATTTTGCGTTTTGTGAACCGTCTGTCAGATCTCTTCTTTGTCATGGCGCGTACGGAGATGCAGCGGCAGGATTGGCCGGAAGAGAAATGGCAGGAATTTACTTATAAGAGGAAAAGACTGTAAGTTTTTCTTAATTTCCGGTGCTGATTTGTTAACAACAGCGTATTCCTATTAAAACCATGTTATAAGTAGGACCACAGCCCTCCGATAATTTGGAGATTCCCGAAATGTCCGTATATTTGCAATGTGTTTTTCATAGTATTAGATTTAAGGTTAACAAGAAGATTGGCTGTCTGGGATAGATAGCCTTTTTTTATGCCTCTATGTCACCTGTGCTTTATGTTACTTCGTTTATAGACTCTCCTTGTAGTGTACACCGCCCACGCACCGTATATGATTACTTGTATCCACAGCGTCAGCATCTGAGGCCAAATGTCGGCAAGGCTGCGCCCATTGAATTTAATTTTACGAAAGCGAGTACTGCGGGGGCCACAGGGAAGACGTAATGCGCCGCTTGCCAGTACCAGGGCATCAGTTCCAGAGGATAGGACACGCCCGAAAGGAAGATGTAGCCCACAGAAAAGAATGCTATCATCAGCAGCGGGGCTTCCGGGTCGGTGAACCAGCGGGACAGGGCAAGTGCAAAGAAACTTGTGGCAAGCAGGAAAGGAATCATCATAGTGACAATGTCCCAAACCGCTTCCTATATTGGGAATGCTGAAAATATGCGGCAGCAGTCCCAACAGGAACATGGAGAACACAACATACAGCATTACATATACGAAGGTTCTTCCCGATACGATGCACAGCATATCTTTCAGGAAACGGGCTCTCATGCTGTGAATGCCTTTCCGCCGCTGTTCCGCTTCTTCGCCGGTAAGCATGGCAATCACCATTAGCATCGTCTGAAAGATGATGACAATCATTACGGCGGGGATCAGGTAGAAACCATATCCTTCGGTATAATTGTAAAGGGCCGTTCCCGATACGCTGACGGGAGTGGACGACGCAACGGCCAACAGACCTTGCGGCGGCAGGAATACTGTTCCGGCACGCCGGTGGGCATCGTTTACGGCAAGCATCACGCGCGAGCTTGCTTCTTGCAATCCCTTTGAAGTTGAGGAATGCGTCCGTGGCGGCATACAGGGTGAATACGGAAGTCTCGCCGCGCGCTACATGCGTCTCGAAGTCGGAAGGGATGTAGAGTATACCGGTAACCTCGCCTTTTTTCATCCACTTGCGGGCTTCGAGGATATTGGGCGTTTGGGCATAGACCGAAGTCTGCGGGGCGGCATCCAGCCATCGTACGTACTCCCGGCTGAGTGCGGAGTGGGAGAGGTCTACTACGGCAACCGGTGCTTTGCGTACCAGATTGGGAGCATACATATAGTTGTAGAGTAAGCCATAAAGGAAGATTCCCCTGCCAGCACCAGCAGGATGGCGGGATTGGTGGCAATGGCTTTCCATTCGTGGCGGATGACATTGCTCAGGGATGCTTCCGTGCCGGGCGATGTACCGGATGATATACCGGACTGTATATCGGTCGCTGCAATGCCGGACAATGCTTTGTCTCCGATATGGAGAGTTTCTTCGCTTTCCTTCCTCCTCAGTATCCACCACTTCAATAAAGGCAGAATCAGTATGGCCAGCAGCAGGAATACCAGTAGTACAGTCACCGATTGCCAGAAATAAGCAAACCCCGCACCGAAATAAAATCATAGCCTGTGCCGCTTCGGTGAAGTGCCGTACCGGAAAACAGGTAGGACGCCGCATGCACCGGTGCATACATTGCCGTTACCGGAAATGTCACTCCCGACAGTGTAGCTCCCAAAGAGCCTACCATTGACACCACACTGATGATATAGGCTATCTTGGGAAAGATAGAGAATATCAGCACCGCCAATGCCTGCGTAGCCATGATAAACAGTACCGTTACGATGTTCATCAGCCACAAAGCTGCCTTGAAACGGTATGTTCATCAGTCCGAACAACACTGTAGTTTGCCAGTATGCCTATAACGGAGAACATAACGGTGTAGGGCAACAGCTTTCCTGCGACGGCAGTCAGCATATCGGCATTCCGCAGATTAGCCGGGTCTTTTCCTGCGGGTGTGGCGGCAGCCCGCATCCAATCTTGCGTGGTACCGAACTTGAATTCGCTTCCTATGGAGTAGACCGTTACAAGTAAAATCAGTATTTGGAACAAAACGAAGAAAAACGGCTGGCTCAGATAGATAGAGTAATCCATGTCAGGATTATAGAGTGGGTGCGTATCGGCTTCTACCGGAAGGAGGAACGTCTGTATCTGTTCCTGCCCCACACCCAATGCTTCAGCCTGTACAACGATGGGCGACAGTGCTACGGGGGCGAGTGTGGTTTCAAAATGCTGCCATCAGTTCGCTTCCTACCGAAAGAAGGGGCGTAATGGTAATAGTAAGTCAGCGTTGCACCCGTCCCGCTGACTGTTTTCTGCTCAAACTGCGGCGGGATGGATAAGTAGCCGTATATCTCCTTTCCGTTGCAATGCCTGTAGCAGCCACGTAACCGGCCGGTGGTGTTGGCGGTAACCTCTATAGCGTGACGACTAGATTGGACAGAGAAAATCCGGATCAGGAAGCC
>VOFK01002005.1_pt1 | contig 14047 bp, 24 predicted proteins | sample 5384121 | NCBI WGS metagenome assembly VOFK01 (sample SAMN12384730, study PRJNA508395) | human gut metagenome | isolation source: healthy gut J | host: Homo sapiens | reverse complement strand
AGCTGGATTTTCTATAAAGGGACTGGAAGCCGGGACACCTGATTCGGAAGTGTGAACTGTGCGGAAGACTTTTCTGCTGCAAAGGGCTATCATACAAAATACTGCGATTCCCCGAATCCGGATAACCCGCGCTATTCCTGTGCGCAGCTCGGGTACCGGATGCGCGGCATCAAAGAAACAGCAGCGGACAGTCCACTGACGCAGGCACTTTCTCGATGCTATCAGCGCATCGACAAGGACAAAGCTCGCGGCATCATCACGGCAGAGGAACAGATGCGCCTGCGGGCAAAGGCAGAAGCTTTACCACGAAGCGCGAACGCAGCCCGGTATGCCCTACGAAGCGTTCAACGAATCCCTGGCAACCAGGAATCTATATCCGCTCTGCGGTGTACAGCGCAAAAGTAAGCCCGTAGGACGTCCAAGAAAGCAGAAATGAAGACGAGCTGCGTGGAGGTGACAGCTTATGACGAACGAAGAACTGTACCGGCAGTATCTCAGCGGCGACGCGGAAGCCTTTGAACGGCTCTATCTGCAAATGCAGGGATTCATCGCATCTGTTGCGAAGGACGCGGCGCAGAGCTTTGGCTGTTCGGACAAAGAAACGCTGGACGAGCTGTGCGCCGAAGGCGCTTTGGAGCTTTGTGAGCGCCTTTCCACCGGGGAGTATGACGAAGGAATCGTGGGAAACTGACTACATATCTGCATCCGTTTCTGCGTGGCAAGATGTACCGCTATTTGGAGGCAAACCTCGGTGCAGCAGTGTGCCCAAGAGACGAAATGCAGCGGTTCAAGCAGGCGCAGCGGCTGCACAAAGAGGAGATGCTTCCTCTGGATGAAGTTGCACAGACGCTCGGCGTTTCCGCTGAAAAGGCTGCACAGTTGATTGGCTGCAAGACGAAGTCACTTCCTATCTCTGCGCTTTCAGATACTGATACGGACGATGATCCGCTTGCGTGGCTGCTGCTCGACCAGCACGCTCTCACGCCGGAACAGGCCGTTTACCGGCAGGTCTGCACGGAGGAACTGGAGCAGCTTTTCCGTACGCTCAGCGCGAAAGACCGCGCGATCCTCGGCCATACCTACGGCGTGTTCGGCTACGAAAAGCTGTCTGCAGACGAGCTGGGCCTGCGTGAAATGCTCTCGCCGGATGGTGTAACCAAAGCCAGAAAATCCTGCATTGGAGCGCCTGCGCAGCCGGTATCCCGGCAGCGGCCTGCACCTCTGGCGGGATGTGTATCATGCGCTGAAAAGATATTTCAGATATCTGACAAATATACTGTTTCTCAACAGAGTTTTTGACGCGGTATTCAAAAAAGAAAAGGATAAGAAGGAAAAAATCCTCTGGCCCCGATGGTTTATTCGCGCGGATATGAAGTATTTATCAGCGGCATCTGTCTAAAAAAGCCCTCAAAAAGCTCTGAAGAAGGCAGCATGAAACAAATTGAAAAATAGTCAAAAATCCACTAAACTGGTTCGCAAAAATGTTTTCTGCATCATTATCTGAAGCAACCATTCATGCAACTGATCACCATTTTTTGCTACAGGCAGGGACAAGGCTATATTTTTTATGCTATATAATGAATAAAAAATACCATTTAACATTGTAGCAAAAAAACAATCCCTTAAATTTAATGAAAACTAGCGAAGTGACCGGCAGCGACTGAAAAGTTAGGGAGCCGCCCATTTCTTTAGCCATTAGCATTACGCTACTCAAACCTAATCCATATCCCGGTTGCGCTGGCTTGTCGGCTTGTTTCACCCGGAAGAATTGTTGTCCGAGTTTCTTCTGGGCTTTCTTGGGGATTCCCCAACCAGTGTCTTTTATGGCTATTCGGTAATGGTTGTTTATCATAGTCAACGTTACGGTGATTCGTACATCGTCATCCGAATATTTCAATGCGTTCTCTAGCAAATTCCGGAGGCAACGTTCCATACGAACGGTATCGGCTTGTATCATGTCGGGGAAATTCTCGCTTTTCTCAAGCTTGAACAAGGGGATCTTGTTAGATAGAGCCTAACTATCGCTTGGTAGGTTTGCTCAATAAATGATTTAATTTCTATAGGTGACCTTCTCGTGTGCTCTCTTTTCCATCCGCTGTTTTCAGTAGGGATAGCATGGATTCGATGATCTCTATCAATTGTCGGATTTGTGTTTTTCCGATATTTAATATGTTAGCTTTCATCGGCTCTTTCTCTTGGCTAGCGATAAAATCTATAGAGGCATATGCTGTGTTCAGCGGGGATTTCAAGTCGTGGATGGCGCTGTGAACGGCTATTTCACGGTCTCGGAGTTGGGCGTGGGCTTTACGTATTGTTCTTAATAAATAATATAGGCAGCTCGCCGAGGTAAGGATGATTAGACAAGATACGGTAAAAAGCCAAGAGCATTCGTTGGACAATGTCAGAAAGAGGTAATTTAACGAAAGCCTGTACATATTGTAATCCTTTGCGTTCCTATCGGGGAGCTTTTCTGTTTGGAACTTATAAAATGAAAGGTTGAATTTTTTTTCCTACCGTATTTACGGTTTGCCGGGTAGAGTCTGATATTTCTATATAAGATATTGCTTGTAAATTGTGATCAGTTAATGTTTTATTGAATAGGCTGTCTAATACATTTGGTTTTAAGGGTTTATTCGCATTACGTAGACCGTCTTGCATACGTTGCGTTAAAAGGTCGGCATAGTTATCTTTTTAGATTTCGATTTTTATTTGCGGTATAGTTATAGTGTCCCCTTTTAGCTTAGCTCGTTCTTCCGGGGTCATATCACTAGCTCTTCTTATGATTCTTTTGGGACTGTTGGGGTCTTTCGGTTTGTTGCTAACCATTCGCTTGGACATTTCTTGCTTGATAGCTTCTTCGAATAGTTCTTCAAGGACTTCTTGCGTTTTTATATTTTTTTTCAGCGTTATATATATTGTATAGCCAATATCCTTGGGAGAGTATTAATACTAAAGCAACATAATGGCCGCAATATATAAGGAGTGTTTCATGATAGATTCGTTATTTTGGATGTGAAGATAGTGAATAATCTTAAAAAAAGATGCGTTTTTTCTCGTTTTGTTAGCTTTTTGTTAGATAAAAAATTAGGTGTTTGTTAGATAGAGTACGAAATTTTACTTATATTTTTTGAGACAGACTAAAAAAAGCATATAGACATGGAAACTGGTGATTTGTTGTCGAAGGAAGAGCTTTCCCGCCATTAAGGGTGGAGGATGGGTTTATGATGAAGAGACTGACGAATGGTATTGGATTGAGGATGGGAGGAAGGTTCCTTATTCTTTCAATATACATGAAAAATATTAAGCTCTTATAAAGAGCCTTTATTGTTTAACTATCAAATTCTAAGTATTATGGATACAAAAGAAAAAGAAGAGTTGTTTAAACTCGAAGTTGAGAACTTATCTCTATTAGAGGGACGTGAAATCAAAGGTGGTGGCGAAGGTAGTGGCAAATCTTGTACAAATCAGGATGTGAGGACAGTGGTGACGATTGTACAAATAGAGGCTGCAAGTGAAAATATTCGGTTAGATAGAAGTTGATGGAGGGTGTGTCAAGTTTAATAAAACGGATGATGACAATTCAGAACATACGGACTTTTTTTATAGATAATAAATAATATCTGTGTTTGTTGGAGTTATCTGCATTTGGTAAATACAGACTTTGATTCACACCCTCTATTGAAATATTAAAAAGATCATGAAAAGTAGCAGATATAATTTTATATTAGAAAAGGAAGACTTCTTTGTATTGTTTTAATGCCTCTACATTTAAGTTTTTTGTTCTTAAGAAAGAGTATAAGAATTTGTTGGAAAGTTTGTTATCTTCACCTGATGATAAATTGATGGGATCTTCCGAATTTTAAGAATTTATTATTAGAAGGGCGTTTTTTATTGGATGATTCTGAAAATGAGTTGGACTATATTTACAAAAGGAACCAAAGCCAAGTAGATCGCCTAGATTATAAACTAGTTATTCTTCCTACATTCTCTTGCAATTTTAAATGTTGGTATTGTATTCAATGTCATAAGCGTGAATTTATGGCAGAGCAAGTTGTTGAATTGGTAAAGAAACATATTCTTTTTATATGATTCAAGAAAAAAAAAATCAGATCATTGAACATTGAATGGTTTGGAGGAGAGCCTTTGCTGGGCTTTGAAAAACGTTATATATCCAATAACATCATATGCAAAAGAATGTTCTGATCAAAATAATATTCCTTTTTCTTCTAGTGCGACAACTAATGGATATCTTTTTTACGAAAGAGATGTTGATAAAAATGAGAGGCTTGGATGTGGTTGGTTTCAAATTACATTGGATGGTATGCGTGAATTTCACGATAAGGTTCGTGTGGCTCCTAATAAGTCTTCTTTTTGATGAAATATTAAAACGTATAAATTTGATTTGTGATATTCTTGAAGATGCAAACGTCAAAATTAGAATCAATTATGATGATAAAAATTTTGATCCCAATATATTTCTAGAACAGATCAGCAGTCGAATCGATGAAAAACACAAGCAGCGAATATCTTTTCTTCTCCGTAAAGTTTGGCAAGTGGAAAACTCAGATGAAAATAAGGCGAAAAATATCTACTTTGTACAAGAGGCTAAGAAGCAAGGGTACAAAGTCCTCCTCAAACTTATTTGAATACGAATTACTGCCGTTGTTACGCCTGCCGAAAATATTATAATATGATAGCGCCTAATGGTAATATTTACAAATGTACGGCCCAAGAAGATTATTCGGAAGATAGGAAGCATTGGGGCGACTGAATCCAGATGGGAAAAATAGAATGGCTGATCCCTGATTTTGAAGAGAGGTACTTTGGCTATCGTCCGTTTGAGAATGAACAATGTAGAGAGTGTAAATATCTTCCATTGTGTTGGGGAGAGTGCCCTCGTTCTTTTGAGGTCGCTAATTTGAGGGCTTCGAAATTCAAATGTGTTAAATCCAGACAGAACGATATGTCTTTCGAGGAATCCATACTGAATATTGTGTGTCTAATAGTTAAACTAAATTATTATGAGAGTACTGATTGTCCTTTGTAGCCTTTTTACTCTATTTTCTGTGGAAGCACAGAAGAAAATCGTATTATCCGGAATTGTCGTAAATGCGGAATCTGAAGCTTTGGTGGGTGCGAATGTGGCTTTGTACAATGCGACTGATTCGACCTTGATCACAGGGAAGGCATCGGATGCGAAAGGAGCATTCAAAATAGATTGTAAGCTGATAAATCGTTGTTACTTGCAAATTTCTTTTCTTGGCTATAAAACACAGAGACTGGCTTGGTAAATGTCTACGAGAATCAAGAATTTGGAAAAAATTATACTAGAGACAAACGAGGTGATGACGGATGAAGTGCAGATAATAGCCTCTCAACAAGTGCAGGAGTTGGATCGAATGATTGTTTATCCGGATCGTATACAGGTGAAACAGTCCGCTACTCCATTGGATTTATTAGCAAATATGATGTTGCCGGGTTTGGATGTCAATACGGTAGAACGGACGGCGACAGCGTTGGATAAAGCCGTAGAGTTCCGTATAAACGGACGAAAGGTAAATGTAAAGGATGTGGATGCTTTTGACAGCCTCAAACATACAAAAGGTGGAATATATTGATAATCCGGGTTTAGAGTACGGAAAGGGGGCGGGAGCGGTTGTGAACTATATTACGAAAGAACCTATAACGGATTCTCCACTTCCGGTAGTTTGCTGAATGCCGTTTGGGTTGGATTTGGAAATGATTTCTTGAACATGCGCTGGAATCACAAACAGTCTGAGATTGGAGTGAGCTATAATACGATGTTCAGGAAGTATAAGAAAACGGTCGAATGATCAAACCAACCGATATTTCTTTCCGGATCAGACAGAGATCCTTCGGGGAATATATGGGTGAGAATACGCCATTCAAAATCACAAGAACACAATTTGAATATCTCGTATAGTTTGATGAAAGAGAAAGATTATCTATTTAGCGTGATAGGTCGTATGGCTTATAAATATAATGAAAAAAATTATTTGGCGAACATCTATGAAAATGGGAGCATTTAGCAGTCGCCAAGGGGAAGCGAGCGGAGTACTCGTGATATATTGCCGGAGTTGGATATTTATTTTTCTAAACAAATTACGCCTCGTCAAGGTTTAAGTGTAAACGTGGTTGGAGGTTATGTCAGTTCTGATTTAGATTATTGGTATGAGGAGGAGGAGAGGGATCGTTATTTTTACTTCATTTAGTGCGGATGGTTCCAGATATAACCTTATCAGGGGAGTTGAAATATAATGATCGGTTTTCCAAGAATCATAGTTTGTCAATTGGAATCAAGGAGAGCCATTTTTTGGGAAGAGGATCGCTATTCTAATGAATCGGGAGTTCGGGAAACGGATAACAACTATCTCTACGCTTACGCTCAATTATCAGGAAATTTCAATAAATTCATTTATAATGCTGGTGTTTCCGGGGCTATGAGTCGTTATGGCCAGTTAGATAGAAACTGTACTTTTTTGGTCTTTCCAGCCTGCTATTAGTCACAGGGGTATCGTTTTTCTCTAAGACATCATTGCTTCGTTATAATTTTTTTGAACTATCTTCGGAAGATCCTCAAGTAGCTTATCTGAATGACGTGGTACAGGTTGTGAATCCATATTTGCAATCACAAGGAAATCGAAACTTATCAGCTTATAATGCGTATGAAAATTCATTGGTTTACTCGTTTACACATAAGAAGCTTAACTTGCAGTTGTCCGGCTATCATTATTATATGGACAATCCGGTGACTGATCATATTTTATTATGATGATAAAAGCAGGTATGTTTATCAATAGCTATCTTAATCAAGGCTATATGCAGCGTTATTTTTTGATGGCATATGGCCGTTACAGTGGTCTGTTTAATAATATATTGACCTTATCTGCTCGATTGAGATATTCGCATTATAAGACTTCCGGAGAAATTATCGGCATCATTTGAATACGTTTAGTGCATCGTTTCAGGCGAATATTAATTACAAAGATTTTCTTTGCTTCTTACTGCGGATACCGAGATAAGTACTTGATGGGGGAACGTTTGGAATATCGATCATTATCATCAATCGCTATGTTACAATATAGCAAGAAACATTTCATCGTTGGATTGGGCTTGTATTATCCTTTCGCAAAGCAATGGGATGCTGGAAGCGACTTGTTATCTTCCATCACTCCACAAAAATCATGGACTACCATTAAGGACAACGGCAGGATGTTATTTGTGCGTCTTAGTTGAATTTCTTTTTCTGGCAGGAAGTATAAGAGTGGAAAGAAGAGTTTGAATAATGAAGGAGGTATGCCAGGATTATCAACGATGCCAGTAATTGATTAATTGTGAGATTCCCTCATATCAAACAACCCGACTCCATGGAATGCGGTGCCACCTGCCTCCGCATGATCGCCAAGTTCCACGGCAAGGAGTATTCCGCCGAGACGATGCAGAACCTTTGTGTTGTCACTCGGGAAGGAGTCTCTATGTTGGGTATCGCTGATGCCGCCGAGTATATAGGATTTCGTACGATATGTGGACGAATGACCTTGGGGAAGATGGTGGAGCAACGTCCCGCTTCCCTTGTATCCTCCATTGGAACCAAGATCATTTTGTCGTATTATATGACGTTAAAAAGAAACAGGATGGGAAATCTGTTTTTTATATAGCTGATCCCGGTAAGAATTTGTTGCGTATTGATGAGGAAGAGTTTCGTAATGCGTGGATCAGTACCCGTTCGAGAGGGAGGAGAAAGGCATATTAATGGCCTTGCAGCCGACCCCCGCTTTTTATGAGCGGAAAGATGAACGTCATACGGGAAGGGATCCTTTTCATTTCCTTTGGGGGTATATGAAACCTTATAAACGTTTCTTTATCCAGTTGTTGCTGGGGCTTGCGCTGGGAAGCGTGTTGCAATTAATCTTTCCGTTTCTTACCCAAGTGATCGTGGATAAAGGTATAGCTACTAAGAATCTGAATCTGATCTATCTGATCTTGGCGGGACAGTTGATGCTGGTCTTGAGCCGTGCCTCGGTGGACTTTATCCGTCGCTGGATATTACTGCATATAAGTGCGAGGGTGAAATATATCATTGTTATCCGATTTCTTGATCAAACTGATGCGATTACCCATGTCGTTTTTCGATACGAAGATGACGGGCGATCTCTTTGCAACGCATCCATGATCATGAGCGTGTGGAACGTTTCTTGACGGCGCAGACATTGACGGTGCTTTTCTCCGCTTTCAGCTTTGTGGTGTTCGGTGGGGTATTACTTTATTATAATCGATTGATATTCTTTATTTTCGTACTAGGTAGCGCTTTATATGCCGTATGGGTGACATTCTTCCTTAAAAAACGCCGTTTGCTGGACTATACTTATTTTTTGAGCAACGGGCCCGTAATCAATCGAAAACCATGCAGTTATTGAATGGTATGCAAGAGATCAAGCTTCAGCATTGTGAGCGCCGTCGGCGTTGGGAGTGGGAGGATATACAAGCGGACTTGTTCCGGACAAACATCGAATCGATGCGGCTGCAACAGAGTCAGGGGAGGCCGGCAGTATCTTGATTAATGAGGTAAAGAATATCGTGATTACGGTGATTGCCGCTACGGCTGTGATTGGGGGTAGCCTGTCGTTTGGGTATGATGTTGGCTATACAGTATATTATCGGGCAGTTGAACGCTCCGGTGGAACAGTTCGTGCAGTTTCTTTATAGTTGGCAAGACGTGAAGATTAGTCTGGAACGGATGAGCGAGATCCATGATCGGGAAGAAGAGGAGACGCCGGAACGTATGATAACCGGTTTTGACGGAAGCGATAGGGACATTGAGATTCGTAACGTGACGTTTCAATATGAGGGGGCATCCATTCGCCGAAAGTCTTGGAGCGGATAAACCTTAAAATACCTCGAGGCAAGATTACGGCGATCGTAGGAACGAGTGGTAGCGGGAAAACAACCTTGATCAAGTTATTATTGGGCTACTATAATCCGGTAGAAGGTGATATCCGGGTGGGTGGAAATGATTTGCGATCTTTCAGCCTTTTATGGTGGCGTGACCAATGTGGTGCGGTGATGCAAGACGGTTATCTGTTCTCTGAATCGATCGCACGCAATATTGCTGTAGATGACGGTGAGATTGATAAATCTCGCTTATTATTGGCAGCTCGTATCGCCGATATAAGAGGAATGTATCGATCGCTTACCCTTAAAATATAATACGGTGATAGGTCCGGACGGGCAAGGCGTAAGCCAAGGCCAGCGTCAACGGATCTTAATAGCCCGTGCGGTTTATAAGAACCCTTCTTATCTCTTTTTTTCGATGAGGCGACGAATTCGTTGGATGCTAACAATGAACGTGCTATAGTGGAGAATCTGACGGACTTTTACCGGGGCAAGACGGTAATCATCGTCGCCCATCGATTAAGTACCGTACGCAATGCCGATCAAATAGTCGTTCTTGACAAGGGCCGTATTGTGGAGGTAGGCACCCGACGTGCTGATCGATCGCAAGGGTGCTTATTATAACTTAGTAAAGAATCAATTGGAACTAGGAAACTAAAAATATGTCAACCTACAATGAGATGAAGAAAAAAAAGCGGAATCGGATCAAGACCGTATCGAGTTGCGTAGCGAGAAAGTCCGCAACATGATCGGCGAGATGCCTTCCTTCCTGATTCGTTGGGGGAATACGATTTTGGTGGTTATATTCGTGCTGCTGGCTTTGATTGCTTGGTTTGCATTGTATCTCGGCGGTTGGAATTAGCGGACGAGGTTGATGAACTTTTGCAAGAAGGATTAATTCAGCGTTTTGAATATACCCATGAATTAGCCTGGAAGGTGATGAAAGATTATGCGGAATATCAAGGTTATACGGATATTCGAGGTTCGCATGATGCTATACGTAAGGCTTTACAAATAGGGCTTATAGAAGATAAACGATGGATGGAGACAATCGAGGATCGTAATTTGACTTCTCATAATTATGATGACGATGTAGCTTCTGAAATTTATGAGAATATCGTACAGGTTTATTATCCGCTATTTTGCCGGTTTGAAGAGAGATGTTATGTATATCGGAAAATGGGACTAGATGAAGCTGTAAATGAAATATGGATTGAGTGACATAGAATTGAATAAGTTGCGTGAGTTTTTCGCTCGATACGAGGATATTGAGGAAGTAATACTTTACGGTTCGCGAGCTAAGGAAACTTTCATAAATTGACGAATATGGAATTGGTTGATCATATTCGGAGAGTCGGAATATCTATTTTTTTGTAGAGATTGTTCTCAGCCTCCTGCGTGAGCGGTCTCGTAAGCCCACAAGATGATTCTCGGGGCTTACGTGAGTGCTGACGTTATTTTGCGTATCCTACCGGATGATTGATCATCGGGATTTGGGAGTCGGATAGCTTTAATATCTTCTTCAACGCATCTGCCTCCCATGCTGCCGCGGGAACCGTTACCAAGCCACATCCGGAGCAGAACAAGGCGATATTCTGAGAGACTAGCCCGGCATCTAAGGCTCCAAAGCGCTCTCACGTAATTGTGGTGTACCTACATTGCCGAATTTGGAAACATCAGAAACCATCAATAGACAAGCGGGAGCTGAGTTCACGGAGGTTTGCTTTCCTCCGATCAGTGGACGGTGATCGCCTTCCGCTACCGGGTTCAGTTGATGGGCTTTCGGATCATACAGATAAGCGCCCTCTTCCATCAATACGTAGACATCCACATCTTTGCTTATTCAAGGCGGAAGCGGCGGTACGTTTCTCATCCTCCCGGTTGATACCGATAGCGGCCCACATCAAATCGGAAAGATCTTGTAGGCTGAGTTTCTTGTTGGCAAACTTCGCGCTCGGAGTGACGGTCTGCCAAGGCTTTCATTACCGAAGTGCCCCGGGTCTTGTCGGGAGTATTCAACTTAATGGCTTTTAAACTCTGGGCCTGCATACCGGTCAAGCCCAACATCAAAGTGGCTAATACACAAAAGATAGTTCTCATGACATTGTATTTTAAAGAATTACGAATGCAAAAAAATAACAATATATTCGTTTTCTCAAAGATTCCTAGGATTATTGTGCAACCTGTTTTACTTGATGTCCGTCTATATGAAAAAATACTTTTTTCAGACTTCTTTAGAAGAAAAAGGAAATATGAACATTATTAATGACTTTATTTGTACGATGAAATCGTAAATAGTGTAATTTGCAGTAAAATGTATTATTTTTATAGTAATAGATGAGCGTATGAAAGAGAAATTATTTACCTTATTTTGGGTACTGTTCCTTTGCGCTTCCTCTGTATGCGCAGGCTGATAAAACCGGTTCCTATTCAATTAAGGGACAGGTGTTAGACTCGCTGAGTAACGAGTCCGTACCCTATGCGACGTTGAGAATTGCTTTTGCGAAGACCCCCGAGAAACCGGTCAAGCTTTTAGCGTGTGATGTGGATGGTAAGTTTCAGGCGCCATTGAGTAGCGCTGGCAAATATATCATCTCTATGCAATCTATAGGAAAAAAACTCCTGCCGAGAAAAAATATTTACGATCTCGGATAAACAGAGGAACTTGATTTGGGTAAGTTATATATGCAGGAGGATAACCAGCGGCTGGGGAAGTGACGGTTACGGCGCAGAAACCTTTGGTGAAGGCTGAGATTGATAAACTTACCTATAGCTTGGAAGATGACCCCGAGGCACAGACCAACAATACGTTGGATATGTTGCGCAAAGTGCCGATGGTAACCGTGGATGGAGATGACCAAATCCAATTGAAAGGTTCCACGAACTTCAAGATCTACATGAATGGTAAACCCTCTAACCTGTTGAGTAATAATCCTGCTGAGGTATTAAAGAGTATGCCGGCCAATTCCGTGAAAAACATAGAGGTGATCACAGACCCGGGCGCTAAATATGATGCCGAGGGTATCGGTGGTATTATTAATATCATTACAACGAAAAATGCTTTACAAGGATATACTGGTACGGTTCGTGTGAACGGTAGTTCGTTGGGGCGTGTAGGCGGTGGTGGTTATGTGCATCTCTAAAAGCCGGAAAATTAGGACTTACCGCCAACTATAACTATAATCGGGAGCAGGGACCCATGGAATGACGCTAACTCCGTACAGGGAAGATTTGCAAAATGACGGGGAACACTTCTTGATACAAAATGGACGTAAAAAGAGCCGTGGACCCGTTCCAATTCGGTTATTTGGAGGGAAGTTATGAGATCGACTCTTTGAATCTATTGACCGTTGGCGCGAACTTATTCCGTGGCGAGATGAAAAGTTTCTCGGAGTATAACGAATATGCAGGATATCAATCATAATCCGGTCTACAGTTATAACCGTAACTCGGAAACGACAGAGACATTTGGTTCTACGGACGTGAACGTGGATTACCAGCACTCTACCCATAAGAAAGATGAGTTGCTGACGGTCTCTCTTACCGTTTCAGCCATTCTCCGAATGATAGTAAGGATTATACGGAATTAGAGAATGTCGTGAATTACAATCCTTGGCTCGGCTATCCGCAAAATAATATCAATAAGGCTTCTACGAATGAGCACACCGGACAGGTGGATTATACGACTCCTACATGGAAGGGCCAGACCTGAGGTTGGCGCGAAATACATATTTCGCCAGAGCCGGAGTAATACAGATCGTACCGCTTTCAACGATTCGCTGAATATATGGGAAGATGTTACTTCCAAGGATAGCCATTTCCGTCATACCCAACATATCTATTCCGCTTATCTGGGCTATTCGATGAAGTTTGATAAGTTTGGCGTGAAAGCGGGTGTCCGTGCGGAAGGAACTTCTTTGGATGTGAAATACGAGATGGCTCCCGATATGAATTTTGACACCCATTATTTCGACGTGGTGCCAAACGCTACGATCTCTTATCAACTGAGCATGGCGCAACAGCTTCGCTTGGGATATAATATGCGTATCCAGCGTCCGGGTATCTGGTATTTGAATCCTTATGTAAACAATGCGGACCCGCAGAATATATCCTTCGGTAACCCAAATCTGGACTCAGAGAAAAGTAATAATATTAACTTGAACTATAGTATGTTCGCCCAGAAATTCAGCATTAACGCGAGCGCTACTTATACGTTCGTGAATAATTCGATCGAGCAATATACCTTTATCGATCCGAAGAACCCGGTATTTTCCAGACTACTTATGGTAATATAGGAAAGAAACAATCTACGGGCTTGTTCGTATACGCAAATTGGAACCCGGTCCCTTTGTTCCGTATTTATATGAATGGAGGTGTGGATTATACGGATTTGAAGAGCGATATGAATGATATGGCGAACAGTGGTTTCAGCGGTCGTATATTCGCCGGTACGCAGTTTAATTTCCCGATGGTTTTCGCTTGAACTTGCATGGAGGATATTTCTCTCCTTGGATTCAGTTGCAGGGTAAACGTTCTCCATTCTATTTTACGGGAATCTCCGTAAATAAGGTTTCTTGAAGAAAAAGCTCTCGGTTCAGTTGTCTTTCCAGAACCCGTTCTGGAAACGAATGAAGATGGAAAACACTTCTTCAGACGATACGTTCTTCCGCCGTGAGACCAATTACCGAACGATGCGCATGTTACAAGTTAGCGTATCCTATCGTTTCGGTACCTTGAAAAGATGCTATCAAGAAAGTAAAACGCGGTATCAATAACGATGATGTGAAGAGCGGCGGCTCTGGCGGCGGCGAGCAGCAGATGTGCAATACAGGATTGAACACGGAACACATAGCGATACACTGAGGTATATAGTATCCGGAGTCCGTGTGTTTCGTGTATTCTGTGTTCAATATAATAATTAAACCTTTTCTTTTGCCGTCTTCTATATACTTTCTATCTTTACGATCCGAAAAACAGTTGGAGAATGAAGAATAGACTATTTTGTTAACAATAATACCATTATACTATTCCTTTTTTCCTTATTAGGAAGTTTCCTATTCATAGAGTTGAATTTTCGGTATTGGTATCGTTTTCTGGAGCAGTATATGATGTTTCAGACTACCGGTAGTTATTT
>VOFK01001630.1_pt1 | contig 14062 bp, 22 predicted proteins | sample 5384121 | NCBI WGS metagenome assembly VOFK01 (sample SAMN12384730, study PRJNA508395) | human gut metagenome | isolation source: healthy gut J | host: Homo sapiens | reverse complement strand
ACGCCTTCTATGAATCGCACGGCGAAACGCCCGCCCGTTATACCGACCTGCTGGCGGGCATAGCGGACGAGGGGCATGCCGAGGAACGCGAACAATATGTCGCGGCAAACGGCTCCGTGTTCCTTGCCGGAAATCTCGTGCAGCCGGAGAACATAGAGAAAATCCCTGAATTCCCTGTCGGATTACGGCGTGACGGCAGAGCAGTACGACGCGTTCGGCTTTTCGGATTACGCCAAGGTGAAGGACATCGCCAGAACCGCCGTCGCGAATTACCGGGCAAATCTGGAATATCGGCTTGCGAATCTGAAGGAGGGCGAAACGGTCGAGTCAGTCAAGGCGGACCTGCGGAGCAATGTCTCCGACAGCCTGCTTTCCAGTCTGCCGCAGGAGGTCTCCGAGGCGCTGGAGGAAATCGGCCAGATGGATATGTACGGGATCCTTGTCGGTTCGATCTTCTTCAAGATGGCCGGCCTGCTCCTTCCGATCATTTATATGATTATGGCCTCCAACGCGCTGATCGCCGGTCAGGTTGACAGCGGCTCTATGGCGTACATCCTTTCGACCTCCACCAAGCGCCGCACCGTCACCTTCACGCAGGCGGTTTACCTCGTCGGCTCGCTGCTTGCGATGTTTGTCTGCACGGTGGTCACCAGCCTCGTCTGCCTGAACATCGTCGATGTGGACACCGGTCTTACCTGGCAAAAAGCTGCTGCTGATTAACCTCGGCGCATTCCTGAGCATGTTCGCTATGAGCGGCATCTGCTTTCTGGCCTCCCTGCTGGTTCGACCGCAGCAAAAAGGCAATGGCCATCGGCGGCGGCCTCTCGATGTTCTTCTTGGTGGCGACGATGCTCGGCCTGTTCGGCTCGTCCATCATGCCCCTCGATCATCCGCATGGAGGCGCTGGACTATTTCAACTATGTCTCCATCATCACCCTGTTTGATCCCATCTCCATTATGGACGGCACGACGGCTTATCTGTGGAAGTTCTGCATTCTGCTCGTCATCGGGCTTGTCTGCTACATCGCCGGCAGCGTGCGCTTCCGCAAGAAGGACCTGCCAGCTGTAAAATATATGAGTCTGCTCTGGGGGTGAGCGTTTGAAACGCATTCAAATTGCGAAATACAGCTATATCCTGACCTCGGCCGCCATTATTCTGATCGGATGCTTTTTCCTGATTCGGCCGGAGACGTCTCTGGTCACACTGTCCCGCGCCGTCGGCGCTGTCGTCCTCGTTTCGGGGCTGGCGAAGCTGTTCGGGTACTTCTCGAACGACGCGCATCAGATTGCCTTTCAGTTTGACCTCGCCCTCGGGGCGCTTACCGCTCTGTTCAGCATCGTCATTCTGCTGTTTCCGGAACAGTTTGCCAAATACCTGACGATGCTGGTGTCCATCTTCGTGGTCACGAACGCCCTGTTCACGGTGCAGAACGCGGTGGAAGCCAAACGGTTCGGCATTCGGAAATGGTGGGTGCTCCTGATTGGTGCTGCGGCCGCCTTCCTTGCGGGGCTTGCCGCGCTGCTTAGGCCGTCGGAGACCAATCTTTTTCCCTGATGCGCTTTGTCGGCGTCGCATTGATTCTTGACGGGATTCAGAACATCATCGTTGCAGCCATTACCATTTACCGCAAAAAAACAAAATGATTTGAACGGAGGTATTTGCTATGTATAAAATGAAAGAAATCAGACGCGCGATCCGCCGCGACCGCGACCTGAGAGGGATGGTCGTGAAATCCGGGGCGAAGGACGCCATCCTGCTGGACGTCACGGAGGACAAGATGCCGGACATCGCGCTGCTCGATACGACCGGCGACGGATACGTCGACGCCGTCGCTCTCGATTTGGACGGCAACGGGTACTTTGACACGCTTTTGGCGGACACGGACGGCAACGACGTCCCCGACACCGTTATTTTGGGGGATCTGGACAACGGCACCATCCGCGAGGTCATCCGCGGCGAGGGACGTCGAGGACGCCATCATCGACGCCGTCAACCTGATCGTCTCCGCCGTTATGCTCGACCTGTTCACCGCCGCGGCGGCAGACGCGCTGGCGGAGGAGGTCTGCGCGCAGCTTGACGCTGTCGTACACGAGTTGGAGGAGGGTGTGCGCGAGGCAGAAAAGGCCGAAAAAAGGCCGCGCTCGACGCGAAGCGCGTGCAGCGCGCCGAGGATCGCGAGAATCGGATGGAGGAACTCAAAGCAAAAATCAAAGGGGGATGGTGCGGCGCAGATAGTCGCAGCGGGGAGGCGCGCGCAGACCCGTCCGGCGGCTGCCCGTCCGGCGGCGCGGAACGGCCGGAGGGCGAACCGTTTTTCCGGCTGGACCGCCTCCTCGGCCGGTTTTGTATGCAGACCGGATTCTGCGCGCGCTCCGCCGGCGAAGCTGCTGCCTGCACCGGCGGCTTCGCCTCCCGAACGGTACTCGGCTGCGGCGCTCGGATGGCGGACGCCGCTTCAACCCGCCGCAGGCCGCTTCATATGGGGATGGAGCGAACAGCCGCAAACAGGCATATAGACAAGACGAGACGTTATTCGATAAAGAAAACGGTGCGGCTCCCCTTAGGCGCCGCGCCGTTTTTGGCATTATGCAGTCAATGCGTGCGGGCTTTGTACGGCAGAGGGAAGCGGCAAGCGAGAAAAAAAGGCGGAGAGGAAGCATTCCCCTCCGCCTTTTGCGGTTTGGCTTAGGCCCAGAACATCCCGCCGGGCTTCGGCTCGCTGATGACCGAGTCCTTGAGGAAGCGCACGGCCTTTTCCAGCCCCTCCTCGTTGGTCATAAAGCTGTCCTCATGCTCGATGCTCAGCACGTCGTCGTAGCCGACCAGACGCAGGTTGGAAATCATATCCCGCCAATACTGCGCGTCGTTGCCGTAGCCGACCGTGCGGAACACCCACGAGCGGTGGATTTCGTCGCCGCCGTAATGCTTGGTATCCAGCACGCCATTGACCGCCGTGTTGTACTTATCGACCTTCGTATCCTTGGCGTGGACGTGGAAAATCGCGCTGCCGAGCGCGCGGATGGCCGCGACCGGCTCGATGCCCCCTGCCAGATCAGGTGCGACGGGTCGAAGTTCGCGCCGATGGTGTCCCCCGACGGCGGCGCGCAGCTTGAGCATCGTTTCGGTGTTGTAGACGCAGAAGCCGGGGTGCATTTCCAGCGCGACCTTGGTCACGCCGTGGCTGCGGCAGGCTTCGAGCTGCTTTGGTCCAGAAGGGGATAAGCACCTCGTTCCACTGGTAATCCAGAATTTTTCGGGTATTCGTCCGGCCAGGCGCAGGTGACCCAGTTGGGGTATTTCGCCGTGGGGCAGTCGCCCGGGCAGCCGGAGAAGGTGATGACCTTATTGATGCCCAGTTCTTCCGCCAGCAGCAGCGCGTCGTCAAAATCGGCCTGATAGCGCGCGGCGGCCTCCTTATCGGGGTTGACCATATTGCCGTGGCAGCCGAGCGCGCTGATCGGCATCCCGAACTCCTCGATGGTTTCCTTGAACTGCTTGAGCTTGGCTTTGTTTTCCAGCAGCTCGCGCGGGTTGCAGTGCCCCTTGCCGGGATAGCCGCCGCAGCCGATCTCCAGCGCCTCGACGCCGAGCGAGCGGAGATACGAAAGCGCTTCCGGCAGCGGCTGTCCCGAAAACGGGACGGTAAGCACGCCTACCTTCATATTGTATCCTTCCTTTCCGTCGTTTGTATTTTCGGAAAAAGCGGTGCGGCGAACCGAACAAGGCCCGCCGTATACCGTTTTTTTCGTTTATTTGTTGAAATAGTAGGGGCTCGCCGGTCTTGGCGGAAAATGTAGATGCCCTCGAGAATCTGCGAGACGGCATATGCCTGTTCGGGCAGGACGAACGGCGGCTTGTCGTTGACGACCGCGTCGATCCACAGCGCCGCTTCACGGTCCTCGGGCTTGGCGCCGTTGCTGCCCTCGTAGAAGGCGACGCCGCCCGCGCTCAGGTCGGGCTTGAGCACATACTGACGGCCGTGGCGGATGCCGTTGATGCGGATGCCGTCGCTCATATCCAGACCGCCGTCGGTGCCGCAGAGGGTGGTCACGGCCTCGCGCGTGTCCAGCATATTCAGCGCCCAGCTCGATTCCAGATTGATCGTGGCGCCGTTTTCCATCACGATGAAGCCGAAAGGCGGAATCCTCGACCGTGAACTGCTCCTCCGTCCAGTCGCCCCACGCGTTGCCGGTCGGGAACTTTTTTGCCCAGCTTCTTATATACCGAGCCGACGCAGTATTTGGGCTTATAGTTGTTCATGCACCAGAGCGTGAGGTCAAGCGCATGCGTGCCGATGTCGATCAGCGGACCGCCGCCCTGCTCGTACTCGTTGAGGAACACGCCCCAAGTCGGCACCGCTCTGCGGCGCAGTGCGGTCGCTCTCGCGTAGTAGATTTCGCCGAGCGTGCCGGCCTCGACCTCCGCCTTGGCGAAAAGCGCGAGTCGTTGCGCTGGCGGTTCTGGTAACCGATGGTGAGTTTCTTGCCGGTGCGCTTGGCGGCGTCGACCATCTTCTTCGCTTCCTCGGCGTTGATGGCCATCGGCTTTTTTCGCACATGCAACGTGCTTGCCGGCTTCCATCGCGTCGACCGAGATGAAGCTGTGCGAGCGGTTGGGCGTGAGAACATGCACGACGTCGATGGTCTTGTCCTCAAGCAATTCCTTGTAGTTTTCGTAAACCTTCGCGTCGGGCGTGCCGTAGTTCTTCGCCGCCGACTCCGCTCTCGAGGGATGAGGTCGCAGAAGGCGACCATTTCGATGTTGCTGAGCTTGTGCAGCGCGGGGAGGTGCGTGCCGGTGGCGATGCCGCCGCAGCCGATGATGCCGATTCTGACCTTGTCAGAAGGCTTAACGGTAGTTGCCATAATTCCAAAACTCCTTTTTCAATCTCGGTAATATTTGTAATACGCCATAACGGTTCGTTCTTTGCCCTCGGTCAAATCGTAGCCGGTCAGCGTGACGCCCTCCAGACTGAGGAATTCCCACGCCTCAAGCGTATCGACTTGCGCGGAAAAACAGCGTCTTTTTCGCCGCAGTTGACCGACAGAATCTCCGTCGGTGACGGCGATAAAGCCGCCCTTTGCCGATGACGCGGTCGGTGTTGTCGCTCCGCTCCAGAATATAGCGGATCGAGCGCCCGTTGAGCTTGGCGGCGACGTAGCGCTTGAACTCGACCGAGTGCGTGTCCTTCGGCGGCTTATCCTTTCTGCGGAACAGCATCACGGCGGCGTCCTCAGGCTATGAACAGCAGCTTTTTGAAGTAGTCGATGGTATACTTCAGCCCTTGTTCGCCAAGCTCGCCCTGCCATGTGGCCGAATGCGGCTCGATGGAGAGCATGCCCTGATAGTTGTACTTGCGCAGGATGGACAGCAGCGCGCCCCAGTTGATCATATCCATACCGGCGGGCGGGTCGTCGATGTGGCGGCCGTCGATGTTCAGCGTGCCCTTGAGATGTACATGGTCGAAATTCGCGCCGTAGAGCGCAGCCTCGGACAGATAATCGCGCCCGCCGTTGACCGTGTGGGACGGGTCGAACTTGATGCCCAGCGCTTTGAGGTGGTCGTTGATGATGTCCCACTCATGCGGCTTGTTGACGTAGTTGTTCCACGAGCAGTTGTAGACGCAGAGCTTCACGCGGCCGGCCGCATAGTCGATGAGCGACTGAAAGTAGGCGATGGCGGCGCTGACGTTCTGATAATAGCTCAGCCCGTCGACATAGTTGCAGCCGGTGATATACACCGGGCAGCCCAGCTCGGCGCACATATCGATCAGGTCGAACTCGTCCTTCTGCTCCTTGGCGCAAATCGAGCCGTCCGCCGTGATGCGGTCGCGGCCCCAGCGGCCGACGGCGCCCAGCTTCACGCCGGTTTCGGAAAGGGCCTTGCGGATCTCCGCGCGATTGAGGTAGGAAATGTCGTCCGCGTTGACGTCAAATTCCGCGTAATCCAGCCCCAGCGCCTTGATCCGTTGGATGCCCGCGGCGTCATGGGGGGGGAAATCATTCCGAGTTTCATATCAAAATCTCCTTTAATCTATTCGTCAGTTGAGCTTGGAAAATTCGTTTAATGTGTTTTTGGATATCCGTTTCGATTTCCTGCCGTTTGGATTCCAGCAGCGAAACGGTGGTGTTGCTGCCCGCCGTCAGCACCTGCCCGTAAATCTGGCCGAGCGTAGGCGAGGAGCCCCACGGCATCATCGTGTAGATGTCGTAAATGCGGTTGCCGAAAACGATGTCGAGCATCTCGGCGTCGTCGTCGCTCTCCACCGCCTGGTTTGAGCGTGGTCTCGTAATAGGCGTCGTTGATCGACTTGAACGGCGTGTGCTTGCCGTAATAGCCGAGCAGCTCGAGCAGATAGCAGGTCGCTTCCACGTTTTCAACGTTGGTCGAGGCGACGGCCAGCACACTGCTGTTGCCGCTGTTGACGGTGTGGTAGTATCTGTCCTGCGATTCGCTGAATTTCGGGTTCGGGAGTACGCCGAAGGAGACGACCTCGTCCTCTGCGTTCTTGAAAATGGAAATCGAGGAGGCGTTGGTCGAATAGAAGAGCGCATGTCCTTCCTGAAAAGCGGTGTTGACGATGTCCCAGCCGTTCTGCGGATAGCGTTCGACCAGCATCGTCGTGGTGCTGTCGGAAAAGAGATTGTACACCCGGTCAAAGGCCGCCAGATTCGCGTCCTTGCCGAGCGCGATTGCAATGCCGCCGTCCGACGTCCGCTCGGCGGGGAGGTAGCCGCCCGCGTTCATAAAGACGTTGCCGATGTTGATGCTGCCCGCCATACCGTAGGTGGCGTTCTCCGACCATGCGCCGGTTTCGTCCGGCTCGGCCACGGCTTTCATCATTTCATACATCACGTCCAGCGTCCATTTGCCCTCGCGCACCAAATCGTAGAGGTCGCCGTACTTGCCGGAAAGCTCGGCGTTGTCGGCATACATCGTCTTATTGTAGAGCAGCAGATATGTATAATCGTCGTCGGTGATGATGGCGTCGCCCGAAAGGGAGGTAATGCTTGTCGTTGAGCGTCAGCAGCTCGTTGGCGTTCTGGTCCCACCACTCGTGGGAAATGTCGATGTAGTCGTCCAGCGCCAGATACAGGTTTTCGGGGATCAGCGGCATCATGCCCATCATCGTATCGCAGATCATATCGTAGTCGTCGCTGCCCGACGTCACCGCCAGCCGCAGCGTCTCAATCGGGAAATTTTCCCCGACGGCTTTGATTGTCAGCCCGTACTTTTCCTCAATGAGATTGTTGCGCTCGGCCACCGCGTCGTTGACGGCGTTGGCCTTTAGCTCGCTGTCCGGCACGAACTGCATCACGCCGTAGGTGTGACGGTCGACGCAGAGAACGGTGATCTCCTTGCCGCCGAAGTTTTTCTCCTCCAGCGGAAACCCTTCAGCCGCCGATTCGGCGCCGGAGCTTGCGCCGCCCGCTTCGGAGGCGCCGCTTGCGCCGCCCGGTTCCGTCGCGCAGGCGGCCAGAGCGGTGAAGATAAGCGCGAAAAGCAGCAGCAGGGGAAGGCATCTGCAAAGGAATGCTTTCATAAATTCTCCCTTTCCTTCGTCGGACGGTATAACGTCCGCGCTTTCGCGGCGTATATCCTTCTCGGTCTCTTTCGCAATGTAAATCGGCCGCCTCTTGGTCTCGAGATAGGTCTTGGCGAGGTATTGGCCGAGAATTCCGATACAGAAAAGCTGAATGCCGGCGACAAACAGGATGATGCAGACGGTCGAGGCCCAGCCGTAGGCCGAACCGCCCCATACGGCCTGCCGCACGATGACGACCACGATGCCGACGACGGCGATGAGCGCGAACAGGATGCCGAAAAACGAGCTGATCGCCAGCGGCACCGTCGAAAAGGCCATAATGCACTCCAACGAGTATTTGAACAGCTTCCAGAACGACCATTTCGTTTCGCCGGCGACGCGCTCGACGTTTTCGTATTCGATCCAGCGCGTTTTGTAGCCGACCCAAAGTGAAGATCCCTTTTGTAAAAAACGGTTGTATTCGCAGACCGACAGCACGCTGTCGACCATCTGACGCGTCATCAGCCGGAAATCCCGCGCGCCCTCGACCAGCTCGGTTTTGGAGATTTTGTTCATCAGCCGGTAAAACACCCGCGCGAAAAAGGAGCGCAGCCGCGGCTCGCCCTTGCGCGTGGAACGGCGGTGGCGACGCTGTCGTAGCCGTCGTTTTTGATGGAGGCGTACATCTCCGGCAGCAGGGCGGGCGGGTCCTGCAAATCCGCGTCGAGTATGGCGACAAGGTCGCCCCGGGCGTTCTCCAGTCCGGCGTACATCGCGGCCTCTTTCCCGAAATTACGAGAAAAAGAAACATACCTGACCCGCGCGTCTGCGGCGGCCAGTTCCCGCAGCACCTCCATAGTGCCGTCTTTGGAACCGTCGTCGACAAACAGCAGCTCAAAGTCTGTTTCTTCTTTCATTTCCTGTGAAACCCGGTCGATCTCTTTATAAAAAACGGAATGGCGGCCTGTTCGTTATAGCAGGGGACGATAATCGAAATCAGGTCTTTTTCTTTCAGGCATATGAACGCTCCAAAACACATACTGACCCGGAGAATGGGGCCGCTGCGTGCCTTTCCGGCGCCGCGACGCCCCTGCGTGCAATCGGGGAAGGGGCCGCCGCGCGGCGGGGCGCTTCGCCGACTCCGGCCGGTCGGCCGTCCGGCGCAGTACGCTTCCCACTTAAGGCTATATTAGCATTTTTCCGCCGGTTTGTCAACAGGTTACGGGAATTTTGCTCGCCGGCGCGGAAAAAAAGCGCCGCCTGGCGTCAGGCGGCGCTTCCGGACGGGGAATCAGCCCTTGAGCATGCCGGTAAAATCGGCGAGCGCTTCGAAATCTTGATCTGCTGCGGACAGACGGCCTCGCAGCCCGGCAGCCGATGCAGGCGCTCGGCTGCTTGTCGGCCGGCAGCGCGGAAAAGCGCCATCGGCGCGAGGAAGCCGCCGCCGGTGAAGCGGTGCTCGTTGTGCCAGAGCGCCAGCAGGTCGGGGATGTCAAGCTGCTGCGGACAGTGGCCCGTGCAGTAGCGGCAGGCGGTGCAGGGCAGCGCGCTTTGGCTCGTCATCGCTTCGGCAAGCTCGGAAAGCGCCCGCAGTTCCGCCGCGCTGAGCGGCTCGTCGGTCTCAAAGGTGCGTATGTTCTCGCAAAGCTGCTGGAAGTTCGACATCCCCGAAAGCGTGACCGTCACGCCCGGGATCGTCTGCAAAAAGCGGAAGGCCCAGCCCGGGACCGTTTCCTCGGGACGCAGCTTGCGCAGCGCCGCCGCCGATTCGTCCGGCAGCGCCGCCAGCTTGCCGCCGCGCAGCGGCTCCATGACCCAGACGGGGATGCCCAGCTCGCCGAGGCGCTTTACCTTCGCCTCCGCGTTCTGGAAGGTCCAGTCGATGTAATTGAGCTGTACCTGCCCGAATTCCATGCTCTCGCCGTAAGCGTCGAGAAAGCGCTGCATCACGTCGTAGCTGCCATGCACCGAAAAGCCGAGATGGCGGATGCGGCCTTCGGCCTTCTGCCGGAGCAGATAGTCGTAGATGCCGTACTGCCGGTCAAGATAGGCGTCGATGTTCATTTCGCATACGTTGTGGAAAAGATAAAAGTCAAAATACGTCACGCCGCAGCGCCGAAGCTGTTCTTCAAAAATCTCCTCCACCTTCGGAATGTTCGCCAGATCATAGCCGGGGAATTTGTCGGCGAGATAGAAGCTGTCGCGCGGATACGCGGAAAGCACCCTGCCCATCACGCCCTCCGAACGGCCGTCGTGGTAGCCGTAGGCGGTGTCGAAAATAGTTGACGCCGTGTCCGACGGCGTAATCGACCATCTTCTCTACGGCGGGCGTCGATGTCGGTGAACACCCCGTCGACGATCGGCAGCCGCATCGCGCCCATACCGAGCGCGGACAGCTTCAGGTCTTGAAACGGCTTGTAGATCATAAAAGACACCTCGTTTTATAGATTTATTGTAGATTTACGAATTTGCGGAAAGCTCGGAAGCCCGTTCCGGCGGCTCGGAAAACACCGAAAGAAGCTCGGGATAGTAGCTTTTCAAAATTCGGATATGTCCGGCGCATGCCGTCGTAGGCGCAATAGCGCTCCAGCAGGAGCGGAATGTATTTGTAGCCGCAGTACAGGTCGTTGCGGAGCATTTGCTCCGCCGTATCCGTATATCCGCATCGCCGCAGCAGATGAATGGTCATCGCTCTGACCAGATGCTCGTTGACGCATTCTTCCCAGCCGTCGTAGCCCGACCGGTAATCGGGCAGCTTGTATTTCGACAGCCATTCGTAAGCGTTTTGATGCGTATAAACGAGGCTGCGGTATTTTTCCGTCAGCGGGTTGATGAAGGGATGCGCGTACTCGTGCAGCAGAATCGCGGGCGAAAGGCTGAGGGAATCGGTGGAAAATACGGAAAAAAGATCGGATTCGCAACCTTCGCGACGCGGAAAGTGCAAACCGAAGTTGCCTTTCATCAGCACGGAGACCACATAACGGTAGGCGTGCTGCCGCGTCCCGAATTCGGCTTCCAGCATCGCAGCGAACGGACGGGCGCCGACGGTTTCGCGGGCCTTTTGGATATAGGGGCGAATAAAAAACGGCCTGCGTTTGAAAAAAAATCAAAATATCCGCTTTCTTTCGCCAATTCCCGAAGCAGGGCGGCAAATTCCCGAATCCGCTCAAGCCCGCCGCTGTAAGCAATGCACAGAGAAGATAAGGGAAAGCGAAAGGAGAAGTCCCCGCTTTCATCGAACGCCAGCGCAAGCTCCACGGGACGCGAGAAGGTGAAGCCGTTCGGAATCATTGCCTCAAGGACTTTATAAATCTTGTGTTCCCGGTATGGCTTGAAAAAGGCTTTGACGGCAAAGGTGTAGTCGTTTTCTTCCTCCGTCATCAGACCGTAACCGACATAGGGACGGGTAAGCTCGTTATATCGGCTTGTCAGGAGAATGCCGTTGATCAGCTCCAAATTGGGGAGACGAGAACCTCGATTTCGTTCAAGTGCCGAACACTCCTTATGGGGGAAAGATAGAACAATCAAGCGCCGTATTCGATTTATCACTTAAATTATAGGATACGAGAAGGCAAATTTCCACTTTTACAAATCTTTCTGGCGCGTTGACAAGCGGCGCGGAATGTGGTATGATCGATTGGGAATTTTCATCCGTGAAAGAGGAGGCTTTCTGTTTTGCTGTTTTTTTACATACGCCACGGCGATCCCATTTACAGCCCCGATTCGCTGACGCCGCTCGGACGCCGGCAGGCGGAGGCGCTGGGACGCCGTCTGGCCCGCTACGGACTGGACAAGATTTTCGTTTCGCCGCTCAAGCGCGCGCAGGAGACCGCGGCTCCGGCCTGCGAACTGCTGAAAAAGGACATGACGGTCCTCGATTGGACGAGCGAGGGACTGGCGTGGGGCGAATTTACCTCCGTCGATCCGGCGGCCGGGTATCGGACGTGGTTTTTCCAGAACCGTTCGCTGCAAAATCTGCTTGTGTCGGCGGAAATGCGCGCGCTGGGCGCCGACTGGTTCACACATCCGGGATTTCGCCGAGACAAAGCGGCCGAGGGCGTCGCGCGCGTGCGGCGGGAAACCGACGCGCTGCTCGCCTCGCTCGGCTATGTGCATGACCGCTCTCGCTGCCTGTACGTCGCGGAGCGCCCCAACAGCGAGCGGGTCGCGCTGTTCGCGCATCAGGGCTTCGGAATGGCCTTCCTCAGCAGCCTGCTGGACATTCCCTATCCGATGTTCTGCCGCCATTTCGACCTCGATCATTCGGGCATGACCGTCATTGAATTTTCCGAAACGCCCGGCGAAACCGTACCATGCGTCCTTCAGCTTTCCAACGATGCGCATCTGTACGGCGACGGGCTGCCCGTAAAATATCAAAATCGCATTTACATCTGATTCACTTCTGAAGCGGGCCGTGGCGCGCTGTCTCGCTGCGCAGACGGCCGTACTGAGGGACTGTGCGCCGCCGCAGTGCCGTGTGCGCCGCAGGAATGCGCCGGTTTTCAACCGCCGAATACGCCGAATACGCCGATACGACGAATACAACACAAAGCCGTTCGCGGGTCTTGCACACCTGCGGACGGCTTTGTGCGTTAAAAAAATAATAAAATGTAAAATAATATTGCTTTATGTTTGTAAACATGGTATTCTTTTCCTGTGTTAAAGATTGATGCCGGTGCGGTCGGACGCCGTCCGGCGGAACGGGAGAGGAAAAAGCTATGAAAAAAACAATCCGCTGTATTGCTTGGATGCTGGCGCTGCTGCTGACGGCGTATACGCTGCCCGTCGGCGCGCTGGCCGCAGAGGACGATCGGAGCGAAGCGCTTTTGTCTGCGTCTGCGGCCGAAGCGGGCCTGCTCTGCGAGACGTAAGCGCACGCACCGCCAACGCCAAGACGTTATCCGGCAGCGACGGCCTCCGCCGGATCGACGTGTACGCGTTCGAGCTGCACCGGCAGACTGCGGACGGCTGGGTCGAGCGCGACGGCTTTGCCGACGGCAGCCTTGCGGACGAAGTCGCCGGACGCAGGCTGACCGACGCGCCGCTGAGCGCCTGCCTGGCGCCGTCGGCGCGTCCGCTTCACAGAACGCCGCCGCATCGCCGGCGCTGACGCTTACGGGCTGCCCGCCCTGCCGGCCGACGACACGATTATTCTTTCGGCGACGCTGCGTCTGCAAGCGCCTGCCGCCGCCGAGGGCGGCGCGGCAGATTTCGCCGCTTCGGACGAGACGTCCCTGCCGGCGGCCTCCGATGCTGCGAACGAAATGTTCACATCGTCCGTTCCCGACGTATCGGGCGAGTCGTCCGCGCCGGATGCCGCCTTGGCCGTCGTGGAATGGGACGTGACCGACGCGGTCGCCGGCCTGTACGCCGCCGGCGCGGACCGGCTTGAGCTGCCGCTTCCGACGGCCGCCGGCACTGTCCCCGAGGACGGCGTCGTACTCACGGTGCTTGCGACGAGCACGACTCTTTTGGAACGCAGCGGAAGCTGGGAGACGTACGACAGCTTCACCCATGCCGCCGTGAACGTGAATGCTTACAACGGCGGCTTTCAGCTTGAGGTCGACTGCCTGACCTCGGCCGGAGGTCTGCTGCCCGCGTCCAATTGCTGCTGTACAGCACCTTTGCGAGCGGCGCCTATCCCGTCACGGCCTCCGGCTGGACGCTCAACGTCCACGAATCGGTAACGAGCGACGGCCCGGCGCTTTGCTGTACTACGACGACTGCCGCAATGTCCGCCGCGTCTACCAGACGGAGACGCCGCCTGAAAATCGCTATACGGTGACCCGCTATACCGCAGACGGGGCCGGATTATATCGACTATACGCCCGCGACGAAGCGCGCCGTCTTCAACGACGGCTACGGCAACTACCAAGACGATCGTCGACGGTTACCTGCACTCGTTTTCCGACGGCAGCGGCAATACGGTCGAATATACCTACGAAGGCGTCGAACCGAAAAAGCGTCCGCCTGTACAACACGTCCGCCGGACTGAGCGTCAACCTGTTTTCGTTCACCTATTATTCCACACGGGAAGCAATGCCAACCTGCAAAAATCCAGAACCTCGAAACGAACGAATCGGTCGAATTCCTCTACGACAGCACCGCTATGCGGCTGGACAAAATCATCTTCCGCAAGGGAACCGTCGAGACCGACTGGATTGCGTTCGGCTATACAACGGCCGCATCACCACCGTCAACGACCGCGCTTCGTCGGCGTTTGACAACCCGCTGACCGTGCAGTACGACAGCAGCGGCCGCGTCACGGCGCTGAGCCGTCCGAACGGCGCGCAGACGTCGTTTGCCTACGGAAACGACGATGCGAAAAACCGCCTTTACGAAAATCAGCAGCTCCTATTCCAGCTACGAAGACACCTATCAGGGTCTTTTCCGCGTCGGGACGCACAAAAGCGTATATTCCGCCAAACGTTCCGCCGCGCCGCCCGTCGCGCTTTCTACGAGCGCCGTCGTGTTTGACGACTCGGGCAAGGTGCTGCATCAGGAGCAATACGTAACTGAACGTGAAGTATTACTGA
>VOFK01004321.1_pt1 | contig 14070 bp, 24 predicted proteins | sample 5384121 | NCBI WGS metagenome assembly VOFK01 (sample SAMN12384730, study PRJNA508395) | human gut metagenome | isolation source: healthy gut J | host: Homo sapiens | reverse complement strand
CTCCATAATCATACCAGTCCAACCCACCTTTACGATCCAGCTCCTTGCCATTATACTTATAAGGCTGAGCATCTCCGGTAGAAGAAAACACACCTCCAAACGGATAATAATGATTCACTTCCTCAACCGTTCCCTCCTCATCTACAACCACACGATTATTACCCTGATGATCTTTCAAATAATAATGATACTTACCGTCAGTAAGGGACACATAACCGACTTCTGTCAATAGAATCTGAGGTACTCCATTTTCATAGACCACATTGCCGCAGTAATCCGTTGTAACACTGTCTCCTTCCAGAACGTGCACGGTACGGGAGTTTCCTGCCCGCAGCATCATAAAGATAAGATATACTGTTACCATTCGCAAACATTACACGACCAGGCAAATTTAAACAATTATACTGAATAGCAGTTATATTTTTGTTTAAATCTTTAGTCAGGTTGCCGTTTTCATCATATTCATACTCTGTTGGCAAATCAATACCGTCCTTGAACTCGAAGCCGTTATTGAAGGCAGGGGTGGTTGAACGGTCTGTCACCTTTTTAACCGGTTACCGGCATAACTCAAAAAAAAGATCATCAATCCACATCATAACCCGTCGCTGAAGTCTGCCCGTAGCGCTTCAGACCCAAGATATTACCCATTTTATCATAGCCAGTCACCTGCTCATTAAAAACGGTTGGTATTTACAGAAAGGCTCGGCCCTTCACCATACTCCGCATCAGTCAGGCGACCCAGACGGTCATAACTGAATTTATAACCGCGGGGAGTGGCCCCGGCTCCACTTTTCCAAGTCATACTGCTGATATTACCATTATAACAATGGACTCCCAAACCGTCGGTATAATGCAAAGACTGGCTAAACTTACCGCCTTCAATACCGGTCAGCCAGTTACGGATATTGTAGGCATAGTCTGTTGCATAAATACCGTTATCCAGTTTGTCTGTCTGCAATCGGCCCAACTCGTCATAAGTGTGTTCCAAAAGCAGGACGGAAGGATTGTTATCGTATTGGTGGCTCACTCGTGTCAGGCGTGACGAATGGTCATAAGTATAGGTATAACGTTCCGTCAATGAATACCCGGAACTATCCGTATGGGTGTGAAGGACGGACAGAGGACTTCCTTGAAAGGAGTACTCAGTGGCGTATGTATCCATGCCTCCATTGACACGGCTTGACAGGCTTTTCACTATCCGCTTGTTGATGTCATAATAGTCCGCAGAATAAATGAATCCCGAAGAGCCATGCGTACAAAGTATGCTACCCGTAAGATTACCGGTCGCACTCACAGTTCCTTCCGGAAAATTATATGCAGAAAAAGCCGTTTCGTGTTCTAAAAATCATACGTATCATAGTAGTTCACCACATATACACAAGGATCAACCAGATCAAAAGAACTCTGATAACCACTGTACGCCAGGCCGGTGTCGCCTTCCATAAGAGTACCTAAAACAACTGTCTCACCGGCAGTCCGAACATGTTTATCGCTGTTGCTACATTCGCCCTCCACAACGACACGCCCATAGACATCATAAACAAAGAATGACCAAAGAGAATCATTACGCTGACAGCCATCCTGAGAAAAAACCAAACGGTGTGCCGCATCATAAACCAGGTAAGAAGGGGAGCAGCCGGAAGCTTCTTATAAACAAGACGATCCAGATAGTCATAACGATATATGTAAGCATAAAGATCCAAATCCGGATAATCCTAGTAACCCGGAGGAGGCACAAACACCAAACTCTTTTAACAGTAAATTATGGTGGGAAGCCTCATACGCGAAACGTGAACAGACGTTGCTGTGCACATAATACTCCTGTGCCGACTTTAATATTTGCTTATAAACCCCTGCGGACAACATAGGAACCGGAAGGGTACTTCACCTTTTAAACTTTCTTCCGGCAATTTCGTCTATCTCCCCATCCCAATAAACAGTATGTTCCACACTATCTATACGGTAATAATAGTAACTAAGATAAAGAGGGTAAACCTTAAATTTCTTATTCCAAATATACCTTTTCTCGCTTTGGGGTACAGTATGCGTCGGAAGGTAATATACGGAATCATAAACCATTTGATGTATTTTCTCCGGATATTTCTTCCGAGGAACATTCTTAAATACAATAGGATTCTTTTCTGTGGATAAGTCTAAGACAATGTCGGTATGGGGAGTTATTTCATACATTCCGGGAGATACTTCAGCAGCACCTTCCGCATCGCTTACATAGAAAGTTAAAGAGTTTTCACCATCTTTAAAAACAAAATGACCATACTCTTCCGGTCGCGTACTTATATAAAGTGCAGAATCTGTACGGTTACATATTTTCACGCTAAATTCTATTTGATTGGGATTCGAGAATTTTCCGTATTTGGTTTCCGTTCCATATATATATGGCTTCCACATTCGCATATCAATAATATGAGAATAATAAACGGATGAATCCTGTTCATTACATAAGAAGTAACGCAATTCAGGGTATGCAGAAAAGGGCTGACGATCGCCGCAATGTGTATATGCAGATCTGCCCGAATATTTATCTTTAAAATATACCCATATACCACAAGTATCCATATGTGTGTGCGTGTCCAATTCTATATAATTTTCCCCTTTTTTTTGCCTCATTGTTTTATCAAGGAATTCCTCGCTCAACCGCTTTTTATTCTTAAGATAAAAGAATATAAATTTCCCTTTATATTCAAGAAAGTCGGTTGGAAGTTCATAAGCATTATCGGGACACGTCCTTTCCCTGTGTCCAGCCAAAAAGAATGTTTCAGGCGCAATAATATACAGCCAAGCTGTATTGAAATCATACTGTGCAACCTGCAGATAGGGGCTGTGCAGAAAATTCGAATCTATCACCGCTTTGGCATGGGCAATGACTACGGGATCCACCTTACGTTCATTCAAACCCCGGCATGAAAATGCCAGGGTCGAAAGGATCATCATCTTTATAAACAGAATGCAATTACTCCTCCTCATCGTTTTCATTATATTTTCTAAATGTATATCTCATTAAATCCAGCATGGAGTTCATTTTTATAGAGTTCAGGTTACTTCTTACGGAATTATATTCATAAAGGGTTTTATTATCCTTAAAATAAACTCCAAAAGATACTCCATTCTTGCCTTTGGAATTCAACATATCATGCTCGGATGCGCCTTGAGTGCTGGGGTGAGAATGAATATCCACGATTGGCTGAAAGCCTTCAAATGGATTATTATTTATACCTTCCAATGTAGAAACACTATAATCACGGCTACTGTTTCCTATGATATATTTCTTCTCTCCATCCCTGTATCCGGCAGTATATTTCCACTCAACTCCGGTATTCTCAATACCAAATGTTGCGATATTAGCCGCATCATACGCGCTAGATGTTTCTGCAAAGTAATCAGCACGACTGGTATTATTGCCTAAATTTGTTTCCAATGCAGGTAAAATAGACTTGTCAAATACCTTGATATTCTTCCATTCAGGATTTATTTTCGACACTGTCCCGCTTGTTCCGCTAGCATATAAGACATCAACAATTCTATCAGTCTCCTCATCAATTGAAGTGCCCATGATAATTTATCACATAATCATCCTTCCCATCCGGATCTATCCTTAATACCGGATTATTCTTACAATAAACATAAGGACTCCAACTGTAATGTTTCTCACAGGACGGATCCACTCCATTCCACCTTCCTAACACCGAATCATAATGTCTCGCTCCATAATCATACCAGTCCAACCCACCTTTACGATCCAACTCCTTGCCATTATACTTATAAGGCTGAGCATCTCCGGTAGAAGAAAACACACCTCCAAACGGATAATAATGATTCACTTCCTCAACCGTTCCCTCCTCATCTACAACCACACGATTATTACCCTGATGATCTTTCAAATAATAATGATACTTACCGTCAGTAAGGGACACATAGCCGACTTCCGTCAATAGAATCTGAGGTACTCCATTTTCATAGACCACATTGCCGCAGTAATCCGTTGTAACACTGTCTCCTTCCAGAACGTGCACGGTACGGAGTTTCCTACCCGCAGCATCATAAAGATAAGATATACTGTTACCATTCGCAAACATTACACGACTAGGCAAATTTAAACAATTATACTGAATAGCAGTTATATTTTTGGTTTTTAAATCTTTAGTCAGGTTGCCGTTTTCATCATATTCATATTCGGTTGACAAGTCAACACCGTCCTTGAACTCGAAGCCGTTATTAAAGCAGGCGTAGTTGAATGGTCTCTCACCTTTTAATTAGTTGTCATTACAGGTCAAAACTTCATATTCAATAAACATAACTATATCCTTCCATTGTATTATTTTCATCTAACTTAAAAACAAATATACTTTTTTCCCATAAGAGTTATGAATAAAATACCCTGATACAAATTGATAGTCAATCAACTTGTACCAGGGTAAAAAATAATCCTATTAGAGTCAAATTTCCTCCACTGCAACCAAAACTAATTTTCCTTCCAGCTCTTTCCTTTTTAGTAAGTACTAAAATAGCTGGTAAAAATTCCCATATTTCATCTTCAATATCATATATATCAGATCCGTCCAATTTATAGATATTGCTACTAAATTTTGATGAAGGAACTGATTGATACGCAACAGAACCTTCATTTATTAATTTCACATACATCTTTTACATAAAATAATAAATGTCTAATCTACCATGAGAAACATATCCTCCAACTTACAAAAGTTCTCTTTTTTTACATTATCAACAGCAGAATCCTCCTGTTACAGGAACTACCCATCCGGTAGTTCCATTGTCCTTATTTGGCATATTAACTGCTTTATATTGTATTTTTAACTAAGGAGTCATTAGTATTCAAAATAATAGCCTATACATCAGAATAAAGTACTTTCCTTAAAAACATAAATAAGTACAAGTATTATTAATACTATTTCTACGATCCAAACACTTTTTTTTTGTTTAAACCAGATAATAAAAAAAAAACGGTCTATCAAAAGTAATAAACACATCATCAATATAAATCAATAATGAAAAAAAAGACTAAATGGTGTCCATGCTTCAGAACGCATATCAATTATAAAATATTATTATTGATATAGGAAATAACAATAATACAGGAGTCCATTTTATTCTTTTCATAATATATTATCTATAAATCATTTTACCTTGTGGATTATTTTTTATAAATTGCTCTAAATGAAACACTAGGAATAACGGGTCTAGAGGTAGAAATAGTAGCAATAAAAAGATGATTCTCCTAAATAATGGCTACTTGAAATCCTATGCCTAGTACTCTTTTTTGAGTAAAAGTTATTATACCAGCTGCTTCCAAAGATTTTTGTACCACTGTGGAGCAATTATTTCCTAAAAAATCATATGACTCATTCTTACTAATACTTATAAAAGGTATCCCTTATAATATCATCTTGCTCTTTCGATGTCGGAATCATATAGCCTTCAGAAAAAACCATACGTATTTATAGACATATCATCAGAAGCACCATAGGAATTATATGGACTATTTAAAAATTCTTGAGGACTATCAAATTCTCCCACTGCTATGTCGTTAAATTTTTCGCCCACTCCAGAAAACTCACCAGAGACATAAACATTATCTCCATTCACATCAATATTATTCACCGGATTATTTGCGCCATATTGATAAGGTGATAAAGAAACATACTTCTCTGAAAATCTATCAGTTTTCATAAATCTCCCTAATGCAGCATCATACATCCTCGCTCCATAATCATACCAGCCCAACCCACCTTTACGATCCAACTCCTTGCCATTATACTTATAAGGCTGGACGCTCTGCCGGGAACTTGTTGACATCAATCCGCCGAAAGCATAATAATCGTTCACTTCCTCAACCGCTCCCTCCTCATCTACAACCACACGATTATTACCCTGATGATCTTTCAAATTATAATGATACTGACCGTCAGTAAGGGACACATAACCGACTTCTGTCAATAGAATCTGAGGTACTCCATTTTCATAGACCACATTGCCGCAGTAATCCGTTATAACACTGTCTCCTTCCAGAGCGTGCACGGTACGGAGTTTCCTACCCGCAGCATCATAAAGATAAGATATACTGTTACCATTCGCAAACATTACACGACTAGGCAAATTTAAAACAATTATACTGAATAGCAGTTTTAATTTTTTGTTTAAATCTTTAGTCAGGTTGCCGTTTTCATCATATTCATACTCTGTGAACAAGTCAATACCGTCCTTGAACTCGAAGCCGTTATTGAAGCAGGCGTAGTTGAATGGTCTCTCACCTTTTAATTAGTTGTCACTACAGGCCAAATTTCATATTCGATTAACACAACTATAGACCTCCAGCGTATTTATCCTCTGATTTTAGTCTAACTTAGAAACGAATATACTCTTCTTCATAAGAAAGAATAAAACACCCCTGACATAAATTGATAGTTAATCAACTTATATCAAGGTAAAACATTATTCATTTATCAATAACTCTCTAGCCTTACATAATAAGTGCTGAAGAGCTTCCACCGGTATTCTTATATCTTCTCCATGATAATAAAAGCGTATATTCAAACTACCATTTCCCTTACTCAGGCTTGCCATAAACAGTCCATTGCGTAATATTTTAACCGTTTTTTCTTCATTTGTTGAAGCCATAGCTACCAATTTGCAATCCTCTATATATGCTTTTTTAGTAGATTCGAAAAGTTCTTTATTCGTATTGTATAACTTCATGTATTCATTCTCATTGCCAGCTAAAAAAAACTTTGCATCCTGTAAAATAGTCATAAAATCATCTAATGGAAACATTATTACCTCAAGTTTTCCGTAATAGAAAATTGCTTCAAAAAAGACTTTTTCCTGCTCAATGAAAACAGGGATATCATTTTTATAATTTATTTCAACAACTAATTTTTCCCTATCATAAGGGCTTGCTATCATTAGTTCAAAATTCAATTTTTCCATATTATTTATTTTTTACGGTTCAAGAAATGTTATAAATTTACCGTCTACGCTAAAACGAGCACCGATTCCTCCTGGTATTTTATAATCAACGCTATTCACCCCAAATCTATTAGCTTTAAAAGTTTGAGTTGCGTCATTAACAATACGCTGTACGTTTGGGTGTTCTAGTATTGACTTCAATACAGCCTCCCCTTGTTAGTTAATTGCTGTCGGATTTCCAACAGCCTTCGGAAAAGCGCTTCCACTTCTGTCACTATGTTTCTTTAGAGCCCTACCTACAGCCGTTAACCCACCTTTCGTCATGGTTCTACCAGCTTTAAGCAATTGCAATATTTGTCTCATTTTAAGACCTGTAAAGGACGGAGTAGGAGCTATTCCACCTATAGGAGCAACCCCCATGACTACACCCTCTTTGTTTACATTGTAAGTTAGATAGCCTATTGGATTTGCCGACATACTATTATTATTAATACCATACATAAGAAGAGTTATTGTTCTCCCAAAAAGATAATAGCCGAACGCATTCCAAAAACCAGAAATCGGTTCCATTACTTTTTGTCCTATAATTGTTACTTCCGGTAAATCCACCGTTATTTCAGGTTCCCTCCCATTTGGGCCAACCCAATTAGCAGGATTGTCCATACAATAATTATACGGAGATAAATAATAATAATGTTCACTCAAATCATCCACCGCATACCATCTTCCCAACACCGGATCATACATCCTCGCTCCATAATCATACCAGTCCAACCCACCCTTACGATCCAACTCCTTGCCATTATACTTATAAGGCTGAGCATCTCCACCAGAAGAAAACATACCTCAAACGGATAATAATGATTCACTTCCTCAACCGCTCCCTCCTCATCTACAACCACACGATTATTACCCTGATGATCTTTCAAATTATAATGATACTGACCGTCAGTAAGGGACACATAACCGACTTCTGTCAATAGAATCTGAGGTACTCCATTTTCATAGACCACATTGCCGCAGTAATCCGTTGTAACACTGTCTCCTTCCAGGATGTGCACGGTACGGAGTTTCCTACCCGCAGCATCATAAAGATAAGATATACTGTTACCATTCGCAAACATTATACACGACTAGGCAAATTTAAACAATTATACTGAATAGCAGTTTTCTTTTTGTTTAAATCTTTAGTCAGATTACCGTTTTCATCATATTCATACTCTGTGGACAAATCAATACCGTCCTTGAACTCGAAGCCGTTATTGAAGGCAGAAGTGCCTGAACGGTCTGCCACCTTCTTTAACCGGTTACCGGCATAACTCAAAAGAAAGATCATCAATCACATCATAACCCGTCGATGAAGTCTGCCCGTAGCGCTTCAGACCCAAGATATTACCCATTTTATCATAACCCGTCACCTGCTCATTAAAACGGTTAGTATTTACAGAAAAGAGTTGCTCATTAATTGCCTCCTCTTCATTCAAAACAGTGATCAGAAGCCTCAAACTTCGCCAGACTTACCACAAAACAAAAAAGTAATATGATGAGCTTTCGTTAAACCTAACAATACAAAATAGTCTTACTCCGACATATAAATTTAAGTTTATTCAATTTATATCAAATTTTTTATTCTCATAAGAATCAAAATAAAAATCTAATATAGAACAACTAGATCCTAATAAATCTATATTAATATAAGATAATAAGAATTACCCTAGCTCAGGTTTGTTTTTAGTCGACTTCCGCTAGAGTAATTCAACAACAAATAACAGAATAAAACAATCAGCACCCCTTATATAAAATTAATGTAAGGATAATAAGAACTATTTCGATAATCCAAATAGTTTTCGAAGCATAACAAGGAATACTAAAACGATCGACCAACAGAACAAAAATCATTATTAATATAAATCCTATAATAAAGTAAAAACTAAATGCTGTCCAATGCCTACGTATATTCACTATAAAAAGCTATAATTGATATAGGAAATATCAATAATATAGGCGTCAATTTTATTCTTTTCATTTGTATATTATTTCTTTATTATTCGACCATTCGGGTTTAGTTGAATAATCAACTTAAATGCAACACTAGGCACAATAGATCTAGAAACTGGACCATGCATCACCAACGATGATTTTTTCATAAAGTAATTAGTCTGTGGCATTCTAAATGTCGCATATTTTTGTAGATGAGTTCGTATACCCGCAACTTCAATAGCCCTCTGTACTGCTGTGGCACAATTATTAGACATAAGGCTATACTCTTCATTATTACTAATTTTCAGGAAAGCATCGCGAATAGCATTATCTTGATCCTTGTTAGTTGGAATCATATATCCCTCGGAAAAGCCATAGGAATTTCCATTCATATCATCAGCATCTCCAGAAGAATTGTATTTACTTTTAAGAAATTCTTCGGGTGTATCAAATTCTCCAATGGCTATATCATCAAATTTACGGCCTCCTGAAAATTTTCCAGAAATATACACATTGTTTCCATTAATAGAAAAATACTGCCATTTATCATTTGTATTTTGAATCAATAATGCCATATGCTGTTTATCTCCATATCCATAATTCAGAATAGTAATACTATCCCCATTTATATCAATATTATTATTTACATTATTATTACCACAATAATTATACAGGATTCAAATCATAATACTTCTCCGTCTTCGGATCCACCACATGCCAACGTCCTAAAGTTGCATCGTAATGCCTCACTCCATAATCATACCAGTACAACCCACCTTTACTATCCAACTTCTTGCCATTATACTTATAAAGCGTTTGAGCATCTCCGGTAGAAGAAAACACACCTCAAACGGACAATAATGATTTACTTCCTCAACCGTTCCCTCTTCAACAACAACCACACGATTATTACCCAGATGATCTTTTAAATAATAATGATACTTACTGTCAGTAAGGAACACATAACCGACTTCTGTCAATAGAATCTTAGGAACTTCATTTTCATAGACCACATTGCCGCAGTAATCCGTTGTAACATTATCTCCTTCCAGGACGTACATGATACGGAGTTTCCTACCCGCAGCATCATAAAGATAAGATATACTGTTACCATTCGCAAACATTACACGACTAGGCAAATTTAAAAACAATTATACTGAATAGCAGTTTTCTTTTTTTGTTTAAATCTTTAGTCAGGTTACCGTTTTCATCATATTCATACTCTGTGGACAAATCAATATCATCCTTGAACTCGAAGCCGTTATTAAAAACAGGGATGGTTGAATTGGTATTTGTACCGGATTAAAAACAAAAATTCCGTTAATCTTTATAGGCAGACTAACGGAATTTAATTTATTACTGGAATAGCTTTATACAAACTATTCACTGACAATTAGCGCACTGGTTTCATAATCAATATTCATTAAGATATTTATAATGAACTTATTACTTTTCCGGAAAACCTACCTAAGTTTAAGGGCACCAAATTTAAGAAAAATATTTATCTTTACGATTATTTTTAGTTGATTTCATCCATTTTCCCTCTGTGAGAAAAGTATTCTGTTTATCAAACCGTCATAGTCATATTTCGAATTATCATAAGCTTCCCTTTGAATGATTTTTAACCTCCTTTTATTTTAAGATCTTTATCACAAAGAATTGTATAATAGAATAAAGCATTTAATTCATCCCAATTGTAATCTTCCCTATTGAAGTAAAGACTATCAAAATAATTAGTTAGAGCTTGATAACCGCCTATAAATTGCACATCAAGAGAAACCTTTTCTCTTTTCTTCCCAAAATAATAATACACCTTTGACCCAAATACTTGGGAAATAGTATCAATTTTACAAACCAACGTACCATCTTCAACATTATAGTAAGACTTTACCCTGCGAAACCTTATTTTGCCCATATAAAACTATGCCTATAAGAAAAAAAAAAACAAACAAACTTTTTAAAAATCATATCCTAATCTTTTTGACATTATTGTTGATCGACTATATACAAACTCATCAACCCTCGGCTGCCTATGTCCAAATGGTTTATTCCTTAGATATAATATAACATGCCCAAACTCATGTGCTATTCCTACTGTTCTGTGATTTATATTACCCTTACCGTTTATAATAACCTCCACATTTTTACCAACAGATTTCTTACCAGATGGTAAATTTCTATCAGGTACCAAAGTTTGTCCAAGATTACCTTGAATACTATAACCAATAGGTTCTCCAATACTTTGCAAAAGTTTTTCAGACGTCAAATCCTGATTTGTATTATAGTCATATGGTGAATCAAAAAACTCATTTATTCTTTTTTCCATTCATTATGTAACTATTAATATTAGATATGGATAATTCAACCAACTTCTCATTCGTTGCAATCTCATACAAATCTTGCAAAAAGAAGTCCGATGTAACTTTTAGCGTGAGCTTTCTATAGAAGTAGGATCAAGCACTCCATTATTAAACTTCATTTTTATATTCGTACCATCTTCTAATCCATTATAAATCGCCAACATTGCTTCTGCGACACTAGTCTTATTAAGAAGTAAACTATCTCCATTCACATCAATATTATTCACCGGATTATTTGCGCCATATTGATAAGGTGATAAAGAAACATACTTCTCTGAAAAAAATCTATCAGTTTTCATAAATCTCCCTAATGCAGCATCATACATCCTCGCTCCATAATCATACCAGCCCAACCCACCTTTACGATCCAAGCTCCTTGCCATTATACTTATAAGGCTGGACGCTCTGCCGGGAACTTGTTGACATCAATCCGCCGAAAGCATAATAATCGTTCACTTCCTCAACCGTTCCCTCCTCATCTACAACCACACGATTATTACCCTGATGATCTTTCAAATAATAATGATACTGACCGTCAGTAAGGGACACATAGCCGACTTCTGTCAATAGAATCTTAGGTACTCCATTTTCATAGACCACATTGCCGCAGTAATCCGTTGTAACACTGTCTCCTTCCAGAAAGTGCACGGTACGGAGTTTCCTACCCGCAGCATCATAAAGATAAGATATACTGTTACCATTCGCAAACATTACACGACTAGGCAAATTTAAACAATTATACTGAATAGCAGTTTTCTTTTTGTTTAAATCTTTAGTCAGGTTGCCGTTTTCATCATATTCATACTCTGTGCGCAAATCAATGCCGTCCTTGAACTCGAAGCCGCTATTAAAAACAGGGATGGTTGAATTGGTATTTGTACCGGATTAAAAACGTAAAAAATTCCGTTAATCTTTATAGGCAGACTAACGGAATTTAATTTATTACTAGAATAGCTTTTATACAAACTATTCACTGACAATTAGCGCACCGGTTCATAATCAATATTCATTAAAATATTTATAATGAACTTATTACTTTTCGGAAAACCTACCTAAGTTTAAGGACACCAAATTTAAGAAAATATTTATCTTTATGATTATTCTTAGTTGATTTCATCCATTTTCCCTCTATAGAGAAGAGTATTCTTTTTATCAAACCATCATAATCATATTTCGAATTATCATAAGAAAAACTTCCTATTGAAGTAAAGACTATCAAAATAATTAGTTAGAACTTGATAACCGCCTATAAATTGTACATCAAGAGAAACCTTTTCTCTTTTCTTCCCCAAAGAATAATACACCTTTGGCTCAAATACTTGGGAGATACATCAGAATAAGAAACCTATTTGACTAAGTTATTTAGTCAAATATAATTTATATTTATTTCCCTTATTCTGAAAAATAATCTTTTTATTCTTCAATTTTAATCCTTCATTTTTAAAAAACCTATAACCAAACAAAGAATCAACAATATTAACTGTTACCTCAAGAGTTTCTCCAGCTAACAAATGAGGATATATTATATCTGTTCGAACATCATCGTATGTCATCTTATAACCTGTTCCCCGTAATATAAAAAGGCCTTTTAGCTACCACAAAGGAAATACTATCCACTAATTCTTTCACATTAAAAGAATATGATCCTCTTGGTGGGACATCCAGAGATTCTTCGCTAAAGAAAGGCACTCCATTGACATACGGAAAACAAATATAATCTCTTTCAGGATTGTCAGAAGCATTGATTTTCACTTTAACAATCCCTTTACTTTGACTATTTTTCAGTTTTCATATATTCTACTGGCATTCTATCTCTCTGTTGAAAACTAGTTAGACATATTACATTTCCCGCTTTCCGCCAACGTCCAAATGACTCACTATACCACACATCATGACATTCATATCTAAAAGTCGAGTCTTCTGAAAAAACAAAAAAACATGAGGATTTTTTTTCCTTTATATTTCCCGCTTATAAAGGTTGGAACACCGCAACTCCCCAACAAAAAAACAAATATAAAAGTGACATATAACTATATTTCATGGCCATTATTATTTTATAATTCTCAATATATCTTTCGGATTTTTATTTGGATACACATATCGAATATACAAATAGTCTCCTGAATTGTTTATCCCTAATACCCAACGATGATTAATATCACCCAGAGAATTAGCTTGCCCAAAATCCGAAACAGGCATACTTGATTTATCAAATGAAAATTGACGACTATGCCTTTTACCTCTCCAGTAATCGCAGTATTCTCTGTAACTCTTCCATTCCATTTTTCCACAAATCATATCCATGTGACGATTCATGTACTCCATTAGATTTAGCCCCATTACCTGCAATATCCATGGTAATAACCCCCTCCTTAATATCAGTTCCACCAATATTTCCTTCTACTTTATTATAAGTAAATATCTGCTCTTTTGTCTCTCCCATCGCAATAACTCAGAAACTCCAGTTCTAAGATTATTAATATCCATTCGCATTTCCTCAGCCTTAACTTGATCTTTAGAAACATCTTTCCCTTTTGTTTGTTTTTTTTGCAATATTAGCATCCAATCTATCTAGCTTTTTCTGCTTAATATCAATCTGAGCTATCATTGCTTGAGATAGAGATTCAGCGTACTCTGCATCATCTTTTAGTTTTCCATTCTTTACCTTCTGGATCAATAAATCTTACTGGATTATTAGCACAATATACATATGGACTAATCGAATAATATTTCTCCGCCATCGGATCCACCACATGCCACCTGCCTAAAGTCGCATCATACATCC
>VOFK01002091.1_pt1 | contig 14072 bp, 13 predicted proteins | sample 5384121 | NCBI WGS metagenome assembly VOFK01 (sample SAMN12384730, study PRJNA508395) | human gut metagenome | isolation source: healthy gut J | host: Homo sapiens | reverse complement strand
TACGGCGAGGCACGCCGTTCTGCCGCAGTGCGGTGCAGGATATGTCGCTCGCGATCTATCGCGGCGAATTTTGGGCATCATCGGCCCACGGGCAGCGGCAAATCGACGCTGATCCAGCATTAACGGCCTGCTCAAACCGACCTCCGGCCGGATACTTCTCGGTGGAGAGGACATCTGGTCGGACCCGAAAAAAAAAAATTCGAACGTAAAAAGATTCCGCGTGGGTACGTGTTCCAGTACCCCGAATACCAGCTGTTTGAAGAGAACTGTTTACCGCGATATCGCGTTTGGCCCGGCGAACATGGGCTTATCAAAGACGAGATCGACCGCCGCGTGCGTAGATCCGCGCACTTTGCGGGGCTTGCCGACGATCTGCTGGAAAAATCGCCGTTGCCCTCTCCGGCGGACCAAGCGCCGTGGCATCGCAGGCGTTATTGCGATGGAGCCGAGGTGTCGTGCTCGGCAGCCGAGCGCGAGCCTTGACCCTGGGGGCAGGGAAGAGCTAACATCCGCGAATTCCACCGCGCGCGCGGCGACCGTCGTCGTGCTCGTGAGCCACAGCATGGAGGAGATCGCGAAAAAACGTCGACCGCATCGTTGTCCATCGGACAGCCACGTGCTGGCAGCACGCCGCGCGAGATCTTCGCCCACGGCGACAGGCGCTGATGACCGCGAGCGCTCGACGTGCCGCAGGTCACGCGTCGCGATGGCGCGCGATAAAGGCATTGCCATCAACCCGCTGATTTTACACCGATGGAGCTGAGCTCAGCAAAAGAGCTTGTCGCGCTCAAGAAAGGGGCGGCAAAAAATGCTGAAGGATATCACGCTCGGCCAGTTTTTTTCCGGGCGACACGCTCTCGCCCATAGCTCGACCCGCACTTTCAAAAGCTCCTCGTCGGTGTTTACGTCATTGATGGCGCTCTTTCGGCGAAGGCTGCACTGCGGCCGTTCTCGTTCTGACGCTGGTCGTCGCCGTTGGCATCTCGGCGCGCGCGTGAGCACCGAAGGCGCTTTCAAGGGATGAAAAGCCGGTGCTGTTCATTATAGCGTTCACGGCGCTTTTGAACCTCTTTACACCCAGCACGGAGGCACAATGCCATTTTGGATCTTCCGCGGCCGATCGAGGCGTGCCGCTGCCATCGTAATCTTTGCGCATCACGCTTTTTGATCATGGGAACATTCCTGCTCACGTACGACCTCTCCGTCCGCCTGACGGACGGTCTGCCGGAAACCACTGGGCGGCCCGCTCAAGGTCCTGTGCGCGGAAGCGCGATGATGATGTCGCGCTTCGCTGTCCGACGCTCATCGAAGACAATGGATGTCACGCGCAGAAGGCGCGCGGCGCGGATTTTGAAACGGCAGCCTTATGCCGCGCGAAAAGGCGCCGCTCGATGCCGATCCCAGCCGCTGTTTGTCAGAGCGCGCGTTCCGCCGCGCCCGACGAGCTGGCCACCGCGATGGAATACCGCCGCTGGCCACGGCGGCGAGCTTCCGCATGAAGGTGCGCATGGGCCGAAACGACTACCTGGCTCTCGCTTTCTGGGCGCTGATCCTGGCCGGGTCGATCATCCTGACGAGGTACGGCATTTGAAAACATTGCACTCCGTCTCCGGTACGACGGCTCCGCCTATCACGGCGCTGGCAGCGGCAGGCCGGTCTCCCCACGGTGCAGCAGACCGTGGAGGACGCCATTGCAAAAAATACTGGTACAAGCGTCCATGTAACGGGCTGCGGACGCACGGACGCGGGCGTGCACGCCGAGCGCTACATCGCCAATTTCCACACAGAAAGCCGCGCATTCCAGTCGAGCGCCTGCCGCTTGCCATCAACACACACACACGCCCGGAGGATATCGTCGTGCGCGATACGCTTGAGGTGGCGGATGTGATTTTCCAACGCGATCCTCTCGTGTCAAAAAAAGGGAATACACCTACCGTATTTATAATTCCCGCATCAAAAACCCGTTCTGGCGTCAACAGGGCTTACTTTACCCCAAGCACCTCGACGAAGAGGTGATGGACTGGCGCGGCGCGCGCCTTTTGAGGGTACGCACTGATTTCCCGCGCCGTCCGCTCTGTCGGGTCGGGGCGAAGACCACCGTGCGCACGATGCACTACGCCGCGTGCGTCGCGCTTCGGGTGATCTTTGGAACTCAAGGTCTGCGCGGACGGGTTCCTGCATAACATGGTACGGGCGATCACACAGTGCTCCTACGCCGCCGAGGGGAAGCTTCACGCCAGAAGAGACATCGAGATCCTCGGCCTTGGCGACCGTCGTCGCCGGCTTCCACGGTGTTCTGGGCGACTGTACATGACGACGACTTTGGTATGAGGATGAACGGCTCAATGAATGATCTCAAAGAGGAAAAGGGAACACGCGAGAGCTGGCAGCGCTTCGCAGTGGCCTTCGCGCCCGCGGCGGGCCCGCGGGCGCTGATGCAGATTCTGGCGCCAGGTCGCTGGCGTCGCCGTGCGCGTGGAAGGGACCTTTGGTTAAAGCCTTGACGGTAAGCCGCCTTTCCGCCAATAAGGTCACGCAGGATGAGCAGGGTGCGTGAGATGTACTCATTCAGCAATGACCGCAGCAACAATTTTGAGCTGCTTCGGCGACTCATCTGATCGTCGCTTCGACGACGGGCGTATCGATCTAGCCAGCAGCAGCGGCAGCGTGGTGGACAGCATGAGTGTGAAGTCACGAATCCCGCCATCGCCATGCCGGCCAGACCGCCGCGGCTCACGATATCGGCGGGCAGACGCTTTTTATTTACCTGCAAGCGGCCTTGTGCGCCGAGCATGAGCGGCAAAGAGTGCAGCGGCAATATTTTGCTTCTGCCAGCGCTACTCGGACTCACCTCGCGCCTAACGCTGAAAAGAGCGGCTATAAGTCGCGCCAGCGTGGTGTACGGACGCTTCGGGCGAGAAGACGCTTGCCTTTCAACTCGGAGCACTCATGCGTCATCGACGCGCCGTCATGCGCGACCGTAAGCGCATGGCGGCGGTGACGCTTCAGCGAGTCGGACGGCAATATTCGCCGACACGGTGAGCATCTATTCCTCGGCAGCGATAAGGCGACCTCGGTCAATACACTCACGGGCTCGCTCCCCTGCTATCGCTCGACACGTGGCCGGTACGCTCGTGCCTGACGGACGAGAGTCATTTCATCGGACGGTACGCTCCGCAGCTAACGCTACGAATACCCGTACCTGCGCGGTTCGAGCATGGGCGGCGACAACTACGCGGCGCTGCTGCTGAGCCGCCGCTCGAGCAGCACCATGAAGCTCATTGACCGTCTCTTCCCGAAGGCGCGATGGCAAGTCTCGACACAGCAGTCAGAGGTTCAATGTCCATAAGTCCACGGTGGGAAGTATCGCCGTGCTGTACAGCGACAGTCTGGTGCCTCACACGCCGCAGCTGCAGGAATACGCGGCTGACGCCACCGGAGCACGCGCTCGTCATCGCGAGATGGCGTAATTTATTTAAAACGCCAAAAATATTACACCATGACAGAAAGGAGCGGAAACGTGAATGGTCTTATGAACATCGATACCTCCTCGCTCGTGCTCATTTAAGCGTGCCTGGCGCCGCGGGGCTGTTCCCCAGTTTTGGCGCCGCCAAGGCGATCATGCCTCGCTGATCGGCGCGTCGCCTCCTGACCGACAAGCTATGACCGAGCCCGTACCGACATGCTGATGCCGTGCCCTTGAAAGAGCGTGTGGAGGAGTGGTTTGATAACAAACGTGACAATTGCAGGGATGTCCCGCAGATCGGCGGCCCGGACGGAAACGTTTGGACGGCGCCGTCGCCTTGAAATGCCGCGCGCGACGCAAAGCGCGCTTGCCGCCGGGGACGCTGCCTCGGCAGCGTATGATTGTGTTCGTGTTGTGTTTCGGTGCTGCTCCGCTTAGTGACGGGAGCAGCATTGACAATAAAAAGTTAGACTTTGCATAGTGCTGAACGCTCAATACCATCGGGCGCGCCGCCCTGATCGAGGCACTTTGTTGTTTCGTCTTGGAAATGTACCGAAGTTTCATGCGTCGCGGCCTCGCCGACTATTGAATGTAATCTTGTTAATGTTTTTGTCATTCGCGTTGTTACCCTGATCTTTACCCCAAGGAAATGCAGCAACTTTGTTCCCGGTGATGTAAAGAATATCGCTGTTGTGTTCATCACCCGTCAGAAAAACGGCAGTGAACGCGCGCCAATGAAGCGACTTCGCCTCGCGCGGAAAAATTCCCGACTGCTGGATGATGCCGCATGGGTATCACGATGAGGACCTTGATTGTCATTCCCAATGAAATGATGGCGCCAAGTGCGCGGAACAGCGCCCACCGATGCTGATGATCCGACGCGAGCACGAGACGAGGATTTGCGTAAGCATCGCCATGTTCTCGTTCCTGAGCCGCTGGCGGAACCCCGCCGCGAACGACGCACAAAATGGCGCTGAAAGACGCAGAGCCTCGCGCAACAAGTAGTTGTACCTGAAAAGGGTGCCACAATCGACTGCATCAAAGCTCGACGCGTCGTCGGTGAGGGAGAGATCGGAACGCGCCATCCAGATTTTGAACCGCCGAAGAACAACCCTGCCTGATCGCGTCGGCAAGACGGCCAATAAGCCGAGGGCCCGCCCAGCGCGGGCGCCGTTCGCTTTCGGACAGCGCAGTTCTTCGGACCGACCGCTCGTCGCGTTCCGCGCCAGTTTGAGAGCCCGAAGGGCTCCTTAATGAGGAGAACCGGCAAGATGGGGCAACGTCATTCCGTTAAATATCGTGCCGAGGCTTTGAACGCTGCCAATATCTGAAGCCCCGTGCCTCCTGAAGCGAAATTCAGGTCATCGGCGCGATTTATCGCGCCTTTGTTTTCCAGCCGGTCATGGTCAATGCTTCGCATTTGAAGGGCATCGCCCACTACTATAGAGCAGTTCCACGGTGCCAAAATTCCTCGAGGGGCATTCTGCGTCAGGCGAAAGTGCTGCCAACCGGAGCGCTGCTGTCACCGACCGCTTTCCCTGCCCGACAAGGCCATCGCACCTTCATCGACGTAGAGCATGCTCGGATCTGAACCTGCACGACAAGAACATCAACGCCGCATGGAGCTGCGCCGCGAGATCGAGGATCACGACAAAGGGCGCGAGCTTTGCAGGAGCGCAGAAGAACCCGACTTTGAGCGGCTGGCCGAGCTCAAGAGCCACCATCAAAGGCGCAGACCGAGCTCGACAGGCGCTCTGCGCGCAGGAGTGACCCGCAGCTCACGATGGACAACCTCGCCCGCGTGATCGAGCTCTGGACGAAGATTCGGCCTCGCGTAATCCGTGGAAGACAGAGTTCCACGCCGTCTGATTGTCGGTCAGGACCTGCAGCCGGTGAGCTTTATCTTTGTCGGCCCCACGGGCGTCGGCAAGACCGAGCTTGTCGCGCTGGCGCAGTATCTCGAACTGCCCCGATGCGCTGATCCGTTTCGATGTCCGGAGTTTATGGAAAGCACTCGGTCTCCCGCATCGCCTGGCTCGCCAGCTTTCCCGGCTAGTCGGCTATGAAGCCGGGCCAGCTGACCTGAAAAGAGCCCGCAAGCCCTATGCCGTCATCCTTTCGATCGAAAAAGGCGCGCATCCCGACGTGATGAACGTCCTGCTGCAAATTCTCGATGACGGAGAGATCACCGACTCCCACGGCCGCAAGGTGAATCTTTGAAAATCACTGTCATCGTGATGACATCCAACGCGGGCAGCGAACGCAAAGGGAGGGCACCGTCGGCTTCGGCCATTACCGGTGAACGAGCAGAACCGCGACCGCGCTATGAAGGCGCTCGGCGAGTTCCTGCGCCCCGAATTCCTGAACCGTGGACGAGGTCATCTGCTTCAACCGCCTGACGAGAAGAACTTCGCCGGCATCGCCCACATCATGCTCGATGAGCTGCAAAAAGCCTTGAGGACAAGGGCCTGCACTTTTATGTGGACGAGGATGTTGAGGACTACCTCGTCAAGAAGTCCTACTCCGCGACCTACGGCGCGCGCAATCTACGCCGCACGATCCAGAAAGATCTGGAAGACACCATGGCCGCGCAGATCATCGATTCCTACGAGCATCCCGTTACGCAGATCCGTGCGTCGATGGAGGACGGCAAGCTCGTTGTCCGCAGCCTGTAAAAGAAAGGGAGGGAGACCATGTTCCATCTGTTCCGCAAGGACATTGAAAAGCACTGCGCCTACTGCAAGAGCGGATCTGTCATCAACGAAGGGCAGGTCATCTGCTCCCGCCGCGGCGTGGTCGACTCTGCTGACCACTGCCGTCACTTCTGCTACGATCCGCTCGCTAAGCGTGTGCCGCCCCCGTCCCGCCACGCTGAACGACCAGTATACCTCCGAGGATTTTTCCTGTAAGGCCGGGCAGCGCCCCGAACAATAAAGAAAGAAGGCCGATTCCCATGAACATTTCTCAGGTTTACGCAGTCTATTTCAGCGCCACCGGCAACACCAGAAAGGTGACCACCACGCTTGCAAATGCCCTTGCCGTCAGCTTCGACGTGCCGCTCGAGGTGCGCGATTTCACGCTGCCCGCCGCGCGCGAGGAAGCGTATGAGTTTGCCGAGGGCGACCTTGTCGTATTCGGTATGCCAACCTACGCGGGCAAGCTTCCAAATAAGCTGCTCGACTTTGTGAAGTCCGGCTTTCACGGAAACGGCGCGCTGGCCGTGCCGGTCGTGACGTTCGGCAACCGCAGTTTTGATAATTCCCTTGCCGAGCTCTGCGCCTGCCTCGAAGGGGACGGCTTCCACACCATCGGCGCGGGCGCCTTTGCCTGCCGCCACGCCTTTACCGACGCGCTTGCCAACGGCAGACCCGATTCCGACGATATGGCGGAGCTTGCAAAGCTCGGCTCCGCGGTCGTGGGCCGCATCGTGAAGATGACCGAGTATCCCGCGCCCGTCACGGTCGACGGTGACGCCGACGCGCCGTATTACCGCCCGCTGGGCCTCGATGGCGAACCGAAGGTGTTTCTGAAGGCGAAGCCCAAGACCGACCTCGACAAGTGTATCCACTGCGGCGTGTGCGCCTCACTCTGCCCGATGGGCTCGATCAATCCCGATGATGTCACCGAGGTCGTGGGCGTGTGCATCAAATGCCACTCCTGCGTGCGCAACTGCCCGATGGGCGCGAAGTATTTCGACGATCCCGCGTTCCTCTCGCACCGCGCGATGCTCGAACGCGACTACACGCGCAGAGCGGAGGACAAGATCTTCACGGCGTAAGAAAGCACATAAAAAGGCTCTGTTTGGGAATCCCAAACGGAGCTTTTTTCATTCCCGAATGACGGAACATTGCTGCCTTACAAACAAAATTTGGGAAGGGCGGGAAGCGGGGACAGCCACGCACGCATACGCTATGGAGAAAGCACCAATTTTGGGAGGGATCTTATGAAACCGGTGTACTTTTTCCTCGGCGCAAACAGCGAAGAGGGCTTTTTCTCGCTCTATGACCAGCTTTTGGGCGGTCGGCTCGACGATCTGATGATTCTGAAAGGCGGCCCGGGCTGCGGCAAGTCGACCTTCATGCGCCGCATGGGCGCGGCGATGGAGCGCGCGGGCGAGCGCGTCGTGTACATCAACTGCTCGGGTGATCCCGATTCGCTCGACGCTGCGATCTTTCTGGATCGTAACGCCGCCATCGTGGACGGCACCAGCCCGCATGTGCTCGAGCCGACCTACGCGGTCGCGAGCGAACGCTATGTCGATCTGACACGCTTCTACGATGTGGACGCGGCTAAGGCACGCCGCGCGGAGATCGTCGCGCTGAGCGACGAATATCGCGCACACTACCGCAGCGCCTATCGCATCCTGCGCGCGATGGGCGAGGTGGAGAGCGAGCGCCGCGTGGCAATGCACGCGCAGATGGATTTTTCGAAGCTCCGCCGCCGCACCGACGGCATCCTCGCACGCGAGCTGCGCGGTGAGGGAGGCGGCAGCGGGCGCGTCGACCGCGCGTTTTTGGGCGGTGTGACGCATCGGGGCGAGATTTGCCGGTTCGACACCGTCGAAGCCCTCTGCCCGCGCATCTATGCCATCATCGACAGTGCGGGGCTGGGAAACGAAATGCTTGAGACCGTCGTGCAGGCGGCACAGGCGAAGCATTTCGACATCATCGCCTGCCCGAATCCAGACCGGCCGCGGGAGCTCCATCACGTATTGATCCCGGAAAAAGGGCTGGCGTTTATCACAACGAACGCGCGCAACCCGTACGACGGGAAGCCTACCGCCGCCTGCGTCTCGACGCGATGGCGGAGGAGAAGCTCACGCGCGCGCAGAAGGCGAAGCTGCGCTTCACCCGCCGCGTGGAGGCGTCGCTCTTAGATGAGGCTGTGGGCGCGCTGTCGGATGCCAAGAAGGCGCACGACGCGCTGGAATCCGCATATCATCCCTGCGTGGATTTCGAGGGGGGCACTGCGCTCGCAGAGAAAGAAATTAAAAGACTATTAAAGCAATAGCGCTTTACAGATTCTTGCTGCCTGAAGGCAGCAATGGGATTCCCTGCGCGGCGCAGGGAATGCGGGAAAGGGGGCCATTCTCTCACGTGAGAGAATGGCCCCCTTGGACCCCCAAGAGAACGCAAGGGGCGCCGCCCCTTGACCCCGACATTGCGGGTTTGCAGCTTGAATAACTGCACGCGCTGCGCAATGTAAGTGCGGTGTACATGGCTTCGCCATGAATCCCTGCGAGTCGTTACCACTCTCAACCGCGCCTTACTATCGTGAGGCGCGAGTGACGTTTGCTTGGCGGCAGACTGCCTACCGAATGCGGCATTGCTGACGCTCGCCGCATTGTGGAGACTGGAGATAGACGGAAATTAGGCTGTACTTCTACAAGATGGGCAGAGCGGCAGCGGATAATAGAAGCAGAGGCAAATCGTATAGTAAAACCAATGGCGGCGAGCGTTAGCAATGCCGCCACGCAGGCACTTTCACTCCGGAGGCATGAAAGTTGTTCGAGCTCCAGATTGCCAATCAAAGCCTTTCTCTTGGGGGTCAAAGGGGGATATTCTCTTTCCACGGAAAGAGAATATCCCCCTTAATCGTCCCCTGCACGGTGCAGGGAAAACCCCGCCCTTTCGGGCGGCCTTGATTCATTGTGCCATATCGGCACGAAAATAAACCGTCCGCTCTGGCAGCGATAAGATCAGCGTATACTCGCTGCTTTTCCCGCCCGCAGCATCGGTGTATTCCGTGACGCCGACAAGCGCCGTACCGGTCTCACCGTCCAGCGTAAGATCATAGAGGACGTCGTTCACATCGTGCTGGGTGAGGGTGTAGGTGCCGCTTTGCGTGCTGCCGTCGGAATCCGTGAGCGTCAGCGTGCCGTCCTGTGCGGCGCAGGTGAGGACGGAGAGGTCGAGCGGCTGTCCCGCGCTGTCGATGGCGTTTGCGTATGTCCAGTCGTGGCCCTCGATGGTCAGGCCGTCATCCGTTTTGCCGCAGCCGGCAAGTAGAAAAATGAGCAGCAGCGGCAGTAAAATCTTGTATTTACCTGTCATGTGTTTTTCCTTTCTACCTCTTGATTTTCAGCGCGAGCAGCACACCAAGTCCCACGACAAAGAGCGACAGTGCGGCTAAAAACAGATGTGAAGGGAACCGGCCCATAACGTAGATGTCTGTCGCCATATCAACGCCGCCGACGATCGAAACATCCTCCGGAATAGGCGGCCCGGCAGTAAAATACTGTACGGCACATATGAGCAGTACCGGTACGCTGACGGCCAACAGCACCCATGCGCCAATGCGCAGGGTCTTTGTGCGCTTATCGCGTGTTTTCTCCGATATGCTTGCGGGAGCGTTCCCATCTGGCGTGCCGGTCAACTCTGCGAGCGGAACGCCGAAAAAGCCCGAGAGTGCGAAGAGGTTCGCCGTGCTCGGCAGCGACGAGCCGTCCTCCCACTTCGTCACGGCCTGCCGCGAGACCTCGAGTGCCTGCGCCAGCGCCTCCTGCGACAGCCCGCGCTCCTTTCGAAGCGTGCGGATGCGCGCGCCGAGTTCGTTGTCCATAGAAAGTCTCCTTTGCCTTGATGGCGCTATCGTAGCAGTTTTTGGCGCAAAAGTCCACCAAGTATTCCGCTACTATCGGTAGCGAAACGGAAAAAGCCGCCCGAATGGGCGGCTTTTCACGCGCATTTACTTCTTGCGGCAGCTCAGCTCGCCGTTTTCGGCGTCGAGCACGAGCGTGCTGCCCGCGGCGAGGTCGCCGCGCAAAATCTCCTTGGCGATCAGCGTCTCCGCCGCGCTCTGGAGGTAGCGCTTGAGCGGACGCGCACCGTAAATCGGGTCGAAGCCGCGCTCGATGATGAGGCTCTTGGCCGCATCCGTGACTTCGAGCCTCAGCGTCTTGTCGGCAAGGCGCTTCTTGAGACCCTCCATCAGGATGTCGATGATGCCGCTGAGGTTTTCCTTCGTGAGCGGCTTGAACATGATGATCTCGTCAAGACGGTTCAGGAACTCCGGACGGAACGCGCGGCGCAGCTCGCCCATGACGGCGGCGCGGGCGCTCTCGGAAATGCTGCCGTCCGGCTGGATGCCGTCGAGCAGCTCGGAAGAGCCGAGGTTCGAGGTCAGGATGATGATCGTGTTCTTAAAGTCCACCGTGCGGCCCTGCGAGTCGGTGATGCGGCCGTCGTCGAGAATTTGCAGCAGGATGTTGAACACGTCCGGGTGAGCCTTTTCGACCTCGTCGAACAGCACGACGCTGTACGGCTTGCGGCGCACGGCCTCAGTGAGCTGGCCGCCCTCGTCATAGCCGACGTATCCCGGAGGGGCACCAATGAGACGCGAGACGGAGAATTTCTCCATGTACTCGGTCATGTCGATGCGCACGAGGTTGTGTTCATCGTCGAACAGACAGTCGGCGAGGGACTTTGCAAGCTCCGTCTTGCCCACGCCCGTGGGGCCGAGGAAGAGGAAGCTGCCGATGGGGCGGTTCGGGTCGGCGATGCCGGCGCGCGAGCGCTGGATGGCCTCGGTCACGAGGCGCACGGCCTCGTCCTGACCGACGACGCGCTTGTGAATGATCTCGTCGAGGCGCAGCAGCTTTTCGCGCTCACCCTCCATCAGACGGCTGACGGGGATGCCCGTCCACTTGCCGACGATATCGGCGATCTCGTTTTCGGTCACGGTGTCGTGCACCATGGAGTTGTCGCCCGTGTGCTTTTCGGCTGCGGCCTCGGCGTCCTTGAGCTGCTTTTCGAGGGCGGGGAGATCGGAGTACTTGAGCTTTGCGGCCTTTTCGTACTCAAGGTTCGCCTGCGCGCGTTCGATCTCGCCGTGCATCTGCTCGATCTGGCTCTTGAGCTGCTTCACGCTGTCCACGCCGCTCTTTTCCGCTTCCCAGCGGGACTTCATGGCGTTGAACTGTTCCTTTTCATCGGCAAGCTCTTTCTTGAGCTCCTCGAGACGGTCGCGGGAGAGCTGGTCGTCCTCTTTCTTGAGGGCCATCTCTTCGATCTCCTGCTGCATGATCTTGCGGCGCAGATCGTCGAGCTCTGCGGGCATCGAGTCGATCTCCGTGCGGATCATCGCGCAGGCCTCATCGACGAGGTCGATGGCCTTGTCGGGCAGGAAACGGTCGGTGATATAGCGGTCGGAGAGCGTCGCGGCGGCGACAAGCGCGTTGTCGTGGATGCGAACGCCGTGATAGATCTCATAGCGCTCCTTCAGGCCGCGCAGGATGGAAATGGTGTCCTCGACCGTCGGTTCGTTTACCATGACGGGCTGGAAGCGGCGCTCAAGGGCGGCGTCCTTTTCGATATACTGGCGGTACTCGTCGAGCGTGGTCGCGCCGATGCAGTGCAGCTCACCGCGGGCGAGCATGGGCTTTAAGAGGTTGCCGGCATCCATGCTGCCCTCGGTCTTGCCCGCGCCGACGATGGTGTGCAGCTCATCAATGAAGAGGATGATCTTGCCGTCAGACTTCTTGACCTCGTTCAAAACGGCCTTTAAGCGCTCTTCAAACTCGCCGCGGTATTTCGCGCCCGCGATCAGCGCGCCCATGTCGAGCGAGAAGATCGTGCGGTCCTTGAGCCCTTCGGGCACATCGCCGCGCACGATACGCTGGGCAAGGCCCTCGGCGATGGCCGTCTTGCCGACGCCCGGCTCGCCGATGAGCACGGGGTTATTCTTCGTCTTACGCGACAGGATGCGGATGACGTTGCGGATCTCTGCGTCACGGCCGATGACGGGGTCAAGCTCCTTCGTGCGAGCGCGCTCGACGAGATCCGTGCCGTACTTCTTGAGCGCGTCGTAGGAATCCTCGGGATTGTCGCTCGTCACGGGGAGGTCTTGACCTTCGCAAAGCTCATCGGAGAAGCGGCTTCTCGTGATGCCGTGGTCGGAGAGCAGCTGGCGCACGCTCTGCGAGCCCTCGGAGAAGATGGCGAGCATCAGGTGCTCAACGGAGAGATACTCGTCGTGCAGCTTTTCGGCGGTCTTTTTCGGCAAGGTTCAGGATCTTGCCGACCTCGGGCGAGGCGTACACCTCGCCGCTGCCGCCGGAGATGCGGGGGCAGATTGCGGATCAGCGTGTCGAGCTCGAGAGTAAGCCGTCGCAATCGACGCCCATTTTGCCGAACAGCGAGCCGATCAGTCCGCCGTCCTGATCGAGCAGGGCATAGAGCAAATGTTCGGTCGTTACATACTGGTTGCCGTTTTCCTGCGCCATGTTCTGCGCGGTCTTGACGGCTTCCAAAGCCTTTTGCGTATATTTTTCAGCATTCATTCAAGTTCACCTCAAATTCGTGTTTTTTACAATTAAGTGATTAAATGAGCAGCGCTCTGCTTCGCAGATCGCCGCGGTAGGCCATTTTCAACATCGCTCGCGGAGAGCGAGCCGTCGAGATAGCCCTTGAGCAGCCGGTCGAAGAGCTGGACATAAGCGCTGATCGCACCGGCGACATCATCGGCAGTCAGCGCCTTTCCGCGCGGCATCGCGAGCGGACGAACGAAGCGCCCGTCGTACAGCGCGCGCGGGAAATGGAGCTGCCGAGAAGCGGTGCGAGGCACTTGTCTTCGATTTGCACCCAGAGCCGGAAGAAGCTCGTCATTGCGGAGATCAGCGCCGCCGACTGCGTGCGGAACACGATGTTCAGCGTGCCCATCGTCTGGCCGTCGCCGCTGCTCAGATCGTCCTCGTACTTGACCGTCGGGCGGTACTTATACGATAGGCTCGATTTGAGCGACATTGTGGACGAGCCGGGGGCAAAGAATGGCACCAGCTCGCGCGTGGGCGTCATCAACTCTTCGATGGCCTCGAAAATATCGTTCCAGCGGCGCTCGGGCGTCGGCACGGAGACGTACTCGGCCAAAATCTGGTTGACGAGCGCCGAACGGTTCGTGCCCATCCGGTGGGCCAGCGCGTCGACCTCGCGCACCACATCATCATCTGACAGCGTCAGACTGTACAGGTTTTTTTTCATCATGCGCCTCCTTGGGGTTCTTTTTTTTCTTTCTGGATGCTATCATAGCACGTGAACAAATTTTGTCAATAGATTTATATAAATATATTTACGAGTTATATGCGAATTTACACGGAGTTCATAATTGCGAAGGAAGCGGAAAAAGGGAAAAGCCGCAATGAATTTCACTGCGGCTTTTTCCTTTTGAGAGATATGAGAGATGAGAGAATAGCAAATTTACAGCAGGCCTTGGAGCAGGATGATGACGATCAGGATCGGCAGCACCCACTGGAAATAGGGCTTGAGCTTGGGTGAGGAGCTTGGATGACGCCCGCGCCCTTGTTGGCCTCGGCGAGATACCAAAGCCCCAGCCCACTTCGTGACGCAGAACAGCAGATACACGACGAGCCGATGGGCAGCAGGGAGGTTGCTCACAAGGAAAGTCCTCGCTGTCGAGAGCACGTCCTTACGAAAATGGGGTGGAAGTCGCTCAGATGCGCGTAGCCGAACATCAGCATAAGACTCAGGAGCATCAAAGCATAAGGCCGTTGATGAAAGCACGACGCTTCTTGCGTTCCAGCCAAGGTATCCATGCAGACGGCGAGGATGCAGCTTTTCAAACACAGCAATACGGAACGAAGCGGCCAATA
>VOFK01002297.1_pt1 | contig 14080 bp, 18 predicted proteins | sample 5384121 | NCBI WGS metagenome assembly VOFK01 (sample SAMN12384730, study PRJNA508395) | human gut metagenome | isolation source: healthy gut J | host: Homo sapiens | reverse complement strand
TTTCTTTTATTTAAGATAAATTGCTATAATATTATTAACATATTTATTATTTTATATTCATCTTATATTATGTAAGGGAGTGATAACATTGAACAAATAGCTTTTTAATTTATCGAATATTTACGATTATAATAAAAAGGAGATGTAATATGAAAAAATACTTTCACTTTTATTGGTTCTGACTATGCTATTTACCTTGTGCCTTGCCGCTTTTTGCTGCATCTCCAAAAACCAGAGAACTACCATTCGCTGGAGAATATGTAACGTTTCTGATGATGAAGGAAACGTATATACTGTCTGGGTTGAAGCCAAATTATATCGTGCTAGAACTCCTCGGAGTTCAGATGGTTCTTTAGTGATGGTCGTTACCCGAAGGCGACCAAATTGAACTTACTGCAAAAAATCAGCAATGACGCCTTTAGGTGTTGTGGATAATATAGGAGATCTTTTTTAAATACTGCTATGAAAACAAAACTAGGTAAGTTGGCTGCTAGTGCAATGTCTCCATATGTTGGTAAAAACTATTGAAGCTGGTTCAACTTTAGCTAGTGTACTTGCATCTGCTGTATCTTCTTTTAACATAGTAACTGATAAAAACGGCTTTGAAGTTATTGGTACCTTTGAATGGACTCATTTTTCGGCATCAAATTCAAGGAATTGACCTTGGGATTGGGGATTTGTAGGAGTCCGTGTAGAGGGTTATTAGAAACTGAACTGAGGCATATTTATGATAAAAAATTCTAAAGCTAGCCCTTCCATGGATACTGATTATAGGCTCTATTCTTGTTTTACAATCTGAACGGCTTCCTTCCTATTTTTTCTCGTTTGTTTTCCGGTCTCTTTTTTCTCTATCTATTTCTCCCTATAATTTGCGGAAAATATACAAAAATCCTAAGAAAAAAAAGCTAGAATGGGTTGAATACCTTGAGCTGATACTGTCTCCGCTGGCTTCCCTGTTTGCTTTTACGCTTTCTGGGTTCAAATGACTCGCTAGACCTTGCCCGCGCCAGACTTTGGCGCGGGGTTTTGTTTTTGTGTCACAGGGGTTTCACCCTTTATACCCCCACCACCTTTTGAAAAAGGTGGACGAAAACTTTATTATATTGCTATATCACTTTTGTGATGCGGCAGGCACAAACGGTGATGTCATCATCGTGGTTATCATTGCGGCGCAGGCGGGCAGTCGAGGCGATGTCGTCGCACAACGCTCTGCAAATTGCCGTCGGCAGCAAAATGGTCCAGCACCGATAAAATCCAGTCGCTGCCGCAGGCGGTGGCTCCGTCGGACACCATCACCACCAAATCCCCATCCGACAGCTTGATGCTGCTCTTTTCAAACTCGACCGCTGTCAGGATACCCACCGGCAGGGAGGTCGATTCCACCATTCCTGCCCGATTTCCTCTGCGGACAAGGTGGGCGCTGCACCCGCTTTATAAAAAAGTGCGCCTGTCCGGTCGTAAAGGTCGATTACTGTGATGTCGATGGTGGAAAGCGACTCCTCCCCCCGATTTGACCAGCAACGCGGAGTTGACAATCTTCAGCGCCGCCGTATAGCTGACCCCGGCGTCGATCAGTTTGGTAATCAGCGACACCGTCATATTGGCATCCACCGCAGCCGCCGTCCCGCTGCCCATCCCGTCTGACAGGACAATGTGGCGCCCACCGAGCGGCGATCGGTGAAGGACTGGCAGGCATCCCCGCACAGGCGGCATCCTTGACAGGTGTGCTGGCTAGCGGCAAATTCCGCTGTAAATTCAGCCCGCTCACAAAAAGCGGAGCCGCACCGCCCGCTGCTGCCTGCCCGAAGGGTCGGTTTCGGTGATTTCCAGCTTTTGCGGCAGCGCAAAGGCACAGTCGCACACGCTGGACAGGTCCATGCTCATCCGCTCCAGCTCCAGCCGAGCCACCCGATACGGCTCCAAATCAATCTGCAAAAACACCCTGCCCTGCCGGTCGCGGTAGCAATCCACCCGCCGCAGCTGGCAGCGCTCGTGCCCAGATATTCCCGCACCTGCGCCATCATCCGCTCCTCATATCCAGAGATGCCGCACAGCTCCTGCGACAGCCCTTCCAGCAACTCGCGCCCAGACCCAAACTGGTCGGTCACCACCGAGCGCACCCGCGCCACCTGCGGCTCATATCCCCTGCGGTAAACTCCCTGATAGCCCAAAAAGATCTGCTGTGCCAGCTGCGCCTCGTTTGCCACACCGCGCCGAGAGCGGATAACCAAAATCCTCCTCGCAGATGCCGTTCTGCCGCAGCAGCGGCGTTAAGTGATGAAAGACATCGAGCGTGTCGGTGTACTCCTGCTGCCAGCAGCGGGTCTTCAGCCCACAGTGCAGACAAATGTTGTCCACCGCCTCATCATACACCTGCTCCAGGCTGCCGGCTTTGACCTTGTCCAGCTGGTGAGAGACCGCCTGAGTGGTGCGCGCGCGATCTCCCGCAGCGCACCGCTTGCCTTCCCAGCCGCTCCAGCATCAGCTGGCGCACGCTTTTCCCCGCGCTGTCCATCGGTTGGCGGAACAGCTTTGCCCGCAGCGCACACAAAACGCTCTGCGGCAGCAACAGCAACGTCACCGCACTGATGCACCCTTCTGTACACCAGCGGCATCACCGGCGGCGGACCGGAAAGAAGGCTCATCCCCCCCAAAGGTGAGCACAAAAGCTCCCGCACAGCCAAATCTTCCCAGGTTGAAAATACCCCTGCCGCCAGTCCTGCCAGCGCATAAATTCCAATCAGCTGCATCTTTGGAAAAAGTGCGACACCGACCGCTGTTCCGCAGACGATGCCGGAAATGGCTCCCCCAGCGCTCGCCGCCTGCCAGCGCACACAGCAGCACCGCCAGTGCAGCCAGCAGTCTGCCCAGAGAGATGCCGCCGAAGGTGACGTTGCTCAAAAGATACAATCAGCATCGAGGCGGTCAGCACCACGCTGATAAAATCTGCCCTTGTCAGGGTGAACAGACCCTGTCCCAGCGAAAACGCCTTGAGTCCCCGCGCCAGAAAATAGGCACAGGCGGCTGCCATTGTCGCCTCCGCCAAAAAGCCATCACCAGCTTGTACCCGGAAAAAGGACTGTGCCAGCAGCGATGCCACCGAAGGCAGCAGCAGTCCAAAATGCCAGCAGCGGCGCCGCTGTTGTCCGCTGCATGGTCGATTCGCTGTGTGCTGCGGTGCGGCGCGCCAGGGTAATCAGCAAAAATCGCCGCTGTGTATTTGATAGTCAGGGGTGCGCTCCGCCCAGCTCGGCAAGGTTGCTCAGCAGCAGGCTGCCCGCCGCACTGCCCAGCGCCGCCGCAGGCAGATAACGAAAGGGTGCTGCCGCACACAGGCTGCGCCAAAGGGGGAAATCTCCATCATCATATTGCCTAGCCGACTGTAAATCCCAGCAGGACCCACAGCAGCGCGCCCATTGCCTTGATTTGGTTGTACATTGCCTGTCTGAGCTGGTCCATCCATCCGATGCTTACAAAATCTGTCCTGCTTTTCATAGTGCAGCCTCCTTATGTGCTATTTGTAAAATTTTGCTTTCGATGTATAAAAAGCATAGCACGCTGCATAGGCATAGATTGTCGTTTGTGCAACCACAAATCCATCGAATGCTGGATGTTTGCGACCGGTGTGGACAGCCTTTTCTATTTCCCTGCTTTCCGACCGGCGTTCTGCCAGTTTTTGTTTTTCTTTTTCCACCTTGCACCCATTGGCTGCCAATCAGCAAGGATAAAAAGGGAACAATGTCCCATCTGCCTTTATCTTTAGTAAGGACGTGTAATGTATGGTAACTGCCACCATCAAAAAAATCCTCAACAGCGACATTCAATCCGTCTGGGAAACGGTGCTTTGTGTAAACGGTACAGCCGCTGGCGCAGCGATTTGAGCAAAACACAGGTCATCCACGACGGACGATTTATCGAGTATACAAAGGACGGATTTGCCACCCATTTCACCGTCACAAAACCGAACCATACCGTCGCTGGGAGTTTGATTTGGAAAACAGCCGCATCCGCGGGCATTGACCGGTCTTTTACCGCACAGGGCACACGGACCCAAATCGAATTCACTGAATGTGACCGCCAAAAAACTCTTTGATGAAACCGTTTCTAAAAGCCGTATCTCAAAAGCAGCAGGCACAGTTTGTGCAGGAGTTAAAAAGAGAGCTTGAGGCGCAGCGCCGTTGATTCCCCCATCGAAAAAGCAAAGACGCAAACGGTGTTGACATTTTGCGGGCTTTGGAGTATCATAGGTTCAAACAAAAAGGTCGGTTTGCTGCCGACCGGTAAACCGATGAGTAAGAGAAGTAAAAATGGCATACCTGTCCCCAGAGAGCCGCGGCAAGGTGAAAGCGCGGCGGCAGCGGCTGTTTTGAATGGCTTACGAGGGCGACCCGAACGAATTTCCAGTAGGCGTCGACGGCAAGCTGCACCGTTATCCGGCAGCACCATTTCGATTGAGTGGGCTCTGCCTTTGCAGGGTCAATCTGGGTGGCACCGCAGGGAAAAAGCTCTTTTGTCCCTGTTTTTTCGGTCTTTTTCTGCCGAAAAAGCACAGGACAAGAGCTTTTTTTTCATACCCTGCTTCCACCTTTGTCTTGTACATCCATCCAAATAAACGAAATAAACGACAAAAGAAAGAAGGAACTGTTATGGAAAACAATATGAACATCTCCGAAAACCAAAACCGGAACGCAAAGGTCATCTTCCGGCATCCAGCCGACCAGCGGCGCTTTCACCCTGGGCAACTACCTGGGCGCTGTTAAAAACTGGGGATTGCTTCAGGACGAATATAATTGCACATACTGCATTGTCAACCAGCACGCCATCACCGTGCGCCAGGACGCAAAAAGAGCTGAAAACAACACCCTGTCCGCCTATGCGCTGATTTGCCTGCGGCATCGACCCGAAAGCATTGCCTTCATCCAGAGCCATGTCAGCACCCACGCAGAGCTGGCATGGGTACTCAACTGCTACACCCAGTTCGGCGAGCTGTCCCGTATGACCCAGTTCAAGGACAAATCCGCTAAACACGCTGACAACATCAACGCCGGTCTGTTCACCCTATCCTTCCCTGATGGCTGCCGACATCCTGCTGTATCAGACCGACCTGGTTCCGGTTGGTCTGGACCAGAAGCAGCACCTGGAGCTGAGCCGCGACATCGCTGTCCGCTTTAACGGTCTTTACGGCAACACCTTCCGTATCCCGGATGCTTACATTCCAAAGACCAGCGCCAAAATCATGTCACTGGCAGACCCGACCAAGAAGATGTCCAAATCGGACGAAAACGTCAAAGCCACCGTCTTCCTGCTCGACTCAAGGACAGCATCATCAAAAAGCGCTGTCACCGACTCCGAGATGGAAGTCGTTTACCGCGAGGGCAAAGGACGGTATCAACAACCTGATGTCCATTTACAGCGCCATCACCAAAAAGAGCTATGAAAATCAGCGGGAATTTGAAGGCAGAGGCTACGGCGACTTCAAAACTGCCGCCGGTGAAACGGTCGCTGAGGAGCTGCGCCCAATCCGTGAGGAATATGACCGCCTGATGGCTGACAAGGCTTATCTGGAAAGCTGTTACCGCGATGGTGCACAAGGCGCGCACCATCTCCCAGCGCACCTCGACAAGGTCTACAAAAAAAAGATTGGCTTTCTGCCTGCTTCCCTCTAATTCGCCTGTAAGGAGTACACCATGACTGAAAAAATTATTTGACCTCGACAGCTACTGCACCCGTTTTCCGCCTCGGTCCTCTCCTGCGAGCCTGCCTCCAAAAACGGATGATGCAGGGATTTGCTGTAAAATTAGACCGCACCTGCTTTTTCCCGGAGGGCGGCGGGCAGCCTGCGGACACCGGCTGCCTGCAAGTAGGCGACCAGAGCGCGCAGGTGTTGTATACCTATGAGCAGGAAGAAGCTGATTCTGCATCTGTTCGACCAGCCGCCCCGGCGTTGGCAGCACAGTGGAGGGCGTCCTTGACTTTGAGCGCCGCTTTGCCAATATGCAGATCCACAGCGGCGAGCACATCCTGTCCGGTCTGATTTTAAAGGAGCTGGGACTGCACAACGTCGGCTTCCACTATGGGACACGAGAACAACACCATCGACCTGACGGCGAAATTTCTGCCGAGCAGGTGCGCACACTGGAGGAAAAGGTCAATGCGCTCATCTGCCAGAATCATCCGGTCTTTGTCAGCTATCCTTCTCCCGAGGAGCTTGCTGCGCTGCCGCTGCGCAAAAAGCCGGAGGTGGACCATCTGCGCCTGGTGGAAATCCGGACTGTCTCTGCGGATGCTGCGGCACCCACGTTGCCCACACCGGTGAGATCGGACTGCTCAAAATCATCGACTCCAGCGCTACAAGGGCGGCACCCGCCTGACCTTCCTGTGCGGTGCAGCTGCTTTGAAGGACTGCCGACCGATGCCAGAGCCTCAAACAAATCTGCGTCGGTCTGTCCTGCAAGCCGCAGGAAGCTTTTTCCAACGTAGAAAAAATTAAAAGCGGAGCTGGCTGCCAAAAAGCAGGGAGTTGGCCGCCAAAATAAACAGCTGTTCACCCTGCTGGCAAAGGAGCTGGTGGCAAATGCCCAGCCGTTTGGCAGCGACCGTCTGGTTTTTGTATGGGACGACAGCCTTTCTGCCGATGAGCTGAAAAAAGCTTTGCTGCACAGCTGAGCCAGCACAGCCAGGTGGTCGGCGCACTGTTCACCCGCCAGGGCGAGGTGCTCTCTATGCTCTGTGCCGCTCGGCAGATGCCGGCTGCGACCTGCGCGCGCTGTGCCAGACGATGAACAAGGCGCTCGGCGGAAGGGCGGCGGCAATCAGGAGCTGTGCTGCGGCAGATTGCCGGTCTGCGAGGAAACTGCACTGCGCGACTGCCTGCTTTCCTTTGCAAAATAAATTTATTTTAACACAAAAGAGAGCCTGAAACATCAGGCTCTCTTTTTTGTGTTTTCTTTTCTCCAGCAGCAGCTTTTGCAGTTCGGCAACATCCTGCACCACAAAATCAGCTCCGGCTTCTTCCAGTTCCCCGGCAAAGCGTAGCCGTAGGCAACCCGATGCCGGTCAGCCGATGTGCCTGTGCGCCCTCTATGTCAAACCGGCGGTCGCCAATCATCGCAGTCTCCCCTGCATCTCCCCAGCAGGGTTCAGCTGCCGCAGCGCCTCGGCGACGACCTCCTCCTTCTGCACCGTCTGCCGTCCAGCTCGCTGCCGACCACCACCGAAAAATACGGCTCGATTTGAAAATGTTCCAAAATCTTTTTTGACAAAGACGGTCGGCTTGCTGGATGCCACCGCCAGCGTACATCCTTGCGCACACAGCTCGGACAAAAAGCTGCGCCATTCCCGGGTAGATTTCGTTTTCGTACAGTCCCACCGTCGAAAAAACGCTCCCGATATTTTTCCACCGCCTGCTTTGCCTGCTCTTTACTCATCTGATAAAACTGCTCAAAGCTCTCCTGCAACGGCGGTCCGATAAAGGGCGTCAGCCGGTCGGCATCCGACTCGATGATTCCAAAGGCTTCCAGCGCATACTGCACGCTTTTTGGTGATGCCCACCTTCGGGTCGGCTAATGGTTCCGTCCAAATCAAATAACAACCGTTTCCAACGCATCTTTCTGTCCTCCTGTTTTTCTTTGTCTGTCCTGCCATTCCTGCCGGGTCTGTGAAAAGCAGCTCACATCCAGCAGCGCACCGTCAAACCGTTCGGTCGCCTGCCGCAAGGTCCCTTCTGTACACAAAACCGGTCTTGTCCATCACCCTGCCGCTGCGATGGTTATAAGAAAAGCGGTGGTGGAAATCAGCTCCAGCTGCAAATCCTTAAAGGCGTAGTCCACTACACAGCTGACCGCTTCGGTCATCAGTCCTTGTCCCCACCACCCTTTGTCGAGCAGGTAGCCCAGCACCCGGCAGCGGCTTTTATCCCTCCTGCGGCGATGGTCCTCCCGCAGCCACACCGCTCCGATATTTTTTCCGCTGACCTTATCGCAGATTGCCCAGGTCAAATCCTCTTGCATCAGCTGGTTTAGCAGCTGTCTGCTTTCTTCGATGCTCTCGTGCGGCTTTTTGTCCGCATGGATGCCGGTGTCCGGCTCGCTACAATAGGCATACAGGCTTTGCAAATCCTCCGATTCAAGGCGCGCAACAGACACGTCCGGTTTGTCCCATTCCTCGCTTTCCTCATGGATGGTTTCGTTCATCAGCTCCACAAAACGTCCCGGCGGCAGGCTCGCTACAATCCGAGCATCGGTCGGGCCACGGAGGCCGCTTTGCAAAACCTCCGCACCATCGGGGATACGCCAAATTGGCGCGCAGCAGCTCAGCCGCAGGAAAAACCGCTGGACATACACCCCGACTGTTTGCCTTGTGCTCCAGCATAATCAGCGGCAGCCTTGCCATTACCGCGCGCGTCAGCAGCTTCGCGCCCAGGTTCGGCAAATTTCTGCCCGCCCTCCTGCCGGGCTTTCCCAGTGGACGGTGATTCGATCATCCTCGATGGGCAGCGGGTTGACAAACGCCGCATCGATTCTGCCGGCGTGCAGCAACTTTGGCGCGCTGGTGCGGTTAAAAGATCTCCGATGCACCTTTGGATAAAACTGAAAACGCTCCAGCGCGAGGCAGCAGCAGGTGGCGATCCCCGCGCCCAGCCGCAGTCCGCTCCCAGCGTCTGCAATCCGCTCAGCTGCTGCTCTGCCGATTCCAGCAAGCCAGCGCCGAGCTGGCGTACTCATACAGGATGCTGCCCTGCGGGGTCAGCTCCACCTTTGGAGCTGCGCACAAACAGCTGCATCCCCAGTTGCTCCCTCCAGCTGACGGACCGACTGGCTGACCGCCGGCTGCGACAAAAAACAGCTCCTGCGCTGCACCGGAAAAGCTTTTGTGCTGCGCCACCTTGCCACAAAAGACCCGATAATTTTCCAGCTTGGTAAAGCATTCCCTTCCCCCTTCACAAACTATAAGTCACACTTATCTTTAATATTCTATATATTTATTTTTACTTATCCTTATATTTCTATTATAATAAAAGTATCTGGGCAAAACAAGCCCAACTGCAACCTTATTGATCCAAAAAGAAAGGGGATTTTTGATTATGGAAAGACTGGTAGGTACCGTATCCGCGGCGTTCGTGCGCCCATCATCCGCGAAAGGTGACGACCTTGCAAAAAATCGTCGTCGATTCTGTCCTGGCAGCAGGCAAAAAGCGAAGGCTTTTCCTTCCACGACAGAGATGTTGTCGCTGTAACCGAGGCGGAATCGTTGCACGCGCACAGGGAAACTATGCGCACATCAATGACATCGCTGCCGATGTCAAAAACAAAACTTGGCGGAGAAACCATCGGTGTCATCTTCCCTATCCTGAGCCGCAACCGCTTTTCTGTCTGCCTCAACGGGCATTGCGCGGCGCGAAAAAGGTCGTTCTGATGCTCAGCTTTCCGGCTGACGAGGTCGGCAACCACCTCATCGACGAGGAGCTGCTCGACGAAAAGGGCGTCAACCCATGGAGCGACGTGCTGACCGAAGCAAAATACCGCGAGCTGTTCGGCAAGGTGCTGCACCCATTCACCGGTGTAGACTATGTTGAATTTTACTCCGAGCTGATTCGTGAAAGCGGCGCTGAGGTAGAAATCGTTCTTTCCAACAATCCAAAGACCATCCTCGACTACACCGACAAGGTGCTGACCTGCGACATCCACTCCAGAAATCGCACCAAACGCATCCTGAAAAAAAGCAGGCGCTTCGGTCGTACTGGGTCTGGACGACATCCTGACCGCACCGGTCAACGGCAGGCTGCAACCCGACCTATGGTCTGCTCGGCTCTAACAAGGCAACCGAGGAAACCGTCGTTAGAAATGTTCCCGAAGGACTGCGAAGTTTGTCGCAAACGTTGCTGCTATGTTCAAAGAGCAGACCGGCAAGACCATCGAGGTGATGGTCTATGGCGACGGCGCCTTCAAAGACCCGGTCGGCAAAAATCTGGGAGCTGGCAGACCCGGTTGTTTCCCCTGCATACACTCCCGGTCTGGAGGGCACTCCAAACGAGGTCAGGTCAAACTCAAATATCTGGCAGACAACAACTTTTGCTGACCTGAGCGGCGATGCCCCCCTCAAAGAAGCCATCTCCGACTACATCCGCCACAAGGACGAGGACCTGAAAGGTCAGATGGTATCCCAGGGTACCACCCCACGCCGCCTGACCGACCTGATCGGCTCGCTGGCTGACCTGACCTCCGGCTCCGGCGACAAAGGCACCCCGGATCATCCTGGTTCAGGGCTACTTTTGACAACTACACCAAATAAAAACCTTTGCAGGGCAGGACCTTTTGGGGTCCTGCCCTTTTTGTAGAAAAGCTGCCGGCACAATTTTCGTTTTGCCTGCCGCTGTGCTATAATAGGTGCAAGTTCCGATACCAAGGACCAAACATTTACAAGCTGAAAGGAAGATAGAATATGAAATGGGGAATCATCGGCGCAATGCCGTCTGAAGTAGAAGTGCTCAAGCAGCAGATGGAGGACCTCAACGAGATCAAGGTCGGACGTCTGCTCTTCTGGGAAGGCATCCTCTGCGGACAGGGAGGCTGTTGGGTCTGCTGCTGCGGCATCGGCAAGGTCAACGCTGCCATCACCACCCAGATGATGATCGACCGCTTTGAGGTGGAGCGCATCATCAACACCGGCATCGCAGGTGCTGTCCACCACGATTTGAAGGTGCTCGACGTTGTCATCTCCCGCGCGAGCTGTGCTACCACGACTTTAACGCCCGCTTCCTGTGCGACTATCCACCGTACATCGACGGCATCCATGCCAGCGAACTGATGGTAGAATCGGCAGTCGAAGCCTTCCAGCAGATCGACCACGGCTCCTGCTGCTTTGAGCTGTCGGCAAGATTGCCACCGGCGCGACCAGTTTATCGAATCCGCCGAGGGTCAAAAAACAAGATTGTGGAGGAACATCACCCGATGTGTGTCGAGATGGAAGGCGCTGCCATTGGTCACACCTGCTGTGTCAACGACATCCCGTTTGTCATCCGCACCATGAGCGACAATGCAGACGAGGAAGCAGCCGAATCTGCCACCAACTTTGAAGAAAACCGCTGCCCGCTCTGCCGGCATCGTCATGCAGATGCTGAGCAGCGCACGCTAAGGAGGAAAATCAGATGAAACGCATCGAAAGCTTTTGCGTCAACCACGATAAGCTGACTCCCGGATGTACCTTTCCCGCATCGACGGCGATACTGTCACCTTACGACGTGCGCATGGTAACCCCGAATGCCGGTGTCTTCATCTGGAAAATGACGGCATCCACACCTTCCGAGCATCTGTTTGCCACCTATGTGCGCAATACCGCCGATTCGGACAACATCCTCTACGTCGGTCCGATGGGCTGCCGCACCGGATTTTTTACTTCATCACACGGGACAAAATCTCCAAAGCCCGCGCCATCGAGCTGGTGCAGGAAACCTGTGCCTTCATCGAACATTTTGAAGGGGAAATCCCCGGCTCCAGCCGCATCGAAAGTGCGGAAACTATCTGGACCACAGCCTGCCAAAGGCAGTAAAACAGTACGCCCATAACCTTGCCAAAACACTGGCTGGCTGGACGGAGGAAAAGATGGTCTATCAGCTTTAAGTTTTTCTTCTGTTAAAAAATTTCAAAAAAAAATATTGACAACGAAAATAAAATCCGCTATTAAGGAGGGTATGGGATACAAAAGTTTATCAGAGGTTCCATGCAAATATTTCTTTTTGACCACCCAGTGGGGTTAAGGCCATACGGACAGCCGGGTCAACTGCCGAGCGGTGACACAGGTCACCATTATTGATTGAGTTAGAAGCTCAAATTTTATAAGTTGGTTACTTTTATAACCAATGCGTAGATTCGTACATCAACTTGTGAAACGGTCAATAAGAGTAGTAAAAAGTAAGTATTTGCTATATAGACTCTGATCTTTTTGTAATCCTTCTTCCGGTGTTTTATAAGGGCACCGGGGGATATTTTCCGGTCAACTGTCCGGTTAATGTCCTCTACCCTTTTGGGTTGCCTGCTTTTTGTGCCAGGAAAACAGGAGGAAAATCGGGATTTTTCCAAAGCAAGTAGAAACGCTTCTGCGTATCTACCACTTTTTTTTTTATGCCATAAAATCTCAAGGGCTTGCCTGCCCGTTAAAAGGAGCTGAGGAGATGGGAGAAAAATTAAAGCTGTATGGCTTTAACAACCTGACCAAGGCGTTGAGCTTTAATATCTATGACGTCTGTTACGCCAAAACGCCCAGAGAACAGCGGGACTATCTCTTACATCGATGAACAGTACAATTCGGAGCGTTTGACCAATATTTTGACCACCCTGACCGACATGATTGGCGCAAAGGTGCTCAACATTGCACGACAGGATTATGACCCGCCAGGGCGCTTCGGTCACCATTCTGATTGCCGAAGGTTCGATGATTCCCGTCGGTCAGACCCAGCTGGCACATCTGGACAAGAGCCATGTAACGGTACACACCTACCCGGAATACCACCCCTGAAACCTGCCTTGCCACCTTTCGGGTGGACATCGACGTTGCCACCTGCGGCGCCATCACCCCTCTTTCTACTTTGGATTACCTCATCAGCTCCTTCGATTCCGATATTATCACCATGGACTACCGAGGTGCGCGGTTTCACCCGTGACATCAACGGTCAAAAGCTGTTTCTGGATCACCCGGTCACCTCCATCCAGGATTACATCGACCCTGCCACCCCTGCGCCGGTATGACACGGTGGACATCAACGTCTATGAAGCCAATCTGTTCCACACCAAGATGATGCTCAAGGAGATCGACCTGCAAAACTATCTGTTTAAAACCGATGTCTATGAGCTGCCCCCGCAAAACCGACTGGAAATTATGAATAACCTGCGTCGAGAGAGATGATTGAAATCTTCAGCGGGCGCAATATCTACTAACATTTTTGCAACGGAAGATTGCCTGCAAAAGCGAGATTCCCACAAAGGAGGTTTTTATCATGTACAAGCTCGAACAAAATCGAGCGCCCATCTATGAAGCTCTGCAAAACTTCAAAAAATGCGGGTCGTTCCCTTCGATGTTCCCGGGCACAAGGAGGACGCGGCAACCCGGAGCTGGTTGAGCTGCTGGGCGAGGCTGTGTCGGCATCGATGTCAACTCGATGAAGCCGCTGGATAATCTGTGCCATCCGGTTTCTGGTCATTCAGGGAAGCCGAGCAGCTGACTGCCGACGCCTTTGGCGCCGCCCATGCCTTTTTGATGGTGGGCGGCACCACCTCCGCCGTACAGGCGATGGTGCTTTCTGTCGCAAAGCGCGGAGAAAAATCATCCTGCCCCGCAACGTCCACCGCAGTGTGATGGGCGCCATGGTATTGCGGTGGTGCCGTTCCGGTATATGTCAACTTCCCGAATGTGATGAACGTCTGGGCATCCCGCTTGGAATGAAGCTTGTCCGAAGGGTAGAAAAAGATCCATCGAGCAAAATCCCGATGCCAAAAGCGGTGTTGGTCAACAACCCCACCTTACTACGGCATCTGTTCCGACCTGCGGGGCATTGTTGCACTGGCACACCGCCATGGAATGAAGTGTCTGGTGCCGGACGAGGCACACGGCACCCATCTGTATTTTCGGTGAAAATATGCCCGGTCAGCGCCATGGCTGCGGGAGCCGACATGGCTGCGGTCTCAATGCACAAAATCCGGCGGCAGTCTGACCCAAAAGCTCGGTACTGCTGACCGGTCCTTCCATGCACGAAGGATATGTCCGGCAGATCATCAACCTAACACAAACCACCAGCGCCTCCTACCTGCTGCTGTCCAGCCTGGACATCTCCCCGGCGCAACCTGGCGCTTCGCGGCAGACATGCGTTTTCCGAGGTGGTCAAGCTGGCGGAATATGCCCGCAAAGAAATCAACCGCATCGGCGGCTACTACGCCTATTCCCGGAGCTCATCAACGGGGACAGTATTTACGACTTTGACGTGACCAAACTGGCGGTCAACACGCTGGACATCGGTCTTGCCGGCATCGGAGGTTCACGACCTGCTGCGGGACGAATGACATCACAGTCAGATTTGGGCAATCTGCTG
>VOFK01003528.1_pt1 | contig 14085 bp, 22 predicted proteins | sample 5384121 | NCBI WGS metagenome assembly VOFK01 (sample SAMN12384730, study PRJNA508395) | human gut metagenome | isolation source: healthy gut J | host: Homo sapiens | reverse complement strand
TCGGTATTACTTCGTTCGGTTACGTATTGCTGTTAGCCCGCAGAGAGGAGAAGCATAGTTGCGCTTTGAGCCTTTCGACCGTCTGCAAGCAGCAGGGCATAGCCGTTGACCGAGGCAAATTGAACTCGTCTATGCTGCGCCGCCGCCGACTGCAACGTTTCCAACTTTGTTGTTGTGCTTCATCAGAACGAAGAGAACACCGCCCATTATGTGGAGCAGCATGAGTTTTTCAGGTGCCGGTTTCCAAGGTAGCCCGTATTTGATAGCTATCTCCCGAACAGCAAGCCTATCCGACCGTAAGGTACGCTACAACGCTGCTCGTAGACACCGAACAAGCACATAACGTTACGAACGCTTGGTAATCACGGCGCAAGTATTCCTGGCGGGCAGCAGCAACGGAAGCGACCTGACGGGCAGAAACCCGTCCAGAACGCCGAGGGGCAATTTTATTATCATGACTTCCCGCTACATGCCAATGATCCATCAATAAATCATATTGGCAATCAGCAATGCTACTAAAGACACGCCTCCTTTATTGCCTGTTTTATTTTATTTTAACAGGTTTTACCATGTAAAAGTGACTTCCCATCAGAGAAGTTATCCTTGCCAAGAAGTTTTTTCTGTTTCTTGCGTCAATTCTTTTTGTGGGTATACTTTGTAAGTACATCGTATTGAGAGAATTTTCAGTTAAGGAGATGGAAGATTTGGACTTTATTACCACCCCCTCGCTTATTTTCTGAATAACAGAGCGTATTCAGTGTATTATCTCTCGTTTTCCAGTGCTTATATCCATCCTTGTGCTGTGTGACTACTCTACGTTGGTGCTACACCTTTGGGCATAATAACACTTATCTCATGACATGCGTCTGACTGACACACAGAAAAATCGGGAATTTCAAAAGATGGAGTATTTCCGGGATGGAAAATCCCTGCAATTGCCCTTATTTTTAATTTCTCTTATTCTCTATCCCTTTGCAAAGGTCTCATATTTTTCCTTCTCGTATTCTTGGCTGAAATGCCCAGCAAAGATGCGGATGAAATCCCAGAAAACACCAGATGGAAAAAGGCGAGCATATCGCCCATCATCGACGGCGCGATCACTTATGACGCTGTCCATGGTTGCTGTAAAGAGGTATCCCGGAAACTCTTTATTATGGATTGGGCGGTTTGTTATCTTTAGCCACTCTGTGCATTACAACTTCTGGTGGGTCGGTATGACCGCGATCGTTTAGCTTTCGTTTGATTCTTTCATTTCCTGCCAGATTCTATGGTTTTGACGCTACGATTGGATTGAGCGACCTGAAAAATGTAAATCGCATCCCGTCGATGTCCGCTTCATCAGCTTGTTGGCCGTCTCGAGGCGGGCTTTGCCGTAATCCTCGGCGTTCTTGTGCTGCCATCTGCCACTGGCCGTCCATCGTTGCCCAGGGCCCAGTATTTCTGCCTTGGGGTTTCTCGTAGCCGTTACGGCGGCTTAGGTCGGACCAGGTGCCTTTCTCGACATTGCAGTACTCGACCCAGTTTGAGGGCTTCGTCCATCGTCCCGTGCCGAGGTTCACGCAGAAATGAGGCCTCGGTCGCGCTTTGCAACGGCTTTCCATCGGTGCCGAGCACGTTGCTCTCGCATGAAGCCCCATGCCGGAGTCGTGCGCGTCGGGCGTCCGGCCTGCGGAGCCCGTGCCGTCCCAGTGGCAGCCCGGACGAATTTTGCCGCCCGGCCAACGCGCACCGGCGATGCCGCGAAAGCGCCCGCATGTCGCTTCCGAGCACGTCCCGGCGGCCAGCCCCTTCTCGTCGCAGGGCGATCCGCTCGTAAAGCCCGCCGTGGTGCGCGCCGCGCGCTCGACCGGACCGCCGATACTCCGGTCGATTTCATAGCCGCACGGCGTTCGATAATCCGCTCGACGCCAACGATTCGCGCACTGCCCGTTTTCCCGCCGCTAAAGCCCGCCGGGGATCCGCACAGCTTGACCACGAGCGCCGCCAGCATGTGGTTCTTTTTCAGATTCATGGTCTTCGGTTTTTCAGGGGTTGTTCATCCAGCACCACGATCTCGTATGAGGAGTAGGGCGCTATGTCGACGATCTCTGCAGCGGCGGGCCGGCGGTTCCCGCCCGACAGAGCGATGCGCGCACGGCTTTCGAATTCACCGCGTCGAGGTCGCCCGAAGCGAAGCGCGCGTAAAGCTTGAAACCTTCCCCATCCCGTCACACACGTAGAGCCCACTCAGCGGCTCCGGCACGACGCTCCCGCCTCGCGGCGTGCGTCACGTCGAGCACCGTCGGCGCCCTCGACCGCAGCCAACCGTCAGACGGTGTTGTGCCGCAGCCATCTGCTGCGCATAATAGCATCACACCTGGGACGCCGAGAGAAACCTGCCTGATCCCAGCCGTTGTCGTTGCCGGTGGGGGCTGAGGATTGGCCACGCAGGAGGTCAGCTCGAAGTCGCCCACATGCGCCAGCGTTCTGAAGCGTGACGTGTCCCAGCACGCGCTGCATGTCGTGGCGTTGCCGTTCTCCTCGAAGATGGCGCATTTCATCGTAGTGGAGGGGGTTCCACCTGAGGAACAGCTCGCGCATACGGCGCAGTTCGGCCTCGACCTCCCGGCCGCTGCGAGCTGGTCGGCACGGATGGTAGTCCCAGCAATCGGCGCTGCCGTCCAGGGCACAGAACGTCCGTTCCATGCTCGGCGAATCGAGCGGCACGCCACGCCGTGGAGATCAGTTTCACCGACGGGTCTTTGCCCCCTTTGATGGCGTCGTGCAGCAGGTTGAAGCGCTCGACATAGTGGTCGTATTCGTCGGCACGGTCGCCATTGAAGAGCACCTCACTCGTTGCCGATGCCGATATATTTCACGCCGTAAGGCTCCGGGGTGGCCGTTTCTCGGCACGCCGGCGCCTCCGACGTCACCGGGCCGTTCAGGTACTCGATCATGTCGGCCATATCCTGGGGCGTCTCTTCGATATTGACGCAAAGGCCGCCGTGAAAGCCCGGCCCTTCCGCAGCATTGCAGGAAATCCTCGATGCCGAAGCCGTTGGTCGACCAGCGGTACCGGTGGTAAGGCATTTTGTCGCGGTCGCCGATCGGTCGCCGATGGCTTGGTAGCCCGGAATGTTGATCATCGTACCGTAACATGGGAAGGTCAACCCCTGGTCGACCATCGCCTGCCCGATGTCACCCACAGCGGCAGGCCGCGGGAAGCGGTCTTCGCCCGTGGACATCAGCGTCACCTGATCGGCTGCACCCTGGGGCGGTCGAGTAGAGGGCGAAGCTTGAGGCATCCCGTCCGCGCGGCGGCGGTCAGTTCGAACAAATTTCTTCCAGGCCGCGTGATACGCTGCGAGCGCTACGTGCCTGGCGGCGGCACTTTCTGCAACACCACGACCACATCGCCCGACCGCGCGGGTAGAGAACGCCCTTCGAATGTCTGCCTGCGCACGGCGATGCCCAACCCGATTTCCAGTCCGGCATTGATGCCGACGTTCCGTCCCGGAAAATTCCACGCTTTCTGCGAGCAGGCGCCGTGCGTCCCCACTCGTGGCGGTGAAGCAGCCACGGCACCGCTTAACGAAAAGGCGTCCACTGCCGGCGGCAGCCTGCGGCGGCGTCGTGCGGGCTACAGTTTGCGACGACGTTTGCGGGAACCATACTCGGAATTCCCGTACGCAGGGGCGACCCACAAGCGGCACGGGATCGTCGTCCTCGGCACAGGCACGCAAGAAGCCCGTTCAGGAAAACCTGCAACGTGCGGCCGTCGAGTCTTGAATCCAGCCTGTTCCATTGTGCGGGGTCGCGACACAGGCAGCATCGGCGATCGGCGTGAAATTGTTCTTATGCTTTTAGCGACCGGCCGTCGGCCGCAAGCCAGCCAGCAGTGTCGGCGCCGTTGCCCGGCTCGCCACCGCCGCCGCGGGTGAATTTCAGTTCGGTCGCAAAGGCCTCGCCCGCAGCCATCTCCAGCGGGTCATGAAGACTAACAGCGCCCATGGGCGGCGCTGGGGCGCAGCTCGTCGCCGGCAACCTGCCGCGCCCTTCGTAGGCCGAGCGAAGAGGTTGACACAGGCTCCTCGAGGAAACTCTCGCCGAATCCCGCTGGTCGTAAGGCCTCCGTTGGTTGACGTCTTCGATGCAAGCCGTAAAGCGGGGTGACGCTACCCTCGATGACATCGACCGTGACGCCGCCAGGCGGCGGCCGTAACAAAGGCCACTAAAGAAATTTTTGAGGAACGATTTCATATGTCCGGGTTTTTTTATTTTACCAGTTCTTTCTGTATCTGTTCGAGCGATTTTGATAAATTATGGGAGCTTTATCATATAGGCTGCCGAGGGCAATGGCGCAGATGGTGCCGCCGACCGAAGGAGAAAACCACGACAGCGGCGACCACGCAGTGGTCATGCTGCCCAGCACCTGCCCGCGGCACGCACCGGTGGGGGAACCTCGGTGACCACCCAGATCGTGGCGCTTGCGACGGCGAAAAAGGCGGTAGCCCTCAGGCGAACGGGCATGGCAGTAACCTTCAAAGCGTTCGAGAGGAGAGCCAGGGGAAACCGCGCGCCACGAGCACCAGCGAGACGGATCCCCACGGCACCTACGCCGATGAGCTTCTTCCGCCCTTAATTTGTCGATGAGGAACATGCCCGCATGGTGAATTGCGATGCCGATCACGACGTGACATCATCGCCCCTCGCGGAAGACGCCCGACGCCATCTCGAACAGGCGCGGCGCATAGTGAGGATGGCGTTGGATCCCCGTGAGCTGTGGTTGAACGTCGAGATGAGGAACGCCAGCAGGATGGGGATGAAATATTTTTTCCGGAAAAGCCGCTCGCCCGTATCGCCCCGCCCGCGGCGAGGCGCGGGATCTCGGCCATTTCGGCTTCGACATTCTCGCGCGCGTGGTGCGTTCGAGTACACGGCGGCGCCCTCGGCGTCACGGCTGCGGATAAGCAGCCAGCGGGGCTTTCGGGCATCATTTCAGCAACAGGCCGAAGGCCAGTGCCGGGACGGCCCGATGCCCAGCATCCACTGCCAGTCGGGGAATCCCCCACGATCCAGTAATGGTCAGGTAGGCGATGACGATGCCCAGCACGATGTTGAACTGGAAGAAGGCCACGAAACGCCCGCGCCAGTGCGACGGGGAGATCTCGGCGATATAGCCATCGGCCCCACGACCGACGAGGCACCGACGGCCAACCCGCCCACAAAGCGGAAGAACATGAACGAATACCAGTTGACGATCACGGCACTGCCCACGGCCGAGATCAGGTAGAGCCACGCGATCACCTTCAGCGAGCGCAGGCGCCCGTAGCGTTCGGCAGGGCCGCCGCAGACCAGGGCGCCGACGATGGTGCCGATAAGCGCCGTGGCGATCGTGAAGCCGTGCGCGAAGTCCGAGAGCGCATAGATCCCTGGATCGCCTTTTTCGGCACCGGAGATCACGGCCGTGTCGAAGCCGAACAAAAGCCGCCGAGCGAAGCGACGAAGGCGACATAAAACATGAAGCCTTTAACGGATGCTTTCATATCAGGTCGGATTAGTTGGTTTTCAGTTTTGGTTCACGCCGGTGCAGAGGCCGAATTCGATCCGGTTGATCACATGGTTCTGGCAACATTCGTCCAGTTCGACGAAAATAGCCGCCCAGCCCCAGACGCGCACGATCAGGTTGCGGTGCCGCTCGGGATGCACCTTGGCGTCGAGCAGCTTTTCGCGGCTGACGGTATTGAGCTGCAACTGGTGGCCGCCCAGGGCGATGTAGGTCTTTGACGAGCATGCCCAGTTTGCGGACGCTCTCCTCGTTGTTGAAGACCGACTGGTCGAACTCGAGGGTCAGCGGCCCGCCGTTGACCACATCCTCCAGACGCGGTTTGGTGAAGGATTTGATGACCGATACCGGCCCGCGCTGGTCGATGAACAGGCTCGGCGAATAGTTGGCGGGGATCATCTCCCCGGCACTGCGGCCGTCGGGCGTGGCACCGAGGCCTGCGGCATGGAAAACATAGTACATGGCCGTACCGGTGCCGGCGCGGTAGATGCCACCCCGCTCGTTGCGGCGCCCTTCGAGCGCACGTGCGAACGATGCGAGGCAGGTCGCAGGCGATGGAGTCGGCATAGTCGTCGTCCTGCCCCATCTTGGGAGCCTCCCGGCGCAACAGGCGTTGTAATTCGGGTGCGCCGCGGAAGTCGTCCTCCAGCGCCGAGAGCAGCGTCGGGGCGTCGAAACGGCGCTCCTCGAAGTAAAATTTGCGCAGCGCCGCCAGCGAGTCGGCCGCCGTGGCAATGCCCGTGCCGTGCAGGCCGTAGTTGTTGTAGCGCGAGCCGAGCGAAATGTCCTGCGCCCGTTCTATGGTGCCGTCCATCAACAGCGACATCATCGGTGCGGGGACGATGTAGAGGTTGCGGTGCTTGCGGCAGATGGCGTCGGCCTTTTCGGCGATCTTCCGCTCTACACGGCCGTAGAAGGCCGCATAATCGGGGCATTGCTCCAGTTCGGGCAACACCTCGCGCACGCAGCTGATGAGCGACACGGCGTCGATGTTGGGGATGTCCATCGCATGGTTGGGGATGATGAACTCCCCAGCAGGCGGCCACGACATAATTGGGGCGTCCTGCTCCGAGTACCCTTTCTTCATGAGCCCCGGGACGATCACGTCGTCGTTGCTGTACTGCGGGAATCCCAGCCCCTTGCGGGTGAGCTGCGACCCCAGGAAGAAGATTTCGTCGGGCGTATCCGCGTCGACGCGGATGTTGATCTTGGGGTCGATCAGCTCCAGTTCGCAGCTGGCCCGCAGGCACTATCTCCGAGAGGCGGTTGAAAAGGTAGTCGCCGTTTGCGGCGCGGCCGCCCAGCACCATGCTCTGGCCGTTGTCGCCCTGCTGCATACCGGGATAGAGGTCGCTGTCCTTGTTGCATGCGAGGAAGAACTCTTCCACCAGGTCGAACGCCTCCTCCTCGGTCAGCACGCCGCTGTCGATGTCATGGCGGAAATAGGGGTACATGTACTGGTCGAAACGCCCCAGCGTATTGTGGTAATTGCCAGCCTCCCAGATCGCGAAATGGAGGATGCGCAGCAGTTGCAGCGCCTCGCGCAGCGACCGGGCGCCGCGCGTACGCACGGCCTCGAGCACTTGGGCTGTATCCGCCTGCCCCGCCTCGCGGGCATGGACGGCGTAACGCCCCGTAAGCTCCTGCACGGCCTCGATGCAGAGCGCCACCGACCCCAGGAAGATACGCTGTTCCTGGTCGAGCGAATCGTCCGTCAGGCGGGAAGCGATTTCGGCCTTCCGGGCATCGAGCCCAAGGCGGATGGTGGTTTCGTAGTCGGGCGATATGTTGCAGACCGTCCCGCGCTCGTGGATGTAGTGCGACGCCTGATCCCGTCCCACTCCTGCGGGGTGAAGATTTCGGGCACTTCGGTAACGGTGCGGGTGAATACGATCTTCTCGCCCGGCAGGATCACGGGCTGTTCGGCACGCATCAGGGCGGCGAGCATCTCCGCCGAGCGCCTCACGGGCGGCATTCCGGCCGCTGCAAACCCGATATTGAGGTTGTCCAGCCCGAGCCGGGCCGGGGTACGGCGCAGGACATGGTGCTCTTTGCGGAGGATATAGCCGCGCAGGTTTTCGATTCTGGGATTCATTGTATGAGTGTTTTAAGATTGTAGTCGCTGAAAACGTCGTGGGACACGGGCTCCGCCCCGCCGTATCGAAACCGGGGGCATACGTCCGGCCGATCATGGCGTACTTCGCCCCGGCGGTCTTGTGGTAGCGCAGGATCTCGACCCGCCCAGCCCCGGGGGCATCCTTAATCAGCAGGCAGGTCTGCAACATGTTCTCCCGCGTATCGTTCACCCCGGGGATCAGCGGGATGCGGACGACGAACGGCCGGCCCGAAAGTGCACAGCCATGCCAGGTTGCGCAGGATGGGGGCATTATCCCCCGTCCAGCGGGCGGTGCTGCACCAGGGTCGGCGTGCTTCACGTCGAACAGCACCAGATCGGCGTGCCCCTGCCGGGCGGAAACATCCGGCGCGGCATAGCCGCTCGTCTCGACGGCCGTATGCACCCCCTGCGGCCTGCAACGCGGCAAAAGCACCTCTCTGCCGCAAATGCGGCGGCCTGCAGGAGCGGCTCGCCGCCCGTGAGCGTCACACCGCCGCGGTTCATGGCGTATACCGCCTTGTTGCGCAGCAGTTTGCCGGCCAGCTCCCCCGAGCAGATCGCGTACCCGCACATCGTGCGGCCGTCGCGGCGATCCATATACTGCGGCTCGGGGGAAATGCCCTCGGGATTGTGGCACCAGGCACAGCGAAGCGGGCACCCTTTCAGGAAAACGGTGGTGCGGATACCCGGCCCGTCGTGTATGGCGAACTCCTCGATGCTGAAAACAATCCCTTTCTCCATTGCGCTGTACGATCTTTCGGGCAAATATAAACAAAATTTCGTCATACTGGTACGAACTGGTATGTTTTTTTATTTTTCGTACCAGTTCGTACCGATATTACCCGATTTTATGTATATTTGCACGACATTGCGTGTGCAAAGCCATGAAAAACAACGAATCGAAATACAAACAGGTCGTCAACTTCGTCATCGACGGCATCGCCGAAGGGAAGCTCCAAAAGGGGGACTGGATACCCTCGATCAACGAATTCCGCGAGAACTACCGTCTCTCGCGCGACACCGTGTCGCCGGGCTGAGCGAACTCAAATCGCGCGGCATCATCGCCTCGACGCCCGGCGTGGGCTACTACATCGCCTCGGCGCGAATCCCCTCGGAACAAAATATTTTCCTGCTCTTCAACGAATTCAACGAATTCAAGGAAGACCTCTACAACTCGTTCATGGAGCACGTCGGCAAAGGCGTAAGCGTAGACCTCTATTTCCACAACTACAACCGCAGGGTCTTCGACGCGCTGGTGACCGACGCCAACGGCAAATACACCACCTATATCATCATGCCGGGCAAGTTCACCGGCATCGGGCCGCTGCTCGAAAGCCTCTCGGGGCGGGTGTTCCTGCTCGACCACTTCCACCCCGAACTGCTGGGCAGATATTCGTCCGTGGCGCAAAACTTCGAAAAGGACACCTACGAGGCGCGCTCTGCCACGGGCTGCGGCATATCCCCGCAAATACGAACGGCTGCTGATGGTGCAGCACGAAAAAAAAGGAGCCGCAGGAGCGCTACGACGGACTGGTGCGCTTCTGTGCGGAACACGGGTTCGGGCACGAATACCTCGCCTCGATCCGCGACCGCGAAATCCGCGAAGGCGACCTGTTCATCCTCGTCAGCGACCGCGACCTGGTGACGCTGCTCAAAGCAGGCCGAGCGGCAGCAGATGACGCCCGGCCGCGAATTCGGCATCATTTCGTACAACGACACGCCGCTCAAGGAGATCCTCGCGGGCGGGATCACCACCCTCGACCGACTTCCGCCAGATGGGGCTGACGCTGGCGCAGCTGATCTTCCAGAAAGGCATCCGCAACATCGAGAACCCCTGGATGCTCAACATCCGGCGCTCCCTGTAAAACGGCAGCAGGCCGCGATTCCGCCCTCCCCCTGCGGGCGGAGCAGCGGACTGACGGGCTGACGAGCTTACAGACTAATGAGCCGGCGGACGAGACAGACAGACAGACGAACCAATGGGCTGATGGGCGGGCAAACTGGCAGACCGAAGGACTGGCGGGCCGAAGGACTGATGAGTTGACGGACGGACAAACCGATGGATTGGCAGATTGACAGCCGGGGGAAACGGCTCCGGCATACGCCCCGAAAACAAACATCCCGAACTACGAATGTCCGGGATGTTTTTATTTCTTCGCCCTGCGCAACTCTTTCGCCCTGCGCTGCGCCTCCTGCGCTTCGGCCCGCTGTTCCAGCACCTCCTTGCGGGATCGGAACTTTTCCCGCCCCCGACAAGACCCGCTCTTCATAACGCCGCTGTCTGAGCCTTCCCAACCAGTCAGGCACCAGCACGACCGAGACATACCCGATCGCCTGTCCCGCGCAGTAACACCCGACCTGCGCCCACAAATTTTCCTCGAACGCCCCGACGGCAGCACCGGTATTCCAGCCAGGGGAAACAGGGGCGAACATCACCAGCAGCATGGCTGCATCGAGCCGTTCGTTGCGCGACCACCCGAGCCTGCGCCACCTTAAGAGGATAGCCAGCAGGTTGATGCACAGCATGGAGGAATAAGCATCCGGGGCGTAAGCAGCGACACCCCGGGACGGAACAGGATGACATAAAGGCCCGGCACGGCGGGCAAGACGAGCTGTGCGGCAAACAGCCCTATTTTCATTCGTTCGGTTTTCATAGAGATACGGAGATCGGGGCACCCTCCGATACGGCCCATCGAATATAGGAAAAAATCCCGGACGGTGCAAATCGCCGTCCGGCTTTTCGTCCGGCAAAGCGAAACAAAATCCCGGCGAGCGAATCGCCGGGATCTCGCCTCTGTCCGGCAGGCTCCAAGTCACCGGATACCGGACATATCTGTCCCTCTGGAAGGGATTTGCGGAACGGATCCTGAATTCCCGACGGAACAGGGAACCTCCTCCGCGGGAAGCCTACCCTAACTTCATGACATCGTCGATGCCCATGTCCTTATAGGTGGTTGCCAGCTCCTCGCTGCGGTCCGAAATAACCAGCAGCTTGTCGCCCAGCTTGAGTTCCGTCTTCCCCTGCGGCACGAAGTACTCCCCGTCGCGGCAGACCATCATCACCAGCGTATTCTCGGGGAGGGTGATGTCCTTGAGCGTATGGCCGCTGGCGAGCATGTTCTCGTTGACCTCGACCTCCGTCAGCGCCGACTTCATCTCCTCGTGCATCTCGACGTTGAAGGCCGATCGCGCTCCTCGTAGGCCAGCCCCAGCAGATTGGCCATGCCGCTCACGGTCGTGCCCTGCACCAGAAGCGAGATGATCGTCCCGAGGAAGACCACGTTGAACAGCAGCCCGGCATTCTCCACATGCGCCATCAGCGGATAGATGGCGAAGAGGATAGGCACGGCGCCGCGCAACCCGACCCACGACACGTAAAGCCGCGCCTTGGTCGTAAACTTGCGGAACGGGGGCAGGCAGGTGAAGACCGTCAGCGGACGCGCCACAAGGATCATGAACGCCCCGACCAGCCCGCCGAGGATCAGCACCCGGGGTTCGAGCAGTTCGTCGCTGTTGACGAAAAGCCCCAGCGTGAGGAACATCACGATCTGCATGAGCCACGTGAAACCGTCGAAGAAGACCGTCAGCGAGCGTTTCTGCGCCAGCTTATGGTTGCCCACGACCAGACCCGCGAGGTAAACCGCCAGGTAGCCGTTGCCCTTGACGAGGTCGGTGAAGGCGAACGAGAAGAAGATGAATGCGAGCGAGCACCGAGTAGAGCGAGTGGTTGACCAGGTTGATGCGGTTGATCGTCCATACGGCCAGCCGCCCGATCAGGTACCCGGACAGGGCGCCCACGACCATCTGCACCACGAAATAGACGATGCTCATGCCCATACCGACGCCGCCCGAGGTGTTCGTCACGATGCTGATCAGCAGAATCGTCATCATGTAGGCCATCGGGTCGTTCGAACCGCTCTCCAGCTCCAGCAGCGGGCGCAGATTTTGCTTGAGCCCCTGTTTCTTGCTTCGCAGGATGGAGAAAACCGACGCCGAGTCGGTCGAGGACATCGTGGAAGCCAGCAGCAGTGCCAGCGCAAACGGTATTTCGATCCCCAGCCACGGAGCCACCAGCCACACGAAACCGGCCAGCACGAACGCCGTCATGACCACCCCGACCGTAGCCAGTACGACGCCGGGTCCGATGATGGGTTTTATCTCCGAGAACTTCGTGTCCATACCGCCCGTGAAGAGGATGATGCACAGGGCGATCATGCCCACGAACTGCGTCATATCGACCGAACGGTACGAGATGAAATTCAAACCGAACAACATGCCCACCCCGAGGAACAGCAACAGCGCGGGGGCGCCGAAACGATACGCGACCTTACCGGCCATCACCGCCACGAAGAGCAGCAATGCGCCTACCAATACTACGTTTTCACCACTGATGTCTATCATTCTTCTCCGTTTATGTTACGTTATGCTTTATCTACTATGTTCAGCCTGGTCAGCGGCTTGTACTCCAGGTCGGCGTACTCGAACGCCTGCATGGCTGCAAAACTGTTGTCGGGCGTACGGTAGAGGGGCCACCGTGAGCGCCGGGACATTCGCGCGTGCCAGGCCGAGCAGCCGGTCTACGGCGCCGTTCTCCACCGACTGCACCACATCGGCACGGACGCCCCGGTCGAAGTAGAGCTCCTCGAAAACGAGGTAGCAATGCTTGTCCTTGTGGAAGGGCACGCCCCCCGAGCCGAAGAGCTGGATCGCAGCCATGACCATCCCCGAGGATCAGCAGCCCGCCGATGAAAACGATCGCCGAACGCATGTTGTTCGTGAGCTCCGCCCCGTACATGTTGTTCACTACCACCAACGCAACGCCGGCGATGAACAGCACGGCAGCGCGCAACTGGGACTTGCGGCGTTTTACCACAACGCCCCCGGGCAAGGCGTACATCGCCTCGCAAATTTTATTCCTATCCATATCTTTTTTTCATTATTAATCGTTTGTATCTCCTTTGTAAACCGGTAAAATACAACACGCTAAATAATAATGAGCCGGCGCAGCCGGTGACGTAGTCTACGGCATACAGGCCGACGGACAGGTCAGAAGATTTGAATTCCGAGGTTACTTTCACGACACCCGCCTCGAACCGGTTCGCCGCAAAACGGTCGGCGTTCTGGCCGGTTCCGGATCCGCCGCGCTGGGAAACGGGCACGACCGGGGCAGGAGATACTTCCCCCCGCCACGCGGGTAAATTCAGGTCGGCATTGTACTCGCGCTCGCAACGCCATTGGTCGTGGGAAGCGCGGTCGACCGAAATCGTGACGGCGGCATGCTCCGCAACGGACGCAGGAATCCCCCTGCCGCCCGTTTCGTAGAACAGGCAACACAGCAAGCCCGACAGTATGATCGCGATTTTACGCATGCCTGAATTTCGATCGGCAACAAAGATAAAAAAAAAAATCCGGCAAACATCACGCCTCTGCGGGGCAAAAAGAACTTATTGGGGGATAAAAATATACGTAATCGTCCCTTGCTGGCGTGCCGGGGCGGAGTCGTCGATGTTGAAACGCGACCTGCGGGCCGAACCGAGCGCCGAAGAGCGCATGCACTCGTCCCCGCCTTCGACCACCCGGGCGTTCGTCACGTCGCCCGCACGGTTGACCGTAATCTCGACCACCACTTCGCCGCCGCCTTCGCATTTGTAGGCCGGGACGGCCAGGTAGCGGGACGTCCGCACCGGGTCGGTCAGCGAAAAGGAGACCGTGACGCGCCCCTTGACCTTGCGATCCTGGTGCTCGGAATCCTCCCGGCACCGCGGCGCTGGCGGATGGCGCGCTCCTCGGCCAGCCTGTTCGTAAGCCTCGCGGTTGGCGCGCATGCGCTCCTCGGCCGCAGCTGCGGCATCGTTGAGCGCCGCGGCATTGGTACCGCGGTCGTCCCTGAGCTTTTTCGTTCAGCGCGTTTTCGTTCGAGACCTGATTCTGGATGCTCCGCCAGTCGATCGGATCCTGCTCCTGCCGTTCGCGCGCCAGCCGTTCCAGCCTGTCGCGCTCCTGTTCCAGCTCGGCCAGCGTCTGCAGGTCGATATACATCCCCTGGGTATGGGGCTTGCGGCCGACGACGATCTTCGACGAAACGAAGGCGATCATCAGCACCAAGTAGGCGATGAGCGTCACGCACAACCCGATGCGGTGGTCGTACGTCCACGAACCGGCATCCTGCTTCCGTTTCTCGAAAGGCAGGCGCAGGCGGGGGCGTTTGACTCGTTTTCCGGTTCCGGCGTCGGCATGGCGTGTTTCCTGTTTTTCCGCACAAAAATACTGTTTTTTTCCCCGAAATATCCACCCCCGCCCGCGGCGATGTCGCAATAAACCCTACTTTTTTATAATAACCGCATAGGTACTTTTTATTAAGAAAAAATTTTTATCTTTGCGCGTAAATAATCGGAAACACTGCTTATGTCAACAAACAACAAAC
>VOFK01001328.1_pt1 | contig 14087 bp, 26 predicted proteins | sample 5384121 | NCBI WGS metagenome assembly VOFK01 (sample SAMN12384730, study PRJNA508395) | human gut metagenome | isolation source: healthy gut J | host: Homo sapiens | reverse complement strand
AACAAAGAGTCTGCGAGAACTGTGTGTAGATGTGTTGCCCGAACCGTGCCAATATTTCCATCAAAGGTTCCTGGAATGGCTATGAATCAGGTGATTCACGTAGATTATATGCATGTAATGAGGTGCGGCAACTGTAAGAGCTTCTGCCCATACGCAAGTGCACCATACAAGGATAAATTTTACTCTGTTTGCAAACGAGAAAAGACATGGCAGACAGTAAGAACGATGGTTTTGTTGTTCTGGATAAAGAGAATAAGACCTGTGAGGTCAGATTTTTGAAGCCAGATCACAGACTGCAAGGCAGACGATCCGCAGATAAACTGCATGACGGTTTCAGAAGAAGCTGATCTGTGCAGTGATCGATGATTATGGATATCTGATAACTAAATAAAGAAAGAAAATACTGTCCACAGCTTTAAGGGCTGTGACAAAGCCTATATTTTGACAGGCAGCGAGCCGAAGTATGTTTATGCATAAATCTTGGTGACTGCTGCGATAATTTGGGAAACCTTCAGAATGTGTTTTTCTCATAGTTCACTGTGAAAGTTTAGGAGCGCAGTTAAAAAAGCATCTGACTTTCATGGGGGGTAGTAGAAAGGAGAGTCCAACATGGCAGTATTTACAGTCAATGGCCAGAGGGTAGAGACGAAAAAAAATCAAAAGCTGCTCAGATTTCTCCGTGATGAGTTACATCTGACTTCTGTAAAAAGATGGCTGTAGTGAGGGGTGCCTGTGGAGCCTGTACAGTGATTATCGATGGCAGAACCTGTAAGGCCTGTGTGCCGGATACAGATCTGCTGATGGCAGAAAATATCATTACAGTAGAAGGTCTGACAGAGGGGAAAGAAAAGGTATATACGTATGCATACGGAAAGGCTGGTGCTGTACAGTGCGGCTTTTTGCATTCCTGGCATGGTAATGTGCACGAAAGCCTTCTGGATGTGAATAAAGAGCCCACTGATGAAGAAATCAAATATGCCTTTGCGTAACAATTATTGCTGTTGTACCGGATATGTAAAATTATAGATGCAGTACGGATCGCGGCTAAAAGTTATGCAGGAGGGGACACTTCCGAAAGAAATTAACAACGACTGGCATATTGGCTCCCGCGTAGCAAGAATCGATGTTGGGGAAAAGGTTCTTGGTACCGGAAAAAATATCCAGACGATTTTTACCTGGATGGTATGCTTTTATGGATCAGCACTGAGAAGTAAATATCCGCGTGCAAGGGTGCTTTCCATTGATAAGACCAAGGCACTGGCACTTCCTGGGGTAGAGGCAGTTGTTACGGCGGAAGATATTCCAGGAGAGAATAAAATCGGGCATTTGAAGCATGATCAGTATACCCTGATTCCGATAGGAGGGCTTACCATTATCTGGGAGATGCCATTGCACTTGTGGCAGCCAGGGATAAAGAGACTGCGGATAAGGCAGCGAAGCTGATCCAGGTTGAGTATGAGGTACTTCCTCACATTCATACGATTGAAGAGGCAGCGAAACCAGATGCACCAAAGGTATTTGATGAGGAAGAGAACAATATCTGTGCATATAAACATATCAGCCGGGGGAAATGCAGCAGAGGCTATAAAAATTCCAAATATGTGATTTCCCATCATTTTGAGACACCATGGACGGAACACGCATTTCTGGAACCGGAATGCTGCTGTGTCTTTTTATGATGAAGACGGAGATGTTTTTTGTATATTCCACAGACCAGTCAGCACATCAGACTCTGCACGAATGCAGCTTAGTTCTTGGTACAGACAAAGTAAAGAGTACAGAATGCGCTGGTAGGCGGCGGATTTGGTGGTAAGGAAGACATGACCGTGCAGCATTTAAGTGCGCTTCTTACCTATGTGAACGAAGAAACCGGTTAAGATGAAGCTTACAAGAGCAGAATCCCTTGCTGGTTCATCCTAAGCGCCATCCTTTTTATATGGATATGACCATGGGCTGTGATGAAAATGGAAATATCATGGGAGTAAAGGCAAAGGTTGCCGCGGATACAGGTGCATTCGCATCTCTTGGCGGTCCGGTTCTGGAGCGCGCATGTACCCATGCAGCAGGTCCTTATCACTACGAAAACTTTGAAATTGAGGGAACGGCTTACTATACCAATAATCCGCCTGCCGGAGCGTTTCGCGGGTTTGGTGTAACCCAGACCTGTTTTTGCAACAGAAACCCTGCTGAATATGATGGCAGACAAAGTAGGTATCACTCCATGGGAAATCCGTTACCGCAATGCGATCCGGCCCTGGGAAACACTTCCAAATGGTCAGATTGTTGACGATTCCACAGGTCTTGTGGAGACCTTAAACGGTACAGCCGAAATATGAAGCTGCGTTGGCAGCAGGAAAACCGGTGGGAATCGGCTGCGCCATGAAGAATGCCGGTGTCGGTGTCGGTATCCCGGATACAGGCCGCGTGAAACTGATTTATGAAGAGGATAAGAAGCTTCACATCTACTCGAGCTTCCTGTATTGGACAGGGGAGCTTGGCACAGTACTGACCCAGATGATCGTGAGTAATACAGATATAAAAGAGAGGATATCATTTACGAGCGCAGCAATACCTGGATTTCACCAGATTCCGGAACTTACATCCGGTTCCAGACAGACATTGATCACCGGTGAGGCTTGCAGAAGAGCCTGTGAGAAACTGATGGAGGATAAAAAAGCAGGGGATTAAGCGTAGAAGATATGATCGGTAAGGTTTATTATGGGGAATATCTTGCAAAGACAGATCCTCTTGGTGCAAATGTGCCCAATCCGGTATCCCATGTTGCTTATGGATATGCTACCCAGGTTTGTATTTTTTGGATTCCAAGACAGGTAAAATTGAAGAGATAGTTGCGGCTCATGATGTGGGAAAAGCGGTAAATCCTTTGTCCTGTGAGGGCAGAGCGAGGGGGGGTGGTAATGTCCATAGGATTTGCCCTGCGGGAAAAATATCCCCGATTGATGAGAACTGTAAACCTATTTCCAAGTATGGTTCTTTAGGTCTTTTCCGTGCACATGAGATTCCGAAGATCGATGCCATTGTTATCGACAAGCCAGGCCTTAAGGTTGCTTGCGGTGCTATTGGTATTGGAGAAATTACATCCATTCCCACCGCACCCGCAATAGCAGATGCCTATTTCCGAAGATGGTGTAAGGCGTTACAGCCTTCCTCTTAGTGAAACACCATATGAAAGGAAGGGATGAGAGATGGCAGTAAAGAAGAAATTTCCGTATCGGTCAGCTGTTGTGGCATGTAATGGGGGGGTGCAGGGTTACAGCAGGGGACAATGGATGCAAAGATGGATGTATTGGCTGTGGAGCCTGTGTGGAGAAATGTAAATTTGGCGCTATTTCCCCTTGAATGAGTATGGTGTGGCGGAAATAGATGAAGAAAAAAAATGCATTGGCTGCAGGGGCATGTGGGAAGGTATGTCCACAGCAGATCATTCATGTCCATGAATGTGCCAATTGGATCGTAGTAAAATGCTCAAATAAGAGTAAAGGGGCAGAGGCAAAAAACAGTGTGAAGTCAGCTGTATCGGCTGCGGAATCTGCGAGAAGACCTGTACGGCCGGGGCAATCCGGGTTACAGATAACTGTGCAGTGATAGAAGAGTCTGTCTGCTGAGCTGTGGTATGTGCGCAGTGAAATGCCCAAGACATGCGATTTACGATCTGCAGGGGGATTTATACGGCGAAAAATTAGAGAAAGCGATTATGACAGTTACGCAATATTCCATGGCGAAATATACCGCAAAGCAGGGAATGAAGATTGCGGGAATGATTTTCCAGACATGCTCCAGGCTGATAGAGCTTTTGAATTTGCAGAAATTTCAAAATTATACAGATAAAACAGCTAAATTATTTATAAAATTATTGCAAAACACCGGTGAAATATGATACAATAATTTTGCATTGAAAAAGAATATTTTGTACAATATTTTTAGGTTGAGACGGAAAGAAGAAGCATAAGGGGCCGACGATCAGTTCAAAAGAAGAACCGTAAACTTGTTTTTTGAACGGCGTCGGCCATTCCTATGAGGGGGTAAAAAGGGCGGATTGGAGGCATCCGCTGCAAAAAATATAAAGAAGGTGAAGCATATGATTGGAAAGAGTGTTCCAAGAGTAGACGCTTATGAGAAAGTGACAGGACGTGCGAAATTTACAGATGACCTGATTCTGAATAAGTGTCTGGTAGCCAGGGTTTATCATGCAAAGATCGGAAATGGCGTGGTAAAATTCATTGATACCAGCGAAGCAGAGGCTCTGGACGGCGTAGTAAAGGTAGTTACCTTTAAGGACGTACCGAATCATTATCCCACCCCAGGACATCCCTGGTCCGTGGAGCTTGCTCATCAGGGATGTGGCAGACCGTAATCTGCTCACCGGACGAGTACGGTATTATGGCGATGATATTGCAGCTGTAGTAGCTGAGGACAAGTGACAGCTTCAGGGCATTGAAGCTGATCAAAGTAGAATATGAGAGGAATATCCGGTGGTCGTGAGCCCGAAAGATTTCCATGCGTGGAACAGAGCATCCCATTCATCTTGACAAGAAGGATAACATTCTGGCAAGATCCAGCTTTGCGATCGGAGAGATGTGGACAGCGCAATGGAGAAGGCTGCCGTGAAGCTGAAAAGAAGCTATAAGACACCTATTGTCCAGCACTGCCATATTGAGAATAATATTTCTTACGCCTATATGGAAAAGGGAAGGGTCGTGGTGGTTTCTTCCACAGATTCCACATATTGTACGCCGTATTGTTGGGGTCAGGCACTTGGAATCCCCTGGGGCAGGTACGTGTGATCAAGCCTTATGTAGGCGGTGGTTTTGGCAACAAGCAGGAGGTGCTTTATGAACCTCTGAATGCATTTCACCATGCAGGTGGGCGGTCGTCCTGTGAAGATTGAGCTTACACGTGAGGAGACCTTTACCAATACCAGAACCCGTCACTCCATTGAATATGACATGGAAGCAGGCGTAGATGCAGAAGGACATCTTCTTGCAAAAAGAGATGACTACCTATTCCAATCGGGGAGCTTATGCATCCCACGGACATGCCATAGCAGCCAATGGTCTGACGGCCAGCAGACTTCAGTATGCATGCCCAAATATCCGAGGAGAAGCATATACCGTCTATACCAACTGTCCTCAGCAGGGGGAGCGATGAGAGGATATGGTATTCCTCAGTTTGCTTTGCCACAGAGAGCTTTATGGATGATATTGCTTATGAAATCGGTATGGATCCGCTGGAATTCCGCAGAAAAAATCTGATCCATGGCTATTGAGTGAGATGCCTATCCTGAAAGCCAATCGCAGCGAATACCAACGGTATTTTTGAGTGCCTGGAAAAAGGAGCAGAGTATATTCACTGGGATGAGAAACGGAAAGCATATCAGAACCAGACTGGCGATATCCGGCGTGGAGTTGGTATGGCGCTGTTTTCCTATAAGACTGGTGTATGGCCAATTTCTCTGGAAATTGCAGGTGCAAGGCTGTCTCTGAATCGGATGGAAGTGTACAGCTGCAGGTTGGTGCTACAGAGAATCAGGGCGCGGATACTGTATTTTCCCAGATGGCAGCAGAGACCTTACCATATGGATATTTCCAGGGTACATATTGTAACCCAGCAGGATACTGATGTAACGCCATTTGATACCGGTGCCTATGCATCCAGACAGTCGTTTGTCACCGGTACAGCTGTGAAGGAATGTGCGCAGCAGCTGAAGCAGAAGATCTTAGAATATGCCAGAACACTGGTCCCAGGTAATGTGGACCGGCTGGAACTGGAGGATGGTTATATTCTGGCAGATGGCAAGCCTGCGATTTCCCTTGAGGATCTGGCTATGGAGAGCTATTACAGTCTGAGTAATTCTTCTGTCCTTACAGCAGAGGTTTCCAGACAGGTGAAGAAGAATACAGTTGCCAGCGGCTGTTGTTTTGCGGAAGTAGAAGTAGATATGAAACTTGGTAAGATCAAGGTTCTGGATATTGTGAATGTTCATGACAGTGGAACCCTTTTTGAATCCGCAGCTTGCAGCAATGCAGGTTCATGGCGGTATGTTCATGGGAATCGGTTATGGAGTTTCTGAGCAGCTTCTTATCGATGAGAAAACAGGAAGACCATTAAATGGGACTTTGCTGGACTATAAACTGATGACAATGATGGATACTCGGATCTGACTGCTGAGTTTGTAGAACTGAACGATCCAATGGGACCATATGGAAAATAAAGCCCCTAGGCGAGCCTCCTGCAATTCCAAGTGCACCGGCCATCCGGAATGCTGTGCTTCATGCAACTGGCATCGGCTTTTCTCTGAGATTCCTCTGACACCGCAAAAAGACTGATAGACGGTTTTACAAAGGCCGGACTGATCTGAGAAAGGGGGCATGAGGAATGTACGATATTGAAAAATTATTATAATGCAGAGACCATTAAGGAAGCGGTAACTCTTTTTGAAGGAGCATCCGGATGCAAGGGTGATTTCCGGGGAAGTGATGTGCTGATCAAGATCCGTGAGGGCAAAATGGCCGGTACATCATTAGTGAGCATTCGTGATATTAAAAATCAAGGGAATCCGGCTGATGGATTCTGGTGATATTTATATTGGTGCAGGAACTACTTTTTCCCATGTGACCAATGATCCGGTGATTCAGAAGCTGATTCCGGTTCTGGGGAAGCAGTAGATCGAGGTTGGTGGACCCCAAGTCCGCAATATTGGTACTATTGGCGGAAATGTCTGTAATGGTGCGGTCAGTGCGGACAGTGCACCTACACTTTTTTCACTGAATGCCATGTTGCGGATCGCAGATGGAACTGGTGGACGGATGGTTCCCATCGGGATTTTTATCTGGGACCTGGTAAGGTGGATCTGCATCAGGGAGATGTGCTCACCCACATTGTGATCCCTGGGAAGGATTATCAGGGATATCATGGATTTTATATTAAGTATTCCATGCGAAATGCAATGGATATTGCGACCCCTGAGCTGTAGTGTAGTCAGCAGAATCAATCCTCTGAAAAAAAGGTTCTAGAGGATGGGGATCACCTTTGGTGTAGCTGCACCCCCGTGCCGTATCGGTGTGAGAAGACGGAAGAGGCGCTGAGGGGCATGAAAATTGGCGAGGAGCTTTACCAGAAGGTGGAAGAGCTGGTAAGGGAAGAAATCAATCCCAGAGATTCCTGGCGTGCTTCTAAGGCGTTCCGACTGCAGATTGGCGGAGAAATCGCGAAACGCGCGCTGAAGGAGAGTGTTCGCAGGGGGAATGGTGACGGAGTTGTAGTGCCGGATGTCCGGACAACTTCAGGGAAAATATAAGTTCAAATGGAAAAATTTATCCTTCATCTGATGCGGAGAATGTAACAGGAGGTGAGCAGTCATGAAAAAAGGATATGCGGCTGGTACAGTGTATCGTAAACGGAAAAGAGGTAGCTGAGTATGTGGATGTGAGAGAATCCCTTCTTGACATGCTGCGAAACCGCCTTGGGCTTACCTCTGTGAAGAAAGGCTGTGAAGTAGGTGAATGCGGTGCCTGCACTGTGATCATTGACGGCGAGACCATTGACTCCTGTATTTATCTGGCAGTCTGGGCTGGAGGGAAAAATATCCGCACCCTGGAAGGTCTTGAGAAAAAAACGGCGAACTTACCAGGATTCAGGAAGCTTTTTATTGAGGAAGGCGCTATCCAGTGCGGATTCTGCACACCAGGCTTTGTTATGTCTGCCACAGTGCTTCTTGAGCGGGGCGAGAAGCTTAGAGATGCCATCCGCAAGCATATGGCAGGAAATCTTTGCCGCTGTACAGGGTATGAGAATATTGTGAATGCAGTGGAGAAGGTGAATAAGGAGAATATGACAGCTGAGGGTAAATAATTTAAGTGCTGTTGTTACTGTTTACTGGTGGCATTCCGCGTGCTGTTTTTTGTGAACGTAGTTCACAGAAAACCCGAGTGCGGCACAGAAATCATGCGAATGCATGATTTCTGTGCATCGTGAAGCATGTTGCTGTGCATCGTGAAGCATGTTGCTGTGCATCGTGAAGCATGTTGCTGTGAACGGAGTGAACAGTAATCTACTGTTTGTGGGTTCTATATTAAAAATGTATTTTATACTATACTGTAAATGGGAAAAAGTGTTATAATATTAATTGCAACACAATATTGTTATGAAATTGATTAAATCAAATGAAAAAACGATTAGCATGTAGCAATATTGTTATAATACAAAAAATATCAGAGGGCGGGGGGACTTCCCGCCTTTTCTAAAATATTAAAAAATGGGCAGGAAAAAATATGAGTGACAAGTGTATAATAGTCCGCGGCGGCGGAGACCTGGCAAGCGGCGTGATCCACAGACTGCATCGCTGTGGCTATCGTGTACTGATCTTAGAATGTGAAAAACCGCGCGATCCGCAGAAAAGGTAGCGTTTTGCGAAGCTGTGTATGATGGGACAGCAGCAGTAGAAGGGATTCTTTTTGCAGAAGAATAGATTCTCTGGAAGAATGCGAGCAAGTCTGGCAAGCAGGGGAAATTCCACTTATGGTCGATCCGGCAGGCGATTGTATGATTGAACTTTCTGCGCAAGGCAAGGTAGCTGCTCTGGTAGATGCAATTCTTGCAAAGAGAAATCTTGGAACTTCAAGAAATATGGCACCTCTTACCATTGGTCTGGGACCAGGCTTTTTTGCCGGGGAAGACGTGGATTACGTTGTGGAAAACCATGCGAGGTCACGATCTTGCCAGAATCATTACTGAGGGTCCGGCAATTCCAAATACGGGTGTCCCCGGAATGGTAGGCGGTGTCAGTAAAGAACGTGTGATCCACTCCCAGGTGTCGGCAGAATCCATAATATGGCCCATATTGCCGATATTGTAGAGAAAGGACAGATTCTTGCCTACGTGGGGAGAAACCCCCTGTAGAAGCCTCTATAACGGGCGTTTTAAGGGGGATTATAAAGGAAGGCTACAATGTTCCTGTTGGAATGAAAATCGCCGATATTGATCCCAGAAAAGAGGAGAAGAAGAACTGCTTTACCATTTCGGATAAGGCCAGATGTATTGCTGGAAGTGTGGTGGAGATTTTGCTCAGTGAGGGTGTATTGCCAAACACGCTCTAGATCCTGTTTGGTCACATTGCATTTATTAACATGTTTTCGCTTGGGGAATGTTATGAAGCCTATGTACTTTTTATAGAATTGTTTTTTAAGGTTACGAAGTCGCAAAAGAATCATTGCATGAAAATAATTGGCGTGAAGGAGGTCGGGATGAAAAAAGATACGGTTATTTTCTGGACTTATTAAAAACTTGATATAGAAAATACCCAGTGATCGCTGTAGTCGGTGGTGGTGGAAAGACAAGTCTGATTTACCGTCTGAATGAAGAATTACAGGCTTTGGGTAAAAAGTGATTATTTCCACAACTACCCATATGGCATATGATCCCATGCTGCCTCTGGTAAAGAGTACTGATCTTGAGCAAGTCTCGGAAATATTGAAAGAACACGGTTTTGCAGCAGTTGCCGATATTGAAGAAACTTCTGGAAAAATGTGTTCCATAGAAGAGGCAGAATTGAAAAAACTGATTGCTTTTTGCGATGTCATGCTGATCGAGGCAGACGGAGCGAAACGAAAAACCCTTGAAGGTTCCTGCTGACTGGGAAACCGGCAATTCTGATTTTGCAGACGTAGTAGTAAGTGTGATCGGTCTGGACTGTCTTGGCAAACCCATCTGTGAGACCGCCCACCGTGCCGAATACACCAGCTCTTTTCTTGAAAAAAATCTGGAAGCACCTGTTACCGAAGAAAGACATAGAAAAAAATAGCAACCTCTGTTCACGGTTTGTATAAAAATGTAGACCATAAAGTTTACCGTGTATATTTAAATAAAGCAGACATATTGCCCGATTCTTCTCCGGCAGAGCATATAGTAGAAGACCTGGCGAAGCAAGGCACAATAGCTGCATATGGCAGTTTAAGAGAGGCAGAAAAATTATGAAGATTGCATTGATCATGCTGGCAGCTGGAAACAGTCGGCGGTTTGGAAGTAATAAGCTTTTTATATGAGATCGAAGGGAAGCCCATGTACCGGCATATTCTGGAGAAACTTTGCTGATCGTGGCAGAATGGCTTGAAGAAACAGAGTGTATTGAAAAAAGTGGAATGCGGTGAACATTTGGAAAAAGCAGAATGAGGAAGGCTATAAAGAAGAACATATAGAATGCAATAAAGTAATTGCACCTCTTGGTGAAATAAAGGGAAATTATTTAAACAGAGAGAGTGTTATAAAAAGAATAACAGTAGTCACCCAGTACGAAGAAATAGAGCAGGCCGCAAGATCCCTGGGTGTAAACGTATACCATCAACCCTCATCCGGACGAGGGGAATCTCCTCCTCCTGAAAATCGGCTTAAAAGCCAACTTAGACGTTGATGCCTGCCTTTTTTTACCGTTTCCGACCAGCCCTGGCTCACCATCGCCAAATTCGCCAGCTCATCACCCTCCTAAAACATCGAGGCAAAGGAATCGCCTGTGTCTCCTGCGAAAGGAAAACTTGGAAACCCCTGCATTTTTACAAAAAATATTACGACTCCCTGCTCTCCATTAACGGAGATAAAGGTGGTAAAGCTGTGATAACTGCACATAGAGATGATACGGTTGTTTTGAAGGTGAATGATGTGAAGGAACTTACTGATATGGATGTTAAATTGTAAAGAACGCTCTCTTTAAAAGCTATTGTCTAATATATGACATTTCAGAAAAAATGAGCAAAAGTATGGAATCTTTTATACACGGAAGCAGTTGAAAACGATATTTGAATATAAAATGTGGGATTTTGTTGTATTTTTGTGAATTTGTGTGAGATTCAGCCAGAAATTACTTGTAATTATGATAAAAAACAAGGTATACTAATGGAAAAGAAAGCAGTCGGGAGAAGTGTTTTTTATTTCTGCTTGCAAGGAAAAAGAGTTCCGTGGGTGTTTTACGTGAACAAGAGTGAGCAGTACCCCATTTTCCGTCTTACAAGGAGGATAAAATGGCAGAAAACTATAACGGCATGGCAGTTGGGGTGTTTGAACTGGATAACCTGGTAGCCTGCTTTGTGGTTCTTGATGCAGCATCCAAGGCTGCAAATGTAAAGATCCAGAGCGTAGAGAGAAACCGACTGAAAAGTGGAGCCTGTGTAAAAAATGCGCGGTGTTTCCGATGTAAATGCAGCTATGGAAGTGGCATTGAGACTGCGAAGCCCCTTGGTAAAAATCGTTTCCCATACGGTAATTGCATCCCCCACAGCAGACACGGAAACAGCACTTAAGATGACCATTAACAAATAGAACATGTCAGGAGGAAATAGAAGATGTCATATGGAGCATTAGGATTAGTAGAGGTTGTGGGAAGCTGTAATGCAGTAGTTGTCCTGACCAGATGCTGAAAACATCAGATGTGAATTCCGTACCTGGCATGCACCAAGTGCGGAGGTCACGCAACTGTATTTTTTTAAGCGGTGATGTAGCCGCAGTGAAGGCTGCGGTAGATGCGGTGAAAGAGAATCCGCCTTTGTGAAATCGTGGCAGCAGCCGTGATTTCAGCACCATCAGAAGAAACATCGCGACTGGTGGAAGAAGAGGAAGAAAAACATCATAAATGATTTTTCAAACACGCTCTGGCGTATAAAAGGGTATGGTGTAAACCATACCCTGCTAAAAAATCTAAGTGAGCTTTTTAGGTCAAATTTCTATTATTGGTGACTCTATCAGTCCCAAACACTTCTTACAAATGAATCTGTGTCCCTGTCTTTCCCATAATACCATCTTTTGCCTTTTCCAACAGCGCGTGATTAGCTGTGCGGCGGTGCCGGGCTTGCAAAGTCTACGCAGGCCTCGAACCTTCGGCAGCATAGATCCAGCGGCAAACTGGCCTTCTTCAATGTATTTTCTGGCCTGAAACAGTAAGATCGTCCAGCCATTTCTCATTCTCTTTGCCAAAATTAACGGCAACTTTTTTGGCCGTCAGAATGATCAGCATATCTGCATCCAGCTGCTTTGCAAGCAGGCAGCTTGCAAAATCTTTGTCAATGACTGCGGAAGCACCTTTTAGATGGTGGCCTTCTAAAGGTTACCGGTTCCGCCCCCCAGCAGATGACGATCTTGTTGGCATCTACAAGGCTGATGATAGCATCCTGCTCTACGATTTCCACTGGCTTGGGAGAAACTACCACGGCGGTACCGCGGCCTGCGTCTTCTTTCATAACATGCCCGTAGGCTTTTCTGGAAATCAGCTTCTATTTCCTTGGTAAGGAATACCAATTGGTTTTTGCTTGGATTTTCAAATGCAGGATCCTCGGGATCTACACGAACCTGTGTGACAACCCAGTGGCTTTCGGTGTACGCACGTTTGAAACTCTTCACGGAGCGCGTTCTGAAGGTCATAGCCAATGTAGCCTGGCCTGGCTCGCCCAGGCAAAGAGGCTGGAGTGTTTGGCTGTGCTGATGTCTTTAAACGGGTAAGAGCAGTCATAGCGTTGTTGATCCCTGTGGAGGGTCCGTTTCCGTGAACCACAACTACCTGGTGACCTTCCTCAATAAAGGTACTTAGGCCTTGCAGTAGATTTTACTGCTATCATCTGTTCTGGAGGTGTATTTCCAAGTGCGTTGCCGCCAAGGGCAACCACGATACGTTTTCTTTTATATATCATAAAAACCTCCTCTGATAAATATTTAGGAAGGAGTAAACCAGAGTTTGTTAAAAAATCATTCCTGCGAAGTGCGATAAATATTCCGCAGAAAGCCGCAATGTGTGGGCGATACTCTAATATAACCACTTCTATAAATATTATCGTAAACAATCTATAAAATAGCAATTTGATAGTTACTGGTCGCGGAGTGAACAGTAACATTTGATATACTAAAAAATATATCAAGTATAAAAATACCATCAAAAATGAGAACAAAAAAAGGGCTGTATTCTACAGCCCCAAAAAAGCATTATTCCATAATTCTCGGAAAGCAGCCTTTACTTCCAGTTTTTCGGGATATCCTGTGGGTTTTCAAATTTGGAGAGAGCATCAGTGGCGAAATATGTTGTACTACACAACAGAATATCAGCCAACATGTAGATAATATCTATAAAGACGGAGGGAGTATTCACAGAAGCAACTAACAAAAATTCTTGTTAGTTCGTCAGAGGCAATCGTCGGTGAGACGTAACATTGACCATTCACAATCTTTGACGTGGTCATTCGCCTTGGGCTATCGTGTGCAATCTCAGGTTGCAACCCGTTTTCGCCGTTGGGCGACTCAACGACTTCATGAATATATCCAAAAGGGATTGCCATGGATGATGAGCGGTTGAAGCAAGGGGGTAATCGTTACTTCCGTGAGTTGCTGCAACGCATCCCGAAGGGATATCGTAGTAGTGAAACGTAACTTCTATCAACAGGTTACGGACATATATGCCACAGCCACGGACTATGACCCACGGGACGAGATGACAAAGATGTTTTTGCCACCGTGCAAAAAAAAGCCCATTATGCCGTTCACGAAAATACGGCAGCGGAAGTTATCTATAATCGTGTGGATAATGAGAAGCCGTTTGGTGGGTATGACGAACTTCAAAGGCAACTATGTGACTAAGGACGATGTGAAGATTGCCAAGAACTATTTGTCAGAAATAGAACTCCAGCGTTTGAATCTGCTTTGTTTCCGGTTTCTTGACTTTGCCGAGTTCCAGGGCATTGGAAATGAATCCCATGACCATGAAAGATTGATAGAGGCATTGATAATCAGATTATTGCCCATAAACGAAAGGTTTTGATTGATAAAGGGACGTATTTCCACATAAAGCAAGGCGATTGAAAAGGCAGAAAAGGAATTTCATCGCAAACGCGAAAATGGATTTGTAGTGATTTTGATAAAGAAATCAAAAGATTAAAGGACAAGAATGATAATAATCCAAACTAAATCCACTACATACTTTGCATTTGAAGTCAACGTTCTTTGGGTTTAACAAGGCAGAATACAGAACTTCGCTCGTTTCTAAATCGTTACCTATCCAAAGAAGCCAATCTTTGCAACACGCAATTTGGCGACGATAA
>VOFK01003017.1_pt1 | contig 14091 bp, 26 predicted proteins | sample 5384121 | NCBI WGS metagenome assembly VOFK01 (sample SAMN12384730, study PRJNA508395) | human gut metagenome | isolation source: healthy gut J | host: Homo sapiens | reverse complement strand
ATCGGTGGCGCTTCGTTCAGTTACGTATTGCTAAAATTATAATGCATAATATTATTGTATAATAAAAAACTTTCTCTGTTGTCAAAATTTTTTAGTTAAATCACCAAAATTATATTTTCTAAGCAACCCCTTGACAAGCGGGTGAAGGTGTTGTTAAAATGTTAGTCGAAGCAAAAGATAAAGTCTGCAGTTATACTGGCTTTGACGGGGAAGCCCCTCGGCGAAAAGGTCTTTCAAAGGCGCACTGTTTTTTATACGAGCTGTAGGCAGTGCAGGACTAAACGAAGTGAGGATACCGCCCCTGAGTGCACGTTTAATACACGCCGCAGGCTCGCGTTAAGGAGCAGCTAATGAGTTGTGCAGGAAACTGCGCATGAAGTTGGGGTGGAAACCACGATATCATCGTCCATAGGATATTTTTATCCCTATGGGACTTTTTTCATGTAAGAGGGTGATGATACTATGAAAGACAGGAAAGCCAGAAAGCAAAGGCGGCATCTGCCCGATCATTTGCTATACCATTGGGTTTTGCGCTTATGGCGCAACGGGATATGTTGCTGGTTATCATGGAACGGGACTATATCCGACAAGCAAGGGGTTTCTCACCTTCCCTGCCCATATGGATAGTATCATACTGGTTCACATTTTTCTCCTCAGCTTGTTTTTGAGGTGTGAAAAAAGAGACGGCTCGGGCAAGGCTGCTCAAAGGGCAAGGCACGTTTTGTTTATGCTGAGCCGCTATAATATAAGTTTTTCGCGGTATACAAACTGCGGGCTTCGATTATGCCTGTAAGGGGCGACCTCAGGCCCACAAAAAACGATGTGATATCAAAAATCTTTGATGCAAATAAGCTGGGGGTAAAAAGGCTGAAATTAAAAGACGGCTCTGTCCGTGAGATCGAAAGAGCAATGCCGCAAGCGAGATAATCAAAGGATATCGGCATGGGACTTTACAAAGCTGCTGCTGCGTAAAGCTGGACGGCGAAGTTTTCGACATGAGGAGCTTTGTCGTTGACCATGACTGCCATTTTGAGGTCATGACTTTGACTCAAAGGCTGGTAAAGAAACTTTCTGGCACACAGCTTCTCACCCTATGGCGCAGGCTGGCGAAATCTTTATCCTGAGCAAGCTTGCAAGAGGTCCTGCCTACAGACACAGGCTTCTACTATGATTTTTAGAGGTGGAAAAACCTTTTTTACGCCTGCTGACCTTGAAAAGATACGGGCCGAAATGAAGAAGCTTGCAAAAGGGCTATGCTTTGGAGCGTTTTGAGCTTTCTGCCCGACGAGGGCTATAAAGCTCGCTGGAGGAAAGACACAGATTACAAGGTAGGAGCTTATCCACAAGCATGACGATAAAGGGCGAAAAAGTTTTACAAGCAGGGGTGATTTCGTTGACGCTTTGTGCAGGTCCGCACATAATGAGCGTTGCACCTATCAAGGCTGTTAAGCTTCTTTCATGCACAGGTGCATACTGGGGCAAGGCAAGCAGGGGACGGCAAGCAGTTTTCAAGAATTTACGGAACTGCATTCCCTAAGGCTTCAATGCTCGATGAGTTCCTTAAACAACAGGGAGGAAGCTAAGCTTCGTGACCACAACAAGATAGGCAGAAAGCTTGAATATTTCCACAACTGTTGATTGTATCGGTCAGGGACTTCCTGTTATGCTTCAAAGGGGTGCAAAGAGTTATCCAAGCTTCTTCAGCGTTGGGTAGAAGATGTCGAGCAGGCAAAGGGCTGTCTGCTTCAAAGCGCTTTTCGCAAAGAGATCTTTATAAGATATCAGGTCACTGGGATCACTATCTTGACGGAATGTTCATTCTTGGCGACCCTTATGATGATGGAAAAAGAGTGCTTCGCACTAGTCCCATGACTTGCCCATTCAGTATCAGGTGTTTCTTAACAGACAGCGTTCATACAGAGAGAGCTTCCAATGAGATTGACAGGGGAGACTTCTACGCTGTTTAGAAAACGAGGACAGCGGTGAGATGCACGGTCTTATCAGAGTAAGACAGTTCACTATCTCTGAGGGTCACTACATTCTCAGACCTGACCAGCTTGAAGAGGAGTTCAAGGGCTGTTTGGAGCTTTTTGCTAAGTATTTCCTTGACACTGTTGGTCTGCTTGATGACTGCACATTCAGATTCTCCCAGTGGGGTCCTGCTAACCCTAAGAACAAGTACGAGGGCACGGCTGAGCAGTGGGGGGAGCACGCACAGGCTGCAATGAAGACTATTCTTGACGACCTTGGCGTTGATTACGATATCGGTATCGACGAGGCTGCGTTCTATGGTCCAAAGCTCGACATTCAGTACAAGAACGTTTACGGCAAGGAAGACACGCTTGTTACTATCCAGATAGATATGCTTTTTGGCTGAAAGATTTGGTATGTACTATGTTGACAAGGACGGTCAGAAGAAGCTTCCTTACATCATTCACAGAACTTCACTTGGCTGCTTTGAAAGAACACTTGCTTATATGCTTGAGCATTTCAACGGCGTTCTTCCTCTGTGGCTCGCTCCTGAGCAGGTAAGACTTCTTCCTATCAAGGAGGGTCATGCTGAATACGCTCAGAAGATAGCCGACAGAATGAACTGCTATGGGCATGAGAGTTACTGTTGACAATAGAGATGAGAACATTGGTACTAAGATCAAGGCTGCAAGACTTGAGAGGATACCTTATATGCTCATCATTGGCGACAACGAGGTAAACAGCAACACGGTTACTGTTCGTTCAAGAAAAGAGGGCGAGCTTCCTGCAATGCCTGTTGACGAGCTTATCGCTAAGCTTGATGAAGAGATAAAGACTAAGGCGAAGTAATTGGTAGCAAAACATCGAAAGGTGCGTAAAAACGACGTTTGTGGCAACAGACGGGACGTCGAGGGCGCCGTCCCCTAAAATTAATGTATGGGCGAAAACTGTTGTGAGCCTTGCCAAACAACAATTTTCGTTCGCCCGTTGGCTTTGCTGTCAATGTGTTTTTATACAGACGTTTTTATGCGATACCGCACAGGGGAAGCTTCTCTTGTGCGGCGTTGCCGTTTATAAAAATATGGGCGGACAGGATAAAATCCGCTTCGGGAAAGAGGTAATAGATGAAATCAGATATGATCTGGACGCTTGTGGCATTTGCATTCTATTTGGCAGGAATGCTTCTCATAGGTGCTGCATATATGAAGAAAACAAAAAGCTCCGAGGACTTTTTCGCTTGGTGGCAGAGGACTTAACGGCTGGGTAGCGGCACTTTCTGCTCAGGCTTCTGATATGTCAGGCTGGATGCTCATGGGTCTGCCTGGCGCTGTTTACATTCGGAACGGGGCAGATATGGATAGCTGTAGGTCTGCTTATCGGCACTATACTTAACTGGGCGATAGTTTCGGGCAGACTGAGAAGATACACTATAAGAGCGAACAACTCAATGACACTTCCTAAGTATCTTGAAAACAGATTTGAGGACAAGCACAAGATAATGCTTTTGGTATCGTCGGTGGCAATCGTCATATTCTTCCTTGTTTACACAGCGTCTGCTCTTTCGGCAGGCGGAAAGCTTTTTCAACTCTATATTCGGTATCGACTATAAGATATGTCTTACTATCGGTGCAGTAGTAATACTTGGCTACACTTTTATGGGCGGATTTATGGCAGTATGTGTAACTGACTTTGTTCAGGGTCTGCTCATGCTGGCAGGAGTTGTGACTATCCCTATCATCGCATTTTTCCTTGTTGGAGCAGGAAACGTTATGGACAACATCACTGCAAGCGGTGTTGAGGCACATCATTATCTTAACATATTCAATGATGAAAAAGGGTCAGACCCTTTCAGCCATCGACATAATCTCTCAGCTCGGCTGGGCGCTTGGTTATTTCGGTATGCCGCACATTCTGGTAAGATTTATGGCTATAAGCTCTGAAAAAAGAGGTAAAAAAGTCAAAGAGTTATAGGCTGTGTATGGTGTGCTATATCACTTTGCTTCGCTTGCTTTATAGCTATCGTGGGCAGGGCTTATCTTGTGCCTGCACTTGCAAACAACAAGTCTGAGAATGTTTTCATCGAGATGATACAGAAGGTATTCAACTCCGATATCGGTCTGCCATTCGCCGTCGGCGGAATTTTCCTTTGCGGAATACTGGCTGCCATAATGTCAACGGCTGATTCGCAGCTTCTTAACTGCCTCATCGGTATCGGAGGATATTTACCACTCATGTATTGCACCTAAGGCGGAGAAGCAAAGAAAGTCCTGCTTGTGAGCAGGACAACGGTTCTTGCTGTAGCGGTAGTAGCATACATAATAGCACTTGACCCTAACAGCAGTATAATGGGTCTTGTTTCAAACGCATGGGCCGGGACTTGGAGACTGTTTGGTCCGATAATACTTATGTCCCTTTATTGGAGGAGAACAAACCTCGCAGGTGCGGCCAAGGCGTTGCCAGCGTGCGTTGTCGGTAATAATATGGGATTACATACCGCTTATAAACGACGAACTTTAGGTGACAGGACAGGCTTTACTAAGTTTATACTTGTATTATAGTGAGCCTTTTTTGCACAAAGCCGTCAAAGAAAATGCTGAGAAGGCATTTGATGATGTTAAGAAACAGTGTGAACTGCGGTTGTGATGAAAAAAGCATAACAAAGTAAAGGTCCATGGGTACGCCCACGGACCTTTTGTATTTTATCTTTTCGCTATCATACTTTTCATTATTTTTCGCATCTGTAAACACCGCTTTTATTGCCTTTATCCTCATATTTCTGAGCGTAAAGACCAATAACAACTCCCGTGAAATTACCTCGGCTCGGTAGACAAAAACTTTGGTTTGTGCTCTCCATTAAGTCTATATCTCCAGCGTTTTCGCCAGAGTTGAAGCATTACAGCAAAGCAGGAAGTTTTTTCTCCTGGCACAATGCTATGACATGATCTCATGGCGAATATCGCTATGCAAAGTCTCCAGGTTTCAGTCTGTGCGTCTTGGCCTTTATCTCAATGCTGATCTGGGGTCATGTAGAACACCAATCCTGCTTCGCCCTCTGTTATCTCGACTTTTGCACTCCACGTATAAATTCATTTCTTTCTGTCTTATGCAGATAAAAAGCAGGCGAGCCGTCTGCCTCAAAAGATCGTATGCTCGTTTGGCGTTTTTTTTATCCGGCTTATAAAGGTTCATATCGGGGTTTGCATAAAGCACCACTCACGTCCCAAACTTTGGTATTCTCGAAAGTGTATTCTTTCCCAAAACTCCGCCTGATATCCCCGAGTCTGTCGGTTTCAACTTCCTTGCGAGTTATGCCATTATCGCCATTATTGAACCAGCCGTTCTCGTCCCACAGTCACTGGTACGAGATAGGGCTTCTCTGCCTGTAATGGCGGTGCATCACCCACATGATTTATCATTCTGAACGCAAGGTGGACGCACCAAAGTTGCCGTTTTTCGTCCTCACAAGGTCACCATGACCGCACCCGCTTGTATAATTCCACCAAGATCAAGAACTGGGTTGTGAGGATAATTCTCAAAGGACCATAAGGGGTCTTACCTTTGGCATATATCGCTTATGACCGTATTCCGTTTTATCAACCCACGCCGCTAAGGTAGTATTCGCCTTTATTTTTTGTAGAGGTTTTGGCTTTCAAGGGAAACGTCCGCCTGCACCGTCAGATGGTGCTTGCTTGGCGTGAGCTTTTTTGTTTCCGATGTCTGGCTTTGCTGGTAACACCATAGGTTGCCCTCATCGTGCAAATTTGGACATAAGTAGAAAACGCCGTTCTCAAAGCCTAATGACGAATTCATTACCGCCCTGCTGAACATAAACGAACAGACCATTCACCATGGATATCGTCAGTCGTGAACATAGAAATTTCCGCCATTCGTGACGTTGGTCGCGATTTTTCCTTGTAAAATCCTGCCATTATTGTATCTTATAGTTGGGGCATAGATACCGCCACTCAACAGGAGCTGACTTTTTCTTGGCAGAACATGACCTATGCTTTTTGGAAATTTCACGAGATTAATTCTGCGCTCGCCAGGGGAACGCCGGGAGAAGGAGCTGAAAAAAAGAGCTGCAAACAGATAGTATTGCCCTAAGCACTTACAAATGCTTGGTCGGGTAAAAATACAAAATGCTGACTGGATTGTATACTGCATATTGCTTGACCTCCGTTTATATTTGAACATTATAATCTATTTCAGATGGCTTTTCAATAGCTTCGTCGTGCGAGTATGAGTGAATTTTTATTTCGAAGCCGAAAACAATTTTCAGTTACGATTTTGAAAGTGGAAGTAGTAAGCATTTGATCGAGGTGGGCATTTTACGGATATCTAGGCAGGATAATGGCTTCGACAGGCAAATGCTGTTCTCTCTATAGATTTTTTGGGGATATATGTTAAGTTAACGTTTTGGCGTTCAGTATAAAGTTACAAGTGATTGTAATTTTTACTTCAACGTTCGTATGGCATATAACGATCTATATTTTTGGGGATATATTTGAATATAGAACTTGTTGTTCCCACCGAAACAAACAAATATTTTTAGTCATTTCGGCAAAAAGCGATAAAATCTGTTGCCAAATTTAAACTTTATGATATTATGATTGATATACGAAACGTATAAGATAATTCTGTCAGTTAGGGGGCGTTGGAATGAAAGAGGCTGAAAATTTTTCGGCTATGGGCGCAGTATTGTGCTGTTATGATGATCATGCTTTTAATGAAGACAAATGCGGTGAGCTACAGCGAACAGACCGTCACCGTGGACTATGATTATCAGGTCGCCAGACTCTTTGAGGCGTTGACGCTAAATACGTTCTCACAACTGTTGAGATTATTACTGCTGTGTTTCACGTTTAGCGAAAAAGTTCGGCGTTACAACATGGTGGACGACAAGCCTGGCGGTAATACTGCTACGGCAAAGGCGCTTTCCGCAGGCCAGGAGGACATAATGCGGAACAAGGAATTACTCATTAAGGACGTGTCCGAGGAACGACGAGCCCACGCTTATCGAGCAAGAACTTCTGGGCCGGACTTGAGAACGACACTGTTACTGGCGAAAAACAGAAATTTTAACAATGCTGGGCGCACTGTTAAAGGCGGTTTCAACTTCGGTAAAGTCACTTATTTGAGGGCAACGAAGGCAAAGACTATAAGCCGTGTTTACATCGACGGTGAACTCGCTTTCTCACACACTCAGTAAAGGTAACTGGACCTTGGGGCAAGGGACGGATATTATATTGGCCAACCATAACGGCTACCGACGAGGCCGGGAACAGCTCTGAGCAGGTCATAAAGACTTATGTTGACACAACTGCGCCGACCATATCGGGGGCAAGGTGGAGAACACACAGCAAAGGGCTTTGATGTTTCTTGCAATGTGAGCGACAAGAGCGGAGTTTCAAAGGTGGTCTTCCCTGCTTACCCTGCAAAAAATGGTGAAAGTGTAAAGAAATACGCAAAGCGGAAAGCTGGGGTGTTTTCGGCTTGGCATGTTTCTGCTGAGGACCATTCAGTAAAAAGCGGTGAATTTACCGTTAAGATAACGGCTTATGACAAATACGGAAACAGCTCAGCAAAAACTATAAGCAGTTAGCATAAAGCCTGCGGCTTCTTCGGTAACATTGGGATAAGGCTTCACTGACTTTGATTGGCAAAAAGCAGGTTATTTCGCAAAAAAATGGTGGTGGAAGCGGTTCGACGGACTTGTTTCCTTGAAGTCTTCTAACAGCAAAATTGCTTCTGTGTCAGACGGAAAGGTCACTGCAAAAAGGGGCTTGGCAGAGCAACTATCACGGCATAACAACAGGAGGAAAATGTTAAATGTAATCGTCACTGTAAAGGGTAAAAAATCAGCGACAGCAGTATTTCGGTTATAAAGACGCAAAAGCTACACAGGAAGGCGTGGTTTCTCCTGTGCCAGTGACATATGGTGGCAAAAAGCCAGGGAAGAATACCGACTACACTGTGAGTTACTCAAAGAACACAGCCATAGGTCAGGCAAGCGTAAAAAATAACAGGCAAGGGTTTATACAAAGGCACAAAACTGTGAACTTCAACATTCGTCCTGCCACAGTGACGAAGCTAAAAGTTTCTTCCACCGGTGAAAAGAGCGTTAAGCTTTCTTGGAAAAAAGATTACAGGTGCTGACAGCTACGCTATATACAGATATGACAACACAAGCAAGAAATGGCATAGAATAAAACTGTAAAGGCTGTGAGCTTCACTGACAGCGGACTTGCTCGTGCAAAGGGGTACAGCTACAAGGTAAAAGGCTGTGAAAAAATCTGGCGGAAAAGAATACATTTCGGCTAGCTACTCAAAGGCTGTAGAGGCTGTCACAAAGCCTGCAAAGGCTTCATGCACGGCTAGATCAGCAGGCAGCGGCAGCATTGAGGTATCATGGAAAGCTGTTGGGGTGCAAGCGGATATGAGATATACTCCTCTTCAAATGGCAGTGATTATGTGAAGTCAGCAAAGGTGGGTGGCTCTCAAAAAGAGTGCTATCGTATCAGATTTGAGCCTTACTCACTTAGAATGGTAAAGGTAAGGGCTTACAAAACTGTAAACGGAAAGATCTTCCTACGGGGCTTTTTTCGCAGGCGGTTATGGTTACATTGTTAGGTAGGCTGGATACAGAAACATATGATATATAATAAGCAAGCGATACCCGGTGATATGCGGGCGACCAAAGGTCGCCCCTACGATAGTTCAAGCATTGTAGGGGACGGCCTCGACGTCCCGATTTCGGAACGTTACCATTTGTAAGATTGCAAAAAAACTTGTGTAATTTCGCCATATATCATCAGTCGCCACTACGATACATGACTGGTACGCTACACAATTGAGGTAAACCAAACGAGCGAATGATGTTCGCCCCTACATTTTTTATGTTGCTACACAAAAAGGACAGCACTTTGGAAAAATGCTGTCCTTTTTCTATTTCATATAGGTCTATCTTTCCATTTTCCAGAACTCTACAGAGTATGGCTTAAGCTCGCTGCCGCCACCAAAATCATGGATAGTGCCTGTGAGAAGCTCCTCTGCCTGACCGCAGCCTGCGTCAAAGTGAGCTGTGAAAGGCTGATCGTCAGCGTTTATTGCAACAAGGACACGCTCTCACCCTCGAACTCACGCTCGATTATACACTGCTTATTGGTAAGAACAGGTATTTTGATGAGAGCCATAGCAGAGAGCCTTGCTGTTTTTTGTGTGCCTCTGCCATTTTTGAGATAAGCTCTGTAAGGTCGTTCCACTCAGGCTTTTCAAAGCTTACACGGAGCGCAGGGTCGCCCTCGCTCTTATTTGCCTTTTGTTCCCCACTCTGAGCCGTAATATACACATGGGATACCAGGCATACCAAAGAGCATTCCATAGATAAGTGGCAAATGACGCTCATTTGTGAGCTGGCTTGCTATTCTTGATACGTCATGGTTATCAACAAAACACAGCAGGTGCATACCTCTGTATCTGCACCAGTTCTCAGGTCCGAACTGATTTTTCAGTGAATGGCATATCTCGAACATATTCATGCAGTTGAAGCTTGAATAAAGTCCCTTATAGCACTCGTAGTTCGTGCAGGAATGGAGCATTTCAGGATTTACCCACTGAGCGTAATCACCATGCAGAAGCTCTCCGATAAGAACGAAATCCTGCTTGAGCCAATCGCAATGCTGTCTGAGGCGTTTCAAAGAAGTTCTTATCAAGGCAATATGCAACGTCAAGGCGGAGTCCGTCTATATCAAACTCCTTGACCCAATTTGTTATGCATTCCAAGATATGATCCACTACCTGCGGATTGTTAAGGTTTAGCTTAACAAGGTCAAAGATGACCCTCCCAGCCCTCATACCAAAGTCCGTCATTATAGTTGCTGTTGCCGCCAAAATTGATATAACCAATCTTTATATGGTGAGTTCTCACGGTTTTTCAGAACGTCCTGAAAAGCCCAGAAGCCTTCTGCCGACGTGATTGAAAACGCCGTCCAAAACTACCTTTATGCCGTTTTCGTGAAGCTCTTTGCAGACCTTTGCAAAGTCCTCATTTGTGCCAAGGCGGCAATCTATCTTGCGGTAATCTCTGGTATTATAGCCGTGAGTGTCGGAATCGAACACCGGTGAGAAAAATAGATAGCGTTGGCGCCAAAGCTTTTTTGATATGAGGTATCCAATCTATTACCTTTAATATCCTGCTTTCCTCTTTGCCGTCATTCTCAAATGGCGCACCGCAGAATCCAAGAGGATAGATCTGATAAAATACACTTTCGTATGCCCACATAATATTATCTTCCTTTCTGATACTAATAGAAAATGTTGTTCGCAGATGAAATATGGTTTGCTGAGAAAAAAGCGGGCAAAGCTGTTCGCCCCTCACAGGGGTGGCATGACGTTTCTAGTCCTTAAATTTCTCAGCTTATTTATATTTTTTATGAGATATCTGCGAAACTATAGTTAAACTGTACAAAATACAACACTATTATTATATCAAATCCCAACATATTTCAATACTCATTTTTTCATTAATATAATCCACACTTTTGTGCATTTTTTGTACAACTATTGACAAATCAATCGTGAGATGATATTATATTTATAACAAATGTCAAGGGTTGATTTTTGGTAAAGGCAGGGATAAAAACATGAAGAAGATACTTGTGCTTTTCACAGGCGGAACTATCGGGAGCATTACTACTGACGGCATAATAGATGTTGAGCGTGAGGGAAAATACGCTGTTGTGGAGGCTTACAAGAGTGCATACGGCGATGATGTGGAATTTGAATGTCGACAGGTACTTAATATACTCAGCGAAAACATGGGGTTTTCGGGGTGGGAGAAAATGATACACGAGATAAACAGCATTGACACGGCTTTATACTCGGGAGTTATCCTCACCCACGGAAGCGACACGCTGGCTTACACTTCTGCTCTGCTTGGAATGTATTTCAGGCATTTTGATATACCACTTTTTATTATCGCAAGCAACAAGCCCATTGGCGAGAAGGTTCAAACGGGCTTTTTCAACTTCACCTCGGCGGTGGGGCTTATAAAAAGAGGGAAAATACAAGGGTGTTTTTCACGCTGTACGAGAGGGTCATGCTTCCTACCAGGGTGATACCTGCAGACACCTGTCGGGACAGGTTTGGGGTATACGGTTATGACGGCTTCAATGATTTTTCGGTTTTCAGCGGAGTGAGCGAGAATATGCTGTCACGCCCTAGGGAACGGATTTTCCATAATGATGTCAAATTTGGGAAGCGTGTTCTTTTTATAGAGGGTTATCCTGCAATGGACTTCGGGTGCTTTTATGCCAAACGGGGACACGGTAGCGGTGCTTTTACTCTCCTTATCACAGTGCGACGGCTTGCACTGACGTTTCAGAAGGGAAAAGCTATGCACTGACGGAATTTATCAAGCGGTGCATAACAAAGAACATTATGGTGTATATTTGCGGTCTGAAAAGAAAAAGTGCCTATATACTCCACTGTGGCGGAGATAATAAAGGCAGGCAGCATACCAATATACACCACCTCAGCGGTGGCGGCTTATATGAAGCTTCTGCTTGCTTACAATCAGGAGGAAATGTCTGTGAAAGAGGTCATGGGGAAAGACCTTTTCTTTTGAGGAGGTAAAATTCTCATAAACATTGTTTCAGTTATTGACAAAATGCTGAGCTTGTGATAAAATCAAAGTATATTAAAATAGTATATTTAGAAAAAGTACAACGGAGGTAATAAAAATGGCAGACACAAAAAATTTCAGACTCAGTTATTTATATTGGTGCAGACGATCATGACATTGACCTTTTTGAGAGCCAATATGTTGTGCCAAACGGCGTTTCGTACAACTCTTACGTTATCATTGACGAGAAGATAGCGGTAATGGACACTGCTGACCCTAGGGTAACGGACGTTTGGTTTGACAATCTTGAAAAGGCTTTGGGCGGCAGAAAGCCTGATTATCTTGTTGTTCAGCACATGGCCTGACCATGCAGGAAACATCAAAAAAAAAGCTTGCTGAGAAATATCCTGAAATGAAGATAGTGGGAAACGCAAAGACTTTCCCTATGATGAAGCAGTTTTTCACCATTGACGGACTTGACGATAGGTCTGTTGTGGTAAAAAGAGGGGGACACGCTTTCTCTTGGAAGCCACACACTTCAGTTCGTAATGGCGCCTATGGTACACTGGCCTGAGGTAATGGTGACTTACGAGCAGACCGAAAAGCTTTTGTTCTCTGCTGACGGTTTCGGAAAGTTCGGCGCACTTGATGTTGAGGAGGACTGGGCTTGCGAGGCTAGAAGATACTATTTCAACATTGTGGGCAAATACGGCGCACAGGTACAGTCGCTTAAAAAAGGCGTCGGCACTGGACATAAAGATGATACTGCCTTTACATGGTCCTATACTCAAAGAAGATCTTGGTTACTATCTTGGACTTTACAACACATGGTCAAGCTATCAGCCTGAGAGTAAGGGCGTATTCGTAGCGTATGCGTCGATACACGGAAACACTGCAAAGGCGGCTGAGAAGTTCGGCGAGATGCTTAAAGAAAAAGGGTGCTGAGAAGGTAGTTATCAGCGATCTTGCAAGAAGTGACATGGCAGAAAATATCGAGGACGCTTTCAGATATGACAGAATCGTACTTTATGGCAAGCAAAGTTATGACGGTGGTGTGTTCCCTGTTATGGAGGACTTCCTTATGCACCTGAAGTCAAAGAACTATCAGAACAGAAAGATAGGTCTTGTAGAGAACGGTTCATGGGCCCGACTGCGGCAAGAGTTATGAAGGGCTATGTGGAAAACTTCAAGAATGTTACCATTGCTGAGCCTGTTGTGACTATCCGCTCTACGCTTAATGAGGCTTCGGAAAAGGCTTTGGGCGAGTTGGCTGAGGTCATGGCTAAGGGTGAATAAATTTCTCTCAGTCAGATAAATCAGACACAAAAATGCGGGCGGCCAGAGGTCGCCCACACTAGATATGAAAGGCAGGACGTTTGTCCTGCCTTTTGTGTTATATCACATTGCCGTCTGTGGTGATTATTCTTACTGCCACGGGGATATTTTTTGCCGCTGTCGGTGACTGCTTTTCTTACTGCGTGTTCTATTCCGCCACAGCATGGAACTTCCATTCGGGCTACTGTTATGCTGGGGATATTGTTTTTTTTCACTATCTGCCAAGCCGTTGAGAAGTCTGTGGCGTCAAGCTTCGGACAGCTTTCCATGACGGTTATTTTGCCCGTCATGAAATCGGAATGGAAGCCTCCGCAGGCATAGGCTGTGCAATCCGCAGCAACAAGCAGGTCTGCACCGTCAAAGTATGGCGGTGCGTTCACAGGTACAAGTTTTTATTTTGCACAGGCCACTGCATAAGCTGTGACGGAGTTTTTGCTTCGGCATCTACCGGGCTGGCTTTTTAGCAAATGTTTTCATCATTGAGCCTGGACAGCCATGGAAAACAGGCTTGCCAAGACGCTTTTTGCTTCTCCACTGCCTTTTCGTCATAGGCGGCAGCTCGCTCACCAGCGATATGGCGCTCGTTGGGCGCAAGACAATCTCCAAGGCCGTCGCACAATCGTCACGCATAAGTTTTGCTTTGCCGTTCACCATGCCTATTGCACCTCGTGGTGGCTTTTGCATCAGCACCACAGCCATTGCACTTTTCTTTTTTCGTCTATTTTTGTATTACTGTCTTATCATATGGTTACCGTATTTTTTATTGATATCTTTTCGTTTTTCGGCATAAAGTTTGACTTTATGTTATGATTATAATGCAATCTTGTCGCAAAGTCTGTTGTAATACAACAAAAGCATAAAATTATTTCGTAAAATGAGGAAGATAAAATGGATAATAACAATATCACAAAAAGGCACCCCCTTTTCCAGAGCATGAGCGACGCAGGCAGAGGTCGCTTCTCTCGTGACCCGACGCAGGGATAAAAAGCTTTCGGCAAGGAAAGCGGCCGCAGGAGACGTCCGTTTATTTGGCATAATTTTGAGGGCAAGGCGCTTATCGAACGACGAGCTTTGGGGCGGCAGGAGCATACGCAGGACAGCTGGAGAGGTTCATGCCTGCACAGGTGAACCGCTTAGCAATACGCGTCCGAACGAAGTGTTGA
>VOFK01002300.1_pt1 | contig 14095 bp, 23 predicted proteins | sample 5384121 | NCBI WGS metagenome assembly VOFK01 (sample SAMN12384730, study PRJNA508395) | human gut metagenome | isolation source: healthy gut J | host: Homo sapiens | reverse complement strand
CACCAATGGCAACTGGCTTCTTTTGGCCTTTTCAAGCATAACGGCATGTCCCGCCCATTCCGTATAGATTACTTCCGGTATATACCGGCTCTTATCTAACTTTTCGTCAAGCCAGTTTCAATATATGCTCCTTACCCTGTGTACCGATATAGATTTATTATAAATGCTATTTTTATTATCATCCATTTAAACGGGTTTTCTATCATGCAAAAGTAATATAAATCCTTTAAATTTAACCATATGAATCTCTTAAAACGAGTTAGGGAGATTTTTTTAGAGTAAATGAACAGATAACAACATATTTTGCTATCTTTGCCCCCTGTTTTTAAGAACTTGTTTTTAATAGGATTAATATTCATTATATAAAAAGACATTTCATGGGTTTACTGCAAGACAAATTCGCGAAATATGATTTGCCGCAACAATTTATGGCAAAAGGGGTATACCCGTATTTCCGCACGATTAACAGCCATCAGGATACAGAGGTAATGATGGATGGCAAAAAAGTTCTGATGTTCGGTTCAAACGCATATATGGGACTGACATATGACAAGCGAATCATTGACGCTTCGATAGCTGCCACTGAAAAATATGGTACAGGGTGTGCCGGTTCCCGTTTTCGAACGGTACTCTTGATATACATGTTGAATTGGAAAAGGAATTGGCTGAATTCGTAGGGAAAGATGAAAGCACTTTGCTTTTTCTACTGGTTTTTACTGTAAACGAGGGCATTATTCCCGCAGTAGTAGGACGTGGTGACTATATCATCTGCGATGACCGCGACCACGCTTCTATTGTAGACGGACGCCGCCTTTCGTTCGCCACACAGTTAAAGTATAAGCACAATGACATGGAAGACCTTGAAAAAGGAACCCAGAAGTGTGAACCGGATGCTGTGAAGTTGATTGTTGTAGACGGTGTGTTCTCAATGGAAGGTGATTTGGCCAACTTGCCGGAAATCGTTCGTTTGAAGAAGAAATATAATGCCAGTATTTATGTGGATGAAGCTCATGGTTTAGGTGTATTCGGTAAGCAAGGTCGCGGTGTTTGCGACCATTTCGGAGTTACCGAGGATATTGACTTGATAATGGGAACATTCAGTAAGTCATTGGCTTCTATCGGTGGTTTTATTGCAGGCGACAAGGAGGTTATCAACTGGTTGCGCCACAATGCCCGCTCTTATATATTCCAGGCGAGCAGCACGCCGGCAGCAACAGCAGCGGCTCGTGAAGCACTGCACATTATTAAATCCGAACCGGAACGTATCCAACGTCTGTGGGATATCACTAACTATGCATTGAAGAGTTTTCGTGATGCTGGTTTCGAGATTGGTGAAACAGAGTCGCCCATTATACCTTTGTATGTGCGTGATACGGAAAAGACCTTTGTCGTAACGAAGATGGCTTTTGATGAAGGCATCTTTTATCAATCCGGTTATACCGCCTGCATGCGCTCCTCAGGATACATTGGTACGTGTGGCATTAATGGCTACCCATACTAAAGAACAAGTGGATTATGCAGTTGAAAAGCTCACAAAATGCTTTAAGGAATTAGGTATTATCAAGTAGAAGAGTATTTGCAAGAAATTATATGAAGTGGGCTGTCCGGTTATCCGGGCAGCCCACTTTTTGTGTAGAGAGTAAAAAAGTGCTTTTTGTTTGAATTTGCTGGTTCTAATTACCTGTTTGCTTTGAATTTGAAATTATTTTAGTATATTTGTTGCTATTATTAATGAAAAGCATAACATTTGAATGAAAAAACAAGATTTCCTTTTTCGTTTTCATCTCTAATCGTAATCTTCTTACCTTTCTTTGTAAGCGATGCCCTTTATGATTGGTATAAATCTTTCAATGCAGCACATGGCATGATAATGAGTTTTGTGAAATTCGGGGGTGCTTGCCACTTTGGGGCGAAATTCTGGGGCTTCGCATTAGTTCAGGAGTGTATAATAGAAAAGGATTTGGTGTCCTCCCTCGAGCGGTTGTATGGGGGCTTTTAGGAATGGGGATTAATATGGCAATGATTGTCTTTTCCAAAAGGTGTACCGCAATTCATGGAATACATGGGAATGGAAAATGCCTCGTCTATAATTAATGGAGAATTCTGCTTGGATAAGCTTATGGATTGCTTTGGCTGTATCTGTTACCATGAACACAATCTTTGCTCCTGTATTTATGACATTTCATAAGATAACGGATACACACATTCTGGATTGTGGCGGTTCGCTCCGCAGCCTTATTACCCCTATTCCGATGGCACGTATCATTACGCATCTTAATTGGGATGCACAATGGAACTTTGTTTTTAAGAAAACGATCCCTTTCTTTTGGTATCCGGCGCATACTATAACTTTCTTGTTGCCGGGAGAAGTCAGGGTTTTGTTTGCGGCTATATTAGGCGTTGTTCTTGGAGTGCTGCTGGCTATTGCTGCAAGAAAAGAAATAATAAAGACTTTTGGATTAGTGACTAGTCCTAAATACTGTAACAGTTGTTTAGGGCTTAGTTGATTTTTCTTTAGCATAACGTAATGTATAGCCGTAGTTGGAATTTAAAACTAATGAATCAGTTGTAAGTTTTTCAATTTTTAAAGTGTCTATCCCTTCTATTTCCACGCCGTTGCCAATGCTCTTTACTGTCAGGTAAAGTTCATCTCCTGCTGCTCCCAATATTTGTATACCAACGTAGCCATGTTAATAATAGAAGATGCTTCTCCATCTTCGTCCAGTCTTATGCCTTGCATCTTGCCTGGTTGTCCATCAATGGGCATTATCCATGAGCCAATGATGGTGACCTTACTCTTTTTCGTTACAAGCAGTCATAGCTATAATTAATACTGTCGCTGCTAATAAAAGTGTTTTCATACGGTATTTTTTTGTTACTAAATCAATCATCGGTTAAATCGTTTCATCTGAGTAATAAAAAAGGAGCTACATTTCACTGTAACTCCTTGATTCTTATCAGTCGGGGTAGCGGGATTCGAACCCACGACCCCCTGCTCCCAAAAGCAGGTGCGCTAACCGGACTGCGCTACACCCCCGAGTGCTTTTACTTCTTAAAAGCGGTTGCAAAGATAGATGTTTTCCTAATACATGCCAAATTTTTTAATAACTTATATCTGAAATAAAATTTTTAAAAACATTGATAAACAGCAAAAAAAGACACAGAGGATTACTGTGTAAAACGAAATGCCACTTTTATCAAGTTTCTTTCGAGTAATATTTAATAGTTTTTTAACCATGTGGAATAAATAAATTCTGCAAACATGCTCTTCTACTAATAATCATCCTATAACCCATTTGCTATTAGGCAAATAAGAGATAAGTTTTGTAGTGATATAACAACTGATAAAGGTAAGTATGCTAATAAGAGGAATAGCTGCCGCAATAGATATTTGTGGCTGAATGATTGATACCCAAAATGGCAACCAAAGCATGTGCATCAGAAACATACCATAACTGTTGACTGAGATACTCTTAACTAAAACCGTAAATCTTACCTGCTTTTTGAATAGTAGTGAACAGAATGAAAGCTCCAAAAGTAGCTATTACACAGTTGATAATGCAGAAGCACCATGCTATCTCCAAGTCAGAGAGTTGTTGTGGAATACCGGGTTTAGCTTGGAGGTAGAAACTAAGAACGGTGAAAGAGGTACCGCCCAATAGGCAGACGAGTCCTATAACGGAGCGCTTCAGGCGTGTCCAGTTAATATGATAACGAATGTAATGCCCTAAAAAACCAAATAACCGGAATAACCACTGAAATTGTACAACATATGATATTGATTCCACCAACATTGTCCCAATACATCGCCATAGAATTTATTCACAAAAGGCAAGCAAGTGGTCAGTGCCAATAGATATAAAAAAACATACGCTCTTGCTTAGCGGTGGCTATACGCAGCCAAGGTGAAAGAATGGGAATAAGCAAGTAAAGTCCTATAAGAGGATACATAAACCACAGATGAAAAGCATTCATCGGGAAGTTTAACGGTAACTTGCAAACAGCCACACACATGCCTTTCCAATCGCCTCCTTCTTGCCATACCTGGAGCACAGCGTACACAATCATAAATACCAACATAGGTGGCAGAATACGAAGGAAACGGCGTTTAAAGAACTCTCCCCATGACTGCTTTTTCTTTCATGGGAACAAGTAAATAGGCTGAAGTGATAACAAATAGGGGTACTGAAATGCGACTCATTCCATCCCAAATTGCAATCCAAAATTTGTGGGCATCTGAAAGAATAGGCACATCACCTACTCCATAAAATGCTTCGCTGGCATGTACCATCATTACCAAAAAGCAAGCAATCCCCCGTAAATAATCCAAAAATATAACTCTGTCCTGTTTCATATGATTTATTTGTGTTTTGGCGAAAATAATAAAAAAACAATGATTATTAAAGCTAATAGGAAGTAAAGTGAGCTTGCATTTACATCTTCAAATAAAATTCTTTGGTCAGTGAAATATATTCTGAAGTGAACTTTCCATGTTTCTCTCCTTCTATATAAAGGCTATCTTCAGTACATGATACTTCTTGTCGGCTGAAAGCTAGCAATACGCGTCGATAAGGTTTTCCGGGCTTGGTGAAAACGTGTAGGCAACGTGATATGGATAAAGCTGGTATTTCCAAGCCGTATCAATAACCGTTTTTTTCAACTTCCGAGGGAATGATAACACTTATGATCCCCTGTTCTGATAATAAATGAGTGGAATGTCCGAAGAGTAATTCATAATTCAATTCATTTGTATGTCGTGCCATACAACGCTGATTATCCGGACATTTCAAGGCATCGACAAAATAAGGAGGATTTGAAACAATGAGATCGAATTTGTTTTCGGCGTGATAATCGCGGAAATCACTGCATATAACTTCCATTCGGTCACTCCAAGGAGAAGACTGGATATTTTCTTTAGCTTGGCGCCTGCAGCCGGGTCTATCTCAATGGAAGTAATGGAAGCCCAGGGATTCCGCTGTGCCAGCTTGTAAGGATATTAGTCCGCTTCCTGCTCCTACATCAAGAATGTATTTGGCGTTTTGTACAGGAGCCCACGCTCTAACAATACTCCATCTGTGCCTACTTTCATGGCACATTTGTCGTGTCGGACGGTAAATTGTTTGAACTGGAAATAAGGGTTTGACATATTTGTTTTTGTTAATCGCGCTCAAAAATAATCAAAGCCAATAAAATAGCGGCAATTTTGGCATCGTTTTTGTCTTTTTAAAGGAAGGAACGCCTATTTAATAAGAAGAAATAGCTAACTTTGCGGTGCCTTATTGGCCTGCCAATATGACATAAACTAAAAAGAATGAGATGAAGAAAAGAAATTACTTTAGTGATATCGAAGATAGAAATGAGAACTCTTTTTCTGTAATTGCTGATTTTGAGGGGAATGAAGAACAGTTGATGGATGTTGAGGTTGATGAAATTCTGCCAGTATTACCCCTTCGGAACATGGTTTTGTTTCCGGGTGTATTTATGCCGGTATCTGTGGGAAGAAAAGTCTTCCCTGAAATTAGTGCGTGAAGCGGAAAAGAAAAGGAACGTACATTGCTGTGGTGTGTCAGAAAGTAGCTGATACGGAAGCGCCTTTGTATGATGATTTACACACTATTGGCACAGTTGCCAAGATTGTTCGTGTATTGAAATGCCGGATCAGACAACTACCGTTATCTTGCAGGGTTCCAAACGTATCGAGCTAAAGGAAATAACAGAAACTACTCCATATTTGAAGGGACGTATCAATACTCTAAACGAGGAAATTCCTGCTAAGGACGATAAAGAGTTTCAGGCGTTGGTAGAAGCCTGTAAGGACTTAACCGTACGCTATATCAAGTCTTCGGATATGTTTCCTCAGGATTCTGCATTTGCTATTAAGAATATTAATAATCATATGTTCTTGGTAGATTTTATTTGTACGAATCTACCTTTGAAGAAGGATGAAAAAATAGAGTTGCTTCGTATTGATGCATTACGAGCCCGTACGTATCGCCTACTCGAGATTTTGAATCGTGAGGTTCAGCTTTTTGCCGAAATCAAGGAATCTATTCAGATGCGTGCCCGCGAGGACATTGACCAGCAACAACGTGAATATTTCTTGCAACAAGCAGATTAAAACTATTCAGGATGAGCTGGGTGGTGGAAATCAGGAGCAGGAAATAGAGGAAATGCGGAAAAAAGCGGAAACCATAAAATGGAATGAAGAGGTAAAAAAGCACATTCCTGAAAGAAGTGGATAAGCTTTGGAGCGTATGCATACGCAGTCGCCTGATTACAGCGTACAGTTGAACTACCTGCAAACCATGATGAGTCTGCCATGGGGTGTTTATACAACGGATAATCTGAGTCTGACTAATGCCGAGAAAACGTTGAACAAGGATCACTACGGCTTGGAAAAAGTAAAAGAACGTATTTTGGAACATCTTGCTGTATTGAAGGCCTGAAGGGAGACATGAAGTCACCTATCATCTGTTTGTACGGTCCTCCGGGAGTGGGAAAAACTTCACTAGGACGCTCCATTGCTGCTGCGTTGAAGCGGAAGTACATCCGCATGTCATTGGGTGGTGTACACGATGAAGCCGAAAATACGCGGACATCGTAAGACTTTACATTGGAGCGATGCCGGGCCGCATTATTAAGAGCTTGATTAAGGCCGGTTCTTCCAATCCTGTTTTCATATTGGATGAGATAGACAAAGTGAGTTCCGATCGTCAGGGAGATCCTTCTTCCGCCTTGCTTGAGGTGCTTGATCCGGAACAAAACACCACGTTTCACGATAATTTTTTGGATGTGGACTATGACTTGTCAAAAGTGATGTTCATAGCTACCGCCAACAATCTGAATACGATTCCCGGACCGTTGCTTGACCGCATGGAGCTGATTGAAGTAAGCGGTTATATCACTGAAGAGAAAGTTGAGATTGCCCGCCGTCATTTGGTTCCGAAAGAACTGGAAGCGAACGGTATGAAGAAAAACGATATCAAGCTCCCTAAGAATACATTGGAAGCGATTATCGAGTCTTATACTCGCGAAAGCGAGTGCGTGAATTAGAAAAGAAGATTGGAAAGATTCTTCGCAAGTCTGCCCGCCAATATGCTACGGACGGTTATTTTGCAAAGACAGAGATCAAGCCGGGTGATTTATATGAATTCCTGGGCGCTCCGGAATATACGCGTGATAAGTATCAGGGTAATGAATATGCCGGTGTGGTTACAGGGTTGGCATGGACAGCTGTCGGTGGTGAGATTCTTTTTGTTGAAACGAGTCTCAGTCGTGGCAAGGGTGGTCGTCTGACGTTGACCGGAAATCTGGGCGATGTCATGAAAGAGTCGGCTATGCTGGCATTGGAGTACATCAAAGCGCATGCTTCGCTGCTAAATCTTGATGAAGAGATTTTTGACAACTGGAATATCCACATTCATGTTCCTGAAGGAGCCATTCCCAAAGACGGTCCGTCGGCAGGTATAACAATGGCCACATCATTGGCATCTGCGCTTACGCAAAGGAAGGTGAAAGCCAATCTTGCGATGACAGGCGAAATCACACCCGCGGAAAGGTGCTTCCTGTCGGTGGTATCAAAGAAAAGATTTTGGCTGCCAAACGTGCCGGTATCAAAGAAATCATCCTGAGCGATGAGAATCGTAAGAATATTGAAGAGATACAGGAACTTTATTTGAAAGGACTGACTTTCCACTATGTAAAAGATATAAAAAGAAGTGTTTGCCATTGCGCTGACCGAAGAAAAAGGTTGCTGATGCCATTGACTTGTCCGTAAAAAAAGAAAAAGAAAGAAGAATGACATTTGAATTACAGTATACAGACAGCAAGACAAATGCACGTGCAGGATTGATAACGACTGATCATGGGCAGATTGAAACGCCTATCTTTATGCCGGTAGGTACGTTGGGAACCGTCAAAGGAGTGCATTTGACAGAGCTGAAAGAGGATATAAAGGCGCAAATTATATTGGGAAACACCTATCATCTTTATTTGCGTCCGGGATTGGATGTGATTGAAAAAGAAACCGGTGGACTGCATAAGTTCAATGGCTTCGACCGTCCGATGCTGACCGATAGCGGCGGTTTTCAGGTCTTTTCATTGTCGGGTATTCGAAAACTGCGTGAAGAAGGCGCAGAGTTTCGTTCGCATATCGACGGAAGCAAGCATATCTTTACTCCGGAAAAAGTGATGGACATTGAACGTACTATCGGAGCAGATATAATGATGGCATTTGACGAATGTACTCCGGGGATGCAGAATATGCTTATGCTAAAAAAATCCATGGAGATGACACACCGCTGGCTGGACCGTTGTATCAAGAGGTTTAATGAGACTGACCCTAAGTATGGTTATCATCAGGCGCTCTTCCCTATCGTGCAAGGTTGTGTTTATCCGGATCTGCGTAAGCGCTCGGCAGAATTCATAGCTTCTAAAGGAGCTGAAGGCAATGCAATCGGCGGTTTGGCTGTGGGTGAGCCTACGGAAAAGATGTATGAAATGATAGAGTTGGTAAATGAAATACTTCCGAAGGAAAAGCCCCCGTTATCTGATGGGTGTAGGTACGCCTGTGAATATCCTTGAAGGCATTGAGCGCGGGGTCGACATGTTCGACTGTGTGATGCCTACCCGCAACGGACGTAACGGTATGTTATTTACCAAAGACGGCATCATTAATATGCGTAATAAGAAATGGGAGACCGACTTCTCTCCCTATTGAGGCCGATGGTGCATCTTACGTGGATACATTATATGGCAAGGCCTATCTGCGCCATTTGTTCCATGCACAGGAGTTGCTGGCCATGCAGATTGCTTCCATTCATAATCTGGCGTTTTTTACCTTTGGCTTGTTGGTGAAGCCCGTAAACATATTATTGCCGGTGATTTCTCTACATGGAAGCCGATGATGGTACAACGTGTATCGACAAGATTATGAGAAAGATTGACTGGAAGATACTGAAAGATATAAAACTGCCTATCGGGAAAAACAAATACCTTAAGCGGTTGGATTGGTACATCATCAAGAAGTTCCTGGGGACATATGTGTTTGCCATAGCCTTGATTATTTCTATCGCCGTAGTATTCGACTTTAATGAGAAGATGGACCGTTTCATGTCTCATGAAGCCCATGGGAAGCCATTATTTTCGATTACTATATGAACTTTATTCCCTACTTTGCCAATCTGTTCAGCCCATTGTTTGTCTTTATCGCAGTAATCTTTTTCACTTCCAAGGCTGGCGGAGAATTCGGAAATTATCGCAATGTTCTCTACGGGAATGAGTTTTAAGCGCATGTTGCGTCCTTATATGGTATCGGCAGCTATTATCGCGGTGACTACGTTCTGTCTCGGTTCGTATGTCATTCCCAAAGGTAGTGTGACGCGTCTTAATTTTGAGGATAAATACTATAAACCCCGTAAGTCTACCACAGCTCGTAATATTCAATTGGAAGTTGATTCGGGAGTAATTGCCTATATTGAGCGTTTTGAAGATTATAGCAAGACGGGCTATCGTTTTTCGCTGGATAAATTCAAAGATAAACAGTTGGTGTCGCACCTTACTGCACGTAGTATAACCTATGATACGGCGACCGTACATAAAATGGACGGTGAAGGACTATATGATTCGTGAGATGGACGGCATGCGTGAGAGTATTGTCAAAGGAGAAAAAAATGGATACTATCCTTTTCATGGAGCCTGCCGACTTCCTTATCATGAAGAACCAGCAGGAGATGCTAACCAGCCCTCAGTTGAGCGAATACATAAACAGGCAGCGGCAGCGTGGCTTTGCCAATATCAAAGAGTTTGAGATTGAATATCATAAACGTATTGCCATGTCTTTCGCTTCGTTTATTCTGACGCTGATTGGCGTGTCGCTTTCTTCGAAAAAGACGAAAGGCGGTATGGGATTGCATTTAGGTATAGGTTTGGGATTAAGTTTCTCGTACATTTTGTTCCAAACGATTGCTTCTACGTTTGCAGTGAATGGCAATGTACCTCCTTTCATCGCAGTGTGGATACCGAATTTGCTTTTATGCTTTCATTGCATTCTATCTGTATAAGAAAGCGCCGAAATAAGTAAAAACTGTTCAAAGGGCGTTTACCGAAACAAACCGGAAACCTCTAAAAAGTAAGAAGCCGTCCCGTTCTTGTGTTTCCACAAGTGCGGGACGGCTTTTTGTTGTATTCATTTCCTCTTTTGTTTTGTTCTTTCTTTCCTACAAGCAAAGAGCTTTTGTTGTCGGAAGCCCCTCACTTTCTTCTTACAGGTTCTTTAAACACTCCATCACAGTGTGTATCGGAGTTGTTTAATTCAAGTAAGTGAAAGCTCTTGCAGCAGAGATGTTTTTTGGCAATAATCACACCATTTTCTATCTAATAAATAGTTAGTAAATCCTCGGCCTAAACGATATTTCTTAAATAAACCGGAGGACTCGCCTTTAGTTTCCACGAAACAAGTGGGCGTAACTATTTGGTCCTTACGAACAGTTTCCTTAAAAATAGACTGATACTCATCGAATGAGACGGAAACCATTTCCACATTATCATTGCGGGAAGCGGAACGAAGCATTGCTCAAACTTGCGTTTTGCATCCGGGAGTGCGCGTCATAACTCTGCCCAAAAGCTAAGCAACACGAATATTTTCCTTTCATGTCTGAAAGTTCTCCTAACGGTTGCCCGGCAGACATAGATTGGATTTTTAAAGTCCGGGGCTATGTCACCCATTCAAACCGCCGGTCGGTTTGTCTTTTTCTACGAAGTCAAGGAACCAATTAGTAATACAACAAAAATCCATTTTACATATTTCATGTAACACGATTTTGGTTAATACTATCCGGGACTGTCCTTTTTGGGCAGTGATTTCTTCCCGGAACGTCATCTTCTCAGGCTTTGCAATGAGAGAATTCATTGATACTCAAAGCCTTTAATTCTGAAATCGGGTGCAAAGGTAAGTAATTCTTAAAGTAACTTCCAAATAAACAAACAATTTTCTCACTTTTTGGCGTACTTTTTATGTTATTTAGCATAAAAGGCGGGATTTTTCCTTACTTTTGTGGCTTGTTATCCTATTAATAGACAACTTATGCAACCATTAAGTACAGAACTTATTCTTATCCGCGTAACAGGTGAAGACCGTCCGGGACTGACAGCTTCGGTTACCGAAATTCTTGCCAAGTATGATGCGACTATCCTCGACATCGGACAGGCTGACATCCATAACACCTTGTCGCTGGGTATTCTTATGCAAAAACAGAGGAACAACATTCCGGTTTTATAATGAAGGAGCTGCTTTCAAGGCATCCTCCTTAGGTGTTACTATCCGCTTCTACCCTATTACAGCGAAAGAATATGAAAATTGGGTGGGCATGCAGGGCAAGAACCGTTACATTCTCACCTTGCTTGGACGCAAAGTTGTCTGCTCGTCAGATTTCTGCAGTTACCCGTATTTTGGCGGAACAAGGAATGAATATCGATGCCATTAAGCGACTTACGGGGGCGTATCCCGCTGGACGAATGTGATACAAAGACGCGTGCTTGCATTGAGTTCTCGGTGCGGGGTACTCCCAAAGACCGTATTGCCATGCAAGAAGAACTGATGCGTTTGGCGAGCGAACTGAAATGGACTTTTCTTTCCAGTTGGATAATATGTACCGCCGCATGCGCCGTCTGATTTGTTTTGATATGGATTCTACGCTGATAGAGACCGAGGTTATCGACGAACTGGCACTGCGTGCAGGGGTCGGTGAACAGGTGAAGGCCATTACGGAACGCGCCATGCGGGGAAATAGACTTTACGGAAAGCTCTTTCCGCGAACGGGTGGCATTGTTGAAAGGGTTGGATGAGTCTGTCATGCAGGAGATTGCCGAAAAAGTTGCCCATTACGGAAGGAGTCGATCGCTTGATGTATGTTTTGAAGAAATATGGTTATAAGATTGCCATTCTCTCAGGCGGTTTCACTTATTTTCGGACACTATCTCCAGCAGAAATACGGCATCGATTACGTTTATGCCAATGAATTGGAAATAGAGAATGGAAAACTGACCGGACGTTATCTTGGCGATGTGGTTGACGGTAAGCGCAAAGCGGAGCTGCTGCGCCTGATTGCTCAAGTTGAGAAAGTGGATATAGCTCAGACCATTGCAGTGGGCGACGGAGCCAATGATTTGCCAATGCTGGGCATAGCCGGACTGGGTATTGCTTTTCATGCCAAACCTAAAGTCGTTGCAAATGCCAAGCAATCCATTAACACTATCGGTTTGGACGGAGTGCTTTACTTTCTGGGATTCAAAGATTCTTATATAGATATCCCTCGATAAAAATATAAGTTCTTACAATAAGTTCATAAGCTCCTGCGGTAATTAATTATCATAGGAGCGGGGCTTTATTTTTTAAGCGAGCTTATATTTTTTGTTCTGCTTTCGGTTTGCATTATCTTTGTCGGCAAATAAAAGAAATTCATGAAGTTTTCTGAACTAAAATTAAATGACAATGTGCTTGAAGCACTGGATGCGATGCGTTTTGACGAGTGCACCCCCATACAAGAACAATCAATACCTGTAATACTCGAAGGCCGGATTTGATAGCTGTTGCACAAAACCGGAACCGGAAAAACTGCGGCGTACCTGCTGCCGGTGCTGAACAAACTTTTCAGAGGGCGGGCATCCCGAAGATTCCATCAACTGCATAGTAATGGCTCCCACGAGGGAACTGGCGCAACAGATAGACCAGCAGATGGAGGGTTTCTCCTATTTCATGCCGGTTAGCAGTGTGGCAGTGTATGGTGGTAACGACGGAGTGCTTTTTTCGAGCAGCAAAAGAGAGGATTGACTCTGGGTGCAGACGTTGTAATAGCCACTCCCGGGCGTTTGATAGCGCATCTTAGTTTGGGATATGTGGATCTGTCCCGTGTCTCCTACTTCATTTTGGACGAAGCAGACCCGTATGTTGGATATGGGGTTCTATGATGACATTATGCAGATTGTGAAATTCTGCCTAAAGAGCGTCAGACCATATGTTCTCGGCCACATGCCTGCCAAAATACAGCAGTTGGCTAAGAAGTATTCTAAACAATCCGGCAGAAGTGAAAGCTTTTGCGGTTTCCAAACCTGCTGAAAGATAGTGCAAGCTCTTATGTCTGCTATGAAAATCAAAGTTGGGTATTATCCGCAGTCTTTTTGCCGAGCAGACTCCCGAGCGTGTCATCATCTTCGCATCCTCCAAGTTGAAGGTGAAAGAGAGGCCATTAAGCTGAGCTTTTCTGGCATCATCAAGTTTTCCTTCGCACACCAAGTCTTTGGCAAAGCTTAAAACCTGTTCATGCGTCATGGAAATAACGGTTTTATGGTTACTTCCGAGAAGAGACAACCGGCGATGTTTCTTTTGCAGGGCTCGAATTGATACCCAACAGCAGAAACACTGCCAGTATTATGCAAGTCCGATTTGGCATTTAGTTACTGTTTTTGAGCAATCGAAACCGATGTTGACTGAGATATTTTTAACTATATCATAATAAATAATTCATCTTATCCGGACCATATTGGGCACAATTCATCTTTTAGTTAAACCTTTCAAGCTGTTATGTAACCCCGGCCTTCTTCGTAGTAGACATAACCCGTTAAGTTTCGCCCGCGAGTATCTCCATGGCCAACCGGATATTCAAAGCAATCGAAAGCCGGATCACTGTGATCTTTGATCCAGCCTGAATTGCCGTATCAAGATCTGAGGCTAACTGTTTGGCTGTTGTAAAATCATCAACAATATAAGTATCCTGGATCTCTGAATTTATAGTCATCAAATTGTCTTTCCAGTTCAGTTAACTTAGTCTGCGTACCCACCGTTAACCGAAGTTTCAGCGGTAACGTCATACCAGTTATCAAAGGTCGCTGTTTGATTGCCTGATGCAGCATCAAGCAATACGTAACTGAACGAGAGTGCATTACGTATTGCTGCAGTATTCTCCTGCTGGTGCCGCCGGGTGCCGGCATCTACCACACGGCCTACTACTTCGCAGGGCAAGCAGGGAGCTGCCGCGCAAGGGCGGCGACTTTCTCAAGCGGGCATGCAGCGTATATACAGTAGCAGCTCTTTTAAGAA
>VOFK01004245.1_pt1 | contig 14096 bp, 12 predicted proteins | sample 5384121 | NCBI WGS metagenome assembly VOFK01 (sample SAMN12384730, study PRJNA508395) | human gut metagenome | isolation source: healthy gut J | host: Homo sapiens | reverse complement strand
TTAAAGCGCAGCCCCTGCTGCACGGCGTGGTGATCGACACCAAACTTTACAGCCGCGCCGGCAAGGAGGCCAAGAAGTCGAAGGCCGCCGAGAAGGCGATGCTCGAAAAGCTCGACGAGAAATTCGCCGCCGAGATCGCCGATCTGACCAAGCTGCTTCGTGCAGAAGCTCTGGTCGCTCGTGCCGGGCAAGACCACGACGGGCGTCACCGACTATTTCGGGCGGAGCTTTACGCCGCCGGTACGAAATTCACGCAGAAGATGCTCGAAGAGCTGTCGCGTCAGACGACCGACGAGCGCACGGGCGTCCCGACGGTTTCCTCAATCTCGGATCATGCGGCTGGACGTCGGACGAGCATGTCAACGCCCTGATCGAGGCTACGATCAACAACTATACGATCGAGTGGAAGAAGGCCGACGCCGCGATCAAGCGCGAGAAGTACAACCTCACCAACGGCGACGAGCTGCCGCAGACGGGCGTCATCCAGATGGCCAAGGTCTACATCGCCAAGAAGCGTAAGTTGAAGGTGGGCGACAAGATGGCCGGCCGTCACGGTAACAAGGGTATCGTGGCGCGGATCGTGCGCGACGAGGACATGCCCTTCCTGGAAGACGGTACGATCGTCGACATCTGTCTGAACCCGCTGGGCGTACCTTCGCGAATGAACCTCGGTCAGATCTACGAGGCCGTGCTCGGTTGGGCGGGCCGCGAGCTGGGCGTGAAGTTCGCCACGCCGATCTTCGACGGCGCTTCGCTCGACCAGATCAACGAGTATACCGCCGAGGCGGGTATCCCGCAGCGGCCGCACCTACCTCTACAACGGCGAGACGGGCGAGCGTTTCGACCAGCCGGCCACCGTCGGCGTGACCTACATGCTCAAACTGGGCCACATGATCGACGACAAGATGCATGCCCGTTCGATCGGTCCCTACTCGCTCATCACGCAGCAGCCGTTGGGCGGTAAGGCGCAGTTCGGCGGTCAGCGTTTCGGTGAGATGGAGGTCTGGGCGCTCGAAGGCTTCGGCGCCGCCAACATCCTGCAAGAGATTCTGACGATCAAGTCGGACGACGTGACGGGCCGCGCCAAGGCCTACGAGGCGATCGTCAAGGGCGACAACCTGCCCAAGCCGGGCATTCCGGAGGCGATGAACGTCCTGCTGCACGAGCTGCGCGGTCTGGCGCTTTCGGTCAAAACTGGAGTAAAGGGTAGTAAAACGAGAAAGAAAAACGAATGCATTATGCCATTCAACAAAGATAACAAACCGGCTGGCGGCTACAATCGCATTTCGATCGGACTGGCATCTCCCGAGGAGATTCTCGCCCAGTCGAGCGGCGAGGTGCTCAAACCCGGAAACGATCAACTACCGAACGTACAAGCCCGAGCGCGACGGACTCTTCTGCGAGCGCATCTTCGGCCCCGTGAAGGACTACGAGTGCCATTGCGGCAAGTACAAGCGTATCCGTTACAAGGGTATCGTCTGCGACCGATGCGGTGTGGAGGTGACCGAGAAGAAGGTGCGCCGCGAGCGCATGGGCCACATTTCGCTGGTGGTGCCGGTGGTGCATATCTGGTATTTCCGTTCGCTTCCTTCGAAGATCGGCTACCTGCTGGGTATCCCTTCGAAGAAGCTCGAAGGCGATCATCTATTACGAGCGCTATGTGGTAATCAACGCCGGTGCTGCCGCCGAGCAGGGTGTGGAACGGTTGCAGACCCTTTCGGAGAAAGAGTATCTGGACATCGTGGGCGCGCTGCCGAAGGGCAACCAGTCGCTCGATGACAGCGATCCCAACAAGTTCGTGGCCCAGATGGGTGCCGAGGCGATCTATACGTTGCTTCAGCAGGTCGATCTGGATTCCATGTCCTATGCCCCTGCGTCACAAGGGCTTCGACGGAAACCTCGCAGCAGCGCAAGAGCGAGGCGCTCAAATGCCTGAATGTGATCGAGATGTTCCGTGCTTCGGAAGGCCGGAACAAACCCGAGTGGATGGTGCTGAAGGTGCTGCCGGTGATTCCTCCCGAGCCTGCGCCCGCTGGTGCCGCTGGACGGCGGACGTTTCGCTACGTCGGATCTGAACGACCTCTACCGTCGCGTCATCATCCGTAACAACCGTCTGAAGCGTCTGATCGAGATCAAGGCTCCGGAGGTGATTATGCGCAACGAGAAACGTATGTTGCAGGAGGCGGTCGATTCGCTGTTCGACAACTCGCGCAAGAGCAACGCCGTGAAGAACGAAAAGCAACCGTGCCCTCAAGTCGCTGTCCGACTCGCTCAAGGGCAAGCAGGGTCGCTTCCGTCAGAACCTGTTGGGTAAGCGTGTCGATTATTCGGCCCGTTCGGTCATCGTCGTCGGTCCTGAACTGAAGATGCACGAGATGGGTATTCCGAAGGATATGGCGGCCGAACTCTACAAGCCGTTCGTAATCCGCAAACTCATCGAGCGCGGTATCGTCAAGACGGTGAAATCGGCCAAGAAGATCATCGACCGGAAAGACCCCGTTATCTGGGGTATTCTGGAGAACGTCATCAAGGGGCATCCGGTGCTGATGAACCGTGCCCCGACGCTGCACCGTCTGGGTATCCAGGCCTTCCAGCCCAAACTGATCGAGGGCAAGGCCATGCAGGCTGCACCACGTTGGCTTGTACGGCGTTCAACGCCGACTTCGACGGTGACCAGATGGCCGTGCATCTGCCGCTGGGCAATGCCGCCATTCTGGAGGCCCAGCTGCTCATGCTCGGTTCGCACAACGTCCTGAACCCCGCGAACGGCGCTCCTATCACCGTGCCTTCGCAGGACATGGTTCTCGGTCTGTACTATATCACCAAGCCCCGCAAGGGCGTCAAAGGCGAAGGCCTTACTTTCTATGGTCCCGAGGAGGCGATCATCGCTTACAACGAGAAGCGGGCCGATCTGCATGCGCAGGTGAAATGTATGGTCAGCGACGTGGACGAGAACGGCAACAAGGTGCGGGTACTGAAGGAAACGACTATCGGCCGCATCCTGTTCAACCAGGTGGTGCCCGAAGAGGTCGGTTATATCAATGAGGTGCTTACCAAGCGTTCGCTGCGCGACATTATCGCCGTGGTGATGAAGAAGGCGGGTGCCGACAAGGTGGCTGCATTCCTCGACGATATCAAGGCGATGGGGTACCAGATGGCCTTCCAGGGCGGTCTGTCGTTCAACCTCGATGCCGTTATCATTCCCGAGGAGAAGGAGAAATTGGTCCAGGAGGGATACGAGCGTGCCGACGAGGTGATCGAATCCTATAACATGGGTCTTATCACCAACAACGAACGCTACAACCAGATCATCGACATCTGGACCAATATCAATACGAAACTCACCAAGACGGTGATCGACACCCTGATCAAGGATGACGACGGTTTCAACCCGGTCTATATGATGCTGGACTCCGGAGCCCGCGGTTCGAAGGAGCAGATCCGTCAGCTTTCGGGTATGCGCGGTCTGATGGCCAAGCCGCAGAAGTCAGGTGTCGAGGGCGGTCAGCAAGTTATCGAAAACCCGATTCTCTCGAACTTCAAGGAGGGTCTTTCGGTGCTCGAATACTTCATCTCTACGCACGGTGCCCGTAAGGGTTTGGCCGATACGGCGTTGAAAACAGCCGATGCCGGTTACCTGACGCGCCGTCTGGTGGACGTTGCGCAGGATGTGATCATCAACGAGGAGGATTGCGGTACGCTGCGCGGTTTGACGGCTACGGCCATCAAGCGCAACGACGACGTGGTGCAGACGCTCTACGATCGCATCCTGGGCCGCACGGCTCTGAACGATGTGATTCATCCGCTCACGGGCGAGGTGCTCTGCAAGGCCGGTGAGGAGATCACGGAGTCGATTGCCGAGGCCATCGAGAAGTCGCCGCTGGAGTCCGTCGAAATCCGTTCGGTGCTTACCTGCGAATCGCGTCGCGGCGTTTGTGCGAAGTGCTACGGACGCAACCTGGCTACGGCCCGCATGGTACAGCGCGGCGAAGTGGTCGGCGTCATCGCGGCACAGTCCATCGGTGAGCCGGGTACGCAGCTTGACCCTCCGTACGTTCCACGTCGGCGGTGTGGCGGCCGGTACGGCTGTCGAGACCAATGTGGTTTCGAAATACGAAGGTCGTCTGGAGATCCGACGAGCTTCGCACCGTGAAGGGCAAGAACCCGCAGGGCGAAGCCGTGGACATCGTCATTTCGCGTCAGTCGGAGTTCCGCATCGTGGATCCCAAGACCGAAATCGTGCTTTATACGCACAACCTGCCTTACGGCTCGATGCTCTATATGAGCGACGGCGCCGAGGTCAAGAAGGGCGACATGATCTGCGAGTGGGATCCGTACAACGCGGTAATCATCTCCGAGCATGAGGGTAAAGCTGTTTATGACAGTGTTATCGAGGGTGTTACTTACCGTGACGAGCGCGACGAGCAGACCGGTCTTTCCGAGAAGGTAATCATCGAATCCAAGGACAAGACCAAGAACCCCGTGATCAAGGTGATCAACAAGGAGGGCGAAGAGGTTAAATCCTACAACTTGCCGGTGTCGGCCCACGTGGTTGTCAAGGACAATGCGAAGATCAAGGCCGGCGATATCCTGATCAAGATCCCGCGTGCCGTCGGCAAGTCGGGCGGCGATATCACCGGTGGTCTGCCGCGTGTTACGGAGCTGTTCGAGGCCCGCAACCCGTCCAATCCGGCCATCGTTTCGGAGATCGACGGCGAGGTGACCTTCGGCAAGATCAAGCGCGGTAACCGTGAGATCATCATCACGTCAAAAGAAGGTGACGTACGCCGTTACCTGGTGCCGCTGTCGCGTCAGATCATCGTTCAGGAGAACGACTACGTGAAGGCCGGCGGTGCGCTTTCGGACGGTGCCATTACCCCGAGCGATATTCTCAATATCCTGGGTCTGACGAAGGTGCAGGAGTACATCGTCAATGAGGTGCAGGAGGTGTACCGTATGCAGGGCGTGAAGATCAACGACAAGCATTTCGAGGTGATCGTACGCCAGATGATGTCGAAAGTCAAGATCGAAGATCCGGGTGATACCCGCTTCTTCGAGGATCAGATCGTCGATAAATGGGAGTTTATGGACGTGAACGACGAGCTTTATGACAAGGTGGTCGTAACGGATGCCGGCGACTCTACGGCCGTACAGCCGGGGCAGATTATCTCGATGCGCAAGTTGCGTGACGAGAATTCGAGCCTCAAGCGTCGTGACCTGAATCTCGTCAAGGTGCGTGATATCGTTCCTGCGACTTCCACGCAGATTCTGCAGGGTATCACCCGTGCCGCATTGCAGACTTCGAGCTTCATTTCGGCCGCTTCCTTCCAGGAGACGACCAAGGTGCTGAACGAAGCTGCGATCCAGGGCAAGGTCGATCCGTTGGAGAACCTGAAGGAGAACGTGATTTGCGGCCACCTGATTCCCGGCGGTACCGGTATGCGCGAGTACGACGACCTGCTCGTCGGACTCAAATCCGACGTCGAGAATCTGACTGCCGCCGCTCAGTAGAGCCGCAATATACGATTGTGAAACCGAGGAGATTTCCATGCGGAAATCTCCTCGGTTTTTCGTGGACGGCGGTCTGCGGGAAGGGTGCCGCGGCTGGCGGGGCGGTTTGCCGGCCGCGGCGGAGTGCTGCCGAAGCACTGGCCGCAGTCGGGGATGAACTGCCGGAACCGTGTCGGCAGAAGGATGTCGGGAACGTCCCGCCTTTCGCCGGACCATCGGCCGGGCTGCGGAAAGCGGCTGCGGATGCCGTGCGGCCCTGCGGATCGGGATATTCCGCAAAAAAGGAGCGTACCCGCGAAGGTACGCTCCTTTTCTGCGATCCTGCGGAGGCAGGACTATTTCATCGCCTGCTCGACAGCCACCGCGACGGCCACCGTAGCGCCGACCATCGGGTTGTTGCCCATGCCGAGGAAGCCCATCATCTCCACGTGTGCGGGAACCGACGACGAACCGGCGAACTGGGCGTCCGAGTGCATACGGCCCATCGTGTCGGTCATACCGTAGGAAGCGGGGCCTGCGGCCATGTTGTCGGGGTGCAGCGTGCGGCCCGTGCCGCCGCCCGAAGCCACCGAGAAGTACTTCTTGCCGGCCAGCACGCGCTCCTTCTTGTAGGTGCCGGCCACGGGGTGCTGGAAGCGGGTGGGGTTGGTCGAGTTGCCCGTGATCGACACGTCGACGTCCTCCTTCCACATCACGGCCACGCCCTCGCGCACGTCGTCGGCGCCGTAGCAGCGTACCTTGCCGCGAAGTCCGGTCGAATAGGGGGTCTCCTTGACGATCGCCAGCTCGCCTGTGTAGTAGTCGAACTTGGTCTGCACGTAGGTGAAGCCGTTGATGCGCGAAATGATCTGTGCGGCGTCCTTGCCCAGGCCGTTGAGGATCACGCGCAGCGGATTCTTGCGCACCTTGTTGGCCATTTCGGCGATCTTGATGGCGCCCTCGGCTGCGGCGAACGATTCGTGGCCGGCCAGGAAGGCGAAGCACTGCGTCTCCTCGCGCAGCAGACGTGCGGCCAGGTTGCCGTGGCCGATGCCCACCTTGCGGTCGTCGGCTACCGATCCGGGAATGCAGAACGCCTGCAACCCCTCGCCGATCGCCTCGGCGGCGTCGGCCGCATTCTTGCAGCCCTTCTTGATGGCGATGGCGGCGCCTACGACATAGGCCCACTTGGCGTTCTCGAAGCAGATCGGCTGCGTCTCCTCGCAGGTCTTGTAGGGATCGAGCCCCTTCTCGGCACAGATCGCCTTCGCGTCTTCCACGCCGTTTATCCCGTACTGAGCAAGTACAGCGTTGATTTTATCAATTCTGCGCTCGTAGCTTTCAAACAAACTTGCCATATCTCAATTTCTTATTATTCGGTTAAACAACGGTTTATTCGTGACGCGGATCGATGTACTTCTTGGCCTCGGCGAAACGACCGTAGCAGCCCTTGGCCTTTTTCGAGCGCCTCCTTGGGATCGATGCCCTTCTTCACGAAATCCATGAACTTGCCCAGATGCACGAACTCGTAGCCGATCACCTCGTCGTTCTCGTCGAGCGCCATGCGGGTGCAGTAGCCTTCGGCCATTTCGAGGTAGCGCGTGCCCTTGGCCAGCGTGCCGAACATCGTGCCCCACCTGGCTGCGCAGGCCCTTGCCCAGGTCTTCGAGCGAAGCGCCGATGACCAGGCCGCCCTCCGAGAAGGCCGACTGGGTACGACCGTAGACGATCTGCTTGAACAGCTCGCGCATGGCCGTATTGATCGCGTCGCAGACCAGGTCGGTGTTGAGCGCTTCGAGGATGGTCTTGCCCGGCAGGATCTCCGATGCCATGGCGGCCGAATGCGTCATGCCCGAGCAGCCGATCGTCTCGACGAGCGCCTCCTGGATGATGCCGTCCTTGACGTTGAGCGTCAGCTTGCAGGCACCCTGCTGGGGTGCACACCAGCCCACACCGTGCGTCAAACCCGATATGTCCTTGATCTCCTTGGCTACAACCCACTTGCCCTCTTCGGGGATCGGTGCGGATTCGTGATTTGCACCCTTCTTAACGCAACACATCTGTTGCACTTCGTGTGAATAAATCATAACCGTTAAATTTTATTGAAATTCGTTGAACGTGTAACTATATTCCGCCGCAAAGGTAGTAATTTTGTTCGGTTCCCGCCATAGAAAACGGCGATTTTTCACTAATTTCGCCCCTCGAACGAATACTCCGGAACATGGTGATTCTCCCCGCAACCGAGGCCGATTTGCAGGCCGTCATCGAACTCGTCGCCCAGGGGCGCGCGGCATTGGCCCGTCAGGGCGTCGACCAGTGGCAGGACGGCTATCCCTCGCCGGAGACGATCCGGCGCGACCTGCTGCGCGGCGACGGACGCATCGTGCGCATCGACGGTGCGGCGGCCGCCTACGCCGCCTTCTTCTTCGACGGCGAACCGGCCTACGACCGGATCGAGGAGGGCGGCTGGGCCGCCGAAGGGCCTTATGTGGCGGTGCACCGGCTGGTCGTGGGCGAGCGCTTCGTGCGGCGGGGCATTGCCGCCGCGTTGCTGCGCGAAGCCGCCCGCGAGGCGCTCGTGCGCGGCATCCGCTCGTTCCGCATCGACACGCATCCCGACAACGGACCTATGCGTGCGCTGCTTGTGAGGGAGGGGTTCGCCTGTCGGGGCAAGGTGCGCTACGAAGCCGTGCGGCTGGCTTACGAGAAGCCGATCTTCGGCTGATCCGCTCAGGTACGTTACCGCCTCCGGTGACGGATGCCGGAATATTCGTGCGGATGATTTGAATCAAGGCGGCTATATCCCGTTTTGCACCGCCGCTCCTCCAAAGCGGGCTTTGTCCGAAGCCCCGCCCGGGCGGGGCCGATCTGCAAACGCGGCTTTGCCGCGAATGCTCCGACAGTCGGTCGTGTGCAGCGGCTCGGAAAACCGACGGGGTGCAGAGTTGTATACAGCTGCCTGAATTTTCCTGCCGCCTTTTACCTTACGCGAAACATACGGATGAAAACGACCTACACCCACCTGCTGTTCGACCTCGACGGTACGCTGACCGACCCCATGGAGGGGATCACACGATCGGTGCAGTACTCCCTGCGCCATTTCGGCATCGAGGTGACCGACCTGCGCAGCCTGACGCCCTTCATCGGGCCGCCGCTGGCCGAGTCGTTCCGCGAGTTCTACGGCTTCGACGACGGACGCATCCCCAAGGCGATCCGCCTGATGCGCGAATATTTCAGCGAACGGGGCTGGCGCGAGAACCGCCTCTACGACGGGATGCCGCAGCTGCTCGAACGTTTGTGCGCATCCGGACTTACGCTGGCGGTCGCCACGTCGAAACCGGTCGTGTTCGCCCGGCGCATTCTCGACCATTTCGATCTGGCGCGCTATTTCGCCTTCGTGGGCGGCGCCGAACTCGACGGCAGCCGGCAGGCCAAAGCCGACGTGATCGCCCATGTATTGCAGGGGTTGGGCGGCGTCGATCCGGCGACTTGCCTGATGATCGGCGACCGGCGCCACGACGTCGCGGGAGCGGCCGCCGCCGGCATGGATTCGTGCGGCGTGCTGTGGGGCTACGGAAGCCGTGCGGAGCTGACCGGGGCCGGAGCGACCCGTATCGCCGCCGATCTCGGCGAGTTGGAACGGATCGTAACCGGTCGGTGAGCGGCAGCGGCCCGTGCGCTACTCCTGCCGGACGGCCTCGAAGAAGGGCTTCATGCGCTGCGGGTCGCCCACTGCCCAAACTACGTCGCCCGCGCGGAGCCGTTCGCCGGCGGAGGGATTCGTCACCGGCCCTTCGGGGCGTTCGATGCCCAGCACCAGCGCCGAGGCGCGGCGGCGTACCTCCGCTTCGCCGAGCGTCGTACCGTCGAGCGCCGACCGGGCAGGCAGGGTGTAGGAACCTATCCGCAGAGCCGTGGCGGTCTTCTCTTCGCGGCGGCGTTTGCGTTCCGACCGCTGTTCGTCCAGTACGCGGTGGAAGATGCGGAACTCTTCGTCGGTGCCTACGACCGTCAGACGATCGTAGGGAAAAAGCATCGTATGGCCGTCGGGGAGTTGCAGCCGGCGTTCGCCGCGGCGGATGGCCACGACCGTGACGCCGTAGCGGCGGCGGAAGTCGATCTCGCGGAGCGTCCGTCCTGCGACGATCGATTCGGCCGCGACGCCGAATTCGGCCATGTGGAGCTGCTCGAACGGCAGCTGCCCTTCATTCAGCGGCCGTTCTGCATCGGCCGTGTCGTCGCCGCCGAAGTTCTCGCGCAGACGCTCCTCCATTTCGAACGAACGGCGGCGGAGCCGTTTCGAGAAGACGATGCCGGTGAGCAGCGCCAGCGACACGGCGAAGCCCATGCCCGAAGCGGTGTCGAACAGCGACGCCACGACGGTCATCAGAATCCCGATGCAGAGCAGGCATTTGATGAGAATGAGCGAGACGAGCGGCCCGCGGTTGAATTTGCTGTCGTTCCACAGCTGTCGGAATTCGGGCGAGCGGTTGCCCTGCCGGAGCACGACGAGCAGGATCGGCGCCAGCACGGCGAGGATCGCCGCCAGACTCACCGCAGCGCCCGTCCGACCCGGAATCCGCGCCTCGATCCACGGTGCGGCGTAGCGCAGGAAGGCCGCTTCGGCGAAGATGCAGAAGACCAGATAGAGTGCGCCGGGCAGCATCATGCGCCGCAGCAGCCGCAGCCAGGTGTTGTGGCGGCTTTCGGGGCCTGCGCCCGATGCGTAACGCGCCAGCGACCGCTGCCATTTGGCAGGCAGGTGCCGTTCGAGATAGTCGCAGGCGGGGTCGGCGGCCCGCATCATGTAGGGCGTCAGGAAGGTCGTGACGACCGATACGGCCACGATGACGGGATAGAGGTAGTCGTCGGTCACGTGTAGCGTCGTGCCCAGGGTGGCTATGATGAAGGCGAACTCGCCGACCTGCGTGAGCGAGAATCCCGACTGCACGGCTACGCGCAGCGGTTGTCCCGATACGAGCACGCCGAGCGTGGCGAAAGTCGCCTGTCCGGCGAGTACTACGACCGTGAGCAGCACGATGGGGCCAGCGTAGCGCACGAGCAGCGCCGGTTCGATCATCATGCCTACCGAGACGAAGAAGATCGCGCCGAAGAGGTTCTTGACCGGTTCGACCAGTCGTGTGATCCGTTCGGCTGCGACCGTTTCGGCCAGGAGCGATCCCATGACGAAGGCGCCGAGTGCAGCCGAGAAACCGGCCTTGACGGCGATCATCACCATCCCCAGACACAGGCCGAGCGCCACGATGAGCAGCGTTTCGTCGTTGAGCAGCCGTTGCAGCCGTTTGAGCAGCGTGGGGATCAGGTAGATGCCCAGCAGCGACCAGAAGATCAGGAAGGCTCCCAGTTTGAGGATGCTGCCCAGCATCTCGGCGCCTTCGAACTGCTTGCTCACGGCCAGCGTCGAGAGCAGCACCATCAGCACGACGCCCACCAGATCCTCGACCACGAGGATGCCCAGCACCACGCCCGTGAAGCGCTGTCCGCGCAGCCCCATGTCGTCGAAGGCCTTGAAGACGATCGCCGTCGACGACATCGAGAGCATCCCTCCCAGGAAAATGCTGCTCATGTGGGAGAAACCCAGCGACATGCCCGTTCCGTACCCCACGAACATCATTCCCGCCACGATCGTCACGGCGGCCGTGACGGCCGTGCCGCCCACGCTCAGCAGTTTGCGGAACGAGAATTCGAGTCCCATGGCGAAAAGCAGGAAGATGACGCCGATGTCGGCCCACACGCGGATGCTCGACGCATCGGAGACGGTCGGGATGAACGATACCGAAGGGCCTGCCAGCACGCCGGCCACGATGTAGCCGAGGATGACTGGTTGGCGCAATCCCTTGAAGACGAGCGTAGAACAGCCGGCGGCGACGAGGATGATCGCCAGGTCGGAAATGAGCGGTGCGATGGCGGACATGAGGCGTAGGTTGAACCGGTCGGAGGCCGCGGGCGGGCCGTAGGGTGCCGTCGCCGCCGGCCGGAGGTTTCCGACTGCAAAGATAGGCAATCGGATGCAATGTTGTGCGCGCGGTGCGCGCTTCCGCGGAAAGAGGATTCGTTGCGCGAAGCGCTGCGGCGCTCCGAACGAACGATTCCCTCGTTCCGGACGGAACGAGGGAATCGCCGCCTTTCATTCTCGATTCGGTCGCACGGGGGTTAGACGGCCTCCACCACCGTCACCTCGATACCCTGACTGCGCAGTTGCGCGAGGGTGTGGGGCGAGACGTTGCTGTCGGTGATGATCTGGTCTACGTCGCTCAGGTCGCAGATTTTGCTGAACCCGCGGCGGCCGAACTTCGAGCTGTCGGCCAGCACGATCGTTTTCTGTGCGGTGCGGATTATGGCGCGGTTGAGGCCCGCCTCCATGAGGTTGGTCGTCGAGAGCCCGTATTCGAGGTCGATACCGTCCACGCCCAGGTAGAGTTTGCTGCACGAGAAGTCTTGCAGCATCCGTTCGGCATAGACCCCGACGGCCGAGACCGAGGTGTTGCGCACCATGCCGCCCAGCTGCACCACGTCGACGTTGTGGTCGCGCACGAGGATCGGGACGATGTTGACCGCCGAGGTGATGACCGTCAGCCGCCCCTGCGCCTTGATCTCGCGGGCCAGGAAGAGCATCGTGGTTCCCGACGCGATGAGGATCGAGTCGTCGGGCGTGACGAGCGACGCGGCGCGGATGCCGATGGCACGCTTCTCGGCGGCGTTGTGTTTCTCCTTTTCGTTGACCGGACGGTCGTTGATATAGGGATTGATCAGAATGGCGCTTCCGTGGGCGCGGTAGAGCATCTTCTTCTCTTCGAGCAGCGTGAGATCCTTTGCGGATCGTCACCTCCGACACTTTGAGCCGTTCGGCCAGAGCGGCGACGCTTACCGAGCCCTGCTGTTGCAGCAGATCCATGATGAAATCGTGTCTTTCGGCCAATGTCATAATCGTATCATTAGGTATATATTCAAACAAAAATAGTGATTTTCTCGGAATCGGTCAAGCGAAATCCGAAATTGTTGCTCCTTTCTCTGTTACTGCGCGCGCATGTGCGCTTCGTTCGTTCCGGATATTCGGCGGGCCGCGCACCTTTTTTCCCGCGGCGGGCTGTCGGGGGGCTTCCGCTGCCGGAATGGCGGGAGTTCGGGAGCAGGGAATACTCCGAAACACAACGGAAACCAATCCGGAATTCTCTTTTCTTGCACTTCGGGTTGACAAGATCGAAAGAATTGATTACCTTTGCCTTTCGGGTAACCGCAAAACCCGCGGGGAGCCGGCAGGTCGCCGGGCCTTCGCAAACCGCTAACCTGACTTACGACATGCAAAGTTTTACACCTGAAGTACAGAAACGCTTCAAGTACTGGCAGATGCGCACGCTCATCGCCACGATGATCGGTTATGCGCTCTTCTATTTCGTCCGCAAGAACTTTTCGCTGGCCATGCCGGGGCTCGAAGCCGACCTGGGTATTTCGAAAACCAGCCTGGGTATTTTCCTTACGCTCAACGGGCTGGTCTACGGCCTTTCGCGTTTCGTCAACGGTATTCTGGCCGACCGGCTCAACGCACGCTTCTTCATGGCCACGGGACTCGCGCTCTGCGCGCTGGCCAATTTCGCCTTCGGTTTCGGCGTCGACGTGAGCGAGTGGATCACGGGCGAGAGTTCGGGTTCGCAGTTCAACAATACGCTGATCCTCTTCATGGGCGTCATGTGGGTGGTCAACGGCATGTTGCAGGGGACGGGCTTCCCGCCCTGCGCGCGGCTGCTCACCCACTGGATTCCGCCCAAGGAGCTGGCCACCAAGATGTCGGTGTGGAACACCTCGCATTCGATCGGCGCGGGACTGGTCGTCATCCTCTGCGGCTACATCATGAGCCACATGGGCACGGGCGACGCCCATGTCGGCGCATGGCGCTGGTGCTTCTGGATTCCGGCGGGCATTTCGTTCGCCGGCGCGATCGGACTGTTCATTTCGCTGCGCGACACGCCCACTTCGGTGGGATTGCCCGAACTGCCCGGCACCGAGAGCAAAAAGAGCGGGGACGCTCCGTCGGCGGCCGACAAGGCCTTCCTGCGCCGCAAGGTCTTCGGCAATCCGCTGATCTGGATTCTGGCCTTCGCCAACTTCTTCGTCTACATCGTCCGTTTCTCGGTGCTCGACTGGGGCCCCACGCTGCTGAGCCAGTCCAAGGGGGTCAGCATGAGCCACGCCGGCTGGCTGGTGGCGATGTTCGAGATCGCCGGCATCCTGGGGATGCTGGTCGCCGGCTGGGCGACCGACAAGTTCCTCGGCGGCCGTGCGCACCGCACCTGCGTCTTCTGCATGGCGGGCGCCGCGCTGTTCGTCTTCCTCTTCTGGCAGCTGCCCGTCGGCGCGCCGCTGTGGCTGACGTTCCTTTTCCTGATGATGGCCGGTTTCTGCATCTACGGGCCGCAGGCGCTGATCGGCATTGCCGCCGCGCAACAGGCTACCAAGAAGGCGGCCGCCACGGCCAACGGCTTCACCGGCCTGTTCGGCTACGCCTCGACGATCGTGTCGGGTGCCGGACTGGGCTATCTGGCGCAGCACTACGGCTGGAATCGCTATCACGTAACTGAACGAAAGAG
>VOFK01003980.1_pt1 | contig 14099 bp, 25 predicted proteins | sample 5384121 | NCBI WGS metagenome assembly VOFK01 (sample SAMN12384730, study PRJNA508395) | human gut metagenome | isolation source: healthy gut J | host: Homo sapiens | reverse complement strand
CTGCATTAGTCAGCTCGACCATAGGGACTACCGGATAACGGAACTGCTTTTATATCTTTATTTAAAGGCACTTAAATTCAATCCTTTCTGAAAAGTTTAGAGGAAACACTGAAAGTGAGGAGGAGGAGTGAGGGAGTTATCCCCTTCTCACTCTCGAAAACCGCACCCAGCAGCCCTCTGTGTTAAAGCTTAACGACCTCAGTAAAACATAATGTAGGGGCGAACAGTGTTCGCCTCGTTCACTCACGACCGCCCCATATAAAAGCCGCTCGAATAATGAACACTACAATAGTCATATCAAACACATTCCGTCAGCCACGGGCGAACACTGTTCGCCCCTACTGTTGCAGAAACTGAGATCAATAATTTCTATACTTCAAAAAATCAGAGCTTATTTCTTGTTAGTGTCAATGAGCGCAATAAACTCATCAAACAAGAAGTCAGTATCATGCGGACCACCACAAGCCTCTGGGTGGAACTGTACAGAAAAATGCAGGCTCGTTGAGATATCTGATACCCTCACAAGTGCCGTCATTGGCATTTACATAAAGCACCTTTTGCTTCACCCTCAGGGAGTGAATCGTTCTCTACTGCATATCCATGGTTCTGTGATGTTATGTAAACTCTTCCCTGTTTCTGTGTTCTCAGCAGGCTGGTTCGCACCTCTGTGACCATACTTTCAGCTTGTGTGTCATCGCACCATGTGCAAGCGCCAAAAAGCTGATGACCAAACAAATTCCAAACGTAGGTATCTTCATCTCGAAAGCTTTTTAAGCTCCTCGATTATCTCCATTCTCCGCAGGATCTCCAGGGGCCGTTTGAAAGCATTATGCCGTCAGGGTGAAAGCTCCTTTATCCTCTCTGCCTTAGTATATGCAGGAACAACAGTTACCTCGCAGCCTCTCTTAACAAGCTCTCTGCCGATGTTATGCTTTGCGCCAAAATCAAAAAGCACTACCTTTCTCTTGACCTCTCCCTCAGGCTCGAATGTTTTCTCCTCAGAGCAAGTCGTGTTCTTTACAGCCTCAACTATCGTGTAGTTCTTAAGATCTGTCAAGCCGAAACTTGAACCCTCAGGAACGATCTTTCCGTTCATAACACCCGACCCCTCACGAACTATTTTTGTGAGCTGACGAGTGTCAATACCGTAAAGACCTACGATGTTATGCTGCTTTAAAAAGGTGTCAAGATCACCCTCACAACGGAAGTTGCTAGGCTCTTGACACCAATCTCTAACAATATAAGCTTTAACATGAGGACATTCACTTTCAAAATCCTCAGGAATAACGCCATAGTTACGAATTAACGGAAATGTCTGAACAACTATCTGTCCGTAGTAACTAGGGTCAGTAAGTGTTTTCGAGATAGCCTGTCATAGCCGTAGTAAAAACAATTTCGCCAATAGCTTCGCCAGCTGCGCCGAAACTTTTACCCTCGAAAATAGTACCGTTCTCCAAAATCAGATACGCCTTTCTGCACTATAAGCTCCTCCTTTTTCACGAAAATTTTTACGATTACTATTATAACACAACCGCCTGCCTTTTGTAAAGGCTTTTAACACTTTTTTAGTTTTTATTTTTTTTCAGTGTAAAATAAAAAAACGAGCAGACTGAAGTCCACTCGTAAAAAACCTTATTCCGCAGCTGCAGATACAGCCCCGCTTTTTCTGTTCACGCTCTCTGAAAATAAGTCCGAAGACGAATCTAACTATCGGACCTGCAAAGAGAAAAAGCTGCCAGCAAAGAGCCATAGGAAAGTTCATAGCAGTTGTTTCTAACCATACCGCAATAACTTCTCTGCCTGCGTCCTTAAAAAGCAGCGTAGCCGCAAGGCTCATGAGTGGACACATAAAAATAACAGAGATAACAGATATGGCAAGCACAAGATGAAAAAAAGATTATCCTTTCTCACATCAACAATGCTGAAAGCCTTTTTCTTTGCTATCTTTCCCACAGCAAAAAAGTCAAGAACAAAAGCTATCGGGAGCCATTATGACAAGCTCATGAAAAGCCTTGAGAAATACGGCATTTGACATTCCGCCCATGTTGAGTACAATGTTGTAGCATATCATGGCGTATACCATCACAAACACCATCAGCACCGTAAAAACTATCTCCTGAAACAAATTCTTTGGCATAAAAAAAAAATCCTCCTTATGATATCAAACCTACAGCCCTTTCTCAGACGCTGTGTTGTTCGTTATCATTCAGAGAATGTGCGTTTCCAATATAAACCTGTCCTAACAATATTCTATTGCTGTATTCCTTACTTATTTATTTTTTTACCATATTTTAAGCCTGCCGTCAATTATCCAAACAGACAGAATATTTTCAAAAATGCAGGACAAAAAATATATTTTTACACAAAAAAACAGGCAGACCAAAGCCTGCCCGTATTAAAAATGACCCAATATAATCTGTAGGGGCGAACAGCGTTCGCCCGCTTTTACGGCTTATGCAAAGCCTATTTTCTCTTTTTCAACGCCGCTTTAAGCCCTCTCATGATAACATCTCTCGCCTTAACAGCGTCCTCCTTGTCAAGAGGCGGCGTGTCACCAAGAGGATAATCGATGCCTAGTTGCTCATACTTTACCTTGCCCATAGTGTGTGATAAGGCAGAACGTCAAGCGCTTTCAAAGTCCTGAGCTGTGAGATAAACTCGCCCAGCCTGAAAAAGATATTCTTCCTTGTCCGTGATACCCGGCACAACAACATGACGTATCCATATAGGCACACCATGCTCCGACAAAAACTTCGCAAACGCAAGAATGTTGTCATTGTAATGCCCCCAAGCTTCTTGTGTTCCTCACGGTCAATATGCTTGATATCCAGCATAACAAGGTCAGTACATTTGCAAAAGCCTTTCAAACTTTTCCGTGCTGTCAGGCGTAAAAGTGATGCCCGAGCTGTCAAGACAAGTGTGTATCCCCTTTTCCTTAGCCTTTTCAAAAAGCTCCGTCACAAAGTCTATCTGTACCAAAAGGCTCGCCGCCCGTGCAGGTAATTCCGCCATTTTTCATGAACTCTTTTACCGGTCAGTCATATTCCGCCAGCAGACTTTCCACCGTCCTTTTTTGTACCCGTGCCTATCTTCCAAGTATCAGGATTGTGACAGTAAAGACATCTCATAGGACAGCCCTGAAAGAAAAAATAACAAACCTTATCCCCGGTCCGTCCACCGTACCAAAGCTTTCCGTAGAATGTATAAATCCCTCCATGGGATATCCCTCCTTTTTTTTTCGCATGAACGCACGCCCGTTCAGCCTGCAAAAACCATTCTGTATTGGTTGACGCCCTCGACATTTCGCTTTGTAAATTATCACGCACACCTATCCGCAAAAAGCAACAAACGAGCGGCAGCTCCCCTCCACATAAAACAAGAAGTTCCATGTAAGACGACGTCGACCGCCCGTGTGCATATTATCCGCAAAGAAACTCATTCTATGCGGCAAAGCTCAAATTAAAGGCTCTTGTGGAACGTTCTTGAAATAACGTCGTCCTGCTGCTCCTTAGTAAGCTTTACAAAGTTTACAGCGTAGCCTGAAACTCTGATAGTGAGCTGTGGATACTTCTCAGGGTGAGCCTGAGCGTCCAGAAGAGTTTCTCTGTTAAGTACATTTACATTAAGGTGATGACCGCCTTTTTCAGCATATCCGTCAAGAAGTCCGATAAGGTTGTCTACCTGTGCCTCTGTTGGTTCAAAGTTTGCCATAGTATTACATTCCTTTCTTAGTATTTATGGAAAACAAGCGGAGAACGAACCTCCGCCGTTTTCTAAAATAGGGAGTTAATCTTCATCTCTGTCAACAGCATCCTCTTCTGTAGGCTGACAGCAAGCCGTCTTGCCGTCACCGCCACAATCGGAAGTGCTGTAAGTTTTAACGTTCAGACCTTCTTCAGTTTCGTCAATGTCTATCGTAAGATGACCCTGACCGCCCATCATAAGTCTGTCAATGACGTCAACAAGCTCGTTTACCTGAGCCTCGTCCTCGTCCTTTTTAACATTAAACCCCATCTTCGTTAAGCTCCTTAGCTATGCTTTCGATATCAAGGTCGCCCATGAATACCTTGTCGTCCTTGCCAAGAGCGTCAGGAATGATAGAGAATGTGTTTGAGATACCGTCCTGAGCGTGTCTGAATGGCAGCTTAGCAACTGAAGAAAGTGATGCAGATGCACCGTGAGTATCTCTGCCGTGCATTGGGTTAGCACCAGGAGCAAGAGGCACACCGATCTTTCTTCCGTCAGGTGTAGAACCAGTCTTCTTACCATAAACAACGTTAGATGTGATAGTAAGGATAGACATTGTAGGAACACCATCTCTGTATGTGTGGTGCTTTCTGATCTTGTCCATAAATGTTCCAACGAGGTCAACTGCGATCTTGTCAACTCTCTCGTCGTTGTTGCCATACTTAGGAAATCGCCCTCAACTTCGTAATCTGTAACGATTCCGTCCTCATCTCTGATGCACTTTACCTTAGCGTACTTGATAGCAGAAAGTGAGTCAGCAACAACTGACAGACCTGCGATACCTGTATGCGAAGTATCTCTTGACATCTCTGTCATGAAGAGCCATCTGAACTCTCTCATAAGAATGAATACTTATCGTGCATATAGTGGATAACGTTCAGTGTATTTACATACAGACCAGCCAGCCACTTCATCATATCGTCATACTTAGCCATTACATCATCATAATCGAGGTAATCACCTGTAACAGGACGATACTTAGGACCAACCTGTATCTTAAGTCTTTCGTCAACACCGCCGTTGATAGCATAAAAGCAAGCACTTAGCAAGGTTAGCTCTTGCACCGAAGAACTGCATTTCCTTACCGATTCTCATTGAAGATACACAACAAGCGATAGCGTAGTCGTCACCGTGTGTAACTCTCATAAGGTCGTCGTTCTCGTACTGGATAGCAGAAGTCTTGATAGAAGTCTTAGCACAGAACTTCTTGAAGTTTGAAGGCAGCTTTGTGCTCCACAGAACTGTCATGTTTGGCTCTGGTGCAGGACCAAGGTTCTCAAGTGTGTGGAGATATCTGAATGAAGTCTTTGTTACCATTGGAACGCCGTCGATAGAAACGCCACCGATGAACTCTGTTACCCAAACTGGGTCGCCTGAGAACAGTGAGTTGTATTCAGGTGTTCTTGCGAACTTAACAAGTCTGAGCTTCATGATGAAGTGGTCGACAAGCTCCTGAGCCTCCTGCTCTGTGAGGATACCTCTGTCCATATCTCTCTTGATGTATATATCGATAAATGTAGAAGTTCTGCCAAGTGACATCGCAGCACCGTTCTGCTCCTTAACAGCAGCAAGGTAGCCGAAGTACAGCCACTGGATAGCTTCCTTAGCGTTCTTAGCAGGACGTGAGATATCGTGGCCGTAGATCTCGCCCAACTTCTTGAGTTCGCCAAGGGCTCTGATCTGCTCAGAAAGCTCTTCTCTGAGTCTGATGTTCTTAGAAGTCATTCTTACCAGTGAAGTAGCAAGCTGATCCTTCTTGTCCTCAACGAGATAGTCTATACCATAAAAAGAGCAACTCTTCTGTAGTCGCCGATTATTCTTCCTCTGCCGTAAGCGTCTGGAAGGCCTTGTGATGATAGCAGCGTGTCTGGCAAGCTTCATCTCAGGTGTGTAAGCGTCAAAAACGCCCTGATTGTGAGTTTTTCTATATTCAGTAAAGATCTTTACAACTTCAGGATCAACTGTGTAGCCGTTCTGCTCGCAAGCATTCATAGCCATTCTGATACCGCCGAAAGGCTGAAGAGAACGCTTGAAAGGCTTGTCAGTCTGGAAACCAACGATCTTTTCAAGATCCTTGTTAAGGTAACCAGGGCCGTGTGAAGTGATAGTAGAAACGATCTTAGTGTCCATATCGAGAACACCGCCGGCTTCTCTCTCCTTCTTTGAAAGCTCCATTACCTGTTCCCAGAGCTTAGTAGTTGCTTCTGTAGGGGCCTGTAAGGAAGCTGTCGTCACCGTCATATGGTGTGAAGTTCTTCTGGATAAAATCACGAAGATTGATAGAAGTGTTTGACCATCTGCCGGGCTTAAAGCCTTCCCATTCGTCATAAAACTGTCTTTCCATTTTATATACTCTCCTGACATAAGATTTCGGGCAGCACATATTACCTCAATATTCAGTATTGCATACCTATTAATAATACTACCGCTCGTATGTTAAAATAATAACATACTTCAAAATCACAGTCAAGTCACATTCAGAAATATTACTCTTACGCCATACTTCTTTCATATGTTAGAATCGGTTACCCAATTCACGGAAAATTATTTGAATAAAAAAAAGTGATCGTCTCCAAAAAGCTCAAACATTTTTTCGCAACAAAAACGGTGCAGAGCATTCCGCTCCCACACCGCTTTGTAATTGATTTTTTTTGCAATTCTTCTATTGCTTTTCTGCACCGCTTAGTAGGCTTGCACCTATTAAGGTTCTCTCCGCAGACCTTTTGCTCGCTTCGCTCGTGGGTGCTTTTACTTTGTGTTGGTGATTTGCTCGGTATGGCGCCCATTCCTCACTCCTCACTTCTCACTTAAAAACTACGCTCTCTCGACTTTGAGCAGATTTGTCGTTCCGCTCATTCCAAGCGGTACTCACTGCTGTAATAACGACAAGGTCGCCTTTTTCAGATAGCCAAGCTCCACAGAACGCTCCAGAGCGTGTCTGATGAGTTCGTCAGTGTTTGTTTTCTCTTCGATAACGCATTCTTTGATACCCCATGAAAGGCTGAGCTGATGATATGTTGTATCGTCAGTTGTAAGATGCGATTATAGGACAGTTCGGACGGAATTTTTGAAAGCGTTCTTGCTGTTGTTCCGCCCTTTGTTACTGTCAGGATCGCTACAGCATTAAGGTCATGGGCAGTTGTAACAGTAGCGTGTGAGATAGCGTCAGTGATAGATGAATTTCTCTCGTCTGCTCTTTTTCTTGAAACGTGAGATATAGTCGATATCGCTTTTCGGTCGTTTCTGCGATAAGGCTCATGGTCTTGACAGCCTCAACAGGATATTTACCTGCGGCAGTTTCCCCTGAAAGCATTATAGCAGACGAGCCGTCATAAATAGCGTTTGCAACGTCGGTTATCTCGGCTCTTGTAGGACGTGCGTTTGTTATCATAGACTCCAGCATCTGTGTAGCAGTGATAACGTTCTTGCCTGCGTTGTAGGCTTTTCTGATAAGCTCTTTCTGGATAGCAGGTATCTGCTCGAAAGGTATCTCAACACCCATATCTCCTCTTGCTACCATTATTCCGTCAGCAGCGTCAAGGATCTCGTCAATATTGGCAACACCCTGAGCGTTTTCTATCTTAGCGATAATTCTAGGATTGAACCAGCCAAGGCTCTGAGTAAATTTTTCTAAGATAAATAACGTCAGCGCCTGTTCTAACGAATGAAGCTGCGATATAGTCAAATCCCATTTTTGCGCCAAATTCAAGGTCAGACATATCAGCGTCAGAGATATAAGGCATAGAAAGGTTTACGTCAGGAACGTTGATACCCTTGTGGTCGGAAACAACTCCGCCGTGGATAACTTCGCAGACGATATCGGTGCTGTCAACTCTCAGTGCTTTCAGCTCGATATTTCCGTCATTGATAAGTATTCTAGTGCCTACAGAAACGTCCTTTGGAAGCTGTGGAAATGTGATAGAGCAGATAGTTTCGTCACCCTCCACTTCTCTTGTGGTAAGCGTGAATGTATCGCCGTCCTTGATAGTAACAGGCTTGTGATCCTTAAAGTTTTTAAGTCTTACCTCAGGTCCTTTTGTATCAAGAAGAGTTGCAATATTAACGCCAAGTTCTTCCCTTTAGCTTGCATACAGTTTCAAAACGAGCCTTATGAACACTGTGGTCAGAGTGTGAGAAATTGAATCTCGCAACGTCCATGCCGTTTTTCATAAGCTCACGCATAATGTTTTCGTCATCTGTGGAAGGTCCGATAGTGCATACGATCTTAGTTTTTTTTCATTTTTTACTCTCCTAACATACATTACTATTTCAACGCATTAGCGTTTTAATCCAAAAAAACAAAGCTTTTTTCATTTATTATAACCGATTTTAACTTAATCGTCAATAGGGCACAATGTATAATTTGTGTAAAATCGAAAAACAAAATCATACATTTTTTCAAAACAAAAAACGGACGATCTTAATAACCGCCCGTTCAACATCTTATCTTCCGAAGCAATCCTCGCAAAGCTCATGAAGATCCTTTGCCGCCTTTTTCAATATCAGGCTGAGAAACCACCGCAGAAACTGCCGCAGCACCATCAATACCCATACCCCTTAAAGTTCGGCACAGTTTTTGATTAACTCCGCCTATTATTACAATAGGGATATCCACAGCGGCTCTTATCTCCGCAAGTTGTTCCTTTGTGACAGCTCTTGCGTCTGTCTTTGTGTTGGTGGCATACATTGCACCAACGCCAAGGTAATCTGCACCGTCTGCCTGTGCTTTTTTAGCTTCTTCAAGAGTTGCCGCAGAAATACCTATTATCTTGTCCTCGCCGAGGATTTTTCTTTGCCACTGCACATGGCATATCGCTCTGTCCCAGATGAACGCCTGCACAGTCAACAGCCTGTGCGATATCAAATCTGTCGTTGATGATAAGCGGCACATTGTATTTGTCCGTTATCTTTTTACTCTGACTGCAAGCTCATAGAACTCTCTTGAAGTGCAGTCCTTTTCTCTTAGCTGGATAACTGTACAGCCGCCTTTACGCCCTCCTCTACCGACTGCTCGATAGTTTCGCAGGACATAAGTCCACGGTCTGTACAGAGATAAAGCGTGTAGTCAATTTTTGATTTATCCATTTTTTTACCCTCTTATCTTTTTATCATAAAATAACTTCCATACCTGTCTTGTATGGCTTCAACCCTGCTTTTTCGTAAAATTTTCTTGCCGATGGATTACACTCCCACACGTTGAGAGTAACATTATAACAGCCCTGCTCTTTAGCGAATTTCTTCACTGCCTCGTAAAGTACCGAGCCGTTATGCTGACCCCTGCAATTTTCATCAACGCACAGATCGTCGATATACAAAGTCTTTATATCCGTGAGAACGTTGTCGCCCTTACATGCTCCTGAAACACACAAAAAAAGCGTAGCCCTTCATCACATCATTTTTTCATCAACTGCGGCAAATATAGGCTTAGTTTTATCCTTGAGCATATCTTTAAGCTCGTTATCAGTATACTTTTTCGCACCCTCTTTAAAAAAAGGTCAGGTCTGCCCTGCTGATGAACTCTCTCTACCTGATAGAGCAAGCTGTTCATTTGCGGTATATCCTTTTCACAAGCAAATCTTATGGTCATTTTTCATTCTCCTTTGTATGAAAATGTATAATATGCAATGCAAACGGACGAACACTGTTCGCCCCTGCAAGCAACATCACCACATAAAATTTTAGTGGCATCACATTGATATGATACCACTAGATCTGAAATATTGCAATACTAAACTTCTTCTATCTTAGCCTTAGCCGCAAATACCTGACTATTCATTTTGCTGATTGCGTCAATGATAGAAATATGGAAGCTTCCTGAGCCTATCTCTCCAGCATTTTCATATGCGAACTCGCCTGCTATGCCCATGCTTGCAATGCCTGTTACAGCGGCGGTATACATATCGTCGCAAGCACCTGCGAATGAACCTACAAGTCCTGTTGTCATACAGCCCGTGCCTGTTACCTTTGAAAGATATGGGTGACCGTTTGATATCCTTGCGACTCTTTTTTTCCGTCTGTTATTGTATCCACCGCACCTGTGATAGCTGCAACGCAGTTATACTTTGCGGCTGTTTTTTCGCAACGGAAACAGGGTCGTTTTTCTCGTCAGCTTCCGAGGTGTCAACACCCTTTGTGGAAACTTCTAGTCCTGCAAGATATGACATTTCAGAAAGATTTCCTCTGGTATGCTTATCTTCACATTTTCAAGTATACGCTTTGCAGTTTCATTTCTGAAATTTGATGCGCCTGCTCCAACTGGGTCAAAAACCACAGGAACGCCAAGCTCGTTGGCTTTCTTTCCAGCAGCTACCATTGACTCGACCGTTCTTGCATTGAGAGTACCCATGTTTTTATAACGAGAGCCTTTGAGATAGAAGTTATATCTGCTGCTTCTGCGATATCGTCTGCCATGATAGGTGAAGCGCCAATGGCGAGAATGCAGTTTGCAACGTCATTTACAGTAACATAATTTGTGATACAATGCACCAAAGGGCATATATCTCTTACCTTGTCTGCTGCTTTCGCACAGCTTTCAATTATAGAGCCCATTATGCTCTTACCTCCTTTGAGAAGCCAAGGAAATTATCAAATACTTTTTTTGCCTTTTTTAAGAGCTGTAACGATAACGATAGCAAGAACTGTACCGCCTGCACAGCTTACAAAGAAAGGCAGGATATAAACTGTTATTGCTGCGGCTGGTGCGCCAACGAGAAATCTTGCAACAGGGTATGCAAGAAGTCCACCGAGGACTGATGTGCCGAAAAGCTCACCGACATAAGCGGCAGGGAGCTTCTTTATGTACTTATAAAGCATACCTGCAACGAATGCGCCAACCATTGAGCCTGGGGAACGCAAGGAGAGAGCCAAGTCCCAGAAGATTTCTGAGAAGTGCGGCTGTGAAGCCAACGCCCACTGCCCATGCAGGTCCAAGGAAAACTGCACCGATTATATTTACAAGGTGCTGAACAGGTGCGCACTTTGAAGCACCGATAGGGGAACGAAAACAAGCGAGCCTACCACTGCAAGGGCTACCAATACTGCTGCGAATACCAATTTGTGAATGTTTGTCTTTTTCATTTTTATTCCTCCATATCGTATCGCACCGCCGAACGAAAAAAGAGCAAGTTATCCAGCGGCGCACAGACCGTGGCTATGCTATCCGCTCACGATCTGACGTAAATTATTTTCGGTCGGTGCTCCATTGCACCCTCTCACCCCGAAACACGGGTTACTCGCTGAATACTTTTTTTATGAAAAAAGTTCGCAAGACGCTCCTCTTGCACATTACATTCTTTTTTTATATCTGCTCTCATGCAATTGTCCAATTTTTCGTACAATTGTCGAGCTGACATTCAATTTTTATATCATGCGGGCGAACGCTGTTCGCCCCCTACATCGAGTTTTCTACTTCTCTGAGCAGAATTTTTACCTCTTTGCCCTCGAGTATCATGTTTGTTGTTCTAACGGCACACATCTTGCCGCACATGGAGCAGGTATGTCTGTCGGCAGGTGGGGTCTGCTCAAAGAATCTTCTTGCCTTTTTCACCGTCAAGTGCTATCTCGAACATTTCGTCCCAATCCATTTTGTGACGTGCCGCTGCCATTTTATCGTCGATATCTCTTTGCACCCTTTACGCCCTTTGCGATATCTGCGGCATGGGCTGCTATCTTGCTGGCGATAATGCCCTCCCTTAACGTCGTCAACGTCAGGAAGTCTGAGGTGCTCGGCTGGGGTAACATAGCAGAGGAAGTCTGCACCGCTTGCTGCGGCGATAGCTCCGCCGATAGCTGATGTGATATGGTCATAGCCAGGGGCGATATCTGTTACCAGAGGTCCAAGGACATAGAAAGGTGCGCCATGGCATATCTTCTTTTTCCATTATCATATTTGCGGCGATCTCGTTCATTGCCATATGACCCGGACCCTCTACCATTACCTGAACGTCCTTTTTCCCACGCTCTCTTTGTGAGGTTGCCAAGCTCGATAAGTTCGGAGATCTGAGCGGCGTCGGAGGCGTCTGCAAGACATCCCGGGCGGAGTGCGTCGCCAAGTGAGATAGTAACGTCATACTCTCTGAGTATTTCAAGCACCTCGTCATAATACTCGAAGAATGGGTTCTCATTGCCTGTCATCATCATCCATGCGAAGAGCAGTGAGCCGCCACGGGAAACGATATTCATTTTTCTTCCCTCACGTCTGAAAGCTTCGATTGCACGTCTGTTGATACCTGCGTGGATAGTCATAAAGTCAACGCCCTCTTCTGCATGGGCTTTTACTACTTTAAGAAAGTCCTGAGCTGATATCTCAAGGAGGTCTTTATCAAGGTAGCCGATAGCGTCATACATATGGGAACAGTGCCTATCATGGCAGGCGATTTTGCTACTAGCTCTTTTCTGAATGTATTGGTCTTGCCGTAGTTTGACAGATCCATGATAGCTTCAGCGCCGAACTTGATAGCCATATCCACTTTCTGCATCTCAATGTCATAATTCTTAGCGTCCCCTGAGATACCGAGATTTACGTTTATCTTAGTTTTAAGACCTTTACCGATACCCTCGGCAGAGAGAGCAGTATGGTTTACGTTGGCAGGGATCGCCACCTGACCTGCTGCAACGAGAGCCATAAGCTCGTTTACGTCTATATTTTCTTTCTTAGCCACTGTTTCCATTTCAGGGGTAACGATACCCTTTTTAGCGGCTTCCATTTGAGTTTTATAATTTCTCATAGAACAGTTCCTTTCAAATCGTAATAGTCATAAAAGTGATTAACGGGGCTATGTCCTTTGCCCACTGTGAATGATTTTTCTATTGCCTCGGTGATATAGTTTTTTCGCCTTTGTTACAGCGGGAGAGCATATCCATACCGTGGGCAAGGTTTGCAGTTATGGCAGATGACAAAGTACAGCCAGTGCCATGGGTATTAGGCGAATCAACACGCTTGCAGGCAAGCTTATGAACGCCCTCTGGGGTACAGAGATAATCCACAGCGTCGCCAGTGAGATGACCGCCTTTGACGAGGACGTTTTTACGCCCATATCCATTATTATCCTTGCGGCTTTTTCCATATGGTTTTCATTCTTTATCTCCAAGCCTGAGATAGCTTCGGCTTCGGGGATATTCGGTGTAAGGAGCGTAACTATAGGAAAGAGCTTTTCCCTCATGGTGGAAACAGTTCCGCCCTCAGAGAGCGTCGCCGCTTGTAGCGACCATGACGGGATCGCAGACGATAATACTTGGTTTATACTCATTAAGCTTATCCGCAACTGCTGAAATAATTTCGGCAGTTGGGAGCATACCGAGTTTTACGGCATCGACGTGGATATCCTCAAACACAGCGTCTATCTGTTTTTGGTATCTCCTCAACGGGTACGTTGAAAACAGACAGCACACGGGTAGTATTTTCAGCGACGACAGAGGTAATAACGCTCATGCCGAAAGTTTCATTAGCGCTGAAAGCTTTAAGGTCGGCTTGTATACCTGCGCCACCGAGCAATCCGAGCCTGCCACTGACAAACATTTTAACATACTTTATTCCTTTCTTATGGAAAAGGGGAAACAAAAACCTCCTGACCATGCAGGAGGTAAATTTTACAAAAAACTTGCTTCCTACACTGGTCTTGACCAACAGGTTCAAAGGGTCAGGTTTTTACCTTCTCAACCCAGCTTTTTTGCTTGGGTCCCCCTGCAAACTTTATTCGATTTTTCGCAGTTTTTCTTCTTTTTTTATTATAACACTGGTCAGCGAGATTGTCAAGGAAAAATTGTGCAGATATCGCAAAGTATTATCGAGCAAACAAAATCGGGCTGTCGAGGCGCCAGCCCCTACATTTACATTTGAAAATTTGCCGATACAGTACTATGAAACCAAGTGAGCGACCAAAGGTCGCCCTACAGTTATTCGACAGTTTGTTATGCCGCAAAGATCGCTCTGCATTACAGTATTCTCCTGATAGTGTTTATCTTTCCGCAATACTTGATATTTGCAAAGAGGCTGTATTCTGATCCCATAATATGTACTCATGGCATGGACTATTTTCCCACCGCCTATATACATTGCTACATGGCCATAGTTATTACAGATTATCAGGTCGCCTGCTTCTATATTCTTCAAAGACACTGCTTTTTCCCATTTTCGCCTGCGAATATACGCTGTTATACATATTCACACCGGCTTTTCTATAGGCTTGCATTGTCAATCCACAGCAGTCCGTTGCCTTATACTTTGTTCCGCCCCAGACATATCTTCCGCCGTTCATGCTTGCGGCATAATCAACGGCTGTTTTTTATTCTTGCTTTTCTCTCAGGTGTACGCCTCACACCTTTTTCTACCTTGACGTACTTACCCTTATGAT
>VOFK01000504.1_pt1 | contig 14099 bp, 19 predicted proteins | sample 5384121 | NCBI WGS metagenome assembly VOFK01 (sample SAMN12384730, study PRJNA508395) | human gut metagenome | isolation source: healthy gut J | host: Homo sapiens | reverse complement strand
TGCCATATTGCTGGTTAACCTGCTCACCTCTTCGGAAGTATTGCTCTGCTCTTCCGATTTCAAGAGTGGCATTTCCGGTAATCGGGTTCATACCGAGAACCTTTAGCGGTGACAAGCTCCTCGTTGCTTTGACTGAACTCCATCATTATCTGACCCTTTTTCGGCGTCGCGTATAAATTCCCTGACGGATAACGTGTCGCGGGTCTGAGCCGCTATTCTGCCGAAGTCCTTCGTGTCGAGCATTGCTCTCGATAATGTCGCCTGCCTCGGCGCCGGGCTTATACTGCTGAGCATCGGCTACGGTTATGTCGGTATCCTCGTCGTCGATTTCGTCAACCACGTTTTTGCGAACAAATACGTTCATTTCATAATTTTCGATCAATCTCGCACGAAACTACGTCCCTTGCCGTTATAATCCTTGCGGAGCGCAACGATTATGGCGTTCTGTATCTTCTCATAGAGATACTCGGCAGGAATTCCTTTTTCTTTTTCAAGCATCTGCACAGCTTCAAAAAATTCCTTATTCATTTTAATAACCATTCCTTTCAAGGTAGTGCCGTGTCTTTTCGTCACGGCGATTATTGTCTTTACATATCAAAGTCGTCAAGCTTTTTACAAACGAAGCTTCCTTCTTTTCAAAGGACATTCCGCCGCCCTCATCGAATTCAACCGTGATAAGACCTGCGTCGTAATCCTTTAATGTGCATTTGTAAACTCTCTTGCCGTTTACGGGGCGTATGAATTTAACTATCACGCGGCTGCCGAGATATCTCGTAAAATGAAAATCCCTTTGTAAGCTCGCGCTCAATGCCGGGCGAAGAGACCTGAAAGAGAATAGCTTCGGTCTATCGGGTCAGCCTCGTCAAGCGGCTCGTCTAAAAGCGTGGCTCATATTTACGCAGTCTTCAATTCCTATGCCGCCGTCCTGTTTATCTATGAAAATGCGAAGATACCACTCTGCACCCTCTTTTTGGAAGCGGACGTCCCACAAAATGAGCCCGAGTTCCTCGGCGAGCGGCTGTGCGATATTCCAGACCGTTCCGACGGTACCGGTCAATTTTTTCTGCCATTCGATATATCCTTTCATAAAAAAAAGTCTTAACAAAACTAAGAGAGCGGGTCGCCCCACTCTCAATCATACGAATATTCTTACTGTGTTATAATACCATATATATATACGGTTTGCAAGCTTTTTTTCAAAGGTCGTCGGAATCCTGCTCCGGCCTTTTGTCGCTGTCTGCAGGATTTCCCGTATAGCTGCCCAAAACATCGGAGTTTGTGGTATCGTTATAGCCGTTCCAAATCTCCGCCATCTCCGCGCCGAGCTCGCTCAGCTTATTAACGGCTTTTCTTGAAGGCTTCTTTTCGTCTTTGCTTTTTTTGCTCAAATTTATCACCCTTTCTTTATGTGATAACATTATTATGCCGAAAAAAGGACAGGATATTTATGTATCTTTTTTGTTATTTTCAGGTTGACTTTTAATTTTTTAGTTGCTATAATACAAGAGTATATAAGGGGTCATTCCCTAACAAAAAATGAAAGGGTTTGTTTAAGTTATGAAAAAGACAATTTCTGTTATTGTCGCTATTGCCATGATGCTTATGGTAAGCATCCCCGCATTTGCAGGCAATTTCGATGACAACGCCGATCTCACCGCTCAGCAGAAGGTTTTTGCCGAAGTGATTTTCGACGGTCTCAACGCAGGCAACAACACCGCTGATACTCTTGCAAATTATGTAGGCAGCAATCTTGATTACAAGGCTGACATTACTTCTCCCGACACAATCGCAGACGATGTTTCCGTTGCTTTAGAGGCTGCAAACGCAAAGCTTGCTGCGCCCATTACAGACGAAAATGTCCTCAACACAATGATGCTCAAATTGTACGCAACCATTACCGGCCGCTATCAGGCTGCTAACGGCGAAGGTTCATCAAACATCGGCTCAAACGGCAGCGGCAGCAACGTGCTCGATAAGCTTTTCCCCGATTTCTCAAACGGCGATTTCAGTGACCTCTTCAAGGGCTTCTCTGATTCGTTCTCTCAGATAGGCGGAGCTATTTCGGGTCTTCTCAGCGGCCTCGGCATCGGCGGCGGCTCGGGCAACAACACCGAAACCACCACAAAGAAGGCATCTACCACAAAGTCAGGCAGCTCTTCAAAATCTTCGACCGCTTCTATCCCGAAGACCGGCGACGTTGCGATATATGCAGTTGCAGGTGTTGCGGTAGCAGCAGGTCTCGCGCTTGTGCTCACCAAAAAGAGCAAGGATTCCGACGAGAAATAAGCCGAAGCTTAAAACGTAACTTTTTTAAAACCTCAATCTCTTTTGCGAGATTGAGGTTTTTTGTTGCGCTTTTACATACGTTTGTCGTCAGTAAAAGCTCGATTATAGAGGACAAAAAAAGCGAGACCGCGAATTAACGCGGCCCCGCTCAAAAGCCTTAGGCTAAAAGGAAGTTCAATCAACAATAACGCCTGTTGCGTCGCGTCCTGCCATTACGGCATTTGACTCATCGGTATCAATGTGCATTGCAAGCTTGAACTTCGGGCTTACTCTTACAACAACATCACCGAATACAAGCGAGCGCTCGGGCGAATCAATTTTAACCGATACAACCTGCTTATCTTTTACGCCGTAATTCTCAGCGTCCTCGGGAGTCATATGTATGTGTCTCTTGGCCACGATAACGCCCTCTTTGAGCTCAACTTCGCCCTTGGGGCCTACCAATTTGCAAGCACCGCTACCTGCAATGTCGCCCGATTCACGAACAGGAGCTGCAACGCCTATTGAGCGCGCGTCGCTTGCGGAAAGCTCAACCTGATCGGCAGGTCTTGTGGGACCCAATATTGAAACAGCCGGGAAGCTGTTTTTACTGGTCCTATAACCTGGACTCTCTCTTCGCAGGCGAACTGACCCGGCTGTGAGAGATCCTTCTTCTTTGTAAGCTGATAGCCCTTACCGAAGAGTATTTCAAGCGTTTCTTCTGTAACGTGAACGTGTCTTGCGGAGGTTTCCACCATTACGGTTTTTTTCCATTTTAATTTACCCCCTTTATTTAAGATTTGATTATTTGCTCATTTCGGCTCTTGCAGCCTTGATGTTTGCAACAAATTTCTTACCGGTTTCGGTTATCTGTTTATAGTCGCCGGTCTTTAGCTCCTGCTGTGAGCGATGAACCTGCACCTACTGCCACTGCACCCGCTTTTATCCATTCGCCTACATTGTCGGCGTTAACACCGCCCGTGGGCATCATTTTGGCATAGGGAATAGGTCCGCGAATGTCCTTTATGATTTTCGGTCCGAAAAGGTCGGCAGGAAATACCTTTAGTATATCCGCTCCGTTTTCCATGGCAAGCAAGCCCTCGCGTACCGACATAATTCCCGGCATCATCGGAACTCTGTAACGATTGCACAGATGAAGCGTGTCAAGGTCAAGAGCGGGGCTTACTATATACTGAGCACCCGACAGCATTGCTATACGAGCGGTTGTTGCATCGAGCACCGTGCCTGCGCCGAGGATTATCTCGTCCGGTGTAGCGCTTTTCAAGCTCCTCTATAACCTTGTCTGCGTGCGGAACGGTAAACGTCCTCTCTATGGCTGCAACTCCGCCCTCGATGCAAGCATCGGTAATACGAATCGCTTTGTCCGTGCTTTCTCGGCGCGGACTACCGCAACTATGCCGCAGTCCTGAATTTTTGTAAGTATTTGTTCTTTATCCATTAGTAACATCTCCGGATATATTTATTTTAAAATTTAGTCTTGCTCCTTACGCACAGCCTTAATATTAACTCGAAAAGCCAAGGGCACTCAGTTCGGTCGCCGAAAAGTCCTGATATGCAAATTTGGGCACCGAAAAGCCCTGATATGCGTAAGATTTTACCACTTGATTTCAGAGGGAAAAGATTTCGTATATTACGGCTTTTTGATGCCCCGAAGAATATTTTTGATATACGAGATTGGGCACCGAAAAGTCGTAAGATGCGTAAGATTTTACCTCTGAACGCGTGCACCCGCGCCGGATACGATATTCTCTACTTCCTTGAGCGACGCCATAGATGTGTCGCCGGGTGTGGTCATTGCGAGAGCACCGTGGGCTATGCCGTAATTTACGGCTTTGTCGGGGTCGCCGGTAGTCATAAGGCCGTAGATAAGACACCGGAGGCAAAGCTGTCTCCGCCGCCGACGCGGTCCATAATTTCAAGCGACGGAAGAGACATTCCCTTATGAACGCTGCCGTCGGCATAGAGCATTGCGGACCAGTCGTTTATTGTTGCGGTTTTCACTGTGCGCAAGGTGGTGCCGATAGCCTTGAAATTGGGGTACACCTTAACGACTTCGGAAAGCATTTTGCAGTAGCCGTCGATATTGAGCTTTTTAAGATTTGCGTCATTGCCCTCTACTTCAAAGCCGAGGCAAGCGGTGAAATCCTCCTCATTGCCTATCATAACGTCTACATATTTTGCTATCTTCTTATTTACTTCCTGCGCCTTTTCCTTGCCGCCGATGTCTTTCCAGAGGGACGGACGGTAATTGAGGTCATAGGAAACGATTGTTCCGTATTTTTTGGCTGTTTTAACAGCCTCTATAACAACCTCTGCGGTAGTTTCGGAAAGTGCGGCAAAAATTCCGCCGGTGTGAAACCAACGAACGAGCTCACCGAAAATGTGCTCCCAGTCAATATCGCCGGGCTTTAATTTCGAAACAGCGGTATTTCCGCGGTCAGAAACTCCGAGAGCACCTCTTATGCCGAAACCACGCTCGGTAAAGTTAAGACCGTTGCGAACCGTTCTGCCTATACCGTCGTAAGGAACCCATTTTATAAGCGAAGTGTCAACTCCGCCCTCTAACATAAAGTCCTCTACGAGCCTGCCGACCTCATTGTCGGCAAGAGCCGTAACAGCCGCGGTACGCATACCGAAGCAACGTCTGAGTCCTCTTGCGACATTGTATTCGCCGCCGCCCTCCCATGCTCTGAAAGAACGCGCGGTTTTGATTCTGCCTTCGCCTGGATCAAGTCTCAGCATTATTTCGCCGAGCGAAATCATATCATATTTGCAGGAAGCTGCATCTTTTACATTAAGATTCATAATATTCTCCCATAAACGGAGCTTAAACTCCGGAATAAGCGTTAAATCCACCGTCAACCGGAATTGTAGTACCGGTTATAAAGCCCGAATAATCCTCATCACAGAGGAACAGAAGCGTGCCGTCAAGCTCGCTCGGCTCGCCGAAGCGCTTCATCGGAGTTGCAGCGAGAATTTTGCCGGTACGTGCCGTGGGCGTGCCGTCCTCGTTCCAAAGAAGTGCTTTATTTTGATTGGTCGAGAAGAAGCCCGGCGCAATGGCATTAACTCTGATACCTACATCGGCAAAATGAACAGCCATAAACTGCGTGAAGTTTGAAACAGCCGCCTTTGCAGCCGAATATGCCGGTATCTTCGTTAGCGGACGATAGGCATTCATAGAAGAAATCATAACTATGCAGGTGTTTTCTTTCTGAGCCATATCGCGCGCAAATACCTGAGTCGGAATAAGCGTTCCGAGGAAATTGAGGTTAAACACAAACGAAATACCCGGTGGGTCAAGATCAAAAAATGTCTTGATGTTCTCGTCGTGCTGAGACAAATCTATCTTTTCGAGAGTTTCTTTGGTCGTGGTACCCTTTGGGTTGTTACCGCCCGCTCCGTTGAGTAGAATGTCGCAGGTGCCGAGCTTTTCGTTTACAACCTCGCGCGCCTTCTGCATACTCTCGGGGTCAAGCACGTTGCAGCCTACGGCAATTGCCGTTCCGCCGTCTGCGGTTATCTCATCTACAACCTTTTGAGCCGCCGCTTCGTTTAAATCAAGCACGGCTACCTTTACGCCCTGCTTTGCGAGCACCTTTGAAAAGTCTCCGCAGAGAACTCCGCCGCCGCCCGTTACTACCGCAACTCTGCCATTTAAATTTTCGTGTTTCATAAAGTCCAGTCCTTTCGGTTCGTACCTTTAATTACTTTTTTGATTTCTCTACGGCTTCCCATAATCCGTTAAGGTATGCGGCGCCGAGTGCTCTGTCGTAAAGACCGTAGCCGGGCCTTGCGACTTCGCCCCAAATCATTCTGCCGTGGTCGGGACGCACATATCCGTCAAATCCGACATCCTGAAGAGCCTTTACAATCTCGTACATATCAAGCGAACCCTCACTTGACTTATGAGCCGTCTCGTTGAAATGTCTGTCCGAAACCTTGATATTGCGAAGGTGAGCAAAATAAATCCTGTCGCCGAATTCGCGTATCATAGCAGGCAAATCATTGTCTTTGTTTGCACCGAGAGAGCCCGTGCAGAAGGTGATTCCGTTATATTTTGACGGAACAATATCAAAAAGTCTGCGATATGACTCACGCCCGGTTATAATACGCGGCAGGCCGAATATTCCCCATGGCGGATCGTCCGGATGTATAGCCATTTTGACGTCGCACTCTTCGCACACGGGCATAAGTCTGTTAAGAAAATATTCAAGGTTGTTCCAAAGGTCCTCGGAAGTCACATTTTTATATTTTTCAAACAGTTCCTTTATTTCACCCATACGTTCCGTTTCCCAGCCGGGCATCGCATAGCCGTTTGAATTATTATCTATCTCGCGGAACATATCCTCGGGGGATTTGCCCTCTATCTGTGCGCCGTCATAAGAAAGGCACGTGGCGCCGTCGCCCATATTCATGGCAAGGTCGGTTCTTGTCCAGTCGAAAACAGGCATAAAGTTATAGCAAATAACCTTAACTCCAACCTTTGCGAGATTTCGTATGCTCTCAATATAATTATCTATATATTTATCTCTTGACGGAAGACCTATCTTTATATCCTCGTGAACATTTACGCTCTCTATACATTCCATGGTAAAGCCTGCGGCAGCTATTTCGTCACGCATTGCGGTAACGTCCTCAAGGGGCCACACTTCTCCTGCCGGCAGATAGTGAAGAGCCGGTACTATACCTGTTACACCGGGAATTTGTTTTATCTGCTCAAGGGTTACGGTATCCTTATCATTACCGAACCATCGAAAGGTCATCTGCATAAATATGCCTCCTTTTTGCTTTTTTATATTTTATCACTATCACGTCGATATATCAATGAATTTAAGCGAAAACAAGACGTCTAAAAGAAAAAAATATCGCTCAAAAACAAAAAGAGCCGCAAGAATAAAGCTCTTGCAGCTCTTGTGTTAAAGCGAATCAGTTCTCAATAAAATATTTTTCGTACCAGAGAATGAACGAATAAACAGACCATATCTTTTTCATATTGTGCGCCGTGCCTGCCTTATGTTCATTCAAAAGCTTCATTATATAGTCGCGGTTAAAGAATTTTGCCGCAACCTCGCCCTCGAATTTTTCCTTGACCATATTGTAATACTCGTCACGACGAAGCCAATCGTTGAGAGGCGTTAAAAATCCGGTTTTTCTCATAGCGGCAGTCTGCGGAGGAAGCTCCTTTGCGGCTGCGCCTCTGAGAGCTACCTTTGTCGTCTCTTTATTGACGCGGTATTTTGACGGTATTTGAAGTGCTATTTTAAGCATTTCCCTGTCAAGGAACGGAACGCGAAGCTCAAGCGAATTTGCCATACTCATTCTGTCGGCTTTTACGAGTATATCCTGAACAAGCCATGTGCGAATATCGGCATACTGCATTTTTGTAACGTCGTCCTCGTTTTTGACCTCGTCGAAGAACGGCTTTGTGTAAACTGCGGGATCCTTCGACGGAATGTGCTTTGCAAGCACCTTATCGACATCCTCGTGGTTATACACGTAGTTGTTGCGGATATAGCGTTCCTCAATCGGGTATCTGCCGCGGGTCAAAAACCTCTTGCCGTGGAACGAGGGCATTTTTTCGGCAATACCGCCGAGCATATTGCGAAGACCCTGCGGCAAGCGCATATATTTTGCGAAATCAAGCGGCTCTCGGTAATAATGATAGCCGCCGAAAAGCTCATCGGCACCCTCACCCGACAAAACGACCTTTACCTGCTGCGAAGCGAGATTTGCGAGGAAATACAGTGCTATCGCAGAGGGGTTCGGGAGCGGTTCATCCATATAATACTGAACCATGGGAGTAATGTTAAAATACTCCTCGGCGGTTATTTTTTTGGAAAAATTCTTGACGTTTTCGTGCTTTGCAAATTCCTGTGCATGGGATAGCTCCGAATATTTTTCCTCAGCGTAGCCTACGGAAAAGGTTTTAACGTCGTTGCGCTTTGCCATTTCATGAACGACATAGCTTGAATCCACGCCGCTTGAAAGGAAGCAGCCTACTTCAACGTCTGAAATACCGTGTGCCACAGTCGAGCCCTTGAATGTCTCGTCAATAAGGTCTTCCCAATATTCAATGGACTTTGTATCGTCAATCGAATATTCGGGAGTGAAATATCTTTTGGTTTCAAATTTGCCGTCCGAGAAAGTGAAATAACTGCCGGGCTCCATCTTATATACGTTTTTGAACATAGTCTCGGTAGTCGGGATATATTCAAAGCAGAGATAATCAGGAAGTCTCTCCTCGTTGAGCTCTTTCTCAAACAGCGGATTTGACAAAAACGACTTTATCTCGGAACCGAAAAGGAAGTTTCCGTTTTTGAGATAATAGAAAAACGGCTTTATGCCGAATATGTCACGCGCGCCGAAGAGCTTTTTCTCGGTGCTGTCCCAAATCACAAATGCAAACATTCCGCGCAGCTTGTTTAAAAGCTCACAGCCGTATTCCTCATAGCCGTGAAGCAAAACCTCGGAATCGGTCTTTGTGCGAAAAACGTGACCTTTTTTTATAAGCTCTTCTCTTATGGGCTGATAATTGTAAATCTCGCCATTGAATACGAGAACCTTTGTGCCGTCCTCGTTAAGTATCGGCTGGCTGCCGCCGTCAAGGTCTATTATACTCAGGCGACGGAATCCGAGCGAAACGGACGAATCCACATAATAATCGTCCTGATCGGGACCGCGGTGGCGTATGCGATCCGCCATATCCTTTATAATTTTTTCGTTCACAGACTTATCCGGTGTGTCGTTGACATACCCTACAAAACCACACATATATTGTTCCTTCCGTTATTCCTTGATTTTCTTACCGCAAAGTTCTATGCTTCTGCGCGCAAGAACCTCCATGGAGTCTATAATTTTGCTGTCTTTTTTTGAAAGATTGAAGTCCTTGTCAATTATCGAAAGCTCGGTGCAGCCGAGTATAACGGCGTCGCACCCCTTCTTTTTCATATCGCCGATAATTCTCATAAACTCAAATATATCGACCTTTTCGCCCGCCTTGACCTCACCGTAAATGATGTTCATAAGCGACCTTTTATCCTCTTCGTCGGGGAATTTACACTCAATCGAATACCTGTCGGCAACACGCTCGTAAGATCCCGATTTGATGGTTCCCTCGGTTGCCAAAACTCCGAGCGTTTTAAGCCCGGGGACTGTCTTAATTGCGTATTTTACAGTCTCCTCTATAATGTTGATTATCGGAATATCTACGTTTTTCTGTATCTCGTCATAAAAATAATGCGCGGTGTTACAAGGGATGACTATATAATCGCACCCTGCAGCCTGAAGCTTTTTTGCGTCGGCAATCATAACGGGAAGCGGATTCGGCTTTGAGTGGTCGAGTATATAGTCCGTTCTGTCAGGTATTGCTCCGTGGTTTAAAATAACCATGGATATATGCTCCTGATCGGTCTTGGCGTCAGTCATTTTAACGACAAGGTCCGCAAAATATATGGTAGCGAGCGGCCCTACACCGCCCAGAACACCGAGAGTTTTTTCTTCCATTTTTTGAGGTGTCCTTTCTTTTTACTCTGTTTGTGAGCTTAGTTGTTTTTCTGCTAAATGCAAATTACCGCAATTTTCGCTGTCGCCGAGAACACATTTTACAAGGGTACTCGAGAGAACGGCAAAAAAGTGCGGGGTGCGCGTTATCTTTAGAAACCTTTGCTTAAATATTTCCGAGAATACGTGAACCGTGCGTTTTTGACGCCCCGAAGTGTACAAGGGTACTCGAGAGAACGATAAAAGCGTGCGGGGTGCGCGTTATCTTTAGAAACCTTAATACCAAATATTTCTGAGAATGCGTGTAGCCGTGCGTTTTTGACGCCCCGAAGTGTACGAAGGTACTCGAGAGGATGGCAAAAAGTGCGGGGTGCGCGTTATCTTTAGAAACCTTAGTTCTAAATATTTCTGAGAATGCGTGTAGCCGTGCGTTTTTGACGCCCCGAAGTGTACGAAGGTACTCGAGAGGACGATAAAAGCGTGTGGGGTGCGCGTTATCTTCAGAAACCTTTGCTTAAATATTTCCGAGAATGCGTGCGGGGTAAATGCGTGCGGGGTGCGTATTATCAGAAATATTTACGGAATTTACGGAACTGATTGATATAAGCCGCTCTCGCGTAAAAATTATGCTTGAGGTTGTGGTCGGCGGAGTAGAACAGAGGCTCGGAAACCTTGCCCTCGGACCAGAGCTTTAAAGCGAGAGATTTGAAATCGCTGTCGGGAACGTATTTTTTAATTACGCCTTTCGGGACAACCGTATAGAGATTTATATTGTCGGCTACGGTGTAATCGTCAAGCTTGTTATAAATATAGTCGTCAACAATCCATTTGACGGTATTAAAGCCGCTGCCCGTAACATAGAAATTGCTTCTGCCGAGACGGACGTTTATTTCAAAGAATTTAAACTTACCGTCACGCTCATCGTATTTTATATCGAAGTTTGCAAAGCCCGTGTAGCCGATATGCTCAAGGAACTTTGTTGCGGCGGCCACTATTTCGGGATTCACCTCGTTGACTATGGCAACGGGGTTGCCTATCGCCGTGGGCGTGTGATCCTCAAGCAGAGTTCTGCCGAGAGATGCGAAACGAACCTTGTGGTTTTGGTCACAATAGCAGGTTAAAACGCGCATATAGGTATCGTCGCCGGGTATACAATCCTGTATGAGGAATTTATAGTCATAGCTTGATTTTTCAAGCTTTGCGAGCATATCGCGAAGCTCCTCTTCATTGTTGAAGCGGAACACCTTTTTCTTACCGTCGAATTTGGCATAATGATACATAGCCGAGTTTGCGGGCTTTGCTATAACGGGATAATCAAAGTCAAACTTCAGGTCGTTTTCCTTACCGCACTCATATACATATGTCTTGGGATAATTAAGGCCGAGCTCTTCAAAAATCTCATAGAATTTGTCTTTGAGAACTATTTTATTTAAGAGGTCAACGTCTATATACGGGATAATATAGTACGGAGACAGCTCTTTTTTGCTCTCTATGAGTGCTCTGACGTACCAGTCTCCGCAGCCCAACACAATAAGCTTCTTTTTGCCCTCGAATTCCTTGCCGACTTCGATAAGATGCTTAACCAGCACATCCTTATTTTCAAGGCCGGGGAATATTCTGTTTTCTATAATATCGGAATTAGCTATGTAACCGCCCTCCGACATACTTAACACGAGTGATTTGATGCCGTATTCCTCGTGAAAGCTCCTCGCGAGGGAATAAGCGGTTATATCGGCTCCGAGTATTACCGGTAAAAATTCCTTTTCCTGGAACTGCATAGAAAAACCTTCTTTTCCATAATATATACTCTGTTATTATAAGATATAACCAAATCTATGTCAACAAAAAAGGACGTTTAAAAAGACCTAATCGCCGATTACGCGGACGTTTCGGAGCAAGCGAAATTTTCAACGTTTTCAGCCGAAATCGAGCGAGGCGTAAAACTGCCCGATTTTTTTACGCCCCACCCGATATTACAATTAACCGAGGTACTGTTTCATTTTTTGTATGCTGTTTTCCTCAAGCTTAATCAAATTCTCACCGAGTTTTCGGCAATCCTCAGGGGTATCGCCGTATTCCTTTAGGGTTCGCGACATATCTATAACGCCCATCATACTGCCCTGCATCATCATTTCGGCGATTTTATCGGGGCTTTTGTCAAATGCCGTATTCATCTGTATACCCGACCAAACTCCGAACTGCGCCAGCGGTCCCTTTTCCTTAGGCAATTTGTTTTCCTTTGCGAGCAGATTTACAGCCTCGCCCGACAAATCGGTATAATCCCTGTGCTCGCTCTGAAGCTCCGACAAAAGGCTCGGGTCCTCAACCTTTTCGGTTATCATTGAAATGGATTCGCAGCACATCTCGGCATTTTCGTATACCTTATTTAAAAATTCTTCGGTTCTGCTTTTTTCCTTCAAGTGTATCTTCCTTCCTTTTTTGCCGAAAAAACGGATTTTTTTATTATTATCCCAAAGCAACAGGGCTTTATACTGTTTACATTTTAAGGTTTTTAAACTATAATATGTATTAAACAGCAGTAAGAAAGGTTAAGGTGATTTTCATGGGCAAGCTTAACAAATTCACAGCGTTTATGGGAAATAAATTCCAGCCGGTATTCGGCAAGATAGTATATAGAAATATGCGGAGGAAACCGATAGTTCCGAAAGAGCTTAAAAGGCTCTCGGACTTAGCACCGCTCGATAAGGACAAGGTTCGGCTCGTAGCGCACCGCGGACTTTCGGGAGCATATCCCGAAAACACCGCTCCGTCATTTGAGGCGGCAGGCAAGCATGGCGGATATTTCGGCTTGAATGCGACACGCACATGACAAGAGACGGCGTTTGGGTAATTATGCATGACCCGGACGTTTCGACCATATACAGCGGCACGGGCGACGTTAAAGAGCTTTCATTTGACGAAATTGAAAGAATGCACGTCGCAAGAGGCTCCAATGCCGATAAATTCCCCGGGCTCAAAGCTTGCACGCTTCAGGAATACATCGACATCTGCAAAAAGTATAATTGCCACCCGATAATCGAAATCAAGGATCCGCGTAAGGACAAAATGCAGGATTTCTACAACGTGCTTCTCAAAAACGATCTGCTTAAGGACGCCGTTATAATTTCGTTTATACTCGACGACCTTAAAGAGCTGCACGATATAGACCCGACGCTTAATATGTGGTATCTCGTAAACTATCTCGACAGCAAAAACATTAAAGATGCGAGAGACGCAGGCTGCAGCGGTATGGACTTCTCGGCGGAATTTAACGCCTGCCGTCCGGAATGGATACGCAAGGTTCATGACAACGGTCTTAAAACCGCCTGCTGGACGGTTGACAACCGAGAAATGCTCGCCTCAATGATAGACAATAAGCGTAGAGTACATCACGACAAATTCCATTCTTCCGGAATAACAGACACAAAAGCAAGGAGACTTTATGGCAAGATTTTGTCCGCTTTTTTCCGGAAGCTCCGGCAACTCAATATACATAGGCAATAACGACGGCGGAATACTCGTAGACACGGGAATGAGCGCAAAAAAAATCGGCGAAGCACTCTTTAACATAGGCGTCGCCCCGGAGAGTTTAAACGCCGTTTTTGTCATACACGAACACTCCGACCATATAAAGGGCTTGCGCGTATTCGCTTCAAAATATCACATAAAGGTATACGGAACAAAGGGTACGCTCTCGGCACTTGACGATATGGGCATATTAAACGGCAAATTTGAGACTGAGGAGGTCTCGTTTTCCGGTAACGAAGCAGGTCCTCTTTTTGTGACCCCGTTTCACACCTCGCATGACGACGCGAGAGAAAGCTGCGGCTACAAAATAGACTGCAGCGACGGCAGAAAAAATCTCCATAGCCACCGACCTCGGTGAAATGACCGAAAGAGGTTTTTTTCGGCAGTAAGCGGCTCAGACCTTGTTATGCTTGAGTCAAACCACGACGTTATGATGCTCGAAAACGGCCCCTTACCCGTATTCTCTGAAAAAGAGAATTCTCGGCAAAAAGGGCACCTTTCCAACGACGCGTGTGCAAGCACCGCCGAAAGGCTCGTAAGCGGCGGTACCACGAGAATTTATCTCGGCCACTTAAGCCGTGAGAACAATATGCTTAAACTCTCGCATATCAAACCACGTGCTCGGCACTTACCATGGCGGGAGCAAAGAGAACAGCGACTATATACTCAAGGTTGCAAAGCCGTCTGCGACGAGAAAGCGATGATATTATGATAAAGCGTTACCGTTATAGCACTCGGCAAGCTCAAGGAAAGTTTATATGCGCGATTTTTGCGCAGAGTAC
>VOFK01002101.1_pt1 | contig 14117 bp, 14 predicted proteins | sample 5384121 | NCBI WGS metagenome assembly VOFK01 (sample SAMN12384730, study PRJNA508395) | human gut metagenome | isolation source: healthy gut J | host: Homo sapiens | reverse complement strand
TTGTTGGACAGTCTACTATGCAGCACGTAGTCCTCCCTGTTCTTCCACCAACTTTGACAAACATACCATGCAGGTCGCTACCATGGAATCAAAGTCGGCGTACACCAGTGCAGGATTCGCTTTCACGGTATTCCTTTAATTCCTTTGGCTCGTGTTTTTTCGCCAATGTATCATATAAAGCCACATACGGCTGAAATCCAACTGTGTGCGACACTTTATACCTTCAAAGTCATCACCCAGCTTAGAATCATTCGTCGAGAACGGTTTCAGCAACCGTGATAATCATCTTGGTCGAGAGCATGATAAAACCTTTTCAAACAATTTCAGCTTCGATGTGTGAACAAAAATTCATATCCGCACGGAGAATGCTGTCAGAATCCTTACCGTATAGATAACGATCGTGTAGCTCGCTTTCGCCATCAGCATTTTTTCTCAAGCATAAACAAATTTGTAGCTTCTATCCATTCCCCCAAGAATCTGCGGAGTGCGTTGTAATCAAAGCTTGAATGTTTGGGAAAAGTTTCCAGGCACTGATAGTATTTTCCTCTGCCACGCAGGGTGACATATGCAGATCAAGTTCATCAATCAGTACGATGCCCTCTCCCTCATCGGGTTCTCACGGCAGGGTTCGCCATTGCCACGCGGCGAGCAATGTGCAACAGGAGCTGGCGTACACTTTCACCCTTAGGCAGTTGGTCTGCGATATTCTTTTCATTGCGTATGACAACCATTCGGAGAGGATTCCGACGCACTTTGATTTCTTCAGCATCGTCCAGCATTGAGGGCTGCTTTTCGCACACTCCAACGCAGGATCGCGATAATCCCAATCGCGTTTTTATACTTTTCTGCTCATTTTTCAAAGTCTTCCTGATTGCGAAACCACTCGAAAAAAGTACGGAAATCAAGCCTGTTTTCCAATGCTCTTTCCAATGCTGTTCTTTTTTGGAGAAAAGAATGCTTTGCGTATCTTAATGGAACATCAGAACAAGTCTATTTGTTCGTAATTTAGAAACACAGGCATATTCTGCTTCGGGCAATCATCTCCGCAACTGTATCATCGTCCGCCAGATAATGTTCATTAAAAAACTGTGCTAAATCAACCGCTTGCTTACTTTGCTGACTTGCATTGACCGCATTCACTCGACCAGATGCGGTTTTTCCATTTCTTTTGTGATCTCGAATGTTTCTCCGTCAAGCTGTAACACAATACCATTACCATATCGCGCACTACTTCCACTGCGCTGACCAATATGCAGTTGTTCGCTTATCTAATGTTCGGTATCCGTTCACTTTGAGCATTGTTCAGCCTGTTAATAAAGGCCATGCAGCATAGCAAACTGCACTGAGGAGGGTCCGATTTACCCTGAGCCATTGTTGCCATAAAAGACTGTGGATTTACCATTCAAAGCGATTTCAATAAAGCCACCATCTGCTGCTTTGGTAGAAATTTTTGAAATTTTTCACTCGAATTGTTTGCAGTTTCACCGTTTGTCCTCTATCCAACATAGTTTTGGGTTGACTCTTTTACTATCTATTAAAGCTTCTCGCTGGCAAATGTCAGCCTGTTTTTTACATTCCCCATTTCTGAAGAGGTGGTTTTTCCATGAACAAAAGCACTCACAGTTGAAAAATCCGAGGACGCACCAAATGACGCTGGACGGCTACTTCTATAGAATTGCAGTCGAGCGGGTAATTTCTCCCTACTTCCGCATCCCAAGGCGCACTGTTTGAACCACCGCCGGCAGCTTACCGATGCCGAGACACTGTACGGCATTCTACTATACATGAGCCTGTCCGTAAAGAATGGCTGGCTGGACAGGCGGGTGTATATCATCTACCCGTCCGGGAAGTGCGGGGTCCCTTTGCTGCGCCGAGCTGCGCGGGCGGTCAAGCTGATTCGGGAACTGGAGGTTGTCATTTCGTGTTGACGTCATCGGCACACCAAACGCGCCGTGGTTTGGGCAGACCCAGCCTGATCTACGTCAAAGGACTTTTCCTCCGGCTTTGCCAAAGCGCGCAAGTACAGAAATTGCCCAAACAACGAATTCCGAGAATTGCTGCCGAAAACGCAATTCTGGTGCAGCCAAAACAAATAAGACTGATAAGAATAAACAGAGTGGAACGAATGGGCTATCTATTCCGAGGGCATCCGGGAGCAGCTTGAGGTGTTTTTATCATCAGCGTTGGAGGTCAGAGCGCTTTCTCTCCATCCTTGGACGAGGAGGATTTCATCACAAATCGTGGACTTACTTGGCCAAGACACCCTGTTCACCAAAGCACCTAAAGATATTTGCGGATCGCCGGAAGCCTGCCGAGGTGGTACCCGTGAAGCTGAGAAAAAAGCTGGCTACCGACCCCACATCCGTTTTGTGCTGAATTCTCTGGCAGAAAGCACTGCGTGCGGAACATGAAGCGGCTCTGCCCGGCAATGCTACAATGCGCCCACCCACATGAACACTCTACTATCCAGAACAAAACGAACCACGACTTTGCGCACGCGGTTCTCCGAGGAAATGATATTATCCCACGCGCAAAGAAGCTACGATGTCGCGGTCACTTAATCAAAAAGGCGGTGTGGGCAAAACTTTTTCCTGAGCGGGCAGAGGCTGGCGATGGAGGTGAAAGTCTGTTGGTGAGACTTTTGACCCACGGGGCAGTCTTACCATCGCGCATGGGCTGGCAGCGGCCCAAATGAACTGCCTACCACCACTTTCTACCCTGATAGCCGCTTATGAACGACCAGCATCCAGCGATGAGAGGAAACATCCTGCACCATGCGAGGAGGGCGTTGACCTGGAGTTCTGCAACATCGAACTGGCAGAACAACTCTGGTGAACAGCATGAACCGAGGAGAAAGATGCTGAAAACAGGTACTGGACAGTGCCAAAGCGGGGTACGATTTTTATCCTGCTGGACTGTATGCCCCACCTGCTCTGGGAGTGCTGACGATTAACGCATTGTGGCGGCGTCAGGCGCCCTGATCCCGATAAGGCATCTTTCACGGGAGTCTGCGAAAGGTCCGGCGGCGAATTAACCCCAAAGCTGAAATTGAGGGTATTTGCTGCTGACCATGACCGATAGCCCGCACCACTACCGGAAAGCAGATCCAGCAATCTGTTCAAGCGGCATGCGAAGGTGTTTGAGCAGACCGCTCCCGCTCCGTCCTGCGGCAGCCAGTGCGGCAGGCAAAAGTATCTGTCTTTGCCTAGGGGTCTGATGCTATCATACCAAAAAGACTGGAAATACCTCAGAGGGGGACATTTACTATCTACGAACATGGAGCACGGCTCAGAGCACAGAGCAGTTCTCATCCATTGAAATCGTTCTGCAGAAATGATGTGGGGAAACACTTGCGCCCACCCTTATCGTGGCGACGACCGAATACCAGCCACACGTTCTGATAGCCCACAATACGGCCTTTGAAAAGCCATCACCAATGGTTCAGCTGGAACAGATCTTCACGATAAGACAAAAGCCCGCATACAGCGTTTCCTAGGGCGGCTTACGGGATGAAATGCAGGAGATCAGGGCGTTGTTTTCAAGTCTTGATCTCGCTGAAATCATCGACCAGATGAAAGGAAAATCTGAATCCCGAGATATTCCGGGATTGCACCGGATGTGCAGCACAAAACCACCGGGTCGCTTATATGCACTTCTGAAAAGGGGGCGTCAGCATTTGAAGGTCCGGACGCTCTCCTGCATCCCAAAGGCACATCTTTTGACTTATCTCATCCGGATTCGCACCCGGTCACGCTGTCAGGCGTGACATCCCTGCATTCTCCTGCCGTTGGGTACACTGATGGTGTCAGCGGCAGGGAGTTACATATTCAAAGTGGATGCAAAGAGACAGGAGGAAACACTATGAGTAGCAGGGCATCTGCAAAAAGAAAAAAAAAAAAAAACGACTTCTACTACATCGTTCTGTGAGTTACAAAGACGCAGACGGAAAGCGAAAGGCAAGTGGGGAAGCACGGTCTCCGTCAGAGGAACAGAAGAAAGCCGAGGCTCTTTTGCTGGAACGTCGGCGAGGTTTCTGGCTTCCACCGCGCCTGCGAAGAGATAAAGCAAAACGATGACATTCTCTTTTCGGACTTCATGCTGAAATGGCGCAGAGTCACAACTTTCCTCCATCACGACCTATGCCTTTATCAGGGAATGGTGGAGCATTGTGATCGTTCCCTATTTCCAGCGCGGCATCAAGCTGGTAGACCGCAGCCCGCCGACTTGCAGGATTTCTACACCAAAAGCAGCGAGAACGGTCAAGAGGCAAAATTCGGTGATCCGTACCGTACACATCCACAAAGGCGCTGAAGTATGCGGTAAAGATCACGACCCTGATCCCCACAATCCGGCGAATGAGTCAGGCGTCCGAAGAGAACGAGTTCAAAGGCGCTTTAATGCAGTGCGGAATGATTCGTAGCGACGGAGGAAGTCTTGAAGACTCAAGCTGGAAATCCCACGGTTCCTGCTGGCATCTTTCTATGGTCTGCGTCGCAGCGAGGTGCTGGGTCTGAAATGGGATACCACTTTGAAGCAACACTGGAAGTCAAGCACGTCCACGCAGGCATCCATCGGCGGCAAAAAAGGTTCTGGTGCAGGCAGACCGTTACCAAAAAGAAGTCAACCTGCGGACGGCGCACGTGCCGCCATCCGTGACCGCCTGCTGATGCTGAAAGGTCGGCAGGAAACCTCCACCGCCTGTGCGGTAAAAACTAAATCAGGATTATGGAGCTGTGTGTGGACGAAATCAGGAACATCATCCGCCCCAACTATGTTTCCGAGCAGTTCCCGAAGCTGTTGGAGAAAAAACGGTCTGCGTCCTATCCGCTTCCACGACCTGCGTCACAGCTGCGCCAGCAGCTTCACCGGCAAACGGCGTTCCCATGAGCAGAATTCAGGAATGAAAGCACGGGGCACAGCGACTTCTCCACCACCGCCAATATTTACGCCCACCTCGATTACGCTTCAAGCTCTCGTCTGCACAGGCGATGCTGGAAGGGGCTGGGCTATGGCAATGCGTCAGCATGATGCCATACGCCCCAAAGACAGGGTGGACGGGCGATGTTCCGGCAAAAAAGAATGGACAGACGAATAAAATTCATCTGTCCATTCGATTTGGCGGAGCATCAGGAGTCGAACCCTGGCACCGGTCTCCCGGCCTATCGCATTTCGAGTCTTTGAAATTGTTGGATGAAGCTGGTTCCTCGCGGCTGTCATTGGCAGCTGAGGGCATTCTTGTAACCTCCAAAAGGCACGTCACACCGCAATTTGCAGGCAAAAAATCAGCCGCTTTTTGCGAAATGACGTTAGAAAAAGCCTTTTTCACACAGGTCGTCAGCGGCTGCATTTCAGGTGTGTTGTGTTAGATGTCCGTTAGAATTATGCAGTGCTGCCGTTGCTGTGCCAGCTCACAGCAGGCTTCCCCTGTCTGAACGCAGCGTTTCCCCGAAAGCCGGGAAATGCTGCGTTTTCTCTTGCCTGCATTGGGCTGAAAGGGAAGCCGCCATGTCAACATTCCGCGTCAATAAAAATGTCAACTACACCGTCATGAGCAACCACCACCTGCAGGATAAAGAGGCTGTCCCTGAAAGCCAAGGGACTGCTGTCCTATATGCCTTCCCCCTGCCGGACGATTGGGATTACAGCCTGAAAGGGGCTGACAACCGGGTGCAGGGATGGCATCGACAGTGTGAAAGTGCGGTTCACGAACTGGAAGATTGCGGGTATCTGTGTCGGAGCAAAGTCCGTGATGCCCGTGGCCGCATTATTGACTACAACTATGAAGTCTTTGAACTGCCGCAGAAAGAACGGATTGAAAAACGCCCTGCTCCAGTGCCAAATTCACCATCATCGGAAAATCCAATGTCGGGTTTTCCAACGTTGGAGAATCCAACACAACAAAATTAATAAACAAAATACTAAAAGACAAAGTACTAATCTATCAGGGAAGACAGACGAATCCGCAGATTTTGACCAGATGGAAGCACAGGTGCGGGAGGAGTTTCGGGAACGGCTGGAGATCGACACCCTTGCCCAGAGGTACGACCCCGACAAGCTGGAGGAACTGCTGGACAACATTGTGGAGATGTACTGCTGTCCCTCGGCAGACCCAGTACGTCGGCAAGCAGCCGCAGACCACTAAAGCCATCCGGCTGCGGCTGGACAAGCTGACCAGCCAGCACGTTGAGTACATCTTCGATGTGATGTCCAACACCACCCAGACCATCAAGAACATCATGGCTCATCTGCGCACCACCATCCTGAACGCCCCCACCACGATGGAGCACTACTATCAGGCGCAGGGCAACTGGCTGACCGCACAGAGCCGGAAGAAGTGAGCGTCGTTTTCCACAAAGACCGCAAAACGCGTTGAAAATGCAAAGGAGAATTTCCATGAAGAACACGAACGCCGTCCGCACCGAGATCCATTACGCACAGGTTGGGGAGTATCAGCTGCCCCTGCTCACCCTGCCGCAGACCGATGATTCCGAACCGCTGGGCAAATATGGCCGGATGCGGCTGGCGTATCTCAAAACTCAGCGTCCTGTGCTGTACAACAAGATGCTGCTGAACGGTACGCTCTGGCCGCATTTGCAGGATGACCAGAGCCGCCTCAGAACAGCTGAACGCACGATTGACGGCCTTGGCAGACAAGTTCACTGCGCCGGACAAAGAGCGATCGCACAGCTTTTCTGGGCGGCCCATATGAATGGACTGAAAGCACAGGCGGAGGAGGTAGTGGTGAGGGAAGTCGTATATACAGAATGATCCCTGATAGCACCCGAACGGTATCAAAAAGCCGATATTTTATATTTTATTCTTGATTTTTTGCGGAATATTTGCAAATTTCAAAATCAAAATTTGACTTTCTGCCCAGAATAGAGTACACTAGATTCAGAAAATCATCTGGGAGGAATCGCGATGCTGCTTCAATTTTCAGTCACCAACCACCGCTCCATCAAGGACACGCTATTATCAGCATGAAAGCATCTACGGATAAAAGTCTGTCCGACTGCCTGATTTCGCCGAACGACAAAAAACAGCTCGTGCCTGTCCTTGTGCTGTACGGCGCCAATGCAGCCGGAAAGAGCAATGTCCTCCATGCACTCCTGCTCATGCGCGAGATGGTCTGCGGGCGGTATGCCAAGTTGCTGAAAGGCGAGTCCCTTCCGCAGGAGCCGTTTGCTTTCACTGACCAGCCCACACAGCCGACCAGCTTTGAAGCCATCTATTTTTATGGCGGCATCAAGTATGCCTATGGGTTCTCGTTTGACAAGTCCAAAGTCCTGACCGAATATCTCACTGGCCGAATGGCCGGGAAGCCTGATTTTTTCCAGAGGAAATGGCTACCAATTTCGTGAAAACATCCAAGAAACAGCTTACGCTTTCTGGACGAACTGCTGAAAATCGCCTTTTATCTGTCCAGCTCGAACGAAGAGTGGAACTGCCCCCAGACCGAAAAGCGTATCTGTGGTTCTTTGAAAAACTGACAGGCTTTATGGGAACCAAATGCGGCTGGATGCTACATTGTCTACCATCCGGCAGGGCGGCTCTGAAAAAGCCGTATCCTGCATGAAATGCTGTATGCAGACCTCGGTATCAAGGACATCCGCATTACAGGCTCCAAGGGAAGAGCCTTATCATTTCCGCACTGCACACACTCTCGATGCCGAAGATGGCACTTCTAAAGGTTTCTGGCTCCCGTTGGGGGCAGGAAATCCGTTGGAACACAGCGGTTTCTTCTCCGCATCGGTATGTGGCTTGCGGCACTAGAATCCGGCTCTGTTTTTGGTAGTGGACGAGATAGAATCCAGTATGCACCCGCTGCTGACACGGCATCTAATCGAGATGGTGCAGGATGCCGCTATCAATAAAACCATGCACAACTCATCTTCACCACACATGATACGGGCTTCTCGACCTGAACTTGCTGCGACGCGATCAGATTTGGTTTGCCGAAAAGGATGAAAAGACAGACCGATATTTATGCCCTGACCGAGTTTTTCTCCCCCGGAAAGGTGAAAACATTTCCAAAAGGCTATCTGCAAGGACGATATGCAAAAACAGTTCAAGTCGAATTTAGAATATCAAAATCTTTTTTTAACACTTTTTTCAGTATTCAACCATCAAATTTCACTTTTGTTGGGTTTGGATTTCATTTTTTGAGCGTTCATTTCACTTATTGAGCTAAAAATTTAATGTTTCTATCGAAATTTCATATTTGATTTGACTTTTCTACTTCAAATTTCAAAAACAATTTGATGTTTTGATTTTTGCTATTGACCATAGTTTACCTTTGTTCATCCATCCAAACATGATATAATGGAGCAAAGGAGCGTGATACCATGAGCCCAATTGAAGTCCCTGCAAAAATCCAGTTGGTTGAAAAGCGTGAAACACGGACGAGCCGTGAATGCTCTCAAAGGGCTGGTATCATGTAGATGATCAGCTTGTTATGGTCAAAGGCAACTCCATCACAGAGGCCGGAACGGCTGGATATGAGCCATATTCTGAGGTGATGGCATCGCTGATTGCGCAGGTTCTGGGTCTGCCTCATGTGGAATACGCCCGGATGCCTGCCAAACTCTTTCCCGACATTCAGACCTATTCCTGCGATGTGGTCGGCGTCTGCCCCAAGTTCACAACGGACGATGAACAGCTGTATCATTTTGCAGACTTGGCTGATGCCCATTTCCTTGCCAGCGGTCGAGCCGCTTCACCGGAAGCATTGTTCCAGTATGCGATAGAACTATATAGTAAGAAGTGGCTTTTATCAAATGCTGGCATTTGACGCCTTTATCGGCAACGAAGACCGCCACGAAAACAATTTTGATGATCGTCCGGGATGGAAAATTATGCTCCGCCTATTTATGACAATGGCGGTAGTCTGCTTGCGTGGGCAACGGATGAAGAATTGACTGACACGAAGCTCCGTTATCAGTTCGACAAAGCCAAACCGTTCCGCAGTCACCATGCCCAGCAAATCAAGATGATCGATGAGCCTGTGCTGCCAACGCGTGACTTGGACGAGTTTTTTATAGTGAAATCATTCAGTCCATCTCGCCTATTTCTTGCATTGTTGAGCGAAAAAAAAGAGCATCTGCGATCCGTCAATACCTGAAATACCGTCTGCACTACCTGAAAGCCGCCATGGGGTGATAAAATGGCCTATCTGAAATTGATGATGGATGAAAAGAAATTGCCCACCTAAGCGAAGATGGGCAGTATCTTTGCGCAAATGAGGGCGTGCCGCAGTACATCTTCCTTTGAACCTTTTTTCATCGGTGACAAACGTGAAGTTCCATTGGTTGATGTGGTGGTTTGGGCAAAGAAACGAATCTTTTCCGAAAATCGGATGGACTGCAAGGAAATTCTGAAAATGATGGGTCTGCCGAACTACAATGCATGGGGAAAATCGTCAAACGCACCAACGCCTGCCTGATGGAAGACCCCTATTGGCTGCGATTCAGCGAGGATGAAACCTTTGAGGACACCACGCGCGGACGAGCCAGAAGAATTATGAACGAAAAATCAAAAGAGCAGCTGATACCAAAAAAGCCAAACCTCACCGTACATCCTGTACAGCTTGAGGTTTGGCTTTTCTTATCATCCTTCACCAGCGCGAGCGATGGTTGATTATTTTATCAGCTTAATCCAGAGTGACCGCATTACAAGGTCGATGTCCTGATTTTCAAGTTCCTGAATGATATGCCGGGTAAGGTTTTTCTGCGTGGTTGTCGTAAGGCTCTTGGCCTCCCCTTTACTACGCTTGCAATGGATACCCCTGCAAACAAAAAAGCACCGAAGCGTGGGTATGCCGCAGACATGTACCGATGACCGGATCTTGGCCCGGTTGCAGTGCCGTTCCAGAACATCGTTGACGGTGGAATTGTAGGAACATTTAAAAATTGGCTTATCTTCAGGAACGTCCTTTACCAGTGCGGCGAACTGGATCACCCAAATGCCAGTCGCATCTGAATTTTACGGACAGACGATTTATTTTTGTCGGCAAAAATCCACCGTTCCCCTTTTAATCCCACGCGTTTTATTGATGGAAAGCATCTGGTGCGAAAGTCAAAATCCGCAGGAGTGATCGCCAAAAGCTTCGGGAAAAGGATGCCGGTTTTTGGCAATCAGCAAAATCATCCAGTCCTGTTGAGTTTTCCTCGGTGATCCAAGTCGCTCTCAACAAAAGATGCAGTTCAAAACCGGTTCAGAGAGCCACCTTTTAGGCACCAGCTTGCCTTTACGACGCTCGGGTCGGGTCTTTCACGATCAGACCATCATCCACGGCATCCATGATAGCTTTCAGTCTGATGGTGGAAGTCCATCGTGGTCGACGCTCATGGCCTACGGCATCAATCGTTCAAAAAGCTGCGGTACGTCACTCACAAAGCCTCGCACAACTTCAAATCAGGTGCCAGCCTTTTCACCCAAGAAAGGGTCATTTTGTACTGATTCATCGTAACTGGGCGAACTGCGCCCTCTTTGTATATTGTGGAACCGCATTTTCATAATAATCGGCAGAACAGGTTGTTTTCATTCATTTCGTTTAACACGTTTTACCTCCAACTGCCTTTATGAGTGCTCACGCTGATGAAGGGTGATAAGGTATCAATGCCGTTAGAACCCCAAAAATCTTTTTGTTCCCTTTTTGTCGGGCAATTTAGCTGACACACTTTGAATATCGGCGTTTCGCTGTGAAGATGAACAACAGATTTCCCTGTGCAAGAGAGGATAAATACTGTATTGCTGCTCACACTCGGAAATAGTTAGCGCAGAGAAAGGCTGAATCATTAATTCCAGTTGTCGGCGATACTATATTTGAGTCGCCACCATGATGAAATGCCGGGCTTAACCACAACAGTGCGATTGGAAATATCACTCTCGCCGTTTCGCCGGAAAGCAGGGCACAATTGACTTCTCAGCCCTTTCGCAAGTATCGTTTCGCAGCTGCTCGTTAACACATATCTGGCATCTATCAAAATGAGTTTTCCTTCTATTTTCGCTGAAAGGCGACCAATCTATCGGGTGCTCCCATTACATTCGCTTGAGTAGCGCATACACCTTTAGCATTCACCACCCAGTTTACGCTGTTTGGGTATATGGAAAAGAGCCGAGGACGCGCCTCGGCTCTTGGTCAGCAGGGTGATTTTGCACCCATTTTTTATGATTCTCCTTGGCATTTTCTAAATCAAATCCACTTACGATGAACTCCGCGCAAGAGTTTATCATACTTGACAGGCACCTTGGGGAATGAGTTTTGTCCCCTCAATTGCCCTTTCAAAATATGCCTTTTGCTTTTGCCTTATCTACAGTGGTCAGGTCATCAAAACGGCCAAACTCGTTAATGTTGGCTTTGGTGATGTTTGCACGCAGCGAATGCCTGCAGCTTTTTTTTCGTCCAAGCCGAAAACCCCAGCTACTTTGTGGATCTGGTCGTTCTGCTTTTGGGCGATGTACCGGCAATGTACTCCCGCAAGGTCTTTTCCCGGTTGCGGAACCACTGCGCCGCTTTGAATGTCGTGTGCAGGAAAATATATGGGTTCTGCTCTTCCTGCGAGGGTGGCAAAGGTCTTGTGCAGCCCGTTTCGGCGATGGATTAAGCCTCGATCCTGATAGAAAATTTTCAGGTACTTTTCAAAGCGGAGTTCATAGTCCGTGTCGATGTCAGCAGTATCAATGGTGGTCGATAGTTGCTCACACCGCATAGGGAACGTCATCGTCCGGGTCATTTTCACTGCCATCCGATTCGGCGTGAACAGCTCTTTATATGGAGGCCAGTACCCTTTGAACGTTCCCTTCGTCAAAGTCCGCATGAAAGCTCCGTTTTCATCTGTATCCCCTCGTTGATGATCACAATGGCTTATCCCACCTCGAAGCCCTGTACCTTGGCTGCTTCCCAGATTTTCGTTGAAGGACTGGAACAAGTCGGCAAAACTTTTTTGCGCTCTGCCATAATCCGCAGGGGATCGCGAAAACTCTTCAATGCCCGGGCCGACACAAAACAGATCTTTGATCTCCGCATAGAGGGCATTCAGTTTTTTCCAACGTTCTTGTCCAGCCATTCGCCAAACAGGCCCGGTTTATCGCCGGAATACTTTTTGCCCATTCGCGATGTTTTTCTCCATCGTGCGCGGACGTGCGGTAATACTTGATGAGAGCCAAACTGTCATCGCAAACGATCGGTTGCGGGAGAACGCCTGAAATCAGATTTTTCGTATTGCAGCAGGCCATCCAGACAGTGATTGATCCACCTTTGAGTCAAAGCGCATGTCAACATCCGATCCACCACGATTCAGCAGATCAAGCCGTTTTTCAGGGTGCGCTCGATGCGCTGGTAGGGCAATTATGGTGCATAGCCAAATGCCGTTTCGCAGCATCGTCTTTCATCTGTGACTTCAAAGATCGGAATGCTTTGAAAGTCACCAACTCCGCGTTGCCAGTCTACTGATCTTTTGAGCCCTTCTTGCTTTGTGTACTACAGACATATGCACAATGTAGAAGTCAAAGATAATTTGCGGTGACTTTTCAAGCCATGCGGTGCAGCTTCTCTGCACCCTCAGAATAATGAAGCCTGGATGTGCTTCGCAGGATGCGCATGCGATTTAAATGGCGCACCACGGCTCTCAGGTGTCTACTCACTCATCAGGTGCTCGCGAAATGAACCTCCATGCCTCCTTAGCTCTCCTCGCTGTCACCGAGGCATCCTCCAGCTCGCCACATCAGGACTGAGATACTTATAAAACACGGTGCCCTTTGAAATCTCACGTCACAGCGCAATGGCCTTAGTCCAGCCTGTCAGCACCTTTGCAGCAGTCAGATGCTGTGATCCGGATGCCACCTGTCGCTGCAGTCTGCGCGTAGACACGGTAAGCGTCGCTAAGCTCACTTTTCTTCTGGTACCATAAAGAACCGGTGCTTTCAGGAATGTATGTGACATGTCTGCATCAGCCATCGCCAAGGTGGAGCCGGTGGCACTCGTCCACCACGCAACCGCTTTGGTGCGTTGATCAGGCAATGGCGTATGGGCGTTCCAGCTTGTTTTGTGCATCATCGCCAGTGGCTGCCGCTGCATCTCTCTGCATTTAGTGACGATCAGCGTATCGGACAGCGAGATGCTTTCGCCAGCTTGTCCACAAGAATATCCGTGACTACTCGGTAGCCTGCACCTCCCTCGTTTTCCCTGCAAAGTTGCGTGTACATTTCTTTCAGACTCCTGAGTGCCCAACCTCGATCTGCAGTCCACTCAGAAAAATCACTTTGTCCGCATCCTTGGAAGATGCAATCAGTTGAGCGGACTTGAAGAAGTCATGGTCTTGCCAGAACCTGTGTGCCAGATGTAGTCGCCGCCGCGTTGCTGGTCATTCTCCATTTCGCCTCTCGGCATCCGAAATTTTTGCTGGCAGCGTAGTACTGATGGCTGCGCATCACCTTCAAAATGCCATCGGAACCATCGGCAACGGTATGAAAACCCACCAACATATGCGCCATCGGGATAAGACAAAAGTGCCGTTGTAACGTCTTTCCAGTCGTTCATCGGCTCGTATGAAAGATCCGCAATGGAAATAGTAGCTGAGTTTGAATTGTCCTTCCGCCGGATTGGCAAGTAGACCGTTTTTCTTCCGGGTTCATGGCCACAAAATCTGCACCAGCGAGAACAGTCCTGTAAAAAATGCCTCTGCCGCGTATTTTTCAATCTGGTTGCAAGCCTGTTTGATGAAACACCGCTCTTTTCAGTTCCATGTGAATGACCGGCATACCATTGATGAGCAGCATCAAATCGCCGCGGCGGTCATTCAAAATTTTTGAACGGTGGGGAACTTGGTTGCTCTGCACGATCTGGTAGCGGCGTGAGTCCGGCTGCAATTTCAGTCGGTCATGATTTTCAGGGGACATTTGCCGAAATTCAGCTTATCGTCAGGATTGTCACGCTTGATAAGCACACTTTTGCCGTTGATAATTTATTCAGCGCTTCATCGGCGTTTTCGCGTTCATGACCTGTTCCATGATTCTGCTGCCATCCGTCAGCGGGATAATCGTTCAGTCGGTAATGCGCCCGCGGTTGTTCTCCAAAAAGCGATGTTCGCCCAGTTCTGGATCAGTGCTGTTGTTCG